>WNGB01011065.1_pt1 | contig 12398 bp, 14 predicted proteins | sample 5400681 | NCBI WGS metagenome assembly WNGB01 (sample SAMN13153367, study PRJNA577476) | soil metagenome | isolation source: 115 cm soil or saprolite under grassland replicate 2 | place: USA:California | collected 2016-06-15 | reverse complement strand
AAAAAGGCGGCGAGAGGCAAAGAACCCGCGGAAGCGCAAGCGGCGCAAGGCCGCAAGGTCTACACCACGATCAGGGATCTTATGGATTCGATCGTCGATCCGTCGGCGGACGTCGTGTGGGGAGCGGTGGGAACCGTGGTCGATCAGGACGGCGCGCATGAGACTTTTCCGAAGACACAGGAGGAGTGGCTCAATGTCCGGCGCGCCGCCATCCGGATCATTGAGGGGGCCAACCTGCTGATGATGCCGGGTCGCGAAGCAGCGCCGCCCGGAGCCAAGTCGGAGGCGCCGGGCGTCGAGCTGGAGCCGCCCGAGATTACCGTGTTGATCAGGAAGAATCGCGCAAGCTTTGACGCATTTGCGTCAGCCTTACAGGCTGTCGGCGCGGAAGCGGTTCGTGCGAGCGACGCGCAGGATACCGCTGCGCTGTTGGACATCGGTGGCCGAATGCAGGATGTCTGCGAAAGTTGCCATCAAGTGTTCTGGTATCCGGGGGCGAAGCAGCCGGGCGCTGCCCGCAAAGAGCAGCCAGCCAAGAAATAGTGGGCCTTTGCCAGTGGTAACGGAGTCGCGAGCCGCTGGACAGCATAGCGGTCCTCTGAGAGTATCCACGCTCAGCGGTTGTGCCTCTATCTGACATTGGCGGGGAGGGATGACATGTGCACGCTCACACGCGCACGGCTTCTGAGCACGATCGGAGCATCAGCGCTGATGGTGTTGGCAGCGGTGCTGGTGATGCCGGCCACGGTGACCGCGCAAGTGAACCTGAAGACGTCCTTCAGGACTTCTCTGAAGACTTCCTGGGGCGAGCCTGATCTGCAAGGCATCTGGACGGTCGAGACCGATACGCCGCTGCAGCGCTCGCCGAAATATGGAACTCCAGTAAGGACGGGTCGACAATGAAGCCCGGCCGTCGGCGATCGCAGCGCGCCGCACGGAAAAGAATAAAACAAAGCACAGGGAGGCTAGCATGCGTGACCGCTTCTCGTTCTCGATCACAATGCCTGCCATTGCGCTCGTTGTTGGTGCTGTCAGCGCGGTTTCCATCACCGGGCTGTCTGCTCAAGCACCCGCGCTGAAAACGGCCTGGGGCGAGCCCGACCTGCAGGGCATCTGGACCGACGAATCTGATACGCCGCTGCAGCGCTCGCCGAAATTCGCCAACCAGGAAACCTTCACCGAAGCGCAGCGCGCCGAATTGGACCGTGCGCGTTCGGCGCTGATGCGCCGTGACAAGCGGGTTGAGCGCGGCACCGAGCTCGATGTCGCCGGCGCCTACAACGCCGTGTTCACCTCCCAGAAGCGCACCGGCGAGCGCACGTCGCTGATTATCGATCCGCCCAATGGCCGGATTCCGCCGATGACGCCGGAGGCCCAGAAGCTGGCCGCCGCCGATCGCGACTATCGTCTGGCACTCCTGCAGACGACCGACACCTGCAAGAACAAATCGGTCGCCTGCGCGGGTGGAAAATATGATCCGACGCCCTCGCCGCGGCGCTCCGAGCCGCCTCCGCGCTACAACACCTTGCGCATCAATCGCCATGACGGGCCGGAGGATGGCGCCTTGCCGGATCGCTGCCTGACGCTCGGGCTGCCGGAGTTCGGCGCCGCAACCGGCAGCTTCCGCCGGATCGTGCAGACGCCTGGCGGTATCTCAATCTTTTACGACGTCGGACAAGGTCAGGGCTGGCAGCGCAACATCATCATGGACGGGCGGCCGCATCTGCCGGCCAGCGTGCGCCAATGGTATGGCGATTCGCGCGGGCGTTGGGAGGGCGACACGCTCGTCATCGACGTCACCAACTTCAGTCCGAAGACGGACTACCAGGGCGCGCGTGAGAACCTTCATCTGGTCGAGCGCTGGCGGCGCACTGGTCCGAGCAGCCTCGAATACATCGTGACGATCGAGGATCCGACGGTCTGGACCAGGCCTTGGACCGCGAAGCAGGAATTCACACGGCAGAGCGACCAGGACAACAGGCTCTACAACGAGCCGCGCTGCATCGAAGGCAACTATGGCCATCCGGGGCTGATACGAGGAGCACGCATGGAAGAGCTGGCCTATGCGGAGGGGCGCGGCCCGCACCCGGCGACCAAGGACAACGCCACGGACTTCGTGGGCGTTGAAGACGATCCGCTGCAGTAATACACTGCGCACCAACAACCGGTGCCGCAAGGCGCCAAAAAAATCAGGGAGGACTCTCATGCGGGACCGCTTCGCGATCTCCATGCTCACAGTCGCCATTGCGGCGGCTTCGGTGGGCGCTGTCATTTCGGCCTCCATCACGCACACGTCGGGTCAGGCACCGATCACGCGCCCCGCCACCGTCGGCGGCAAGCCGAATTTCAGCGGCATCTGGCAAGCCAACAATGAGGCCAACTGGGACCTGCAGGCGCATGCGGCGCGGCCCGCCGCTGTCACGCAGGAAGGCGTTTATCCCTACGAGTATGCACGGGTGCCGGCTGCGCCGGTGCTTGCACTCGGCGCCGCGGGCGCCGTGCCGGGATCACTCGGCGTCGTGCAGGGCGATGGGGAGATTCCCTACAAGCCCGAAGCGTTGCAAAAAAAGAAGGAGAACGCGGACCACTGGATCGACCGCGACCCGGAGCTCAAGTGCTATCTGCCGGGCATTCCGCGCGCGATGTACATGCCGCATCCATTCCAGATCACCCAAAGCACCAACAAGATTCACTTTGCCTACTCGTTCTCGAACTCGGCGCGCACGATCCATATGGACAAGGTCGAAGGTCCGCCTGACGATACCTGGATGGGCCATTCGGTCGGGCGCTGGGAAGGCGACATGCTGGTGGTCGATGTCACGCACTTCAACGATCGGGCCTGGTTCGACCGCGCCGGTAACCACCACAGCGACGCGCTCAAGCTCGTGGAGCGCTTCACGCTGAAGTCGCCTGACGTCATCTGGTACGACGTGACGATCGAGGATCCCAACGTCTTCACTCGGCCGTGGCGCATCGCCATGCCGCTCTATCGGCGCGCGGAGCCGAACATGCAGCTGCTTGAGTTCCGCTGCAATGAGTTCGCCGAGGAGTTCATGTACGGACATCTGCGCAAGCAGCCGCTGGTCAAGCGCTGGGAAGGCGAGACCATGACGATCGATATCACCCGCAAGATCCCGCCGGGCGATCAGTTCTATCAGTGGTACAGTCGGTAAACGTGAAGGCTCTGGCTTCGGGCCGTTGCGCCCGCAGCGGCGTGTTGCTTGGACTGAGATCTGAACTGAGATCAATGACAAGGAGGCAATCGATGCGCACAAAGCTTGCCACGGCGCTGGGAATAACGGGCGTTGCGATCCTGGGATGGGCGCCATCGGCGTCGGCCCATCACGCATTCGCGGCCGAGTTCGATGCCAATAAGCCGGTGAACTTCAAGGGCACGATCACCAAGATGGAATGGGTCAACCCGCACACGTGGTTGCACATCTCCGTCAAGAAGGACGACGGCTCGGCCGAGAGCTGGGCGATCGAAGCCGGCACGCCGAATGTGCTGTTCCGGCGTGGCTTCACCAAGGAGACGCTGCTGCCCGGCACCGAAGTGATGGTTGACGGCTATCAGTCCAAGGACGGAACGCGACGCGCCAATGGCCGCGATCTGACCTTGCCGGATGGCCGCAAGCTGTTCCTCGGCTCCTCCGGAACCGGCGCGCCTTACGAGCTGCAGCCCGGACGCAACTGAGCGGCGCGCTTTCGCCTGTGACCAGTGCGGATTGCTTCGCTCCTTCAAGAGCAGTCCGCATGACCATCGCGACGCCGTCCCCGTCCTTTTGATTAGAAGCTTGCTGCGCCGCTGCGGCAGGTCGGGATCGGAATGACTCCGCTGGATTTCTTCGCGTGGCTGGCAGAGACGCAATGGAGCGTCGATCTCCACGAATCGGAAATTGCCTATTCCATCATCGAGTCGGTGCACGTGTGGACGCTGTGCGTCTTCTTCGGCTTGATGATCATGGTCGACCTGCGGCTGCTCGGCTGGATCATGCGGAAGGTGCCGGTCTCGGAATTCGTGGACCGCTTGCTGCCGTGGGCGGTCGCGGGCTTTGTGATCATGGTCATCAGCGGCACGCTGCTGGTGCTCGCGATCCCGCTGCGCTCGTATCAGAATCTCTTCTTCCGAGGTAAAATGATCCTGCTGGTGGTGGCGGGCTTGAATGCATGGATCTTTCACTCCCGCATCTATCCGAAGATCGCCGGCTGGGACGCTGACGGCGTACCGCCCAAGGCGATGCGGAGGGCAGGTGGGGTTTCGCTCGCCCTGTGGATCGCCATCGTGTTTTGCGGGCGGATGATCGCCTATAACTGGTTCGACTGCGACCGGCAGCCGCAGGCAGCGATCGTCAATTTCCTGACCAGCTGCGTTCCCACGCCATCGGAGTTCTGATGCTGCCGTTCTTTCAATGGTGCTACGACACGTGGATCGGCGCGACGATCCGGGAGTCGACCTGGCTGTTTCCGCTGATCGAGGCCTTCCATCTGGTTGGATTGGGGCTGACGGCGGGGACGGTCCTGACCGTTGATCTGCGACTCTTCGGTGTAGGCCTGAGCCGGCAGTCGGCCGCGCAGCTTTGGGCGTCGGTTCAGCCATGGTTCCTGGGCAGCGTCTCTCTAATGTTCGTGACGGGAATCCTCCTGTTCATGTCCGAGGCGATTAAGTGCTATTACAGCTTCGCTTTCTGGATAAAAATGGCGTCATTGCTGCTGGCGATCGCGTTTGCGTTCACGATTCGCCAGCATGTTGTGCGAGCCGGCCCAAAGTCGGGTTCCTGGCGTCAGGGTCGTTTGACGGCCGTCGCTTCGCTGGTCCTCTGGTTCGGCGTGGCCTGGGGCGGACGCTGGATCGGGTTTTCCTGACGAGCGACTCAATCCTTTGCGCCGCAATTGTCGGATTGCATCAATGTCAAGTCTGGCACGCCGCCCCAGTTGCGGTTAAACTGAGGCATCTGATCCTGCTGGCATGGGGCCCAGTCGAGGCCAGCTAGGGATAGTGACCGTGAAGCTCGATTACCACATCGTGAAGTCGGTGCTGAACGCGTTCTTCGGCTTGTTCGTGGGCCGCAGGTCGCGCCCGACCTTTTTCAAAGTCACAGAAGCCTATCCCGAGCTCGATCACATCACGCGGGCCTATCCGGCGATCCGCAGAGAGTTCGATCGGCTGCTCGCCGAATGGAACGATCTTCCGCAATATCATGATGTCGATCCCGGCGAGCGCGCCATCTCGGCGACCACGCCCAAACGCTGGAATGTTTTCCTGCTGGAAATCATGGGCCATCGTCCGGCGGACAATCGCACCTCTTGCCCGGAGACATGTCGGGCGATCGCGCAAGTGCCCAATATGATCCAGGCCTTCTTCTCGATCCTGGAGCCGGGCAAGTCGGTGCCCGAGCACGAGGGGCCTTATCTCGGCTACCTGCGCTATCACCTCGGCGTGCGGGTGCCGGTGCGCAACCCTCCCAAGCTCGTCGTCAATGGCCAGGACTATGTCTGGAAAGAAGGCGAGGCAGTGCTGTTCGACGACAGCTGGCCGCACTCGGTGGTCAATCACAGCGAGGAGCTTCGCGCCGTCCTGATCGTCGACGTGCGTCGGCCCATGCCGCTGGTGGCCGATCTCTGCAATCGCTTCATCACCGACGTGGTCGCACGCCATACCTATGGCCGGTCGGTCGCCCGCAAGGCGAAAGCGTTCGCCAGTGCGCGCGGAGCCAAGCGCCCAGCGGCCGCCTGACCGGAGAGCAGCTTGTCCTACAGCGCAGCGGAGAAGCCGATTGAGCGCCAGCCGCTGCCGCTGACACTGCACGTCTATCGAGCGCTGCTGACGGCCGCCACACCGCTCGCCGGCATTCTCCTGTCGCACCGCGTCAAGCACGGCAAGGAGGATCCACGGCGGCTCGCCGAGCGCCGCGGGGAAAGCACCGTGGCGCGGCCCCCGGGCCCGCTGGTGTGGGTGCATGGCGCGAGCGTGGGCGAGGTTGCCGCCATCATCCCGCTGGTCGAGCGCATCGCGTCAAAGGATTTCAAAGTGCTGGTCACGTCCGGCACCGTCGGCTCGGCGAAGCTGTGTGAGCAGCGGCTGCCGGCCGGCGTCATTCACCAGTTCGTGCCTTTGGATACGCCGCGCTTCATCGCGCGTTTCCTTGACCATTGGAAGCCCGATCTCGCCCTGTTCACGGAATCGGACCTGTGGCCGAACATCATTATCATGAGTCACGCGCGCCGAATTCCATTGATCCTGGTGAACGGCCGTGTGTCCGAGCGATCGTTCAATCGCTGGCGCTATGCGCCGGCAACGATCGGCGCCATGCTCCGTCGCTTCGATCTTTGCCTCGCGCAATCGCCTGCCTACGCCACGCGCTATCGCGATCTGGGGGCTCCCCGCATCGCCACGACCGGCAACCTCAAGCTCGACGTACCCGAGCCGCCAGCCGATCGCGACAGCCTGCAGGCGCTGCAATCGGCGATCGGAGGGCGCACGACCATTGCGGCGGCCTCGACCCATGCTGGCGAGGAGATCGCGCTCGTTGATACCCATAAGAAGCTGCGGCATTCCTTCCCGCAGCTCCTCACCCTGATCGCGCCGCGCCACCCCGATCGCGGGCCGGGGATTGTCGAGATCGCGAGCGCGGCAGGCCTCTCGGCGTCGCGGCGCTCGCAAGGGCGTCTGCCCGACGCCAAGACCGACATTTATGTTGTTGATACGCTGGGTGAGCTCGGCCTTGTCTATCGGCTCGCGCCGATCGTCTTCGTCGGCGGCTCGCTCGCGACCCATGGCGGGCAGAATCCGGTCGAGCCGATCAAGCTTGGAGCCGCGGTCCTGCATGGGCCGCATGTCTGGAACTTCGCTGAGATCTACGCCGCGCTCGATGCTGCGCACGGCGCTGAGCAAGTCGCTGACGGCGGCCGGCTGACGGTGCGGGTGGGCGCGTGGCTGACCGATGCGGCCGAGCGTGTGAAGGTGGCGGCGTCAGCACGCGAGACCGTGACACAGCTGGCCGGTGCGCTCGATCGCACGCTGACGGCGCTCGATCCCTATTTCATGCAGATCCGCATGGTCCGCCAGGACGGCCATGCGTGAGCCGCCATTCTGGTGGCGCGTAGCTGGCCTTGAGGCGCGCCTGCTGGCGCCTGCTGCTGCGGTTTACGGGGCTGTCGCGGCGAGCCGTCTCAAGCGCGAAGGCTATCGTGCGGGGATGCCGGTCATATGCATCGGCAATCCGACGCTGGGCGGCGCCGGCAAGACCCCGACCGCGCTCGCGGTGGCGCGCTTGCTCAAGGCCGCCGGCGAGCGGCCGGTGTTCCTGAGCCGCGGCTATGGCGGGAGCCAGCGCGGCCCGCTTCTGGTTGCACCCGAGCGGGATCGTGCCGCCGACGTGGGCGACGAGCCGCTCCTGCTCGCCCGCGTGGCGCCGACAGTCGTCGCGCATGACCGCGTCGAAGGGGCGAAGGCAGCGCACGCCGCCAGTGTCATTGTGATGGATGACGGTTTCCAGAATCCCTCGCTGGCCAAGGACTTTTCCGTGCTGGTGATCGATGGCCGGCGCGGCCTCGGCAACGGCAAGGTCTTTCCGGCTGGTCCGCTGCGGGCGCCGCTCGGTGCTCAGCTTGCCCGCGCCGATGCGGTCGTCCTGGTTGGGGCGATGGGAGAAGCCGCGTCCATCGCCGGAGCGGCGGCCGAGGCGCGAAAGCTACCCTTGTTTCAGGCTCGGCTCGAGCCGGATCGCGAGACGATTGCGACGCTGGCTGGCCGGCGCGTGCTGGCCTTTGCCGGCATCGGCGATCCCGAGAAAGTGTTTGCAACGCTGCGGGAGGCTGGCGTCACGGTTGCGGCGACGCGAAGTTTCGCCGACCATCACCGTTACACGCTGGCGGACGCGCGGGACCTTTGCCGACAGGCCGATGCCGAGGGTCTCACGCTGGTGACAACTGAGAAGGACAGGGCACGGCTGCAAGGCGAGGCGGCAATGGCGGAACTGGCTGCTCGCGTGTGCGTCTTGCCCGTCGGGCTTGTGTTCGCGCAGGAAGCGGCCTTGGGAAAGCTTCTGGTTGATCGGATCGCCGCCGTAAGGGCGGGGCGCCTCAGAGCATGATCCCGAAAAAGCCTGCCCCGGACTTGGTCCGGGGTGGACGCCGGTTTTCGAAAAAGATCATGCCCACACAAAATGCTAGCCATTGATCCGATTGGATCAAAGTCTAGCGCTTAATCTGATCCGGGAAGTGGCGCTGCAGCACAACCTCAGGAGATAAATAGGCCTCCTGCATGTCGACGCTCCAGTATTTCAGCTCTTCGAGCGGAATGGGCGTGCCGGTCACGGCGCAACGCACGAATGCGCCCGGTCGCATGACCCGAAAGTCTCCATCGAGATATTTGACCTCGGCTTCGCCCGCCATGGGGGAAGAGCGATCATACCGGTTCAGCACGTCTGCGATCTCCCAGGCTCCGGTCTGCTGGCTGCCTGCTCTTTGACTATGTGCGATCACAACCTTCAATAGCGGCGATTGCATGAAACATAGTCGTTAACGCCTGTGGATGTAAGGGGGATTCCCGGCCGCTTACAGCGTTGCGATTTGTGTTAGTCTGCCGGTGCCTACCAAGGGACTGTCGCGCTATGCGCTTCGCTCTGGCCGCCCTCGCTCTCATCGCGGCCGCCGGCACCGCGCCTGCGGCCGAGGTGATTGACGTTGGTGAGGGCGATGCGGCGCTCAACTCGGTCCTCTACCGGCCGCAAGGGGCGGGACCCTTCCCGGTGATCGTGGGCCTGCACGGATGCGCGGGGCTTCTGAGCCCAAACGGCCAGATCGTCCGCCGCTTTGCCGACTGGGGCGAGCGCCTGTCGCGACAGGGGCTTGCCGTTCTCTTTATCGACAGCTTCACGCCGCGCGGGCTCGGGTCCCAATGCGGCGTGCGCGAACGCAAGGTTCGCAGCGACCGTGAGCGGATGGCCGATGCGTCCGCCGCGCGCCGCTGGCTGCAGGGGCAGAACTGGGCCAACAAGAACCGCGTCTCCCTCTTGGGCTGGTCGAGCGGTGCGGTCGCGTCGCTCTGGGCGGTGCGGCCACGTGTCATCCCGCGCGATGGCATGCCTGATTTCCGCTCGGCGGCCGCGTTCTATCCAGGCTGCCGGCGGCTTTCTACCGCCGCGTGGAGCGCCCGCATTCCGACTTTGATTCTGATGGGTCGTGCCGATGATTGGACCTCGGCTTCGGTCTGCGAGCAGATGGTGGCGGGAGCGCGCGGTCGCAGCGCGCAAGCCTCGATCGTTGTCTATCCGGACGCCTATCACGAATTCGACCGCCCGGACTATCCGGTGCGCGTGGTCACTGGATTGGCCAACAGCGCCGATGGCTCGGGGCGCGCGCATGTCGGCACCAATGAGGCCGCGCGCGCCGATGCGATCATGCGCGTCAGCGAATGGCTTTCGCGATAGAGCATGATCCCGAAAAGTGGACACCGGTTTTCGGACAAGATCATGCTCCACCAAAAAGTCTAGCCAAACGAGCGCAGACTCAGGAGCCGAACAAGCTGCCCTGACCTTCGCCGCCGCCGCGTCGCGGCGGCCTGGCAGGAGCGGCCGGCGGCGTCGGCGCCGCGGGGGCGGATGGCCCGTCGGCGGTGGCGCGCACGCGTCCGTCCGCGAACTCGATGCTCAGCGGCAGTCCCGCCGTGACCGCGGCCGCGGAGTGCAGCGGCTTGCCGTCGGCGGCGCGAACGAGCGCAAAGCCGCGTGCGAGCACGCCGCGATACGACACCGCGGCAAGCAGCCGCTCGGCCCGTTCGACTCTCGCGGCGCGGTTCCGCAGCAGGGCCGTGGTCGAGTGCGTCGCCCGTGCGAACAGCGCAAGCGTGCGCTCGCGCGCCCGCTCGATCTGGACTCGGCGCGCATTGGCATAGGCGAAACGTGCTGCCGAAAGCCGCTGCGAGATCTGCTCGAAGCGCTCGCGCCGCCGCTCCATCCCATGGCGCAGGCATTGCCGCGAGCGCTGCGCGAGCAGCGCGATCTGCTGGCGCTCGCGAGCGATGCGGGTGTGCAGAGTCTGCAGCGTGAGGCGCGCGGCGGCGTGATCGAGCCGCTGGCGCGGCAGCGAAAGCAGCTCCTCGGCGGTGGGCAGCGCCCGCATCGCGGCGCGCAGCTCGGTTCGGCGCGCCTCCTCGCAACGCTGCCAGCAGGCGAGCGAGCGTCGCGCCAAGCTGTCCACCTGAACCAGGAGCTCGGAGCGCACCGGCACCGCCATTTCGGCCGCCGCCGTCGGCGTGGGTGCGCGCTTGTCGGCGGCAAAATCGATCAGCGTGATGTCGGTCTCGTGCCCGACCGCCGAGATCAGCGGGATCATGCTGTCGGCGGCCGCGCGTACGACGCTCTCTTCGTTGAATGACCACAGGTCCTCGAGCGAGCCGCCGCCGCGGGCGACGATGACGAGGTCAGGCCGTGGGATCGGTCCGGCCTCCGGCAATGCGTTGAAGCCGCGAATCGCGGCCGCGATCTGCTCGGCCGATCCGTCACCCTGCACCCTGACCGGCCACACCAGCACCCGGCGCGGAAACCGATCCGCCAGCCGGTGCAGGATGTCGCGGATCACCGCGCCGGTCGGCGAAGTGACCACGCCGATCACATCCGGCAAGAACGGCAGGAGCTGCTTGCGTGCGAGATCGAACAGGCCCTCGGCCGCAAGCTTTTTCTTGCGCTCCTCGAGCAAAGCCATGAGCGCGCCGAGCCCCGCAGGCTCGAGCGTGTCGATCACAATCTGATACTTGGAGGAGCCGCTGAAGGTCGTGAGCCGGCCGGTCACGACCACCTCCAGCCCTTCCTGCGGCGGCATCCGCATGCGGGCGAACTCGCGCTTCCAGATCACGGCCTCGATGACGGCCTTGTCGTCCTTCAGGCGGAAATAGACATGGCCAGACGGCGAGGGGCCTCTGAAGCCCGACACCTCGCCGCGCACGCGCACGTAGCCGTAGGCGTCCTCGACAGTCCTCTTCAGCGCCGATGAAAGCTCGGAGACGGTCCACTCGACGATGTTGAGGCGTGGTTCCTTCATGCCGTCGATATTGGTCCCTTAATTCACTTGGCCGTCATGCTCGCGAGCGTCGGGCAGGGCCGCCGCTCCACCGGAATCTCGTACTGCGCCAGGTTGCCCTTGTCGACCACCTGGGTCTTCGCCATGATTTCTTTTGGGGATTCCTGCTTGCGCAGCGCCCGGATGGCGATCTCGGCGCCCAGGCAACCATCGATCAGGCCGTTGTAGTCGCCGCTCGCCAGCATGTCGCCAGCCTTGATCATGTCGACCGCCTCCTTGCCGGCATTGATGCCGGTGATCAGCGGAAGCGGCTTCTTGGCTTCCTTGAAGGCATCGACCGCGCCGAGCGCCATCGCGTCATTGGCGGCGAGCACGCCATCCACCTGTGCGTTGGGGTTGGCCTTCAGCATCGCCTTGAGCAGGTCGGCGGCGGCGGGACGCGCATAGAGCGCGTTCTTCGACAGCGTGACCTTGACGTTCGGAGCTTCCTTCAAAGCTTCCTTGAATCCGCGCAGGCGGCCCGCGGCGCTGGGGATCGTATCGGGGCCCTCGAGCACGACGAGATTGCCCTTGCTCCCCATCGCCTTGAGCAGGAAGCGCGCAGTGTCGAGCGCGATGGCATAGTCGTCGGTTCCGATGAAGGAGACGCTTTCGCCGCCGGTCAGCTTGTCGGCCACGTTCACGAGCGGAATGCCTGCCGCGTTGATCTTCTGCACGGCAGGCACCAATGCCTTGACGTCGACTGGCGTGAACACGAACGCATCGCGCTTGGCGGCGAGCGCCTCGTCCACCAGCGCGGTCTGCTGGCGCGGGTTGTCAGCCGAGGTCGGAATATAGTGGAACACCGTGAAGCCATTGGCCTTGGCGACCTGCTCGGCGCCCGCGCGGGTCGCGCGCGCAATCGGATTGCCGGCGCTCTTGGTGAAAACCGCGAGTGTCTCGGCGCTTGCAGACATCACGCCAAGCGGCAGCAGTATCGTAACTGCGGCAGCAATGCAGAAAGGCCTCTGTTTCATCGCGCTCCTCCCAATTATGAGCTTAGTGCGGTTATATCCGATGCTGGCAGCCCCGTCGCCGCCCCCGCCTCGAATAAATTGCCGCATGGCGTTCCCTCACCCTTGGCCAATCGCCCGGGGCGCCGCCTCGACCACCTCGCGCAGGGAGCCAAACATGCGTTCCACCATGGCTTGCAGCGTCTTGCCGGTGACGAGGTCGATCTCGAGTGCCAGCCGGTCAGCCGCGGCCCGGAACTCGGCGCGCGCGACTGAGCAGACCGTCAGCGCCACCGCGGCGGCGCTCGCAATCTGCAGCCAGGACGAGCAGGTGCGCATAGGTGGGATATTACATGACTGCTGTGGCGATCTTAAGTGCGCGCGCCG
>WNGB01011064.1_pt1 | contig 12398 bp, 11 predicted proteins | sample 5400681 | NCBI WGS metagenome assembly WNGB01 (sample SAMN13153367, study PRJNA577476) | soil metagenome | isolation source: 115 cm soil or saprolite under grassland replicate 2 | place: USA:California | collected 2016-06-15 | reverse complement strand
GAGGCGGTGTTGGCGATCGCGATCTGCGGCCGCCCGGTGAACGCGCTGCGCGGCAGGCCGCGGCGCATCCAGGCCCGGTGGATGTAGGAGTCCCGGTCGTTCCCGCCGTACCACTGGTCGCTGCGGTAGCGCACTCAGCAGCCTCTCTCCCGGCCCGCTCGCGGGCCCTCGCCTGATGCCCCTGCTGGGCCTGCGGCCCGGCGGCGGGTCATATCCGCCGGTCCCGGGTCAGGCTAACCCGCCACCGGCGCGCCGGGCCATCCCGAGGCGGTGCCCCGGCCGCCGCCTCGCGTGCCTGGCCGGGTCGGCCGGCGTGCTGGTCCTGGGCTCCCTGGCCGACCGCACGCTGCGCCGGCCGGCTCCGGCCGGAGCCTGAGCGGCGCCGCCGGGCTACCGCGCGGCGGCGCAGGTGATGCACGTGCGGGCGGCGGGGCGGGCGACGAGACGCTCGGCGGCGATCAGCCGGCCGCACCGCTCGCACCGGCCGTAGCGGCCCTGCCCGAGCCGTTCCCGGGCGTCATCCAGCTCGGCCAGGTGCCTGCCGGCCTGGTCGAGCAGGGCGGCCAGCTGGGCCCGCTCGAACGCGATCGTCGCGCCTTCGGGGTCATGCTCGTCGTCGGTGGCGACACCCGCGGAGGACTCCACGATCCCGTCGAACTCCCGGCGGAGCGCGGTGATCCGGGCCAGGGTGTCCTGCCGCTCGGCGTCCAGCGCGTCCCGGATGGCCGCCGCCGTGACGGGCGGCAGCCCACCGGGGACCCCGCCGGTCATGCCGGTCCGCCTCCCCGGCGGGTCACAGGCCGGCGGCTCACCCCGCGGCGGGTCACCCGGGGCCTGCTCACCCGCCGGCTCATACGCGGGCGGGTCACCCGGGCTGCGCTCCGCCCGGCTGCTGATCCCGGGCCGCGGCTTCGCGGAGCGCGTGCAGGGCCCGGGCCGTGGGGAGCGAGTTGTCGATCGCGAGATGCTGGGGCTCCTCCTGGCCCTGGACCACTCGCTGGATGTGCCGGACCGCGGCGGTGAACGAGGGGATCTCATCGGTGGAGGAGTAGCCCCGGGGTTCCTTGCCCTCTTCGAACAGGGTGAACGAGTCGTCCGGCCCCGGATGGAAGGGGTCGGTGAGGTGGATCTGCCCGGCGGTGCCGAGCAGCCGCGCGAACCGGTCGTCGCTGCGCAGGAAGCCGCAGGACAGGGCCAGCCGCTGATGGCCGGAATAGCCGAGGCTGCCCTGCAGGTCCACATCGACCCCGTCCCCGCCGAGGACCGCCGTGGCCCAGGCTGACTCCAGCTCGCCGTCCAGCAGTTCCACCGCCAGCCGGACCGGGTAGCAGCCGACGTCGTTGAGGGCGCCGCCGGCCAGGCCGTGGCGCAGCCTGATGTCGTCCGGCCGGTCCAGCACGAAGTGAAAGTTGGACTGGATCTCGCGCAGGTCCCCGATGGCGCCGTCGGCGAGCAGCCCGCGGATCTTCGCTATCTGCTCGTGAAACGGGAACACGAACGCCTCCCACAGGGGAGTCCCGGTCTCCCGGGCGGCCGCCAGGACCTGCTCGGTTTCGTCCAGGCTGCCGCACAGCGGCTTCTCGCAGAGCACGGCCTTGCCGGCCCGCAGCGCCCTGATCGTCCATTCCGCGTGCAGCCCGTTGGGCAGCGGGATGTACACCGCGTCCACGTCAGGGTCGTCCACCAGCGCCTGGTAGCCCTGCACCGCCCGCCCGATGCCGGTCTCCGCCGCGTACTCGCTGGCCCGGGCCAGCTCCCGGCCGGCCACCGTGGTGACCTTGCCGCCGGCCGCCGCCACCGCGGGCACAAATGCCTTCCGGGCGATGCGGGCCGTGCCGATGATTCCCCAGCGCACCTGACCAGTCCCTGGCATTTACCTGCTCACCGAGTCCCCCGGCGCCCCGGGGACGCCGCTGCCTGGGCCGTGGCGCCAGTGCCGTCAGCCGTTGCCCACCACCGTATTGCTCATGACGGCAGGACGACCGCGGCTCTCGCCGGGACGGGAACGCCCACGTAGCCTGGACCTACCTAGTGCGCTGACGGCCCGGAATGAGGCGGACGATGGCGGAACCCAATCCAGCGATCCTGTTCACCGGGGTGGGCGTGGCGCTGGTCACCTTGTTCGGCGCGGACGGCGAGATCGACTCCGGCTCGACGGGCAAGCTCGCCGCCAGCCTGGCCGGCCGGGGTGTGGCGGCGGTGCTGGTCAACGGCACCACCGGGGAGGCCGGCACCCTGACCGGCGAGGAGCGCACCGCGCTGATCGAGGCCGTGCGGGCCGCGGTTCCGGCCGAGGTGCCGGTGATCGCGGGCACCGGCGCCCCTTCGCTGCGCCAGGCGTCCGGGCTGACCCGCGCGGCGGTGACCGCGGGGGCTGACGCGGTGCTCACCTGGTGCCCGCCCCGCTGCGCGGACCTGGCGGGCTACTTCTCGGCGATCCGCGAGGCCGCGGCCGGCCGCCCGGTGCTCGCGTACCACAACCCCTTCATCGCCTGCGCGGAGATCCCGGTGGACAGCCTGGCCACGCTGCCGGTGGCCGGCATCAAGGACTCCTCCGGCAGCCCGGACCGGCTGCTGGACGAGCTGGCCCGGTACCCGGGTGACACCTACGTCGGCTCGGCCGGCTTCCTGGCCCTGGCCGGCCCGATGGGGAGCACCGGCGCCCTGCTGGCCCTGGCCAACCTGGCCCCCGAGGCCTGCATCCGCGCCTGGGACGGGGACCCCGCGGCCCAGCGCGGCCTGGCGGCCCAGCACCTGGCCGTCCGCGGGGGAGGCCCGGCCCGGCTCAAGCTCATGCTGGCCGGGGCGGACGGGACCTCCCCGGTCTCCCGGATCTGCTGAACCGCGCCAGTGAACGCGCTGCGCCGGGCCCTGGCCGTCCCGCCTTTCGCCGCCGACCCCGCCGACCTCATCGGCCTCGGGGAGGCCGCGGAACAGGCAGGCTTCGACGGCTTCTTCCTCTGGGACCATCTCGTGTTCAGCGACGCGGGTGAGGGACCGCCGATCCTGGATCCGTGGCAGATCCTGGCCGTCGTGGCCACCCGGACGTCGCGGATGCGGCTGGGCACGATGATCACCCCGGTGCCGCGCCGGCGGCCCTGGCAGCTGGCCAAGGAGACGGTCACCCTGGACCGGCTCAGCGGCGGGCGGGTCACCCTGGGCGTCGGGATCGGCTCGCCCGACTACGGCGACTTCGGCATCTTCCACGAGCCCACTGCCGCGCGGGAGCGCGCCGCACGGCTGGACGAGGGCCTGGAGGTACTGGCCGGGTTGTGGACCGGGGAGCGGTTCACCTACCAGGGCAGTCACTTCACGCTGGACCCGGTGCGCTTCAGCCCCGTGCCGGTGCAGCAGCCGCGCATCCCGGTCTGGGTCGGCGGGGCGCTGCCCGCTGCCGGGCCGGTGCGGCGCGCCTGCCGCTGGGACGGCATGGTGCCGCTGCGCCGCTCGGTCAGCCCGGACGGGCAGGTGGCGCTGGTCGGGCCCACCCCGGCGGATATCGCCCTGGTCCGGGACCAGGCCTGGTCGGCCCGGGGCACGCCGGAGGGCTTCGACCTGGCGGTGTGGGCCGACCTGGAGCGGGAATCCGGGGACGTGGACCTGGTGGCGCCGGCCTACGTCGCGGCCGGGGCCACCTGGTGGATCGAGAGTGCCCGCCCGGGACCCGGCTGGCAGGACGAGGCCGCCAGCCGGGTCAGCCGGGGGCTATGACCGGCGACCCGCCAGTTCGGGACCGGCCGCGGCCTCGCCCGCAGCATCGGCCGCCGGACCGTCCGCAGGCACGGGCGCCAGGGGCGGAGCCGTGGCGGACAGCCCGCGCAGCGCCGCGTAGCTGATGACCACCCCGGCCGCGATCAGCACGATGGTCACGGCCAGCCCGGCATGGTAGCCGTCCAGGAAGGCGGGAGCCGGCAGCACCCCGTGGCTGAGCGCCGCCCCCTGCCGGGACCGCAGCACCGCGCCGATCACCGTGATGCCCAGCAGCCCGGCGACCTCCCGGGAGTTGTTCAGCAGTGCCGACGCCATGCCGGACCGCTCCTGCGGCATTGACCCCAGGACCGCGTTGGTCAGCGGCACGTTCATCAGGCCTGAGCCGGCGCCGAAGAGCACGAAGCCCGGCATCAGCGAGCCGAACGTGGCGCCCCGGCCCAGCATCCAGAACAGGAACAGGCCGACCGCGTTGAGGGCCAGACCGACCGCCACGGTGCGGTGTGCGCCGATCCGGGCCGAGACCGGCCCGCTCAGCCCGGCGAACACCGCCATGCACAGCGCCATCGGCACGAAGGCCAGGCCCGCCTTGGTCGGCGAGAAGCCCAGCACACCCTGCAGGTACAGCGACGTGAAGAAGTAGATGCCGAAGATCCCGAACGCCCACAGCATCATGGTCCCGGTGCCGCCGCTGAACGCCCGCGAGCGGAACAGGGACAGCTCCACCATGGGGTGCCCGGTCCGCGACTCGATGAGCGTGAACACCCCGCCCGCCACGGCCGCGAGGGCCAGCGCGCCAAGGATCGTCACGGACGTCCAGCCCTTGTCGTGCCCCTCGATCAGCGCGTACGTGAGCGAGAACAGCGCGACCGCGGAGGCAGCCAGCCCGGGCACGTCGAGGTGGCGGCCGGCCGAGGTGTCCCGGGACTCGCGGATGGACGCCAGCGCGATGCCCATCGTGATCACGCCGACCGGCACGTTGATCAGGAAGATCCAGCCCCAGTGCAGGTGCTGGCTGATGAAGCCGCCGATGAGCGGGCCGAAGGCCAGGGCCAGTGCACCGATTGCCGCCCAGGCGCCGACCGCCCGGGTCCGCTCCCGGGGTTCATCGAACGTGGCCACGATGATGGCCAGCGTCGTCGGCACCATGAGCGCGGCGCCGAGGCCCTGCGCCAGCCGGGCCGCGATCAGCACGCCGCCGCTGCCGGCCAGTCCCGCGCCCAGCGAGGCCAGCGTGAACACGCTCAGCCCGACGACGAACAGCCGCCGCCGGCCGTACACATCAGCCAGCCGGCCACCGACCAGCAGCAGCCCGGCGAAGACCAGGATGTAGCTGCTGACCACCCACTCCAGGCCCGCGATCGACAGATGAAGGTCGCGCTGGATGGTCGGGATGGCGACGTTCGTGACGTTGTTGTCGAGATAAGTCATAAAGGTGGCCAGTCCCACGGCCACGAGACTCCACCAGCGTCTGGGCATGAGCCCACTCCTCCCACGATTCCCTGCTGACTGGCCGGTCCTGTACGGCACACCTGTACAAGACTCCTGTACGTTGCACTTGTACTTCGTTCTTGTACGTCGTACAGGCACGGTGACAGGATGACTTGTACGGCGTATAGTTGTCAAGTGATGGTTACGAACCCTGCCCCGGCCGCACCGGCGGACAACCGGGAAGCCTCACCGGCTCAGCCGGAAGTCTCACCGGCTCAGCCGGAAGCTTCACCGGCCCGGCCGGAGGCCCCCGCCGCCTCCGCCGAGACCGCGCCGCCGGCTGGCACGCAGCCAGACGCACAGCGGGCCCGGCTGAGCAAGGCCGCCGTGGTCGGCCGGGCCATCGCGCTGGCCGACGCCGAGGGCCTGGACGCGCTGACCATCCGGCGGCTGGCCCAGGAGCTGGGGGTCACCCCGATGGCGCTGTACTGGCACTTCCGTAACAAGGAAGAACTGCTCACCGGGCTGGCCGACCAGTTCTGGAGCGAGATCGACACCGACGTGGACGAGGCGGCCCCCTGGGCCGCCCAGTTGCGCGCGCTGCTGCAGTCGCTGGTCCAGGTCCTCCGCACGCATCCCAGTGCGTCCCAGCTGCTCGTGGCGGGGGAGAAGCAGTCGCCGGCCGCGCTGGAGGCCACCGAGGTCACGCTCGAAGTGCTGCGCCGCGGCGGCTTCGACCCGCGGCACGCCAGCATGGTCGCGCGCACCGCGCTGTGGACCGGGCTGATGCTCGCGATGAGCGAGCCGGGGTACGGCCCGTCGCTGAGTGAGGCCGAACGCGCCGAGCATCAGCGGCGCAACCGGATCCGCCTGGCCATGCTGCCCCCGGACCGGTATCCCTGCCTGGTCGAGGCGGCGGAGCCGATGACCGCCTGCGACGACCCCGACTTCCACTACACGTTCGGCATCGACCTGTTCATCCGCGGCGTCCAGGCCATGGCCGGGACGGAGTAGCCGGATGCCCAGTACGCAGGAGGGTTAGCCCGATGGCACAGACGACAGAGGATGGCCAGGCTGAATCCCCCGGGGTGTCACCCTCCGGCCCCGCAACCCCCGGGACCCCATCCCCCGGGGCTGAATCACCCGGGACCGGGCTGCGGTTCGGCGGCGAGTCCTGCTGGGTTGATCTCGGCGGCCCGGTGCACTACCTCGACTACGGCGGCCCGGCGGGCGCCCCGGTCATCGTGGCCGTGCACGGCCTGGAAGGCTGCTCGGTCAACTGGTCGGCGATCGCGCCGCTGCTGACCGGCCGCTACCGGGTGCTGGCGCCCGACCTGGCCGGCCATGGCTTCACCCGCTCCGCGGGGCGCGGCGTCGACGTGTCCTCCAACCGGTCCCTGCTGCACCGTTTCATCGAGGCGGTGGCCGGCTCCCCGGTGATCCTCATGGGCAACTCGATGGGCGGGATGATCTCCCTCCGCGAGGCGGCCGCCGCACCGGGAACGGTGGCCGGGCTCATCCTGCTGGACCCGGCGCTGCCGTTCATGCCCGTCCGGCCCGACCCCTCCGTGGTCATGATGTTCCTGGCCAACATGGTTCCCGGGCTGAGCCAGCGGATGATCAGCCGGCGCCGCCGGTTTTCCCCCGAAGAACTCGTGGCCGGGGTGCTCAACACGGTCTGCGCCGACCCGTCGCAGGTCAGCTCGGCGGTGGTGGAGCAGCACGTCGAGGTGGCGCGCAGGCGGTACGGCTTCACCGAGGCCGACCGCGAGTTCACGCTCGCGGCCCGATCGGTCGTGTCCGCGGCCGGCTACATCACCGGGCGTTCCTACCGTCGTGCCCTCAACTCGATCCGGTGCCCGGTCCTGATGCTGCACGGCACCCTCGACCGGCTGATCCCGGTCGCGGCGGCGCGGATGGTGGCGCGCGCCCACCCGGAATGGTCATTTATCGTGCTGCCCGGCGTGGGCCACGTGCCCCAGCTGGAAGTCCCGCAGGAGTGCGCGACCGAGATCCGCGAATGGCTCGGCCCCGCCGGCCGCGGCGCCCCGGCTGCCGCTGCCGCCGCTACCACGCCACCGGCCGGCCCCCCGCCGCCACCGGCCGGCCCCCCGCCGGCACCGGCTGCCTAAAGTCCCGGCAACTCAGGAACGACGCCCGTATCCCGGGCGTCCAGGCTGCCGCACGCTGGAATAAGCGGGCCAGGCTCGCCAGGCAGTGGCTTCGTTCCCGCCGGTAACCACGTCCGGAACACCACCGCTGGTCCTGGACGGGTGTCTGCTCCCTGGGCGGAGCCTGGGCCCGCGGCACGCACGTCCGCCGGGCCGGGGGCCAGGGCCGGCCCCGCGTCTACAGCGTCGGCAAGCCCATCTGGGGCACGCAGACGCAGGTCCGGGACGGCGAGGGCCGGGGAAGGGCAGGCCATGGAACGCATGAGCACACTCGACGCCGGGTTCTTCTACGTCGAGCACGACAACGTCCCGATGCACCTCGGCTCGCTCGCCCTGTTCGAGGGACCCGCGCCCACGTACGAGGAGCTGACCCGGCTGATCGCCGCGAAACTCCCGCGGGTGCCCCGGTACCGCCAGGTGGTGCGGACCATGCCGCTGGAGGTCCTCCGCCCCATGTGGGTGGACGACGAGCATTTCGAGATCGGCCACCACGTGCGGCACGCCGCAGTACCGGCTCCGGGCGGGAAACGCCAGGTCCGTGAGCTGGCGGCCAGGATCTTCGCGACCCGGCTGGATCGGGCCCGGCCGCTGTGGGAGGCGTGGCTGCTGGAGGGGCTCAAGGGCGGCCGCTGGGCGATCCTGTCCAAGGTGCATCACTGCGTGGTGGACGGCATCGGCGGCAACGACTTGATGACCGCGATCTTCGACATCACCCCCGACGCCGAGTGCCCGGCCCCCGCCGCATGGGCGCCGGAGCCCGTCCCGGACATGCTGGACCTGATGACGGCCGGCCTGCGCGAGGCGACGATCGCGTCGGCCCGGCAGCTGTCCGGCCTGACCGGGCTGGTCCGCATGCCGCTGGTGCCCACCGGGGAGATCCTGGGCTACGGGCGCGGCCTGGCGGCCAGCGCGCGGCGGCTCGCGGTCCCGTCGGCGACCTCACTGAACGGCCCGATCGGCCCGAACCGCCGGTGGGCGTGGGGCACCGCCCCGCTGGCCGAGATCAAGGAGATCCGGTCCGCGCACGGCGGGACGGTCAACGACGTGCTGCTCGCGGCCATCACCCGCGGCTTCCGTGACCTGCTGGACGAGCGCGGCGAGCTGGCTGACGGGCTGGTCGTCAGGTCCCTGGTGCCGGTCTCGGTCCGCGCCGAGGACGAGCAGGGCATGATCACCAACCGGGTGTCCGCGGTGCTCGCCAACCTGCCCGCCGGGGAGCCCGACCCGCTGCGGCGGCTGGAAATGATCCGTGAGCAGATGGATGAGCTCAAGCGCACCTCGCAGGCGGTCGGGGCGGAGGTCCTCACCGGGATGCTGGGCCTCGCGCCCTCCATGCTGCTCGCGCTCGGCTCACGCACCGCCTTCCAGCTTCCGCAGCCCCTGGTCCAGACGGTCACCACCAACGTCCCCGGGCCGCGGCTGCCGCTGTACCTGCTCGGCCGCAGGCTGGATCGCATCTACCCGTACGTGCCGATCGGCGACAACGTGCGGATCTCCATCGCGATCTTCTCCTACCTGGAGCGGTTCACGTTCGGGATCACCGCCGACCACGACGCCGTGCCTGACCTGAAGGTGCTGGCCAAGGGCATCCGCCGCGGCCTGGCGGAGCTGGGATAGCCGCTGGTCGAAGCGGGTATACCTGTTGTTTACCCGGCAGTAACAGGTGGGTCCCACGGGGGGCGGTCCCAGAGGCGCGGGCCAGGAGCCGGGTCAGGAGGTGACCATGGCTGCGCAACGGGTGCCGGGGGGCACCTGCCGGCCGATCGGCAGCTTCCAGCCCGGCTCGTGGCGGTCCCGGCCGCGGACCGGGCTCGTGCTCGGGGCCGGCGGGGTGGTGGGGGCGGCCTGGATGACCGGCATCCTGCGCGCCGTGCAGGACCGCCTGCCGGAACCGCTCGGCGACGCCGACCTGATCGTGGGCACCAGCGCGGGCAGCGTCCTCGCGGCCGCCCTGCGCTGCGGCGTGACCCTGGACGAGATGACCGCCATGCAGCACGGCGACCCGGTGCCGGTGCTGTGTGACGCGGGCGTGCATGACCTGGATGAGGGGCCGCTGCCGCCGCGGCCGCAGCTGCGGGCCGGGTCACCCCGGCTGATGCTCACCACCCTGCTCGCCCCGCACACCATCCACCCGGGAGTCGGGGCCAGCGCCTGGCTGCCCCGCGGCCGGGGGCGCCACGAAGCCCTGCGGGCCACCGTCACGGCCCTCGGTGAGTACCAGGCCCGGCACACCGCGGGCTGGACGGCGGAGTCCTGGGCGGACGGCCGGACGTGGATCGTGGCCGTGGACTACGCCACCGGCCGCCGGGTGATGTTCGGCCGGGCGGGCGCCCCGGTGGTGCCGCTCGCCGACGCCGTGGTCGCGTCCTGCTCGATCCCGGGCTGGTACGCGCCCGCGGTCATCGGCGGCCGCCAGTACGTGGACGGCGGCGTCCGGTCGTCCACGTCGCTGCGGTCGCTGGCCGGGGCCGGGCTGGACGAGGTGTGGGTGCTCGCCCCCATGGCCAGCGTGGTCGCGGACCGGCCGGGGCGGACCACCGAGCGGCTGGAACGCCGGGTGCGGCGGCTGGTCACCCGCTCGCTGCTGCGCGAGGCCGAGGTGCTGCGGGCCGCCGGGACCCGCGTGACGGTGCTCACCCCCGGCCCCGAGGACCTCGCCGCGATGGGCGTCAACCTCATGGACCCGCGCCGCCGCCGGCCGGCGCTGGACGTCGCGATGCGCACCTCGGCGGCCACGCTCGCCGCCGCGGAGGGGCGTCCGCAGGTGGCCTGACTTTTCTTTCCCTAACGAAGACCGGCCGGTCCCGGTCCCCCGCCGGGAGCGTCCGGGGGCGGGGGCGGTCAGGTCCCCGCGCGATGTGCGCAGCCGCCAGCAGGACGAGCCGCCGTCCCAGCGGGCCTCGGTCAGCTCGGCCCCGAACCTGATATACGGGCGTATCCCGTAGCGGACGGTCACCGCGTCGATGTAGGACCAGATCTCGGGCTGCCGGGAGAAGCTGTGTGACCAGTCCGGGTTCGGCGCGAACGAGTATGAGTGTTTGAGGCTGGTGGCGGCCTGTGTCTCCCGCGGCACCGGCACCTGACGGCCAAGGATCTCCCTGCGGTCCCGGCGCATTCCCGGACCTGTTTCCACGTCGTATCGAGGCAGGGCTATCTCGTTAATGAGATATCGTTAAAGGTATGAGCGTGGCGGGCGGACCGTTGGGGCCCGGGAAAGCGGAAAGCGGGGCCGGCGGCCAGGATGAGCTGAGCCTGCCCCGGCTGCCCGGATTCCGTGAGATGGCCCTGCGCCGGATGGCCGGTGAACGCGGGCGGCTGGTCGGTGAGCTGACCGCGCGGCGGCAGGCGGCCGGGCTGTCCCAGACCCAGGTCGCGGCCCGGATGGGCACCTCCCAGTCGGCCGTGGCCCGGCTTGAAGCGGGCGGCGCGGATGTGCGGGCCTCCACCCTGGAGCGTTACGCGGCGGCGATCGGCAGTGAGATCAGCTGGCGGTTGCGCGACCCCCCGCCCGCGGGGCAGGCGCCGGCGGCCTGGCCGGACCCCGGCCCTGGCCGCGGCCCGCATCCCGGTCCCATGCCCGGGCCGCCCTCGCCGCCGTGGCCTCTCGGCTCACCCGGGGTGCGGCCCGCGCCCGGCCCGCTCGCGCCGGCCGCGCAGCACCAGCCGTATGGACAGCGACAGGAGGATTCCCATGACCGTTCCCGTGGCTGACTCGTTCCCGCCCGGCCGCCCGTGGCCCGGCCCGCCCGGGCCTGGGGAGCCGCGGCCGGGAGAGCCGGGGCCAGGTGGCCCGCCGTCTCGGCCCGGCCGACCCGGAGGGCCCGGCCGCCCGGGGCCGGGCTGGCCCGGGACACCGGGCTGGCCCGCCCCGGACCGGGAACCGCCCGCCTACCCGGACGTGCCGCCCTCCCGGGTCTGGACCGACCAGGGTGACTGGCCCGGCCGGCTCTACCAGCGGCTGCTGGAGCAGCGCATCGTCATGGCGTCCGGCCTGCTCGACGGGCCGGCCGCGAGCGTGCTGAGCGCCCAGCTGCTCACCCTGGACGCCGAGGGGGACGGGCCGGTCTGGCTCGAGCTCCAGGGCCTGACCGCCGAGCTGCCGGCCGCGCTGACCGTCATGGGCGTGCTCGCGGCGTGCGGGCAGCGCCGCGGGTATCCCAGCGCGGTGCTCGGCCTCACCGAGCCCCGGTTGAGCCTGGGCGGCACGGCCACCCAGGTCCGCGGCCAGGAGGAGCAGATCGAGACCATGGTCGACACGCTCTACATCCGGCTGGCCGAGGTGACCGGGCGCGAGGTGGACGAGATCCGGGCGGATGCCCGGCGGGGGCGGTACCTGACCGTTCCCGAAGCCGTCGCCTACGGCCTCCTCGACAGCCAGGCCGGTCCCGGCGACAGGCCCGGCCGGCAGGCCGGTCCCGACAGCCAGGCCGGTCCCGGCGACAGGCCCGGTGGGCAGGCCGGTCCCAGCGGGCACGGCAGGCCCGGCGGGCAGGGTAGGCCCGGCGGCGGGCAGGGCGGCCCAGGCTGAAGCACCAGTCACCGCTGCAGGCCCCCACGGCGTTCATCCGGGCGAACACCTGGCTGGCCGCGCCGCCGCTGCTGCCCGAAATCCGGCTGTACCTGGCCCGTGACGCGTTCGGGCTGTGGGAGCGGATCGAGCGTGACACCGGCCAGCAGCAGCTCCCCCCGCCCTTCTGGGCGTTCCCGTGGGCGGGCGGCCAGGCGCTGGCCCGGTACCTGCTCGACCATCCGGGCCAGGTCCGCGGCCGGGCCGTGCTCGACCTCGCCTCCGGGTCGGGCCTGGTGGCTATCGCGGCCGCCGCCGCGGGCGCGGCGTCGGTCACCCCCAGCGAGACCGACCCGCTGGCCGCCGCCGCCATCACCCTCAACGCCGGGGTCAACCGGGTCCGGCTGGAGCCGACGGTCGGCGACCTCCTGGACGCCCCGGGACTGAAGGGGCCGGATACGGCCCGGGCGGGTGCCCGGTTCGCAGGTGCGGCGTCCCCGGGTGCGGCGCCTGCGGGTGCGGCGTCCGCGGGTGTGGTCCTGGCGGGTGACGCGTTCTACGACCGGGACATGGCCAGCCTG
>WNGB01011061.1_pt1 | contig 12401 bp, 19 predicted proteins | sample 5400681 | NCBI WGS metagenome assembly WNGB01 (sample SAMN13153367, study PRJNA577476) | soil metagenome | isolation source: 115 cm soil or saprolite under grassland replicate 2 | place: USA:California | collected 2016-06-15 | reverse complement strand
AAGGCGCCGCCGTCGCGCCGCTCGTGACGACCATGTCCACGAGTACCAGCGGCAGCACGGCGTCGTCATCGCGATCACTGCCGCGCCGATGATGTCGCTGCACTCGGCCACCGCCGGCGCGCTGAGTCTGGTGACCGCGGGCGCCTGGCTGAGACCCCGCCCCCGGCCCCAGCGAACCTGATCACCCGGTGCCCCCCGGCGCCACCGACTGGATCCAGGCCGTGCGCGGAGTGCCCGCGATGGGGACGTCGCTCACGGTGATGACGGTACCGATCTTCGGCTGTCGGCGGCTCGTTGATTTCGGTACGATGCGGTGTCATGCGACGGCCGGTTCCATCTGAAGAGGTTGGCGCGTGGTGCGACGGACGTGGAGGAAGGCGACGACGCGCGTACGTCGAGGAGTGTCTGTCGCTCACCGCTGAGAGCGCGTACGACGCGCTGCTGAGCGAGGCCCGTCGGTCGTTGTATCCCGGCTCGACCGGCGAGCTGCGGTGGACCATCGCTGGTCGTGCGCGCCGCGTGGCTTGGCAAGTACGTGCAAACCCGGTGTGGCGCCACGGGCGCGTTTTTCTGAACTGTGGCGTGTGCGGCCGGCGAGCGACGAGGATCTATTTGCCGGATCCCGATGCGGCGTGGGCGTGTCGATTGTGCTGGCGTCTCCGTTTCGCCTCGCAGCTGCTCAACTATCGAGCTGGGGGCCGGCTCGCGATGATTGGTATTACCTTGCGAGAGTTCGCGATCCAGCAGACGCGGCTCCGCCGACACGCTTCAACCGCGGCCGCGCGCGCACGATGGGCCGCGCGGCGCTCGCTGTGACTTCATCGCTCGCGGGCGTCGAATGGGAGAAACCAACACCTTCATTGGATCACCGCTCCGCAGCGGTAGTCCCAGATGTAGACGTCCACGAGGTATTTGCTCACCGAGTCGGTCGTGCTGGAGTAGCCCTGCAGGTACACGCGATACGTGCCGGGGGTGAGCTTCACGCGCGACGACACGCCGCCGGGCTTCGCCGGCCCGGAGAGAACGGGACAGAGCGGGGCGGTGCCAGGATAGGGGCCATCGAAGAGCTTCTGGCAGGACATCGAGACGAGGAACGCATCGACGCCGCCTGGCTCGGTCGGAAACGCGGTATTCGAGAGACTAAACTCGGCGTCGCTCGTCCTTCCCGTCAGGGCGAGGTCGCGAAAGACCGAGCCGCCGCAGCAGGCCACCGGCCCGGCCTGAGCCTCAGTCGTCGTCACCCGCTCATGTTCGCCGAGGCCACAGGTGTGACTACACCCGGCAAAGACCGCGCACGCTAAAACGACCGACGCGAAAGCGGCTCGAACCGCGGAGGGAAGGCTCATGGATTGTCTCCACGGCAGGTGTTGGCGGACGAATAGTATGCGATGTCCGAGCCCGCGACAACGGTGAGCGCGGCGCGCGTCGACTACCGAACGAGGTTGACGGCCCGACTGCCGCGTGGCCCGGACCCGCGGCGGCGCCCACTCCCGGTCAGCCCGTGAACGTGTGGCACCCGGGCTCTGACCCGCGTGCAGCGAGCTGACCTCCCGCCCGGGACTGGCCGCATCGACTGGATAGGGAGCCCCACGATTCGCCGTCGGCGCGATGGTGTTGATGTGTAGCGCGCGGCTCTGACCCCGCAGCCGGCTCCAGCGAACGCCGGACGTCGACGCCGACAGGAGTAAGCTGATTCTGCCGCTTAACCTTGGCCTCATGAACCGGGGTGAATGCCGGGTACCCTGCCCGGCGGCGGCGACTGCTTCGTCACAGGGGGACACGCCGAGGGAGCGATGGACGAGGATGGAAACGTACCCGAAGGACTCCGGCTCCTCAGAGCCTTGCTGAGTCGGGCGACCCCGTCGAACGCAACCCTACCCGGTAGAGCATCCCGCGCATCGCGTCTGGATCGACGCCACGCGGCGGGCCGAGATGGAGGTGAGCAACATCAACTCCGCCGCGTCCTCGGCGCTGTCGCCGGCGACCGCGAGCGACTGGATGCCCGCGATGGTCGTCGCGAAGTTCAACGTGTGGGCCAGGCGCGGCGTGCAAGTCGTTTGGACGGACGACGCCGTGGAGCAGAACGACGCCTGGTTGGTGCGCTACGCGGACGCCTGGATCGACTCCGTCTCCCGGTCGCTGACGTCGCACCCGCCGCCATTCCCACCCGAGAGCCTTCTCGCGGAACTGCGCCGCCGGCTGGCCGCTCGTGTTCATCATTGGAAGGCCGAGGCCCGCCGCTACCGCCGTCAGCAGGAAGCGGCCGCCGGTGCCGCGGCGCCCGAAGTCCAGCGCCGCCCCAGTGACGATCTGGTCGAGCGCCGACGACCTGCAGTCCGGAAATACCGTGACGACCGTGACCTCACCGCGACCGGCTTCGCGCGGGTCGTCGGCATCAGCGCAACGGCGGTCAGGGGCATCATCAGGGAGGATCGGACCCGCTTCAATCGGAGCACGCAGGACAAACTACTGACGGCCATCGGCATAACGCGCGACGAGTGGTACCGAGAGTGACTATGGACTGTATTCTCCCGGTGTTCTCCCGTTCGCTCCCGTTTTCTCCCGCTCCTGCAGCGCACCATCAGGTGTACGCCGGCGATCAACCCGCACAGCACCACGATGGCTCGTTCCAACCACCGCGACGGAGAGCTGCTGTCCCTGCCCGCCTGCCGGCGGCTCCTCGGACACGTCGGCGATAACCTGTCCGATGCCGAGATCGTTCGACTCCGCGATCAGTTCTACGCGCTGGCTCAATGTGCCATCGCCGCCTTCGCGGAGGACGCGGCCAGCGAGGCGGAGGCGACGGTGCTGGGCTCCTTGACGCCCTGCTTGCGCGAGGAGGTCGAGGAGCGCGCCGCCATCATCCAATTCGACGCGCACCTTCCGCGAGGGCTGGCTACGCGCGCCGCCGTGGCTGCGCGAGTGACCGCAACCGCGAAGGGCCGGTGATACGATGCGCGCCGTGACCGATCTCATGCGCGGCGTGATCTACTGCAGGGTCTCCACGAAGGAGCAGGTGCAGAACCTCTCGTTGTCCACGCAGCTGACCGCGTGCAAGGCGTACTGCGAGCGCGAGGGCATCGTCGTCGCCGAGGTGTTCGAGACAACGCGGCCGCGCCATTGAACTCGGGTCTATCGAGGTGGAGACAAGGCATTCGCTTGGACGGCGTTGTCGTCCGGCCGCCGCCGGGCGGCCAAATTGGACCCGGGCTGACGACAGATGTCGCCGCCGGCGCTACTTGGCGCGGCATCCTCGCCCTACCGCAGGGGGCCCAGACGTACTCTCCGCCGGTCAAATTTGGAGCGCTAGTACGATGGGGGCGTACCGATCTCGCCCTAGCGGACGGCCGCCACACCATCGCAGTTCAATGCGGCGACGTCTGGTCGGACGATCTTGAGTTCTATTGGGACAGCGAAAAACGTCTCACAGGACATCCTCTCGCAAGTCGGCACGAATTCGGATTCTCAGCCGGCACCGCTGACGGTTGGGCGTTGAAAGTGCAAGGGATTTTCGGCTGAAGGTGCGCGGCTTCTCAGAGCTTTGATGGTCGGCCGAGTGACTGTAGCTTGGCATCGATTGCAGCGTAGGTTTCCACCCGAGTCTTCACCTGATCGAGTTCGTCAAAGAAATTCGCAAGTGCTCTGTGCATGTGCATCGCCACCGCCACGAGTCGATACGCCTCCGGCACGAGCGCCTTCACCTTCTCGCGGCAAAGCACCTCGATTGAGCGGAACGATCTCGGCGACAGACCGCCGACGCCCGCGCCACCGCCGTGAATCAGCCATGCGTGAAGGGCCGACCACTGGACGAACCATTCCTGAACCTCGGGATCGAGCAGCTCCAACTGCTCCGACCATCGCAGGCCGCTCCAATGCTCCGGCGCCTTATGAGATCCCCAGAGCCCGTTGCACAGGGTCTCGATTTCTTCTTTCTTCCCAGGCGTCTCGACCAGCTTTCGGCGCTCCTCGGCATCACCGGGATCCTCGAGATCAGGATGCAGCTTGTAGAACTGCACGGTTTTGTAGGCGGCACTGAACCGCGCAGCCCGCGTAAAACCGTGGAATTTGTCAACCCCATCCGCGATCTTGGCCTTCGCCAACAGATGGATATCAACGCACAGCTCAAAGATCAGGCGTGTCTCGCCGCTGATGGCTTGAAATTGATACCCCTTCCGCAGGTCGCTGAGCGTGTGGACGGCCGCCAGCAGGCGGTAGAACGTTATTCCGATGGCGCTCTCGCGATCCGTCAACGCCAGCTGTGAGCGGAACACCGGCTCCATGACCGTGTGACCGAACTCGCTGAGTGCCTGCGTGCCAGTCTGTAGCGCGTGATATAGAATCTCATCGGTCAACGGAACCGTGGCCGCAGCCGTCAGCTCTTCGTCGGTGAAAGGCGTGGGCTCACCAGTCATTGCTCGGTACCTCCATCGAAGTCGTAAGGATTCACCTGAGCGCTCGCTTTCAGCTGGCCGAGTTCGCCCGACAGGTCCAACCCGAGGTACTCCGTAAGGGAATCCAACACCAAGAACATTGCGGCGTTGCTCGTGGCCAATGCCAAGGTGCACAGATCCGGCGCGGGCATCGGCGCTAAGACGAACGTCTCGCGATTCCCCATCAAACGTTGAACCCGCGTCAGCAGGCTGAACGGACCGGAATGCACGATGTCGCTGCGAAGCGCACCGTACAGCACTTCGTGTTCGAATGACTGATCTGCTTCGGTAATCTCCCGAAAAAGAGCACGCACCGACACCGGCTCACCCTTGCCACTGCCGCGTTCGAACTGCCACGTCGGCCGGTCGCTCTTTGTCGGGCGCCCTTTCGCGTCCTGGAACATGTGTGTCCAAATCCCCCGATGGTACTGGTCCGATATCAGTTGGGGCGGAGTACCGGCAGCGAGGAACCGAGCCTCGTGACGGTTGACCGTCGCGACGACTCGCTCGTGCTGCACGCTCATGAACATTACGTAGGCTTCAAGTCGACGTCGGCCCTCCCCGCGGATCAGCCATTCGAGCAAACACGCGTTCTCCAGAAGTACCCGCGTGAGCACCAGGGCGTTGTCGCCGTCGCCCAGTTCACAAAGCGCCAAAACTGCGCGCTTCGTCGTCGCGGCCTTTATCGCTAGAGCACACATGACCGGATCAAGTCTCACGCCACCGGTCTTTCCAGGCGGCTGCGGAAGAGCAGGATCGACCGGCGTTAAGACGCGAAAGTACGCAGCATATTGCTCGATGCGTGGATACAACGCTTCGAGTTGTCCGTGCAGTTGGAGGCTGAGTTGATATCCCTCGTCCCGTGCGTGGCGCGGGCTCGCTTCCTTCGTCATCGTGATTGGCCGTGACACACGGTGTTGCCCGGATGCCGTTCGAGGATCGCGGATCGGTGAACCCAAAGACCCAGAGAGGCGCTAATCGGCGCTTTCGATCCCCGTGCTGCGGAGCGCATGATACGTGAAAAGTTACGCGAGCGTACTCCTCTGGAGCGCGGGGCACTGTCTCCGTTCAAACTGAAACAGTGCCCACCGTAGTGGTACTCTCCGCTGAGCGGAGGCAATTCATGTTCGCTGGCATCGGATTCCAATTCCCGTGGTGGGTCGCCGTCCCTTTGGTGATCGTGGCCGTGCTGGGCGTGTGGGCACTCGTCAAGGTTCTTTGGTCGGCTCTTTCAAGCTGAAACAGTGCCGAACGCGGTCTTGTTTCTAGCACGCCCTCAGTCGAGCAGCCTGACGCGGCCAGCACGCGGCGCCCCGCGTTCGAACGGCTTTTCTTCGAACGTGCAGCGCTGGCCGACTTCCGCCCGGTCGATATCGTGGTAGCCCTCGAAGTCGGAGGCATGCGCGAACCACTCCTCGCCCTGCTCATCGAAGAGAAACGCGTAGCCGTGCTCGCGGCGGACGGTCTTGACCGAGCTCCTCATGGGGCCGATCAAGTTCACGCCGATCCGCGAAGCGCGGCGCCGCGGCTACGCCTTTGAGGCGACCATTGCGCCGGACCGATTGCTGTCGGGAGTAATTGACTTGCCAACGAAGATGGCGTCCCCAATGCCAGCCAGTTGGAACCAAATCGCTGGCTGGCTCAAGCAGATCGACAGCCTGCGTCAGGTGGCCTGAGCACTTGCCGGTCAGTCTCCACAGCCGTACAGTGGCGGTATGGAAGTGCACGTCACGCCCGAAACGGCCAAGAAGCTGAAGGATCTCGCCGCGACCAGCGGACGTGCCCCCGAGGACATCGTCGAGGATGCCCTTGCCGGATACCTCGAAGAGGTCGCCTCCGTCCGCAAGACGCTCGACAGCCGCTACGACGATCTCAAGAGCGATCGGGTGAAACCGATCGACGGCGAGGAGGCCTTCAGGACGCTGCGCGAAAAGAACGAGCGCCAACGATCGAGCGGATGAGCGGGTACGCTTTCCATCCCGATGCGTTCGCCGGGAACGCGGAGGAGGCGCATGGGTGCGATGTGCGGCACAGGTGATGCTTCAATCCTACCGGGGGCCGTCCATCTCGGACAGCTCAGCGGCCCAGCCGGCCGGTTAGACCGATCCCGAGACACAATGCGAACATCAGGACGGCCCCGCCGTTCCCGGTGTTTGCCAACGCGTGTACGACGTAGCCGGCCACGTTGCTTCCGCTCCACGCGTACAGCGTGCCGAGTATCACGCCGCTCACGAATAGTCCGAGTACCATCGACAGCGATTTGCTGGTCGCGTGACAGAGTGCCCAGACGGCTGCGCTGACGACAACGGCCAGCGTCCAACGCCCCCGGCTCCTCGCCAGAGCCGCGTGCATGAAGGCAATCAACACCGGACGAAACAGGATTTCTTCCACGAGCACGGCGAGTAACGGTATTGCAATGCCCGCCGGGAAGTTCGCTTTCGTTAAAGGAGACGCGAGGAGCGAGCCGGCCAGGCCTGCGCCGACAATGGCCGTCAGAACGGAGGATGGCAAGGCCCCGATCGTGAAACCGAGTGCTTCGACAGACCAGCGTCGGCTGGCGACCTGCCAGGCGAAGAACAGGAGCACCAGCAGAACAAGGAGTACGGCCAGCATCACCAGCGCGCCGCGGACGTTCGCTCCGACGCCAGGTGAAGTACGCGCGTAGTTGTTCGCGAAGCCGACGAGCCAGTAGACGACGAACGCGGCGGCTAGCGAGCGCTCGCGAATAGTCCACCGGGCGACGCGAGGGGCCGATGTCACGGAAGGGACCGGCTGCAGTATATAACCCTGTCGACCTTGACCTTCACGGGTACCCTCGTCGCCGCTCGGGCGCGACGCCGGGGGTTCTTCAGCACTTCCTCCTCCTGACGCTCGGACCGTTGGCCCAGCGCTGCAGTGCCCTGACGGGAACCTCGTGGATGATCGGCGCGAGGTGCACGTCCACCCGAATCACCTGGCCGTCGGGTTGACGACCGACGCCGAGGCCGAAGCGCTGATTCATGCGCTCGGGATCCGGGTCATGACGTCGCAGCCGCCGTCGAACAGGCTGCCGTCGGCAGGCTCGCGATCGTGAGATTGACTCGGTCGATCGATCGCGCCTTTCCCGTGATTGATCTGTTGTTCGCTTCGTCGGGGATCGAGCCAGAACTCGTCGACGCGGCGGAGCGGCTCGAGCTCCTCTCGAACCTGACAATCCCCGTCGCACGTACCGGACACCTGATCGCGCTCAAGGTCTTGTCGCGAGACGATGTCGCCCGCCCGCAGGATATTGTTGATCTCCGCGCCCTTCTCCGGTCCGCGTCACGTGCTGACTTGGCGCGGGCTCGAGAGGCCGTCGCGCTGATTGTGGCACGCGGATATCACCGCGGTCGCGATCTGGTATCTGAGTTGACGACGCTAGTTGGCGCCGGGTGCTGAGGGTGGCGTCCCCAATGCCAGCCAGTTGGAAGCGGATCACCGAATGGCTGCGCTTGGTGGAGGGACTTCGGCGCGCCTGTTGAGGTCACGGCGGCGCGGCTACTCGGGGCGTCGACGGCGTTCCGCGTCCTCAGCGAGGAGAGCACTCACCAGCACCATTGAGACGCGGAAGTTCGTCTCCTGGAGCTTCGCCAAGGCCGTCGGCAGGTTCACATAGTTCTTGAGCGCAGCCGCCCGCAGGACGCCGAGTGTCCCGGTGTGTTGAATCCCGCGTCGAGACGCCTCAATCCTACCGGCCGTTTCATCGATCACCAGCAGACCGCCCGGCTCCGACTGCGCGAGGACGATCGCTGCACGTTCGCCAGGATCGAGGTGCGGCATGTCATCGTCACGGATGACTGCCTCACGCACGTCAATCCAGTCGGGAAGATCCGCCGCCCATTTTCGGACATCGTGAGGTGCTGACGGATCGATCAACTCGGCGATCACCTGCCGCGGTACGACAACAGCGACGTACAGCCGGTGCAGTACGTCGACCGATCCGATGAGGGTGAGGTAGTTGAGGGGAGAGCTGTCCGCAACAACGACCGTCATCGCGACGAGGCGAGCGCCACGTTAGAGTCCTTGTGCACGTCTTCGAGGGTCAGGTCGAAGAGCACGCCGTGCGCCTTCAGAAAGCCATCCATCTCGTATCGGGACTGGATGCCGAGAAGAGTGCGCGCCTGGAAGACCGACAACTTTCCTGACCGGACACCCTCGGCGGCAAGCGCCTCAAGGGCGACACGGGCAAGGCCATCGGAGTCCGACGCAAAACGTCGAGCGAATTCTTCGGGAACTTCGAGATGGACATTCATCGATAGATCTCAAGAGTATTGTAGCGCGGCGGTCATCCGTTGCGCGGATTCGCACGCTCCCACGCTTCTCGTTGGGCCCGGCCCTCCCAGAGGGTTTCACGCGGGAACGCGTCGATGCTGACCTATTCGAGCGTCGGCTCTTGTTTGCCGTGCTCCAAGAAGTGATTCAGTGCCCGAGCAGCGTGGTCGGCAGAGACGAACAATTCACGCCGCCACCGTTCGAGCGTTTGTCCCCCAAGCTCCACCTCGACAGGGGGCGTCGAGAAGTGGCAGCTGGTCACCAGGAAGTTGCTCCATGTTTCTTCGTCCTCGTAGCACTCGGAGACGAATCCGCTGTCTTCGTGCCAATCCACGTGCAGGCCAGGGTACTGGGCATCGACGGGCGAGATCGACGCTCCGTCCCACGCGGGTCGCGATCGGACATCAGCGAGGAGATCCTGAACCGACGCGATCGGGATTGGTGCGTCGCTCATGATGAAGGACGCTCGAAACCTGTTTCGAAGCTCTGGGATCATGATTCTTCCCGCCGCGGTTCGAACCAGCGTTAGGGTGCATCGGGAAGTCGCGTTGAGTCAATGCGTTGGGATTGGCGTCCCCAACGGGATTCGAACCCGTGTTTTGGCCTTGAAAGGGCCACGTCCTGGGCCTCTGGACGATGGGGACGTTCGGAGGCGTGCTAAGAACTACCGATGATAGCACGGGTATTGCGCAGCATTGACACCCGAACGCTCAACGAGGTCCGGCCCGGACCGAGTTGAGTGGGACGAATCGCCGCCGAACAGGTCTGCCGTCTCGAACACGTTGTGCGCTCGACAGCGCAACTCGAGATTCGCGGCCGTCGTCGCGCCGCCGAGCACGAACGGCTCGACATGATGAAACTCCAGGAAGCCGCGCTGACCGCAGCGGCCGTGTGCACCGATGAACGCGCATCGACCGCCGTCGCGGGCCCACACTTCGCGGCGAATCGACGCCGGCACCTGACGTGATCCTGGAGTCGCTTCGCGCGGCGCGCGTGGGCGGTCCGTTGCCGCGAGCCTCTTGTGTTCGAGGTCTTCCAGCAACAACGAGAGCGCGCGATCGAAGAACACCGCTGGATCGCCGTTCGGCACACGGTGCCGCAGCAGATCCTGTACCCGCTGCAGCTTCTCGTGCGTCTCGCGGCTGATCGTCATCTGCACTTTGTAGGTCTCCGGCGACAGCGGGACGACAACTGGCGAACGCTGGGGAGGCGCCGTGGCGCGTGCTGGCGCGACAGGCACAACGTCGATGCCAGCCTGCGTGGCCGGGCGCGGTTCGGCACACGCGAAGATCGATGCGGAGACGTTGTGCGGTTCCTCGACCGCTGGGTCAGGCGTGAGCGCTGCTGCGGTCGATGGCGGTTTCCATTCCGGCATCTCACAAGACAGCGGCGGGCAGCATCACACTGGCGTTCACGATCGTCGAGCACGCGACGACACACAGCCGCGCGATGATCAACACACAGGATGTCGTCATCACTGCCCCTCGCCCCGAGCCACAGCGCGGGCGCTTCAAGAGTCGGCCCAGACCTGTTGACGCCTCCATCAAAGCAGGAACGGCATTCGTTGCGATAACGTCCGAGCCGGTGGTCGTGGCGATTCCACGTTAGCTGCGCGAGCCGTGCTGCTAACGCAGATACGGAGCGCGCTGCTTCTTGAACATGACGACATCCGCTCCTGCGGGCCTCCGGGGCCCGAGGGCCATGCACAGTTGCTACTGGAGAATGGCAGAATCGATCGACGGACGCGTGGACCACATTAGAAGTCACTACGGCGCTTATCGCGACTAACGCTCGGCATCAGCGGCCGCGCGAAGCGCCGTCATCTACATGCCGATGTTACGCCGCTCCTGACTCGAGCGATGACGCGTCGCGCACGAGCACGATCTTGCCGGTCACGCCTCCCTTGCCGAGCAACTCATGCGCGTACCTGGCCTCGGCAAGAGGAAATCGCCGCGCGATTAGCGGCTTGATCTTTTGCTTTTGCAGAAGATCAAACAGCGCGACTAAATCCTGTCGAAACAATGCCGGTTTCAGCCGTTTGACCCACTGGATGCTGTAGGGGACCACCCGTTTCCGGCCCGGGAGAAGCCAGCCGCCGGCAATGTACAGCGCGAAAATACGGATTCCGCGAGAGCGCTGACGACGACCAGAACGCCCTGAAGCCAATCGTCCCCCCCGTAACGACGAAGTAAGCCCATAGGCCACCACGCGCCCGCCAGGACGGAGAGCCTTGCGGGAACGCCAGATGTGGGTACCACCGATGCCATCAAACACGACGTCCACACCCTCGCTCGTGAGGCGGTGAATTTCGTTCACGAAGTCCTGATGCTCGTAGTCAATTGGGATACCGCCAAGATCAGAAACGGCCGGCGCCCCTCGCGACGAACAGGTACCGTACATCTGCAGCCCGACCAGGCGCCCAAGCTGCAATAGCGCCGAGCCGACCCCGCCTGCCGCGCCGTGGATCAGCACGCGCTGGCCCGATTTAGTCTTAGCGGAACGATGCAGCATCTGGTACGCCGTGACATAGTTCAGGATGAGACTGACAGCCTCCCCGGCGTCCAACCCGGATGGCACCGGAACCAGTTCACGCTGAGACAGGCAGACGAACTCCGCGTACGCACCACTGATCGGCAGTGCGGCAACTATTTCGCCTGGTTCGATTCCGGAGACACCTGCGCCGAGCCGATCCACCACGCCAATCAGATCCCACCCTGGCGTGAACGGCAGCCGGGGCGTCTCGGGATGAACGCCCTCGCGCATCAGCAGGTCGGGCAAGGAGACACCTGCGGCCAGCACTCTCACCCGCACTTCACCATTTTTGGGGTCGGGGCACTCTTCTTCAACCACGCGAAGTGCGTCGGGCCCGCCGTAGTGAGTGACGACGATGCGCGTGTGTCTCACGGCCTCTTCCTCCCTTGGGGGGCGCGCGCGAGGTTGTGCGACGTAACCTAGTGCTGTCCGGTGAAGTCGCAGATCCTACCGCACAAGCCGAGGCGTTTCCAATCGTTGCCGTTCGGAGTGCTGACGCAGATGTGCAGCGACGGTTCATCATGCGAAGCTGCGGATCAGGAGTGCATGTCGGACGCTCAGAGCCGCACGCTTAAAGCACGTAACAAAACCTTAGCTGGCGCGCTCCCGATGAGCGCGTCAACTTGTCGATGGGCGGTAACGTGGAGGGGATGGCCGCCCCGCTGATTCCGGATGCGCTGTGGGATCTCGTCGAACCGCTCCTGCCAAGTTCACCACCACGACCGAAGGGTGGACGGCCGCGTGCGCCGGACCGCGCGTGTCTCACCGGGATTGTCTTCGTCCTTCGCAGTGGCATTCCCTGGCAAATGCTGCCGCAGGAACTCGGTTGCGGTTCCGGGATGACCTGCTGGCGGCGCTTGAACGACTGGCAACAGGCGGGCGTGTAGGATCTGATCCACTTTGCGCTCCTGGATTGGCTCGCTCGTGACGACCAGATTGATTGGTCGCGGGCGGTCGTGGACAGTTGTTCCATCCGCGCGGTGTACGGCGGTGACCAGACCGGTCCGAATCCCACCGATCGGGCTAAGCGCGGGAGCAAGCGCCATCTGATTTGCGACGGGCGGGGCGTGCCCCTCGCGGTTCGCCTGACCGGCGCGAACCGGAACGACTCGCAAGAAGGCTTGGCGTTGGTGGATGCGATTCCCCCAC
>WNGB01013955.1_pt1 | contig 12402 bp, 9 predicted proteins | sample 5400681 | NCBI WGS metagenome assembly WNGB01 (sample SAMN13153367, study PRJNA577476) | soil metagenome | isolation source: 115 cm soil or saprolite under grassland replicate 2 | place: USA:California | collected 2016-06-15 | reverse complement strand
TCGCCACTACCCCGGCGCAGCGACTGGGCTTACTGTTTCGCTCATTCGCCCAATCGTGTCAGCCTTCCCCGGTATGGCAGCCGGGTCGACCTGCGCATCGTCCTTTTCGAGGCTTGCTCGGCGTTCACTCGCGTTACGGCCTGCACACTCGCGCTGTCACCAATTCGTGACACGCTCATCCGAAGGCTTCAGCCACTTCGTTTCCTCCATAGCTGCTCCGGTTGCTTCCGGCTGGAGCGTTCGCCGGGTGGGGCTTGCACCCACTGGAAAAGCGCCGCCTTATCACGGCGCACGCCAGATGCAGACGTCCGGCCATGTCAACCGATCGCGGACACATTCAAGCGCGACTCCTGGAGTAATGTTCCCCTACCTGCGGAGCGGCTGCAGATCGTAAGAGGGGAAACCTGCTCTCGGTGATTCGTCGCTGAATGGAACTTGGCTTGTAACCCAGGCGCCGACGATCAGTCTTGGGAGCTCAGGCAGGCGCCCGAACAGTCCGCTGGTGCAGGGCCGGCGCAAGCAGCGGGAGTTCGTTGGCGCGCGTGGGCGCGCCAACCACCTCCCGTGGCTCGTTCCGAGTACGCTTGCGCGCTTAATTCTTCGCGAGATACGCCTTCGCTTGCCGGATTTCGGGCCGGTCGCTATCTGCGCCCTTTGCGAGCTCCGCGAGCTTTGCGTAATAAGCTGCCGCTTTGTGCTTGTCGTTCGACATTTCGGCTGCTCTGGCCGCGCCATAGTAGCCGCGCAGCCGGTTGGGTTCGCGCTGCGCCGAGGCCTCGAATTCCTTCAGCGCCTGCGCCGGCAATTGCAGCTCCAACAGCATGTCGCCCAGCAGTTCGCGAGCCGGGATGAGAGGGCCCGGCACGACAGGATGTTTCTCGGTGGCGTCCTCCATATTTGCTGCCGTGCGCATCAATGCCAGACCTTCTTCCTTCTTGCCCTCGGCGAAGGCTGCCAACGCGGAAGCCGCCTGGATCTGGATCTCCACCTGCTCGGACCAGTAATTGTTCTTTGCTTGCACGAGGTTTTCTTTCAGAGTCTTGAGCGTGGCGATGTCGCTGCGCGCCGCGGTGACGTCGCCGCTACGAGCGGCTCCGATGGCGCGAGCGAATGTCAAAACGGCTTCGGCGTGCGGAAAGCTTGCCCACGGGTAGTCGAGCTCGCTCGGGTGCAGGGCAAGCTTCGCCGCTTCGCTCCAACGGGCCCGCTCAAGTGCAAAGCGGGCCGGGATCGCTGCCAGCGCGAACGCGGTGGGGAAGCTCTCCGAATTGACCTTCTTGAGCGCCTCGACTTCATCGCGCACCGTACTCGCCTTATCGTCCTGGCCCGTCTGCAGGTAGGCATAGACCAGGTAATCCAAGGCGTGCAGACGGTCAAAATGGTTGTCGGTGGAGTTCTTCGATTTCAGATTGCTTTCGATTGAATCCTGCCAGAATCCCCGGCGCGTGAAGATGTGCGAGGGCATGTGCAGTGCGTGCGGCGCGGACGGCGCGATGTCGGCATAACGGCGCGCGGCCGGAAGGCCTTTTTCGGCGATCGGCGGATAGTCGTAGCTGTGGATCAGGTAATGTGCCGCGCCCGGATGATTGGGTTGGTCCTTGAACACTTCTTCGAGTATCGCCGCCGCCTTGAGCTGGTTCGCATACGTCTTGTCGCTCGCAAGCGCCGTCGTGTTCAGCGCCAGCGCATAGAAGATCGATGCTTCGGTGTCGTCGGGATAGCGCTTTGCAACCTGTTCCATCGCCCTCTCATACGCGAGCGCACGCGTGCGGTGGTCGATCTTGTCCGCGTCTTTGTAGAACGCCTCGACGGCCGCGATGTAGTCCTGCTCGCGTGCGGTCTTGGCGCCGGCTGCCTTCGCTCTTTCCACTGCCGCCCAGCCGTCTGTAAGGGCTTTGCCGGTTAGCGGCCAGGTAAACGGGTTTCCGAACAGCGTCACGGCGCTGCCCCAATGCGCCATGCCGCAACTGGGATCGGTCTGCGCGATGGCGGCGAAGGCCTTGTTCGATTCGGAGAACCAGAACGAATGCAGTAGCGCCACGGCGCGCTCGAACTGCCGCTGCGCCGCCGGAGTGCAGGAGGTAGGGAAACGTACCGTCCCGAGTTTTTCCCCGACGGGCTTGAGGTCGCCGGATTGCTCGTCAGCCCATGCCGGCACGACCGTTAGAGCGACTTGCACGGCGGCGAGCAGCAGTAGGCGTGGGAAGAGTCTCATGATCATGCCCTCCATCATCGGATAACGTTTGATATTGCACAGACGCATTGCATCCTGAACGAATGCCTGACTCGGCGAAGAGGAAATCTCAAGTCCTTGTCTACCAAGTGCGTACGTGCCGTGAAGAACATAGATTTATAGACACTCTCGACACGCAGCGCAACACAAGCGTCCGGTTTCACTCGATGCAACTGTTGCCCACCGAATATTCCTTGGTTCGTGCGTGGACAGCAAGCGGCCGACCCTACGGATGCGTGCGAATATTTCTGCTTCGTTGAACAAGCAAGCTGAACAGGGCTGCTTTCACGCCGCCCTGTCGCGCAACGCCGAATGGCCGGCTCGCTCAATCGCGCACGTGTGCCAGGATCGGCGAAAGCGCCTTGCCGATCCGATCCATCTGCGCCGGCGTCACCAGTGCCTTCAACACCTCGGCGAAGCGCGGCTCCTGCACGCCCGTGACGATGTATTGCCAGCGATAGGCCTTCAGCAGCAGGTCTTGGATTGCCGTCTGCTCGGCCGACGAATACGTCCGGCCGGCACGCAGAACGAAATAGCCGGCATCTGCCTGTGCCTGCATCTGCACGATGCCATCGACGGCGGCGACGAGCTCGATCAGATCGGTCACGCCCTGGTCGCGCTCCATTTCGGTCAGCCGCGCATGCTCGCGCCGCCATTCCAGCTCGTCCATGATCGCGTGCTGCGACTCCTCCTTCCAGTGAAACAGGAACACGTCCTTCCACAGTTCAGACAGGTTCGCGTCGGGCTCGATGCTCGATCGATAGTGCGCCTGCGTGAACAGCTCGATGTCAAGCGTCAGACCGAGCACGGCCCACGTCGATTTGCTGAGCACAACGTGGGCGACATCGTTCGCTTGCGGCTTGAAGCTGTAGCCTGCCGGCATCCCCGTCGCGGCCATTTGCTCGAGCCGCCGGAACATCTCCTGATGCTTCAGCTCCTCGTCCGTGAAGCGCACCAGTGCCTCGAGCGCAACCTGGTCGCCGAACCAATAGTCCTTGCTGATTTCAAGAGTCTTGGCGCCGATGTAGCGTTCCACCAGCCCGAAGATGTTGGCGTAGGTTCGGCCCTGGATCTGTGACAGGAACCGCATTTCGGCCGGCCGAAGAAATGGCAGTTCGGCGACCTTCGACAATCCGTCGGGCAGGAACTTCTTGTCGAAGTCGAACGGGCGCCCGCGGATCACGTCGCGATCGATGTCCCAGCGGATGCGCTTGGATGCCTCGATGCACTTTGCGTAGCGCTGCGTCGTCTGCGGAGCGGCTTGACGGGTCGGTTCGAGTATGGCTGCGTCCATGGTGGTGCTCTCCTGTGGAGGTCGAGTTGAAGACGCGCTATAGCGGCAGGCCGTGGACGGCCCGCTCGATACGCGCGCGGGTGGAATCGGCATCGCCGGCAATTTCGACGGCAACCGACAAGATTTCGCTGCGATCGAATCCGAGGTCGCGCAATGCGCCGGCGTCAAGACTGCGCAGCGCGACAACAGTGGCTCTCGCCAGCTGTCGGCGCTTCGATCGGGCGACCATTCGGCGCACAGGGTCACCGATGGCCTGAAGCGTCGCTTCGATAATCGGCGTCAATCCGCTCGAGCGGTAGGCGAGCCGCGGCAGGTCAATCGCTGACTGGCGCGGCCTGATCGCGGCAAGTCTCTGCGATGGATCGACGGCGATTCCGTCGTGCAGTGGAGGTGTGTCGCGCACGTTCGTCCTTTCGATGGGCGAACTGTGCGCAAGGCGGCGTTGCACGAGCGTTCCTCGTGCTCGCCCTCGAGGCAAGACGATGGCTTCGAAAGACCGGACCCGGTGCGGCTGGGCTAGTGCACGCCGCGCAACGTGGCGATCAACGGCGCATGCGCAATGTTGCTTTCAACGACGATGCGATGGACGAGCTCGTCGAGCTCGAGCCCAGGCCAAGCCGACTGTGCGCTCGCCGCCAGATGCCATTGCGCCAGCCGCGCACGAATCTCGGCGCGCTGTGCGGCGCTGGCCGAAGGATGGGCTGCCGCGAAAGCCATGATCCGCTGTGCGCATTCCGATTCGCCCTGTGCCTCGAGAACCTCCGCGAAGCAACAAGCGCCCGCAAGCTGCAGCGACAGTCGGCCGACGGCGATCGCGATCCCAAGCGATGCTGCAAGATCGGAACGCGCACCGGCCCAGTCGCCGCGCCGCAGCGCGAGACGCACGAACAGAAGCTTCAGCCAGCACGCGAGAGCCCGGTTCCCGATGCCCTCCGCGACTTCGAGCGCGTGCCTGGCATGAGTCTGGGCCGAGTCATGGTCGTCCGTCTTCATGGCGAACTCAGCCAGGTTCGCGAGAATCAACCCGCGCGTGCTGACAAGCCCATGCCGCTCACAGATGGCGAGCCCCTCTCGCAGGTGCGCGCCGGCGGACTCGTACTCCTGCTTGTCCAATAACAGCGCGCCGAGATTGTTCAGACACAGGGCCTCACCGGCGACGTCGCCGAGTCGCTGGTGCTGTACCAGCGATTGAATCGACAGGCGCGCCGCTTCACCATAGCGGCCCATCGCCTTCTCGACCAGCGCCAGGTTGTCCAGCATGGCGGCGGCATTGCGTGGATCGATGCTCGCCGGCGCCTGCTCCAGGGCCTGCTTGAAAAAGCGCTTTGCGTCGTCATGCCGTCCGAGCCTCAAGCAGCACGAGCCAAGGACCTTGAAGCACTGCAACCTCGTGTCGTGTTCATTGGTCGTGCGCGACGCGGCAAGCGCGCGTACGGCGCTTGCCTCCGCGTCCGTATAACGATCCATTCGGTATTCGAGGTGCGCCGCCGCGGCGAGCAGCAGCGCGCCCAGCTTCGGGTCAGCCCGGACGGATCGCGATTCGAGGGTTTCGCGCAACAAGGTCAGGCCCTCTTCGAGGCGACCGCGGTGATCGCAGAAGTGGAGCAACGTCGGCGCGCTCTTCGTCAGCGCATCGGTCGCCTGGTGCGCGAACGACCAGCGCCAGGCGATTCGGCAGTTCTCGAATTCGGTCTCCACCCATTGCAGCGCTTCGCGATCGCCGTCCTCGACCGCGCGCCGAAGGTGAGCCAGCAGGCGATGAAAGTAAAGCGCGTGCGCCCGTTCGGTCGATTCTCGGGCCTCGCCCTCGGCACGACGAAGAGTGGCCAACTGCTGTACCAGAGGGTGCATGAAGATACGTGCGCGATCCTTGCGCAACAGCGACTTGTCCGCGAGTGCGCCCAGAACCGGCAGCGACGCCGCGGCGACCGCGCGTGCTGCTTCGGGCGAGAAACCACCGCGAAAGACCGACAGGCGCGACAGAGCGTCGCGCTCGATCGCGTTGAGCAGTCGCCACGACTGGTCGAATACGACCTCGATGCTCGCGTGCCGAGTCGGGCGAGCGGCATCGACGGCGTGCAAAAGCTCGGTGCCCTGACGCAGCTCGGCGGCGATCGCATCGCAGGACAGCACGCGCGTCCATGCTGCCGCAAGCTGCAACGCCAACGGCAATCCTTCGACCTGCCGACAGATGTCGACGATCGACGCCGCCTCTACCGCAGGAACCAATGCGGGCTCGACACGCTGCGCCGCCTGGACAAACAATCGCACCGCATCGAACGCTTCAATGCGGTCCTGATCCTCGTTCTCCGGACAAGGCAGCCCTTCGACGGGCACCATCCACTCCATGGAGAGGGCCAAGCGCACGCGGGAAGTGACGATGATCCTCAGCCGTGCACAGGCTTGTATCAACCTTTGCAGAATCGATGCGTCGGCCACCAAGTGCTCGAAGTTGTCGAGCACGATCAGCACGTGCCGCTCGCGCAGAAAAGCGATGACTTGATCCAGCGGTTCCTCGCTGCCGACGAGGCCGACGCCCAACTCACGCGCAATCCGCCCGCCGAGCTCGCTCGACGCGGAGATATCTTCGAGCGGGACAAACGCCACGCCGTCCGAATAACCCGGCGCGAGCTCCTGAATCGCTCGTCGCGCGAGCCGCGTCTTGCCGACGCCACCGGGTCCAATCAGGCAGAGCAACCTGCAGTCGTCCTGCGCCAGAAGTGCGGAAATCCGACGCAATTCGACGGTGCGTCCGACAAAGCCATCATCGGGCGTCGCGGGCGCCGTCGACACCGCAGGAACAGAAGACCAGACAGTTGTGCCGATCGAATCGTGCAGCGCCCGCAGCTCGGCTCCCGGAGCAAGCCCAAGGTCCTCCGTAAGGCGTCCGACGAATTCGCGATAAGCCTGGCGTGCGCGTGCGCTCTGGCCGCCGCGCGCAAGCCAAGACATGTGAGCGCGCAGTGCGGCTTCATCAAGCGGGTCCGCGTCGAGGAGCCGCGCCGACAGGTCGATCCCCTCTCCCGTATCGATGTCCACGGCCAGGCGGTTGAGGGCTGCGTCGCGCCAGGCAAGTCGCAGGCGGTCGCGCTCGAAGCTCAGCCAGCTCGACCATGCTTCACCGTGGTCGTCGTCAAATCCGGCCAGCAGCTCGCCGCGGCGCAAGGCCAGGGCATCGGCGATACGATGTTCGCGCAGGGCCGACTCGAAAGCGAACACATCGGTGTCGACTTCGAAGCGAACGGCACCGCCCTGCAATTCGATCTGGCCCGCCCACGGCAATGACTGCAGGCGAAACAAGGTCTTGCGAAGGTTCGTGTAAGCGAGCTTGTTTTCCTGCTCCGGCCACAGCATTGCGGCCAACTCCGCGCGCCCGACCCAGCAGCGCTTGAGCGCAACAAACACGAGCAACTGATTGCGCCGCTCGAAAGGCAGAGCGAAACACTCGCCGCCGTATTCGATCGTCGGCGAGCCGAACAGGGCCAAACGAACCGTCATCTCTGCGCTGCGGGGAGTGCGTCAGCATGCGCAAATCCATTGCCGACCGCAAGCGATGTGCAGGGTCCCGTGGGCGTCTTGCGCGCTCCAAGCCGATCAACGCTGGCTCGGCCTATGCGGCGTCTGTCCCTTGCACTGTCTCGTTTGGGACCAAGACACCGTACACACTTTGCGCAGCCCGCATCAAGCAGCCGGCCAGAAGCGGAACCCGCCATTCAATAGCACGTGTGCTCAGTCTATTCTTACCCCGAGCGCCATAACAACCGGTGACCAGAGAGCAACATCAGCTGCGAGGGAGCGCCGGAAGTGCTCTGGATTGGAGTCGACGATGGGCTCTATGCCTGCGTCGATCAACATCTCCTGCCACGCGGGTTCGGCGACCGCCGTCCGCGTCGCCTGAGTAATCTGGTCGATGATCTCGGGCGGGGTGCTGGCGGGGGCGAGGAGCCCAATCGAGCCTCGCACGATCAACTCGGGGAATCCCAATTCCGCCGTCGTTGGCAGGTCTGGCGCAGCGACAAGCCGCTTCGAGCTGGTCACCGCAAGAATACGCAGCCTGCCGGATCGATGGAGCTCGAGCACCTGACGGGTGACGCCTGGCGTACCCATCGGAATTTGTCCGCCGATGAGGTCTGTAATTACGGGGCCCGTTCCCCGATAGGGCACCTGGACGATGTCGGGTGTTCCTGCCAGCGATTTGAATAACTCGCCCGTCAGATGCTGGATCGAACCGAGACCGGCGTGCCCATACGACAGTTTGCCGGGATGGGCTTTCGCATAATCGATGAGCTCCTTGAGGTTATGCACCGGCACCGAAGGATGCACGGCGATACAGAGAACATTGGCGGCCACGGCCGCAATCGGGTCGAGGTCTTTGACGGGATCGTATAGCGGGCTGCTCTTGAGCAGGGCCTCGTTGACGTGCGGCAGCGTGCCGCCTAGAAGCAGTGTGTAGCCGTCGGGCTTGGCGCGGGCGACGACGGCGGCACCTATCGAACCGCCACCGCCGCCTGTGTTTTCGACCACGACGACGCCAAGCAGAGGCTTCATCTTGTCTGCCCAGGGTCGTCCGACCGCATCGAATGCACCGCCCGGGGGAAAAGGAATGACGAGGCGGATCGGGCGCCTTGGATAGGATTGGGCGTGCGCAATCCAGGAGGCAGCAGGCAGCGCAGCAACGCCGACAGCCCGCTGTAAGAATCGACGGCGAGAAAGCTTCATCAGATGTCCCTCCTCTGAGTTGCTAGCGCGGCGTGCAAGGTGGACATGCGCCGTGCGCTGCGCAAATTGCGGGCCTTCTGACGGGTGCTAGTATCAACGACGTCCTACCTTGAGTCTTGGCCGAAACTCTGCGCTTGTTGACCGAAACGCCATGGATGCGTTGTCAGACGTTCTCAAATCCCTGCGCCTCGAAGGTGCCGTCTACATCAACGCGGAGTTCACCGCGCCCTGGTGCGTGCAATCGAAATTCGGCCTGGGGAGCGTCAGGGCGCGCCTTGCGGGGGCCGAGCACGTGCTGTTCTTCCATTTCCTCACCGAGGGCCGTTGCAAGGTGCGGCTGGCTGACAGCATGGAAGCGCTCGACGTGGCCGCCGGGGACCTGGTCTTATTTCTGAACGAGGACAAGCACGTAATGGGCAGCGACCTGCATCTCGCGCCCGTGGAAGCGGCCAGTCTGATCGGTCCCGATGCCACAGTCGAGGCCGACCTGATCCAGATGCGCCATGGCGGCGGCGGCGCGGCCACGCGTTTCGTCTGCGGCTATCTCGCGTGCAGCCGCAGCGTGTGCCGACCACTTCTCGAAGCGCTGCCGCGCGTGTTGCGCATCCCGATCGGCGAAGGACCCGCATCGGCGCTGCTGCGCGAACTGTTGCGGGTGGGCGTGCTCGAATCCTCGATGTCACGGCCGGGCGCCCAATCGATGCTCGCGAAGCTGTCCGAGCTCATGTTCGTGGACGCCTTGCGTCGTTACATTGAAAACATGCCGCCCGGCGGCAAGGGTTGGCTTGCGGGCGTGCGCGACGCACAAGTCGGCCGCGCATTGGCCTTGCTGCACGCTAAACCGGACAGGCCGTGGACAGTCGACGAGCTGGCGCGCGAGGTAGCGCTTTCGCGTTCTGCGTTGGCAGAACGTTTTGCTGCGCTCGTCGCCGAGCCGCCCATTCAGTATCTGATGCGCTGGCGCTTGGCGCTGGCCGCGCAAAAGCTGCGCTCGGGCCGGGAAGCCATCGCGCGCGTCGCCGAGCACAGCGGTTACGAGTCAGAAGCCGCGTTTAGCCGGGCCTTTAAGCGCGAGTTCGGCATGTCTCCCGCCGCTTGGCGCAAGGCCGGACCACAAGGAACTCACTTTCAACAGACGCATTGACGACGACGCTGCAGCTGTTCGACAACGGTCTTAAGTACTGTGAGCCCGTTCCCGCTGCCGAATCGTCGTTCAACTGTACTGCCGGCGACCTGATTACACGCGTATTCTGATTCGCTCATGACTCGGGCGCCAGCGTAAACGGAGCCGTCTATGAGAGGGGAAAGTGGTCAGCGCGTCGGCAACTTTTTCGGGCCCCCAGTACTACAACGACTGCCTCGGTCCTGTCTGGTTCGAGTCTTTCGCAGCCGATCTCGTGCAGCGTCTTCCGGAACAGCCTGCGGGCGACGTTCTTGAGATCGCGTGTGGCACCGGCCTTGTTACGCGGAGGCTTCGTGAGCGTCTGAAGCCCTCGGTGCGGTTGGTGGCCACCGATTTGAGCAAAGCGATGCTCGACTACGCCCGCGCGAAGCTCGAAGGTTGCCGGGACATCGAATGGCACGAAGCCGATGCGCTGAAACTGCCGTTCGAGGACAGCGAGTTTGGTGCGGTGGTCTGCGGGTTCGGCATCATGTTCACGCCGGATCGACAGGCCGCGCTCAGAGAGGCCCGGCGTGTGCTCACCGAAGCCGGAATTCTCCTGTTCAATGTCTGGGACCGCATCGAGGAGAATCCGCACGCGCTCGCCAATGCCAAAGTCCTCGAAGCCATGTTTCCGGGCGACCCGGAGATGAAGTTCAGGACGCCATACGACATGGGCGATCCGGGTCTTTTGCACCAGCTGCTCGCCGGTGCCGGCTTTCGTGCGACACGGATTGAAACGAAACGAATTGCGATCGCGGGGGCGGATCCGCGCAGCATTGCTACCGGTCAGATCCGCGGCACGCCGAGGGCAACGCTTATCGAGCAGCGAGGCCTTCAGCTCGAGGCCGTAATCGACAAGGTTACAGACGCTCTCACGATCACAGGCGGAGATCCGTATAGCGGCCAGGCGCAAGCTGTCATCGTGCAGGCTATGGCGATCTGATCGAGGCCGGTCACTCACGGTCCGCTACGGGCGCGGTTCGCGCGCCACCACGGCCGCGTCAACGTCCGCTTTGGATGCCTCGGCGACAAAAGGGGGACGCGTCACGCGGCGCGGTGGATCAACTGAGGCGTGAGCCTATAGTGCCGCCAGGCGCAGCACGACATTTGATGGTCACGCCACTTCGAAGAGCCCCGCCGCGCCCATCCCGCCGCCGATGCACATCGTCGCGACGACGAACTTGACGCCGCGGCGCTTACCCTCGATCAATGCGTGGGCGGCAAGCCGCGACCCCGAGACGCCGTACGGATGGCCGACCGCGATCGCGCCTCCGTTCACGACCCCGAGACGCCGTACGGATGGCCGACCGCGATCGCGCCTCCGTTCACGTTGAGGCGCTCATCGGGAATGCCGAGCTTGTCGCGACAATAAAGCACCTGCACGGCAAACGCCTCGTTCAGCTCCCACAGGCCGATGTCGTCGGCGCGCAGGCCCGCGCGGGCAAGCAGCTTGGGTACCGCCAACGCTGGCCCGATCCCCATCTCGTCGGGCTCGCAGCCGGCGACCGCGAAGCCGCGAAAAATGCCCATCGGCTGCAAGCCCTTGCGCGCCGCCAACGCGTCGCTCACCACGACGCACACCGACGCGCCATCCGAGAACTGGCTCGCGTTACCCGCCGCGATCACGCCGCCCGGCAGCGCCGGCTTGATCTTCGCGACCGCATCATAGGTCGTGTCGCTGCGGATACCCTCGTCGGAGCGAATGACGGTCTCACGGACGCTCAGTTGACCTGAATCCTTGTCGAGCGCACCCATCGTGACGGTCATAGGCACGATTTCGTCGTCGAACCGCCCGGCCGCGGCCGCCGCGGCGGCGCGCTGCTGGCTTTGCACGCCGTATCGGTCCTGCCGCTCGCGAGAAATGCCGTAGCGCGTGGCGACCGTTTCAGCGGTCTGCAGCATCGTCCAGTAGATCTCCGGCTTGTGCTCGGAAAGCCAGCGCTCGTGCAGCATGTGCTTGTTCGATTCGTTCTGCACGCATGAGATGGACTCCACGCCTCCCGCGACGAACACGTCGCCTTCGCCTGTGAGGATGCGTTGCGCAGCAATCGCGATGGTCTGCAACCCCGAGGAGCAGAATCGGTTCACCGTCATCCCGGGCACGCTGACCGGGCAACCGGATCGCAGCGCGATCTGACGCGCGATGTTCGCGCCCGTCGCGCCCTCCGGAAACGCGCAGCCGATCAGCACGTCTTCCACTTCAGCGGGGTCGAGCCGCGCACGCTCGATCGCGTGCTTGACGACGTGGCCGCCGAGCGTCGCGCCGTGCGTCATGTTGAATGCGCCGCGCCACGACTTGGCAAGGCCGGTGCGCGCGGTGGAAACGATGACGGCCTCGGTCATGATGGGCTCCGCTGGAACGAACGTCGGCTCAGCCGTTGAACGTCTTGCCTTCCGCTGCGAGCTTCGCGAGCAACGGCGCCGGTTGCCAGAAGCCGGGATCGGAAAGCGAAGCACGGGTGAAACGCTGCATCCGCTCGACGACGGTGTACAGCCCGACCGTGTCGGCAAGGAAGAGCGGCCCGCCGCGATAGCGCGGAAAGCCGTAACCTGTGAGGTACACGACGTCGATGTCGGATGCCCGTTGGGCGATGCCTTCGTCGAGCAGGCGCGCAGCTTCGTTGACGAGCGCGTAAATGCAGCGCTCGACGATCTCGTTCGCGTCGATCTTGCGCGGAGTCACGCCCCGCTCGGTACGGTATGCCGCGATCATCTCGTCCACGATCGGGTCGGCAATTGCATTGCGGCTTCCCGACTCGTACCGATACCAACCCATACCGACCTTTTGGCCGAAGCGGCCGAGCTCGCACAACCGGTCGGCGATACGCGAGTAGACGACGTGCGGTCGCTCGACATAGCGGCGCTTGCGGATGTGCCAGCCGATGTCGTTGCCCGCAAGGTCGCTCATGCGAAACGGGCCCATCGCCATGCCGAACGCTTCGAGCGCGCCGTCGACCTGCTTCGGCGAAGCGCCCTCCTCCAGCAGGAAGA
>WNGB01021497.1_pt1 | contig 12404 bp, 13 predicted proteins | sample 5400681 | NCBI WGS metagenome assembly WNGB01 (sample SAMN13153367, study PRJNA577476) | soil metagenome | isolation source: 115 cm soil or saprolite under grassland replicate 2 | place: USA:California | collected 2016-06-15 | reverse complement strand
TGCGATCATCGCCGTGATGTTCGTGGTGTTCATGGTCATCGGCACCGCCGGCTTCGTCCGCGCCGAGCGGAACCGCTAACCCGGCTCCGTACACTTTCCCTGTGCCACTTCGGAAGCTCAAGAAGGTCGTGAAGATCGTCGACGCCGCCATACGCGACGGCGCGCGCGCCCGCTCTCAAGCCACGGACCCCGCTTTCCGCGAGAACGTGCAGAAAGATCGCCGCGGCGAGCTCTCGAAGTTCAAGACGGTGCAGCATGCGCTTGCCGACCGCGAGCGGATCGAGAAGAATCGGGCGACGAAGGCGAAGGCCAAGGCCAAGAAGAAGTGATGCCGCGACGCCGAAGCTCCATGCCGGAACCATTCGGATCGGCCGACCAGACCGACGCGCGATAGCCAGGCTTACACCGCGGCTCCGGTCAGGAAGAACAACACCCGCGCGCTGATCTCACCCGCGAGCGCCGAGCCAAGTCCGACGTAAAGCAGTCCGGTCGAGGACTGCGTATTCATCCGTGCCGTCCACCACGCGGCGAGCGCGACGGCGAGCGTCATCAGCAGGCCGACGCCGATGCGGATGCCGATCGCGACGACCAGTCCGGTCTGGGTCGTTCCGGCCAGATCACCACGCATCACGGTCGCCAGGACGACCACGAGCTGCAGCACGACGGCCGTGACCACGATGAGCGAGGCATTGCGCAGCGGCGCCGTCGGCAGCTTTGGCGTCACGAGATACCAGTGGCCGAGGAGCATCGCGCCGTCGAGACCACCAAGCGCGAGCGCGCCGAGCGGCGCCACCGCGAACGCGAGCGCGAGCCCGAACATGTCCGTCGGCGCCTGCGCCGTGCGTGCGAACGTTGCGACAGCGAGCGCGAGCACGCCCGCGGCCATCGCGAGGACCGCACCGATGTTGCGCAGCACACGCGCGGGGACGAACGTGAAGGCGAGCTGCGCGGTCATGAGGATCGCGACGAGCGCGAGGGCCTGGCCGAGCGAGGACAGTGCCCCGGGGTGCAGACCGACGCGTAGGGCCGCTTCGCCGCGCGGCAGGGTGGGCGCGAGACCAAGCGCCGCGGCGGCGGCGATCGCGTCGACACCCGCGACGAGCTTCACGAATCCGCCGGGCGCCTCGCCACGCCGCTCGAGGAACCACGAGACGAACGTGCCTCCGAGCGCGAGCTCGACCAGGACGACGGCGAGGACGAGCGGCAGCGTGAGGATCGTGTCCATCAGGCCAGGAGGTCGCCGGGGTCGGGCGTCGTGGCTCCGCGATCGATCGCGAGGTGGAAGAACTCCTTGCCGCCGCGCCGCTCGAGCATCTGATAGAACCGGTCGCGGTCCTTGAACTGCGTCTTGTGGCACTCGAAGGCCTGCGCCTTCCGGTCCTGGAACTCGCGGATCTCGACCGTATGCGTCGGCGTCATCGCGACGAACGGCAGATCGGGCAGCAGCGGCGACGCACCGAAGAACAGCCGGCGCGCGGTGTGCGGCGCGCCCCGATCGGGATACTGATCGGCCAGGGCCGCGCGATGAAAACCGCGCACCGCGTAGTACGAGGCGGCGCGGTGGTCGTCGTGCTCGCTGCCGGCGCCCTCGGGCCCAAAGGTGCAGATCACGTCGGGTCTGATCTCGCGGACGAACTGCACCACGTCGGCGGTCACGCGCTCCGCTGGTGAGGTCGCGAGCCCGCCGTCGGGCCACTCGAGGAGACGCCCGTGCTTGAAGCCGATGATCCTTACGGCCTCGCGCCATTCCTTGCTGCGCTCCGCCGCGAGCTCGGCTGGTGTCCACGATCCACGCTCTTTACCGAACCACATGCCGACGTCGCCGCGTGTGAGCGTGAGGAGCGCCGTCGTGTGTCCGGCGGCTCCGAGCTTCATCGCCGTGCCGGCGATGCCGAACGATTCGTCGTCGGGATGCGCGTACACGAAGAGGACGGTGCCGATCCCGTCACGCTAGCGTGAAACGCAGAGTGGCGCGCTCGGAGGACCACGACCGCCGCATCGCGGAGATGTTCGACCGCGTCGTCCCGCGCTACGACGCGCTCAACCGCATCCTCTCTGGTGGGCGGGACGCCGGCTGGCGCCGCCGCGCGGCCGCTCTCGCGCGAATGGGTCCGCGTGAGATCGCGCTGGACGTCGGTGTCGGCACCGGTGATCTCGCGTTCGCTCTGCTCGACGCGTCTGACCCGTCCGTCCGCGTCGTCGGTGTGGACATATCTCCATTGATGATCGACGCCGTGCGCCACAGGGCCGCCGCACGTTTGGATCCGCGGTTGGCGCCGCTGCTCGCGACCGCGGCCGCAGTGCCGTTCGCCGACGGTTCGTTCGACCGCGTCGTGGCCGGGTTCACGGTGCGCAACTTTGGTGAGCTCGCGGTCGGCCTGCGGGAGATGCGCCGCGTCCTACGAGCCGGCGGACGCGCGGTCATCCTCGAGCTCTCGACACCGCCGAACCCGCTCGTCGGCATCGCGTACCGCTTGTACTTCCATCGGCTCTCGCCGCTCATCGCCACCATGCTCGGCGGAGATGCCGCGGCGTATCGCTACCTACCGCGCTCGGTCGCGGCGTTCCCGGGCGCGGACGCGCTCGCCGAACACATGCGCGACGCCGGATTCGCGCGCGTACGCTACGAGCGGCTGAGTCTCGGCATCGCCGCGATCCATGTTGGGGAGGCGTGATGGACTTCGACATCCCGGAAGAGCTGCAGCTCCTCGCGCGCACCGTGCGCGACTTCGTCGAGACACGACTGCAGCCGATCGAGAAGCAGGTCGAGGACGACGACGAGATCCCGAGCGAGGTCGTGCGAGAGATGGCGGCGCTCGGATTCTTCGGCCTGCCGTTCCCCGAGGAGTACGGCGGCGTCGCTGCCGGCGACCTCGGCTACTGCCTCGCCCTGGAGCAGTTCGGGCGCACGTCGGCCGCGTTCTCGAATCTCATCGGAGCGCACACCTCGATCGGGAGCATGTCGATCTTCCTCGGCGGCACCGACGAGCAGAAGCGGCGCTATCTCCCGGACCTCACCGCGGGGCGCAAGCTCGCGGCGTTCTCGCTCACCGAGCCGTCGAGCGGCTCCGACGCCGCGTCGATCCAGACGACGGCGCGCAAGGACGGCAGCAAGTGGCTGCTGAATGGCACGAAGATCTGGGTGACCAACGGCCCGATCGCCGATGTCGTGGTGGTCTACGCCGCGAGCGACCGCTCCAAGGGCGCGCGCGGCGGCATCACCGCGTTCATCGTCGAGAAGGGATTCAAGGGCTTTCGCGTCGGCAGGATCGACGAGAAGATGGGCCTCCGTGGATCAAAGACCGGCGAGCTCATCTTCGAGGACTGCGAGGTGCCCGAAGAGAACGTGCTCGGAGGCGGGGTCGGCGCGGGCTTCCGCACGGCGCTCGGCGCGCTCGACATCGGGCGCGTGTCGCTCTCTGCCGGCGCCGTCGGGACGAGCCAGCACCTGCTCGAGCTCGGGATCGCGCATGCGAAGCGCCGCAAGCAGTTCGGTCAGCCGATCGCCTCGAATCAGGCGATCCAGTGGATGCTCGCGGACAGTGCGGTCGAGATCCACGCGGCGCGGCTCATGGTCTACGACGCGGCCGCGAAGCTCGACCGGGGCCTCCGCGTCTCGCGCGAGGCGGCGATGGTCAAGGTCTACGCCTCCGAGCTCGCGAACCGCGTCGCCGACCGCATCCTGCAGATCCACGGTGGCATGGGCTACATGAAGGACTCGCCGGTCGAGCGCGCGTATCGTGACGCACGCATCCTCCGCATTTACGAGGGCACCAGCGAGGTGCAGCGGATGATCATTGCGGAGGACTTGCTAACTGACGCGCGGTCCCCATAGATCAGGGTCGGGCAACTGACGCGCGATCCGGGTAGAGCACAGTCGGGCACTGATAGGAGAGAAGAAGGGAAAGGGCGGGGCGATGGCAAAGAAGATCGCAGTCCAACCTAAGGATCCAGCGCCGTTGGCAGGGCGAGCGTGGACGAGGCATTACGACCCCGGCGTCCCCGCGACGCTCAGCTATCCCGACGTGACGCTCCACGCGCTGCTCGACGACGCCGCCGAGAGCTACCCCGACGCGGTCGCGACGATCTTCTTCAACGCCAAGCGCACGTACAAGTCGATCTCCGACGAGGCCTGGCGCTTCGCGAACGGGCTTCGCAAGCTCGGTGTGAAGAAGGGGGACCGCGTCGCGATCCTCCTACCGAACACGCCGCAGTTCGTCGTGGCCTTCTTCGGCGCGCTCCGCGCCGGGGCGGCCGCGCGGCAGGGCACGAGCGTGAAAAACGTGATCGTCACGAACATTAAGGAGGAGATGCCTCCTCTGCTGCGCGTCATGTTCACGCTCGCGAAGGAAAAGAAGGACGGGCATAGACAGCCCTTCAAGGGTGATGACGGCGCGGTCGCGTTCACCGACGTGCTCGACGCGCCCCCGACTCCCTTTGACGGCGGGACGCGGAAGGACGACATCGCGCTGCTTCAGTACACCGGCGGAACGACCGGCGTGAGCAAGGGCGCGATGCTCTCGCACCGCGCGCTCGTGGCGAACATCCTGCAGAGCCGCTCGTGGTTCACGAACCTCAAGGACGGCGAGGGGAGCGCGGTGGCGATCATGCCGTTCTTTCACGTCTACGGCCTCACCGTCGTGATGTGCCTTGCAGTGCAGTGCGCCGCAACGCTGATCCTGGAGCCGCAGTTCGAGCTGGAGCGCGTCCTTAAGGACGTCCAGAGGTACCGGCCGCAGATGTTCAGCGGCGCGCCGCGGATCTACAACGCGATCATCAACTCGCCGCTCGCGCAGAAGTACGACCTGCGCTCCATCGAGGCATGCATGTCCGGATCGGCGCCCCTACTCGTCGAGACACATCGGAAGTTCGTTGAGCTCACCGGTGCGAATCTGGTGGAGGGCTACGGCCTCACCGAGGCGGCGCCGGTCACGCACTGCAACCCGATCTTCGGCAAGGGGAAGCAGAAGGTCGGAAGCATCGGCGTGCCCTTCCCCGACGTCGATTCGAAGATCGTCGATCTCGAGACCGGGACACGCGAGGTGCCATCAGGGGAATCGGGCGAGCTGGTGCTGCGCGGGCCGCAGCTGATGGACGGCTACTACAACCAGCCTGAGGAGACAGCGCTCACCCTGCGCGACGGCTGGCTCTACACCGGTGACATCGCCACGGTCGACGCCGATGGCTACGTCGCGATCGTCGACCGCAAGAAGGAGATGATCATCGTCTCGGGTTTCAACGTATACCCGCGCGAGGTCGAGGAGGCGCTCGCGACGCATCCGGCGGTGCTCGACAGCGCGGCGATCGGCGTGCCGCATCCGATCAAGGGCGAAGAGGTGAAGGCCTTCGTCGTGCTAAAGCCGGGAGCGACTGCGACCGCGGAGGACATCATCGCGCATTGCCGCACCCAGCTCGCGCCGTTCAAGGTCCCCAAGGACATCGAGTTCCGTGAGTCGCTCCCGAAGACCCTCATCGGGAAGACGCTTCGGCGCCAGCTTGCGGAGGAGGATCGCAAGAAGCGCGGCCAGGCGGTCGCGACGGCCTAGCACCTTAGTGCGCGACTCGCGACTCCGTGAGCATGAATTCGTCACGGATGATCGATTCGAGCGTGTTGTAGGTGACGCGGAGTACGACCGTTACGTCCCCTTCGGGATGGGGCGAGCAGGGCGCGAATACGTTTGCTGTCCAGGCCATCGGTGATGCATTCAACATGTGAGTGACTTTGGCGCCCCCCGCGCATCGCGCCATCGGACCGGCAGGGGAGACTGGCTCCCCCGTGAAGATGAAACCGCGAGTTCCGAATACAGTGCCGCCGTGTCCGCCGACCGAAACGGAATTCGTTGTCACTCCTGCGAGTTGTCTGCGCTCCCCCGCGAGCGGCATGACCACCCCGAGCGAGTGAGCAACGAGAGGTAAATGAAAAAGATCACGCCGATCGTCATCGCGAGCGGGAACGGCGCGCCCGGGCTGGCAGCGGGGATCGCGGTGCTGCGGAAGGGCGGGAGCGCGCTCGATGCGGTCGAGGCGTGCGCGCGCGTGATCGAGGCGGACCCGTCCGATACGAGCGTCGGCCGCGGTGGGAAGCCGAACGTGCTCGGCGTCGTCGAACTCGATGCATCACTGGTCGACGGAACGACGCACCGCGTCGGCGCGGTCGGCGCGCTTACCGGCTATCTCCATCCGATCACCGTCGCGCGCGCGGTGATGGAGCGCCTGCCGCACGTCATGCTCGTCGGTGACGGCGCGGCGCGGTTCGCAGCCGAGATCGGCGCGCAGAAGGCGACGCTTCTAACGCCATCGACGCGCCGCATGTGGGTCGAGCGCCTCGCGAAGGCGCGCGAAACGCCGGCGAGTCTGCGGCGGCGCCCGAAGCTCGCGCCCGTCGTCGCGAAGACCGTCGGCGAGGAACGCGGAACGGTGAACTTCATCGCGCTGGATCGCGCGGGCGGCATCGCGTCCGCCGTGTCGACCAGTGGGTGGGCCTACAAGTACCCGGGACGGCTCGGCGATTCGCCGATCGTCGGCGCGGGCAACTTCTGCGATACGCGCTACGGCGGCGCATGCTGCACCGGATTCGGCGAGCTCGCGATCCGCAACGTGACGGCGAAGACCGCGGTCGACCGCCTCGCAGGCGGCATGTCCCCGGTCGAGGTCGCGCGCCGGGCCATCGTGGACGTCAACGCGCTTGAGGACGCGGCGTTCAACATCGTCGTGCTCGCTGCGGACGGCTCCCACGCCGCCGCATCGAATCGCAGGGATCGCCGCTATGCGTGGCAGCGCGCCGACATGGATGCGCCGGAGCTACCCGCGCGCGAGCTCGTGTCGACGCCTGCTGGTTAGGATCGCCTCGTGCCGGCGCGGCTTATCGAGATCGAGCTTCGGGTCCGCGACGTCGCGCGCTCGGCCCGCTTCTATGGCGACCTGGTCGGCGTCACTGTTGGCGATATCGAAACGCACGACGCCGACTCCGAGCCGCATGTGCACGCGTCGTGGGGCGAGTGGACGCGAAGCGATCCGTCGCTGCTGATGCTCAACATCTACCCGGCCACGGGGCCTGGCACCTCGAGTCACATCGGTTTTGCTGTCAGCGACCTCGCCGCGACACACGCACGGCTCGCGGCGGCCAAGGTCGAGGTGCTTCAGGCGCCCGCGGAGCGTCCATGGGGAAAGAGCGCCACCTACCGGGACCCGGATGGGAACACGGTCACGCTGACCGAGGCGCGCCGCTGACCGGCGACGTTTCCCTGCGCGCGCGATAGATGCTCCACGCAAGGCCGGTCAGGGGGACCGCGAACAGCGCGCCGATCACGCCCGCGATCTCCACTCCGACAAGCACGGCGAGCAGCGCCGCGAGCGGGTGCAGGCCGACCGCACCGCCCGAGATCCGCGGCACGAGCAGGTTGTTCTCGAGCTGCTGGATCGCGAGCGCGGCGAGCACCACCCATATGACGAGCGGGAACGGCTGCGTGAGCGCTACGACGGCGGCGACCGCGCCGGCGACGATCGGTCCGACGATCGGAACGAGCTCGAAGATGCCGGCGAGGACGCCGAGGAGGACGGCGTACGGGACGCCGAGCGCGAAGTAGGCGAGGCCCGAGACCGTCCCGACGATGAGGCCGAGGAGCAGCTGGCCGCGAATGTACGCACCGAAGAGACGCTCCGCCTCGGCCTCGATGCGCCGGAAGTCTTCCCGCTGTCTCGCGGGGACGAGTACCTCGTGGACCCAGCGGCGCACCTGCGGTCCACTGGCGAGCAGATAGACGCCGAGGACGAACATGAAGAAGAAGTCGACCACGCCGGCGCCGACGCGAAGCGCCGCACGCGCCGCGTCCTGCGACCAGTTCCCGATCCGCGCCCCGATCTCCGTGCCGATGCGCTGCCGCACCTCGCCGGAGATCTCGAGGCCGCCGATGCTGAAAGGCTCGTCGCTCGAGAGCATCGCCGCGTAGCGCGGAACGTCGTCAGCCAGCTCACCCGTCTCGCGGATCAGCGGCACCGCGAGACTCACCACCACGGCGACGAGGACGATGAGGGCGGTGAGCGCGGTGAGCGCGACCGCGACATCGCGTCGACGGACGACACGCCGGATCCGCTCGACGAGGGGCGCCAGCGCGAACGCGATCACGACGCCGAAGACGACAAGGACGATGACGTGCGAGAGCTCCGAGAGCGCCTCGAACACGAGGCGCAGGGCGAACAGCACCGCGACGATGGCGGCCGCCGCGACGAGGACGCGCGTCACCCACCAGCGGGCGAGCGGTCCTTGCGCCTCGTCCACTCGCTAGAGGGCCGCCACAGCGGCTTCGATCCGCGCGGTCGCGTCGGTCGTCGGTGTACCCGCTGGGAAATACAGCGGATCGCCGAAGACGACCTCGACATCGCCGCGCCAGCCGTTCGAACGCGCGGCCTCCCACTTCCGATCCCCGTGATCGAGCACGGACACCTTGGTGATCTTGAGCTTCATCGGCACGACCGGTGTCGCGCCCTCGACTGCGATCAGCCCGGTCCCGGATTTGAACGGCTGCATCGGCCCGCCGACCGTCAGCTTGCCCTCGGGATAGATGAGCACCGAGAACCGGCGGTCGAGTCGCGCGCCGAGAAGCTCGAGGCTGCGGCGGATCGCGCCCTCGCGCGCCAGTGGAAAGGCGTTCGCCAGGATCGACGAAGCGAAACCGTTGAGTTTGTTCCCGAAGACGTCATCCGCGGCCGCGGCGACGGCGAGCTTCCAGCGCCATGAGAGCGGGATCGCCATAAGGATGATCCCGTTGTCCCAGTGAAGGCAGTGGTTGGGCGCGAACATCACCGGGCCGCGCAGACCGACGAGCTTCTCCTGTCCGGTGACCTTGACCTTGTAGAAGATATGCACCAGCGGATAGATGAGCGTCTGCTGCAGCAGCAGACCGAAGGAGCGCACGAGCGGGCTGAGTGGCCAGCCATAGATGCCGGTATCCCTCTTGAGGTCCCGCGCCGCGGCGACCATACGCTCCAGCTCGGCGACCGTCGCGTTCGGCTCGAGGGCGGCGTCGTCGATGTACGCGCCGAGCTCCTCTTCGATCGCGCCGAGCAGATCGACGCGCGCGAGGGAGTCCAGGCCGAGATCCGCCGAGAGCGTCGCGCCAGGAAGCACGGCGGCCGCCGGAACGCTGGTCACCTGGGCGATCAGCTTCTCGACTTCACTGAGCTCTCGCGTCGTCGTCTGCTCGCCTGCGGCCGCACGCGCCTGCTCTACGCGCCCCATGTTCAGCAGCTGATCGATAACGAGTCGCTTCTTGACCTTCTGGGTCGGAGTCGTCGGGAACTCTTCTTCCGGCCAGATGGTCCAGCCACGGATCTGTTGACTGCCCGAGAGCTTGACGTTCGCGTCGCGCACGATCGCCGCGACCTGCTCCGAGTCCTTGACGAGGAACACCCCGTGCACCTGGATGTCCTCACCGGGCCGCTGCAGGCCAACGATCGTGGCCACCGCCGGCCGGAGCGGTGTGGCGATAGCTTCGATGCGGGGATCCGCGGCCAACGTGTTCTCGATGTCCTCGGGATAGACCTTCGTGCCGTCCGCAAGGACGATCATGTCTTTCTTGCGGCCGCGCAGCCACAAAAAACCATCCTTGTCGAACGCGCCGAGATCGCCGGTGTGGTACCAGCCGTCCTCATCAAGGACCGCGCGCGTCGCGTCCTCGTTCTCCCAGTAGCCCTTGAATACGTTCGGGCCGCGTGCGAGCACCTCACCGTCCTCAGCGACCTTGACTTCGACGCCCGGGAGCGGCGTGCCGACCGAGCCGAGGCGGTTCAGACCGAGGCGGTTGAACGTGAGCCCCGGGGAACACTCGGTCGTCCCATAACCCTGGAAGACGTCGATGCCGAGCTCGCGCCACGACTCGCCCAGCGCCGGATCGAGGGCGGCGCCGCCGGACACGATGTAGCGGAAGCGGCCGCCGAACTGGCGATGGACGCTGAAGAACACAAGGCGCCGGAGTGCCATCGGGAGCCTTCGCGCGATGCCACGGAGCTTCGCGACGAGCTCCTTCTTGCCCTGCGCTTCCGCGCTTCGCTCGATCGCGAGCATCAGCGACTTCACCACCGCGGGAGTGATCAGCACCATCGAGACCTTGCGCTCCTTGAAGGTGCGCCGGACCACCGCGGGCTGGCGGCTCGTCGGGTAGATGACCGACGCGCCCGAGAGCAACACGGTGAAGAACCCGCCCAGCTGCTCGAACATGTGCGACAGCGGGAGGAACGACAGCAGGCGCATCTTCGGACCGATCGGGAAGATCTGCGCCGCGGCGATCGCGTTCGACAGGACGTTGCGATGGGTGAGCATCGCGCCCTTGGGATCGCCCGTCGTCCCCGAGGTGAACACAACCTCCGCGAGATCGTCGCCGGCCAGTTCGGCCTTCTCGAGCGGCGCGCATTCGCGCGCGAGATCGGGCAGGCGCTCCATCTCGTGCAGTGGCAGGCCGAGAGCCTTGGCGCGCTCGAGCGTCTGCGACGACACGATCGCCGCGCTCGCGCGCGTCCGCTGAGCGATCTTCTGCGCGAAGTCGGGCATCGAGTTCACGTCCAGCGGGACGAGGATCGCGCCGATACGCAACGCGGCGAGGAACGCGATCCCGTACTCAGGACGGTTCACACCCCAGATGACGACGCGGTCGCCCTTCTTCATGCCGCTGTCGCTCAGATAGCGCGCGACGCGCGGCACGACGTCGTTCAGATCGCGGTACGTCCACGCGCGCGTGCGAAAGCCGGGTCGGATCATGAACGCGTCCTTGTTCCCGAACTTCCGGGCTGACTCCTCGAGGATGTCGTTCAGTGTTTCCATGTCGCCCTCCCCGCTCAATCTCTCGCCTGCGGCGAGGAGACGCGCTCAAGGCTGGTCGGCTCGCTCCTCGCAGATGAACTGCTCGTCGCTCGATCTTTCAATTGCTAGCTCGCGAGCGCACGGAGCGCTTCGCGTCCGCCCTGCCGTACCGCTGGATAATGCGAGAACAGGATCGTCTCCACGTCGAGCTCAGCGAGCCGCGCGATCGAGCGGCGAGCCAGTCCCATGTCGTCTGTGAAGAAGTAGTTCGGAAGTGTCACCTCGCCGCGCATGCGCTGCAGCAGATCACCCACGATCAGCAGCCGACGTGTCGCCGAATACAAACAGATGCTTCCCGGCGTATGACCCGGGGTGTGCAGGACGCGGAGCCCGCCCAGCACGGGCAGCTCGTCTCCATCCTCCGCTGCGGTCACGTCGGTCGGCGCCTGGGTCAGGTAGGCGATGATCGCTCCTGGCGCGGGCCGCCCGCTGATCACCTCGCGAAAGCGGATGCGCAGCCGCTCCATGTCGGCCGGGTGCATGAGGACCTGGGCGCCGGACGCACGAGCGATCTCCTGCACGCCGCCGATGTGGTCGGGATGCCCGTGCGTGCAGACGAGCCGCGTGATCTCGCCGACCCGTCGCCCAAGCATCCCGAGCTGTCGCTGGAGCATCACGCCTGAGCCCCGATGCCCGGCGTCGATGAGCGTCAACTCATCGTCGAGGATGAGGAACGCGTTCACACCGATGAGACGCAGGGCGTGCACGTCGGGGGCGACTTCCATCGCTTGAATGCTAGGCCGCCTCTCGCTATGGTCGGCCGACTTTGCTCTCCGCCTTCCTGATCGGCGCGGCTGCGGGCTACGCCATCGCCATACCAGTCGGCCCGATCGCTGTTCTCATCGTCCGCACCGGCCTGCGTCGCGGCTTCCGGATCGCCGCGGCTGCGGGGGCGGGCACGGCCACGGTCGATCTCATCTACGCGATCACCGCTGTCGTCGTGGGCGGGGCGGTGACGAGCGCGCTTACAGCGGTGCTGCTGCCGATGCGTCTCGCCGCATCCGCGGCACTCATGTACCTGGCAGCGCGCGCCCTCCTGCGTCTCGGTCGCACCGACATGGCCCTGGACACGCCGGGTGGAGGGCCGCGCTCGGCCGCACGCACCTACCTCCTCTTTCTGGGCCTCACACTTCTGAACCCGGCGACGGTCGCGTACTTCGTCACGCTGGCGGTCGGCCTGCCGCAGATCGCCCAAGACGCCGGCTCGCGCATCGCCTTCGCGGTCGGCGCATCGCTCTCGTCGTTGTCGTGGCAAACGCTGCTCGCCGCTGTCGGCTCCGCGGTGCATGCGCGCCTTACGCCGCGGTTGGAGCTCGCAACGACGCTGCTGAGTAGCGCGATCCTCGTCGCCTTCGCGTTGAAGATCGCGATCGACGCGCTTGCTCGTGGCTAGGCGAACGTCCGCCACAGGAGATTCGCGACCGACAGCACGATCAGCACGACGATGAACTGCCGGAAGCGCTCTGGGTCGAGGCGGCCGCGAAGCGCGATGCCCACCGCGAGCGCGAGCAGCGTCGGCACGAGACCGAGAAGCCCGAGCGCGACCACC
>WNGB01011058.1_pt1 | contig 12405 bp, 6 predicted proteins | sample 5400681 | NCBI WGS metagenome assembly WNGB01 (sample SAMN13153367, study PRJNA577476) | soil metagenome | isolation source: 115 cm soil or saprolite under grassland replicate 2 | place: USA:California | collected 2016-06-15 | reverse complement strand
CCACTCGCCGGCGCCCGGGGTGTTCGACTTCAGCGGGGTCCGCGACATCGACCGGCTCCTGGACATCGCCCAGGACGTCGGGCTCTACGTGCTCGCCCGACCTGGTCCCTACGTCAACGCCGAGCTGGACTCCGGTGGCTACCCGGCCTGGCTGACGACCCAGCAGGGCCGGGCCCGGACCAGCGCCGACGACTACCAGGCCGCCTGGGAGCAGTGGTTCTCCGCCGTGAACCACATCATCGCGCGCCACCAGTGGAGCGACGGCCGCGGCCCGGTGATCATGTACCAGATCGAGAACGAGTACGACGCCGGCGACGCCGCCTACATGGAGGAGCTGAAGGCCGCGGCCCGTCGCGACGGCATCACGGTGCCGCTGTTCCACAACGACAAGGGCCGCAACCTGCGCTGGTCGGCCGGCCTCGGAGCACCGGAGATCTACGCCACCGACACCTATCCGGCCGCCTTCGACTGCAACCGCACCTCGTTCCCCGGCCTCACCGACTACCGCTTCCTGCGCGACGGCACCACCTTCAACCCGCCGCGCCCGGGCGTCGGCGACCGGCCGTTCTTCTTCGGCGAGTTCCAGGGCGGCTCCTTCGATCCCTGGGGCGGTCCGGGGTACGAGCGCTGTCGCCAGATGACCGGCCCGACCTTCGAGCGGATGTTCTATGGAAACAACATCGAGAACCAGTTCACCGCGCACAACGTCTACATGACCTACGGCGGCACCAACTGGGGCTGGCAGGCCGACCCGAACGTCGTCTACACCTCCTACGACTACGGCGCCGCGTTCAGCGAGACGCGCCGGCTGACCGACAAGGTCCCGACCCTCAAGCAGCTCGGCTACCTGGTGCAGACGGTGACCGACCTGCGCAAGGCCGACGACCTCGGCCAGCAGGACGGCACCAACCCGGCGCTGCGGGTCTGGGTCAAGGAGAACCCGGACACGCACGCGCGCTTCTACTTCGTCAGGCACGCCGGCAACGGCACCGCCTCGAGCGACGACTCGACGACCTTCACCGTTGACGTTCCCGACGGCGCCTACACCGTGCCACAGCAGCCGGGCACGGCCCTGCGGGTCAACGGCCGGGACTTCAAGATCCTGCCGGCCGGCTACGACCTCGAACGGCAGCGGCTGGTCTACTCCACCTCGGAGATCTACACGCACACGCGCGCCGGCGACCACGACGTCGCGGTGCTGCACGGACGCCAGGGTGAGGCCGGCGAGACGGTGCTGCGCTACGCCAGCCAGCCGCGGGTGCAGGTGCTCGCCGGCGACGTGACCTCCACCTGGGACGCCGCCAGAGGCGACCTGCGGCTGAACTACCTGCACGACGGGCTGGCCCGGGTCCTTGTGAGCGGCGGGGGGCGCGTTCCGCTCGAGCTGCTCCTCGCCGACTCCGGCACGGCGGCGACCTTCTGGCGGGTGGACACGGCGCGCGGCCCGCTGCTGGTCCGCGGCGCCTACCTGGTCCGCACGGCGCGCTGGAGCGGACCGGTGCTGTCCCTGGACGGTGACACCGACGCCAGCAGCCAGATCGAGGTCTTCGACCCGCGGGCGCTGCTGCTGACGTGGAACGGCCGACCGCTGCACGCCTCCCGGACCGCGTCCGGGTCGCTGCTGGCGACGGTGGACGGACCAGGGCCGGTCAACCTGCCCGCGCTCACTTCGTGGAGATACTCGCCGGAGGCGCCGGAGTCGCAGCCAGGCTTCGACGACTCCGGCTGGGCGGTGGCGGACAGGACCACCACCAACAACCCCACCAAGCCAGCCACCCTGCCGGTCCTCTACACCGACGACTACGGCTTTCACTACGGGGACGTCTGGTACCGCGGTCACGTGACGCCCACCGGCGGCGAGACAGCGCTCAGCCTGACCGCGGGCACCGGCCGGGCCGGCGCCTGGCAGGTCTGGGTGAACGGCACCCACCTCGGGACCGTGCGCACGGGCACCGCCAGCGGGAACCAGAACTCGAGCTCGACCTTCGCGCTCCCGGCCGGCCTGCTCGAGCCGGGGCGGGACAACGTGGTCTCCGTGCTGGTCCGCAACATGGGGCACAACGAGGACGGCGGCAGCAACGACAACCACAAGGCACCGCGCGGCCTGCTCGCCGCCGCGCTGGTCGGCTCGGACGCGCCGGTGACCTGGCGCATCCAGGGCGTGCAGGGCGGCGAGCACCTCGCCGACCCGGTCCGCGGGCCCCAGAACAACGGCGGCCTGTTCGGCGAGCGCGCCGGCTGGTCGCTGCCCGGCTACCCGGACCAGCAGTGGGCGACGGTGTCGACGCCCCACCAGCAGACCGCGCCGGGGATCGCCTGGTACCGCACCACCGTCCGGCTCGACCTGCCACGCGACCAGGACGTGCCCGTCGGCCTCGAGTTCACCGACGACCCCGGCCGCCACTACCGCGTGCTGATCTTCGTCAACGGCTGGAACGTGGGCCAGTACGTCAACGACGTCGGGCCGCAGCACGTGTTCGTGCTGCCACAGGGCATCCTGCGGCACCAGGGCATGAACACGATCGCGCTGGCCACCTGGTCCGACGACGCCACAACGGGCGGGCTCGGTCAGGTGACCCTCGAGGCGCTCGGCAACACCGCGACCAGCCTGCGGGTCCGCGACGTGGCCAGTCCGGGCTGATACCAGTCGGCAAGAGAAACCCGGCCCACGAGGAGTACCAGGCGCAGGATCGGCTCTTCGACCAGGGGCGTAGTGTTCGGAAGGTGAGCGTTCACGAGCACCTGCGGATCGAGTATCCGCCGGCCCTGCCGATCAGCCAGAGCAGGGACGAGATCCTGGCAGCGGTCCGCGACCATCAGGTCGTGATCGTCGCCGGCGAGACCGGCTCCGGGAAGACCACCCAGCTCCCGAAGATCTGCCTGGAGCTGGGAGGCGGCGCGCACGGGCTGATCGGGCACACGCAGCCGCGCCGCCTGGCGGCGCGCACGGTGGCGGCGCGTGTCGCCGAGGAGCTGGGCACGCCGCTGGGCGGCGCCGTCGGCTACAAGGTGCGGTTCAACCAGCGCACCGGCGACAGCACGCTGGTGAAGCTGATGACCGACGGCATCCTGCTGGCGGAGATGCAGCAGGACCGCCTGCTGCGCCAGTACGGCACGCTGATCATCGACGAGGCGCACGAGCGCAGCCTGAACATCGATTTCATCCTCGGCTATCTGAAGCAGCTGTTGGGGCGCGGCCGGCCCGACCTGAAGGTGATCATCACCTCGGCGACCATCGACCCGGAACGCTTCTCCCGCCACTTCGGCGACGCGCCGGTGGTCGAGGTCTCCGGCCGCATGTACCCGGTGGAGGTCCGCTACCGGCCGATCGACGAGGACGTCGACCGCGACCAGGTCCAGGCGATCGGGGACGCGGTCGACGAGCTGTGCGCCGAAGGGCCCGGGGACGTCCTCGTCTTCCTGAGCGGCGAGCGGGAGATCCGCGACACCGCTGAGGCGCTGTCCAGGCAGGGCCTGCGGCACACCGAGATCCTGCCGCTGTACGCGCGGCTGTCGGCGGCCGAGCAGCAGCGGGCGTTCCAGCCCCATACCGGGCGCCGTATCGTGCTGGCGACCAATGTCGCCGAGACCTCGCTGACGGTGCCGGGCATCCGCTACGTGGTCGACCCTGGCACCGCGCGCATCTCCCGCTACAGCCACCGGACCAAGGTGCAGCGCCTGCCGATCGAGCCGGTCTCGCAGGCGTCCGCCAACCAGCGCAAGGGGCGCTGCGGGCGCACCGCGGCGGGGATCTGCGTGCGCCTGTACTCCGAGCAGGACTTCCTGGCGCGGCCCGAGTTCACCGAGCCGGAGGTCCTGCGCACCAACCTCGCCTCCGTCATCCTGCAGATGACGGCCCTCGGGCTGGGCGACATCGCCGCCTTTCCCTTCATCGACAGGCCGGACCAGCGCAACATCAGGGACGGCGTCCGCCTGCTCCAGGAGCTGGGCGCGTTCGACGGCTCTGGCTCGCGGAGCACCGGCCCTGCCGCCAAGGAGGCGCGCGGGCGCCTGACACCACTGGGCCGCAAGCTGGCGCGGCTACCGGTCGACCCGCGCCTCGGACGCATGGTGCTGGAGGCGGACCGTCACGGCTGTGTCCGGGAGGTCGTGGTCATCGCCGCGGCACTGTCGATCCAGGACCCACGCGAACGACCAACCGACAGGCAACAGGCCGCGGCGGAGCAGCACGCCCGCTTCGCCGACCCCGAATCGGACTTCCTCGCCCATCTCAACCTGTGGCACTACCTGCGGGAGCTGCAGCAGCAGGTGTCCTCCAACCAGTTCCGCAAGCGCTGCAAGGCTGAGTTCCTGAACTACCTGCGGGTGCGCGAGTGGCAGGACGTCGACAGCCAGCTGCGGCAGGTGGTCAGGACCCTCGGGATCCGGCTGAGCAGCGCGCCCGACGACCGCCGGGCGATCCACATGTCGCTCCTGGCCGGCCTGCTGTCCCACGTCGGCCTGCGAGACAGCGAGAAGCAGGAGTACCAGGGGGCGCGCAACGTGCGGTTCGCCATCTTCGCCGGCTCGGCGCTGTACAGGAAGCAGCCACGATGGGTGATGGCGGCCGAGCTGGTGGAGACCTCGCGCCTGTGGGGCCGCATCGCCGCGCGCATCGATCCGGAGTGGCTGGAGACGCTTGCCCCACATCTGCTCAAGCGCACCTACAGCGAGCCGCACTGGGACCCGACCGCTGGCGCGGTGATGGCCTACGAGCGGGTGACCATGTACGGGCTGCCGATCGTGACCTCCCGCAAGGTGAATTACGGTCGCATCGACCCGACGCTGTCGCGTGAGCTGTTCATCCGCCATGCCCTGGTCGAGGGCGACTGGGAGACGCACCACGCGTTCTTCCACGACAACCGCACGTTGCTGGAGGAGGTCGAGGACCTGGAGGACCGGGTGCGCCGGCGCGACATCCTGGTGGACGACGAGACGCTGTTCGACTTCTACGACCGGCGGATCGGGCGGGAAGTCGTCTCCGCCCGCCATTTCGACAGCTGGTGGAAGAAGGTCCGCACCAGCAGGCCGGACCTGCTCAACTTCGAGCGGTCGATGCTCGTCAAGCACGCTGCGGGCGATGTCGACCAGCTCGACTACCCGGACTTCTGGCAGCAGGGCGACCTGAGGCTGCGGCTCTCCTACCAGTTCCAGCCCGGCACGCAGGAGGACGGCGTGACCGTGCAGATCCCGCTGGCCGTGCTCAACCAGGTGAGCGGCGACGGCTTCGACTGGCAGGTCCAGGGCCTGCGGGAGGAGCTGGTGACCGCGCTGATCAGGTCACTGCCCAAACCGCTGCGCCGCAGGCTCAGCCCAGCGTCGACCTACGCCAAGTCGGTCCTCCCGCGGATCACGCCCGCGGACGGCCCGCTCGAGAGCGCGCTGGGACGGGAGCTCCAGCGCCTGGGCGGGGTGGCGATCCCTCCGGAGAGCTGGCAGCTGGAGCGGGTGCCCGAGCACTTGAAGATGACCTTCAGGGCCATCGACGACCAGGACCGCGGGGTGGCGGAGGACAAGGACCTGGAGAGCCTGAAACTCAAGCTGAAGGGGAGGATGCGGGCCGCGATCTCGGCGACGGTGAGCGGCATCGAGCGGCAGGGCCTGCGCGCCTGGACCGTCGGCACGCTGCCGCGGACGGTGGAGCAGGAGCGTGACGGGCGGGTGGTGAAGGCGTATCCGGCCCTGGTGGACGAGGGCGGCGCTGTCGCCATCCGTATCCTGGCGACCGAGGGGGAGCAGCAGCAGGCCATGTGGCAGGGCACGCGCCGGCTCCTGCGCCTCGGCGTCCCCTCCCCGCTCAAGCCCGTCCTCGGGCGTCTCGGCAAGAAGGTCAAGCTGACCCTCAGCCAGTACCCGCACGGGAGCCCGGCCGAGCTGTTCGACGACTGCATCGCCTGCGCGGTGGACGCGCTGATGGCGGAGAGCGGCGGCCCGGCCTGGGACGAGGAGGGCTTCCGCAAGCTGCACGACAAGGTCCGCGCCGAGCTGGCCGACACCGTGCTCGACGTCATGACCAAGGTGGAGCCCGTCCTGGCGGTGGCCTACGACCTCGACGAACGCCTCGACGCGATGACCAACCCCGCGCTGGCGCCGGCGCGGGCGGACGTCAGCGCGCAGCTCGAGGCACTGTTCCACCCGGGCTTCGTCACCGCCACCGGCTGGCGCCGCCTGCCGGACGTGCTGCGCTACCTGCGCGCCATCCAGCACCGCCTCGACAAGCTGCCGCAGGATCTGGGACGCGACCGGGAGCGGATGCTGGCCATCGAGCAGGCGCTGCAGGCCTACCAGCGGCTGCTGGACAAGCTGCCTGCCGGCGCCGAGCCCGGGGAGGGGCTGCGGGCGATCCGCTGGATGATCGAGGAGCTGCGGGTCAGCTACTTCGCGCAGGCGCTGGGAACCCCGTACCCGGTGTCCGACAAGCGGCTGCGCCGGGCGATGGAGCAGGTGGACGCCGTCGACCCGCGGCTACCCGGAACCGGGCGCTGACCCGGTCACGCTGGTTGCGGCGGCGCCATGTCCCGGCCCCTCCTCGAGCTCCCTGATGAGCACGCCGATCCGCCGCAGCGCGGAGCGGATCGGCAGGACCTGCCGCTCGAGGCCGAGCAGCAGGAGCGCCTCCGAGCCGATGAATGCGTTGCCGACGAGCGTGGCCACCTCCTCAGCGGTGAACGGGCCGAGCGGCCCGTGGCGCCGCTCTGCCTCGCGGACCACCTGCGCGAGCAACCCGTACCACGCGCCCAGAAGATCGCGGACCGCGCTGCCGATCACGGGGTTGGACCACCCGGCCGCGATCATCTCCTGCAGCACCCGGACGTAGCCGGAGTCGAGGTCGTCCTCGAGGAAGTCGCAGGCGCGCTCGTAGCGCTGCCACAGCGGCGCGTCGTCGGCGTACATGCGGGTCTGGCGTTCCAGGCGCCGCTGGTTCTCCTCCTGGAAGAGCGCCAGGATCAGCCCGCCCTTGGAGCCGAAGTAGTAGTGGAGCTGGCTGAGGGGAACCCCCGCCTCCTCGGCCACCTTTCGGGTCGACAGGCCGGCGTAGCCGTCGGCGAGCAGCCGCCGCCGGGCGGCCTCGACGATGAGCATGCGGGTGTCGATGGCGGCTTGCGCCACTGGGCGTCCTCCTGGCGACAAATAATTTTCGAGGTCGGTCGGTCGGCCGACCTTGACACTAGCCTAGCAGACAACGACAATCGCTGGGCTCGGTCGATCGACCGAACGCTCCGCCCGTCCGGAGACAGCACCAGGAAGGGAGCCGCCCTGTGCCCACCACGACCGATCCCACGTTCTACCGCAGCCCCGCCGAGGCCATCGCCGCGCCGCCGGAGCGACTCGCCTACGTCGCGGCGTTCGACCCCGCCGGTCGCGTCAAGGATGCCATGACGGTGATCGACACCGACCCGTCCTCGCCCGACTACGGCAAGCTCGTCGGCTGGACAGATCTGCCGACCGCCGGCAACGAGCTGCACCACTTCGGCTGGAACGCCTGCTCCAGCGCACTGTGCCACCAGGGCCACGGCGACCACGGCGCGTTGGAGCGGCGCTACCTGATCGTCCCCGGTCTGCGCTCCTCCCGCACCTACATCCTCGACACCAAGCCGGACCCGCGCGAGCCCAAGGTGGTCCGTGCCATCGAGGCCGACGAGCTGGCCGCCAAGGCCGGCTACTCGCGGCCGCACACCCTCCACTGCGGACCAGGCGGCATCTACATGTCGGCGCTCGGCGGCGCCAACGGCAATGACGGGCCCGGCGGCGTCGCCCTGCTCGACCACGACACCTTCGACGTCATCGGCCCCTGGGAGCTCGACCGCGGCGACCAGTTCTTCGCCTACGACGTGTGGTGGCACCTCAACCACGACACCATCATCACCTCCGAGTGGGCCACGCCGTCGATGTTCGAGAACGGCCTCAACCCCGAGGACCTGCTCGGCCGCAAGTTCGGCCACCACCTGAACTTCTGGTCGATGTCCGAGCGCAAGCTCACGCAGCGCATCGACCTCGGCGACCAGCACCAGATGGTGCTCGAGCTGCGACCGGCGCACAACCCGTCCAAGACGTGGGGGTTTGTGGGCGTGGTCATCAGCGTCGAGGACCTGTCCGCCTCGGTGTGGCTGTGGCACCGGGACGGCGACCGCTGGGCCGCGCGAAAGGTCATCACCATCCCGGCCGAGCCGGCCGACCCCGACGACCTGCCGCCGGCGCTCAAGCCGTTTGGGGCCGTGCCGCCACTCATCTCCGACATCGACCTGTCCGTGGACGACCGCTGGCTGTACGTGGCGTGCTGGGGTACCGGGGAGCTCAAGCAGTACGACGTCAGCGACCCGTTCAACCCGCGCGAGACCGGCTCGGTGCACCTCGGCGGCATCGTCCGGCGCGAGCCACATCCCGCCGCGCCCGACCGGCGGGTCGGTGGTGGGCCGCAGATGGTGGAGATCAGCCGCGACGGCCGGCGCGTCTACCTCACCAACTCGCTCTACGCCGCCTGGGACGACATCTTCTACCCCGACGGCGTCGGGGCGTGGGTCGCCAAGCTGGACGCCGACGTCGAGCGTGGCGGGATCGCCGCCGACACGCGCTTCTTCCCCAACGGCAACGACTTCCGCGGGCTGCGGGTGCACCAGACCCGGCTGCAGGCGGGCGACGCCTCCAGCGACTCCTACTGCTACACGAGCTGACCATGACGCCGTTGGCCCACCACGCGGGCGAGGAGTCGCTCGCAACGCTCCTGCTGCTCGGCGGCGGCACGCTCCCCGTCGTGGTGGCCTTCGGCCGGGCCCGCCTGGCGAATGCCGGCGCCAGGCTGGCCAGGTTCGTGCGCTCCCGGCGCCAGCGATGCTGACGGCGAGCGAGCAGATCGACCGCTTCCCACGGGTCCGCGACCGGGCGATCTTCGTCGGCGAGCCCGACGACGTCGTCCCGCTCGCCTTCGGTCCGGACCTGCCGCGCATCCGGGACTGGACCGAGCGGCAGTTCACCTTCGCCGGCTACGTCACCGGCTTCGACCCGGCGCAGCTCGGCGACCGCGAGGAGCTGCGCGACCGGCTCGGCTACCGGCCCGACGAGCGCGTGGTGATCGTCACCGTCGGCGGGTCCGGAGTGGGTGGGGCGCTGCTGCGGCGGGTGATCGCCTCGTTTCCCGAGGCCGCGCGCCGGGTGGACGGGCTGCGGATGATCGCCGTGGCCGGGCCTCGCGTCCCGCCCGGCTCGCTGGACGCCCCGGCCGGGGTGGAGGTGGTCGGCTACGTCCCCGACCTGCACCGCCACCTCGCCGCCTGCGACCTGGCGGTGGTCCAGGGCGGCCTGACCACCTGCATGGAGCTGGTCGCCGGTCGCCGGCCCTTCCTCTACTTCCCGCTGCGCAACCACTTCGAGCAGAACGTCCACGTGGCCCACCGCCTGGACCGCTACCGCGCCGGACGGCGGATGGACTACGCGGCCGCCACTCCCGACCTGGTCGCCGACGCCATCGCCGACGAGCTCGGCCGCAAGCTGGACTACCGGCCGGTCGACGGCGGCGGTGCCGCCAGAGCCGCTGCCGCCATCGCCGAGCTCATCTAGACCGACCTACGCCGAGTTCGACAGCCCCTCTCCCACAAGTGGTAGTTTCTCTCGCCCGCGACGTGCGCGTTCATCAACGCGGGCGCGCCGCGCCGGCAGCCGGCCTGTGGGGCCCGGCGGATCGACAGGAGACCTTATGAGCATGAGCGAATCCCCGACAACTCCCGACCTTGGCGCCCTCGACGGCCCGCCGGAGCCGCCGCCGCTCGTCGTAGAGCGCGGGCTCCAGCGCGGGCGGCTGAGCGTCGCCTTCCGACTGCTGCTCGTCCTGCCACAGGTCATCGCCCTCTACGCCCTGAGCCTGGTGGCCAGCATCGTGCTCCTCATCGGCTGGTTCGCCGCCCTGTTCCTGGGGCGGCTGCCCGAGCCGCTCGCCCGCTACCTGTGCCACTTCATCCGCTACAGCACCAGGGTCACCGCCTATTGCATGTTCCTCACCGACGTGTACCCGCCCTTCCGGTTCGTGGCCGAGGACTATCCCGTCAGGGTGGTGCTGGCACCCGGCCGGCTCAACCGCCTGGCGGTCCTGTTCAGGGTGTTCCTCATGATCCCGGCGGCGATCCTCCTGGGCCTGACGCTGGTCGGCTGGTCGCTGGCGGCGTTCTTCATCTGGCTGCTGGTCCTCGTGCTCGGCCGGACGCCGGGCGCGCTGTTCGACGCCACCACCGCCCTGGTCCGCTACAACATGCGGTACAGCGCCTACTACTCGCTGGTCAGCTCCGCCTACCCCTGGGGGCTCTTCGGCGACCGGCCCACCCCGGCCGCTCCCGCCCCGGCCCCGGCAGCCTGGCCCGCGGCAGCGGCCCTGCCCCCCGAGCCGGCCGCCGCGCCCGGGGAGCCTGCCGCAGCGCCGGAGGAGCCGGCCCCGACCCCAGCCGAGACCGCACCGGCCGGCCTGGTGGCGGCCGCGGCGGGTGGGCCGGCCGGGGAGCAGGAGCCGCCCAGCGCGGCGCGGGGACTGCTGGCGCTCTCGTCGGGCGCGCGGCAGCTGGTCATCCTCTTCCTCGTGCTCGGCGTGGCGCAGTACGTGGCCGGCGGTATCGTCGGGGCCATCACGGCCTCCCACGCTCCGAGCGCTGTCGAGACCCTCCAGTCCCTGACCGCGGCGCACGACTCGCTGGTCGGCAAGGGGCAGCGGTTCCAGCAGGACGTGGGCGCCTGCGCCTCGGCTCCCGAGGGCCAGCAACTGACCTGCGTCCAGACGGCCGACCGCGACCTCGCTGTGGCGTTCGAGGCCTTCGCCGAGGACGTGGCGGCGCTCGAGTTCCCCGGGTCGGCCGAGGCGCAGGCGGTGGAGGTGGAGCGCCTCGGGCACCAGTTCGCCGGAGCCATGCGGCAGCTCGTCGCGGCGCCCTCGGCGGAGGAGTACACGCGGCTGGCGGCAGGCACGGACCAGATCGGCAGCTCCTTCGACCAGCGCTACCAGGCGCTGGTCAACTCGCTCGCCGCCTGAGGCCCTGGCGCGGCGTGCGCGCGGCCGTGGGGTCCAAGGTCCGACCCCACGGCGGCGTTCCGCTTGACACGCCGCCGTGCATCCGGGCAGGGTGGACGCATGATCGTCGTGTACCTCACACGCAACCGCGCGCTGGACTATCAGCGCGTCATCTCGTGCGCGTGTAGCAGGACCCGGCGGTCGTCGCGCGGGCTGTAGGGCTCGCCCCCAAGTTCCCCAACTCCACGACCGCCGGGTCCGGCGCTGTGCTGCGCGCCCAGGTGTGTCGAGGACGTCGAAGCGTCGAGAGGCCTGACCGATGGAATTCCTCCGCAAGGAGCAGACGCTCAACCAGATCGAGCGCTGGAAGCTGGAGCGTCACCCGCTGGACGTGCGCGAGGCGGTCATCGAGCGCTACGCGCTCGAGGGCCCGGCGGCGATCGACCAGGTCCCTGGCGAGGCCGAGCGGCTCAAGTGGGTGGGGCTGTACCCGCAGCGCCAGGGCGGCGACGCCTTCATGGTGCGCATCAAGATCCCTGGCGGCCAGATGGTGGCGGAGCAGGCCAGGACCATCGGCGAGGTGGCGGAGGAGCTCGCCAGGGGACCGGTGCCCAACCCGGTGTTCGGCCAGGGCTTCCTCGACCTCACCACCCGCCAGGACATCCAGTTGCACTGGATCCGGATCGGCGACGTGCCCGAGATCTGGCGTCGCCTGGAGGCGGTGGGGATCACCACCATCCAGGCATGCGGTGACTCCGCACGCAACGTGCTGTGCTGCCCGGTCTCGGGGCTGGACGCCGACGAGGTCGTGGACGCCTACCCCGTGGCCAGGGCGATCTCCGACTACTTCACCGGCAACCGCGAGTACGCCAACCTGCCGCGCAAGTTCAAGATGAGCGTGACCGGCTGCCGCGAGGACTGCGCCAACGCCGAGATCAACGACGTCGGCATGTGGCCGGCGCGCCTGGCCGACGGCACGCTCGGGTTCAACGTGCTGGTCGGCGGAGGCCTGTCCGACGGGCCGCGGATGGCCTCTGACATCGACGTGTTCGTGCTCGCCGACCAGGCCGTGGAGCTCACCCGGGCGATCGCCCAGCTCTTCGGCGAGCTCGGCAACCGCGAGAGCCGCTGGACCTGCCGGATGCGCTATCTGGTGCAGGAGCTGGGACCGGAGGGCTTCCGCAGGGAGCTGGAGCAGCGCGCCGCGTTCCCCCTCACCCCGGCGGGCGAGGCCCTCACGCGCCGCCATCGCGGCGACCACGTCGGGGTCCACCGCCAGCGGCAGCCGGGGCTCCACTACGTGGGGGTGAGCGTCACCGTGGGCCGCATGTCCGGCAGGAACCTGGTCGAGGCGGCGCGGCTGGCCTCCGCGTACGGCTCGGGCGAGCTGCGGCTGTCCGCCGACCAGAACCTCATCC
>WNGB01030773.1_pt1 | contig 12407 bp, 15 predicted proteins | sample 5400681 | NCBI WGS metagenome assembly WNGB01 (sample SAMN13153367, study PRJNA577476) | soil metagenome | isolation source: 115 cm soil or saprolite under grassland replicate 2 | place: USA:California | collected 2016-06-15 | reverse complement strand
TACTCATGCAGCAATATGATTTGGATTGCCGCGAAGCCGGAGAGTTGTTGGACGTGTCCGTGTGCGATCCTGGGCCGAGCATCTGCGCCAGCACCAACGCGTAACCGTCAGCGATCAGGCCGCCGAAGAGCGCGCCCGCGCGTTCCACATTGGCGCGGAGCTGCCGGTGATGTCTCATTTCATCTCCGCACACATGCAAGGGGCGCCGGATGCCGGCGAAACGGCCCGGCAATGAGCGGGAAACGAAAAGGTTGATATGTATCGGAGGAAGGCGAACGATGATTCGTCTCGGTATCGAATTCACTCTGGCTCGCTTCACAATAGGTTTCGCTGAGATAGGGTGCACTGGCGATAATTCAGCAATCAAAGGCTTCCCCCACTAAAGGCAAGCGTCTTTTCCTTGAGACGCATTAGGAGACAGCGCCAGCACCAAGCGCCCGCTCTACAATCGATCAAGTTGGTTTCAATCCCCCAGGCAAGTCAGGATTTCGGCGCGTGCCGATAGGTCGGCACGCGCTCATCGTCACGCTATGAAGGTCCTGTCGTTCCGCGAACCGAAAACCCGCGGTATCTGAACCACTTGCCAAAACTCCCTGCGTCGACCCTACTTGGCACACGCCTTGCCATAGTTATCCACCAGGAGAAGATGTGATTTGTGATGAATATTATGAAGATCGGAATTTCAATCCTCGCAGCGTTGTTTCTTATGGGCACTGAATTGATGGCGCGCGCCGCGCTTCAAGGTATGGAGCAAGCGCTTGTTTCGACGGCGATCGAGTGGTCCGTGAACAAATTCAACGCGGCCAGAAAGATGATCTGCTGACGCGGTGAGGACCAGGGGACAAGGTCGAAAGAATACTGAGGAGACCGTCGATGACCTTCGAGAATCGCGCGTGGTTTTTACCATCGACAGCACCGGTAGAGATGCCGATCGGGCTCAATCATCTGGACTCGAATTTCTGCTGGTGTGATCCGATGGTCGAGGAGGACGAGAGCGGCAGAGAAGTCGTGGTTCACAGGCAGGTGACTTGGAACTGAAATTTTTTCAACTCGGGGAGAACGAGCGATGTCACTCAAGAACAAAATCTTTCTGGTCATGACTTTTTTCTTTGGCTTTGTCGCCGAGTTAATCGTTCTCGGTTGGATCGCCAATGCGAACGCACAGGGCGCGGAAAGCACCGCAAAGCCAAAGATTGTATTGCCCACTTACGGGCAGGCACAAGGTTCGCTGCAGCTGATTTCGCTAGCACCATTGGTTGCCGACGGTGAAACGGTGGGCGCGCTTGCTGTTTATGACGATCCGACGACTCGAAGGTCAGAGGATTATCTTGAATTGTATGACAGCGACGGTGACCTGGTAGCCGTCGGTTGGTTCGATCGGTTTGGCATTCAGCGGATCGCCGTGGATCGCGCCTTCCTCGAAGGACGAGAGGATCTGCAAGGAGAATTTGTCACAGTAGTGGACGGCGAGCCCATATAGAGGTTTCGTCATTTGCCCATGCTAAAAATCACGACGGATACGGACGCAGGGCGAACGATACTCAAACTGGAAGGACGACTTACCGGGCCCTGGGTCGAGGAACTAAACGCCTGTTGGCGGGACGCTGCCGCCGAAACACATCGAATCGAAGTTGTGTTGCACGAGGTAACTTTCATCGGCGAGTCCGGGAGAAGACTGTTGGCCGACATGCATCGGCGAGGAGTCGAGTTGACGGCCGCGGGATGCATGACGAAAGCGATCATTGAAGAGATCATTCGAGGAGAAGACCTATGACAACGCATATCGAAGAAGTAAACGACGGCAATTTCGCCAAGATCGTGTTGGGGTCCACCGAACCCGTCTTGGTGGATTTCTGGGCCCAGTGGTGCGCGCCATGCCGCGCCCTGGCGCCAGTCGTTGAAGCGATCGCCGAGCAGTACCGAGGGAGCGCGCAGGTTGTGAAGCTAAACGTCGACGATAGTCCTTCTGTGGTCGAGAAATTTCGCATTGCAGCGATACCGACCTTGATTGTGTTCCAAAACGGCGAGGAAAAGGACCGCGTCATCGGTGCGGCGAGTCAAGAAGCAATCGCAAGCCGGCTCGACGCGCATTTGGGTAAACGCAGTGAAGTAGGAGGTTAACAGGATGGAACCGCAAAGCGCCGACTCTGAAATGACCAAGGAAGAAGGCGGCCTCGCGAACGATGAGAGAATCGCCTCGCTTTTTCAGCCGGACACGCTGCTGTCTCTGCAGTATTTTGAAAATCTCCGCCGAAAGACCGTCTTGGAACCGGAAAAAAGTCTCATGTTGGCGATCTTGGAGGACGCCATCAGCAGCTATCAGGACAATCTGCGATCGCAAGGCAAGCGGGGGAAGAAGCTCTTTGAAGAAGCCGAGGAGTGGATCGCTGAAACGGGCAGTGCGTGGATCTTTTCCTTCGAAAGCGCCTGCGAAGCGTTGGGTCTCAACGCTGCATATGTGCGCCGCGGACTGCTCCAGTGGAAGGAGAAACATAGACCCAAACAACCTCCCAGCGAATCGTGGGAGGGCAAAAGGCTTGCAGGATGAATTTACGAAGGACATGGGGCGGATTATTGGAAATTAGTCATTCGCCGGAGGAAAAATGGCAATGAACGCATGGGAATTGATCTTTCGACAAAGCAGAGTGAACAACGGCGCGTATGACGGGGACGAGCTGCCCCCGCAAAATTGGGCTTGGCCGCAGGGACCTGGTTTCAAAGGCGTCTACGTTATCTGCGCCTAGGCAGTGCAAATATTCCAGAGAATTAGCGAAAGGAAGCTTGCAGTAAATTGACGCCGGATCTCATGACCGCGGATGGCGATAAACTGAGGAAATCGTGTTGCCGATCGCGCTATTCAAATATCTTTCATCTTTGCGCATCATCGCGACCTGATAATAACCGCGCCCACCATCTCTGAAGATTAAATCTTCTGCCGTCGACGCTCGTGCCGAGTTCGCCGCGCCGAGACTCCGATCTTCCAACCGCCGATAAAAAATCTCTGTTGTTAAGGCGTCGCCGTGATGACATAATTACCCCCGGTGACCTGAAAGAAATTCCTCACAGGGTTGGCGCCCATGACCCTCGAAGATGGTCTTACGTACGCGATGTATTTGGAGGTTTACCTTCAAGCCGCCGTGGTGCGCGGCGTACTAGCGACTAACCAAGATCGCTTGAGCAGTTTCTTGATCGTTCGGCAGGGTGAAGAGGTATTCTCGTTAAAGGACGCGACCCTGGAGAGTTTTAATCGAAAGCCCGTATCCGTTCGCGCCGATGAATATCTCATTTACATGCAAGAGGTATTTTTGATTGCCGATTTGGGCTCCGAAGGCCGCACGCGGCAATCGGGCATCGATAGCTTGTATGTAAAAAAGGATAGGAGCAAAGCTCTGTTCAGCGTCGGCCCATACTTGCTGCAAGGAAACATTCATTTGCTGCCGGGCAGCGCGCTGGACGATCTGCTGATGGAAAAAAGTCAGTTTCTTCCTGTCACCGAAGCGTCGTTAGTAGACCGACAAGATATTGCACCGCGCACGTATTTGGTCAACCGTGCCAAGATTGGATTTATGACCGCGATCGGCGACGGTCTGATCGAATTTTAGGGGGACACGTCCTTTGCGACGTGGGCGAGCTCGTCATTGCAAATCCGCCGGTTAAAAAACTCATGACGATGTTTTAGAGAAAAACCTTGCCGGCCGCGATGCGACTGTCATCTATGAATATTCCGACGGAAATCAATCATTTCAAATCGCGCGGCGTCGTGCGCATCACTTGGGACGATGGTCACATTGGGGAATATGCGCAGGAGTATTTGCGTGGCTATTGTCCTTGCGCGCTTTGCCAAGGGCATGGTTCCCAACGGCGCTTTATCGAAGTTCCGGGCGCGACGCTGGAGGAAATCCGCGGGGTCGGTAACTACGCGATCGAGCTGCGCTGGCATGATGGTCACAGCACCGGTATTTATACCTACGATTATCTTAGAAGTCTCTGTCTATGCAGCAGTTGCACGACCGAGCGCACGCGCGATGAATAATTCCGCGACAAGACCTTGGGTTTCCTAGCTTTCACTTTTCTCAGCGATGAGCTCGGCTGTACCCTTGTGGCAGGGCCGAGCTGCCGTCTTTGCACGCCGTTTACCGAAGGACGGTGATCGCTCACCTAAAGCGACAACTCAGTGGCGAGACGTTGCGTCCGACGTTCTTGTTCGAAAAGCATGCCACTCGAGTAATTTCCAAGGAAACGCTACACGACATCGATCCCGAAGGCTTGAGTTTTTACAACGTGAATGCGCCTGAGGATTATCAGCGCGCATTGCAGCGCTGGGAAGCCCGATTAATGTCATCACAAAGGTTTTCGGCGGAGCGCATAGTCTCGACCGCTACTTTCTCTGTCTCCTGCGCTTGACTTAGCCATGGGTAATTTTTACTCTCCGTTTCTAGTCGGAAATACTGATAGACGGTGTTCGTTCCAGTCGTGCGAGAGTGGCGGAACTGGCAGACGCACTAGACTTAGGATCTAGCGGGCAACCGTGGGGGTTCGAATCCCCCCTCTCGCACCATCGAGAAATCCGACGCACTGGTTGCTTAAATCTTGTACGAGAAAGGGTGGCCATAAAAGCGTCGCACGCTTGTCGCTCGAGACTGCAGGTTGACTTATCCATGCTCGCATCGACAAGCGGAACCGCTTTCGGTAAGTTGGGGTTATGAAGATCGACATCGATGAGCTGGGCCCCGTGCAGCGAAAGGTTCGCGTGGAACTTCCGGCCGAGACGGTTGCGAGTGAGTTTTCCCGTGCCTATAAGAATCTCGGCCAACGGGTCCGCGTCAAAGGTTTTCGCACCGGTAAGATTCCCCGCACCGTCTTGCAAGGCATTTACGGCGATGAGGTCAAAGGCGAAGTTAGATCTCATCTCGTCGAAGAGTCTTTGGGTGAAGTCATCAAGGAACGCGGTCTGCAAATTGTGTCGCGGCCGGAAGTGGAAGCTAACGAACTCGACGAGAGCGGCGGTTTTTCTTTTTCTGCAGTATTTGAAGTCAAGCCCGAGATCGAGGTCCAGGACTATCTCGGCGTCGAGGTCGAAAGAGTAAGAGTTTCCATCACTGACTCTCAGATCGAGGAGGCTCTGCGTCGGCTGCAGGAAGGTCATGCGCGCTTAGAACCGGTCGATGGCCGTGACACGGTACAAAAGGGTGACTTTGTGACACTCGACTTCGACGGCGCGATCGTGGGTAAGCCCTTTTCCGGCGGCAAGGGTGAAAACTATCTCCTCGAGGTCGGCGCAGGACGTGCGCTCCCGCAATTCGAAGATGCGGTAACCGGACTGAAAACGGCTGAGCGGCAAACGGTGCAGGTCACCTATCCGGAGGACTACCCCAATAAGGATATCGCCGGGAAAACCGTCGATTTTTCTATCGTGGTACGCGAGATTAAGCAGAAGGTGTTGCCGGCACTCGACGATGAATTCGCAAAGGATCACGGCGAATGCGCTTCGCTTGAGGAATTAAAATCACGGATCCGCACACGTCTCGAAGACGAGCTCAAGCATTATCAAAACGAAGATCTCAAGGAGAAGCTACTGAGCCGTCTGCTCGAATCACATTCATTTACAACTCCGATGTCCATGATCGAGCGGCAAACGCGGTACTTGATGGAGCGCTATCAGAATGAGCTTGCGGCGCAATCTAGCTCGGACGATGCAGCGCCGCGTATGGAAGAGGCCCGCAAGACTCTCGAAGCTCGCGCCGCACGCCAAGTTCGAGCGACGTTACTGGTCGAGAAGATTTCTCAGCTTGAAAAGATCGAGGTTACGGACAATGACGTTCAGGCTCGAGTGGATAACCTGGCGCGAGCGGCAGGGGAGCGCGCTAAAACCGTGCGCGAGATTTATTCGCGGCCGGATAGTCGTGACGAGTTACGGGCCCAGCTGGTGTTTGATCGAACTCTTGGGTTTTTACTTGAACGAGCCAAGATAAAAGATGTTGATCCGCCCATTTATTCGCGTCTTCTTAAAGATCGAATTGTCTTTCTCGGATCTGTCGTAACCGACGACGTCGCCAACCTCATTACCGCGCAATTCCTCTTTCTCGAATCCGAAGATCCAGAACGCGATATTTTCTTTTACATCAACAGCCCCGGCGGTGCGGTGACTGCCGGCTTGGCGATCTACGATACGATGCAATACGTGCGGCCGCAGGTCTCGACGGTTTGTGTCGGACAAGCCGCGAGCATGGGGGCGGTGTTGTTGGCGGCCGGTACCAAGGGCAAACGGTTTGCTTTGCCTCACTCGCGCATCATGATTCACCAACCCTTGGGCGGTTTCCAAGGCCAGGCTGCTGACGTGGATATCCAAGCTCGTGAAATTCTTCGCACGCGCGAAGAATTGAACAACATACTAATGAAGCACACTGGACAAAATTTGAAGAAAATAGAAAAAGATACTGACCGCGATATGTTTATGAGCGGCAAGCAAGCCCAGGAATATGGCTTGGTTGACGAAGTCATTGCGTCTCGGCCGGATACGACCATTAAGAAGTAGTTCTTGAACCGGGGGTCCCATGGCAAAGCACGGTGAGCACGGATCGGGCAATCTGGTCTGCTCCTTCTGCGGGAAGAGTCAGGACGAGGTGCGTAAGTTGATCGCCGGTCCGACCGTTTACATCTGTGATGAATGCATAGATCTCTGCAACGACATCATCGCCGAGGAATGCGATCACGATGAAAACATCAGCTCTTCATCGAATGTGCCAAAACCCGCGGAAATCAAACGGGTTCTTGACCAGTATGTGATCGGCCAAGAGCGCGCCAAAAAGATCCTGGCCGTGGCGGTTCACAACCACTACAAGCGCATTGACAGCCAATTGGTCACGGGTGACGTCGAGCTGCAAAAGAGCAACATTTTGCTGCTCGGTCCAACCGGGTCCGGAAAGACCCTTCTCGCCCAAACGCTGGCCCGTTTCCTGCAAGTCCCGTTTACCATCGCTGATGCGACGAGCTTGACTGAGGCTGGATATGTCGGCGAAGACGTTGAGAACATCATTCTCAACCTCCTCCAATCCGCCGATTATGACGTTGAAAAAGCACAGCGCGGCATCGTCTATATAGATGAGATTGATAAGATCTCGCGCAAATCGGACAATCCGTCGATTACGCGAGACGTATCGGGAGAAGGCGTACAGCAGGCGCTTTTGAAGATTATCGAAGGAACCATGGCGAGTGTGCCGCCAAAAGGGGGGCGAAAACACCCGCAGCAAGAATTTCTCCAAGTGGACACCACCAATATCCTTTTTATATGCGGCGGCGCCTTCGTCGGCTTGGACGACATCATTCGCAAACGCACGGGCCGCAAGCGCATGGGATTTGGCGGCCAATTGGAAGACAAAGACGGCCGGCGGGCAACCGATTTGCTTCACGATGTGCAAACTGAGGATCTGTTAAAATTTGGACTGATCCCGGAGTTCATCGGGCGCTTGCCGGTGATTGCAACGCTGGACGAATTGGATGACTCCGCGCTCGTACGGATTCTTAAGGAGCCCAAAAATGCACTAACCAAGCAATATTCGAAACTATTTGAAATGGAATCCGTGCATCTTAAGTTTACCGAAGAAGCGCTTCGCGCAATTGCTCGCGATGCCATGAAGAGGAAATCGGGTGCACGGGGACTACGAGCGATCATGGAAAATATCATGTTAGAGATCATGTACGACATGCCCTCGCAACCGAACATCAAAGAGGTGGTGATATCCGAGGATGTCGTGGAGAAACATGAGCCTCCGATCGTCGTATACAGCAAGGCCGCAGAGAGCGCTTAGGAGGGGAACCGTTATGCTATTCCGGAATGATAAAAAAGACGAAAAAGATCCAACGTCTGGGCCCTCGCGGGTGCCCTTGTTGCCGCTCAGAGACATTATTGTGTTTCCCCATATGGTGGTGCCGCTGTTTGTCGGGCGGCAACGGTCGATTAAGGCACTTGAGGACGCCACGCAAAAGCAAAGCCTTATATTTCTATCGTCGCAGAAGGATGCCAAAACAAATGATCCGACCGAAGACGACATATTCAAGATCGGTACTCTGGGCTCCGTAGTCCAGATGCTTAAGCTTCCCGATGGTACGGTTAAGGTTCTAATCGAAGGCAAAAAGAGGGCGAGAGTCGCGAGATTCGCCTCAAATTCTGATTTTTTCCTGGTAGAAGTGGAAGAAGCTCCAGAAGTTGTCGAACGAAACACCGAAGTCGAAGCGCTCGTCCGCGAAGTTCACACTACGTTTGAAAATTACGTAAAGCTGAAGAAGAAGATTCCGCCTGAAATGGTCATGTCGGTGTCTTCCATCGATGATCCAGGGCGACTGGGAGATACGATCGTCGCCCATCTTGGTATCAAACTGGAGGACCGGCAAAACCTGCTGGAGACATTCAACGCGGCGGAACGGTTGGAAAAAGTGCTCGGCCATATGCGTGCGGAGATCGAGATACTCGAAGTTGAACGACGGATCCGCTCGCGAGTGAAAAAACAAATGGAGCGCTCGCAAAAGGAATATTATCTGAACGAGCAGATGCGAGCGATTCAAAAAGAACTCGGCGAGAAAGACGAATTCAAAAATGAGATTCAAGAAATCGAAGATAAGCTCAAACAGAAGAAGCTTTCAGCCGAGGCCAAAGACAAAGTGGAGAAGGAGCTTAAAAAACTCAAGATGATGTCGCCCATGTCTGCGGAAGCCACTGTGGTGCGGAATTACATCGATTGGATTGTCAGCCTGCCTTGGAACGAGTTCACCGACGACAAGCTCGATATCAATGAGGCGGAGCGCGTCCTGGAGGACGATCACTACGGTCTGGAAAAAGTAAAAGAGCGCATCCTTGAGTACCTGGCGGTTCAGAGCTTGGTCGGCAAGATCAAGGGCCCCATCCTGTGCTTGGTCGGTCCTCCGGGAGTCGGTAAAACCTCGTTGGGGCGGTCGATCGCGCGCGCGACCGGAAGAAAATTCATCCGAGTTTCACTCGGCGGGGTGAGAGACGAGGCTGAAATCCGCGGTCACCGGCGCACTTATATCGGCGCTTTGCCGGGAAAAATTATTCAATCGATGAAGAAGGCGGGTTCAAGTAATCCGGTGTTCTTGATGGATGAGATCGACAAAATGTCAACCGATTTTCGCGGCGATCCGTCCTCGGCGCTGCTCGAGGTTTTGGACCCCGAGCAAAACACTTCGTTTAACGACCATTACCTTGATCTCGATTATGATCTTTCGAAAGTCATGTTCATCACGACCGCGAATACGCTGGATCGCATTCCGCGTCCTTTGCAGGATCGCATGGAAATCATCCGCATCGCCGGTTACACCGAGCTAGAGAAGCTTAGCATCGCCAAAAAATACCTGCTGGAAAAACAGAAGGAAGCCAACGGGTTAACGGCGGAAAATTTGGCGTTCACAGACAACGCCCTTCTCGGCGTCATTCGCCACTATACGAAAGAGGCGGGCGTTCGCAATCTTGAGCGTGAAATCGCGGCCATTTGTCGTAAAGTTGCCGTGGAAGTCGTGCGCAAAGACCGCAACTCTCATATCCAAATTGGCGGCAAGAGTCTGCATAAATATCTCGGTCCGATTAAATTCCGGTACGGAAAGGCTGAAGCCGAAGTCAAGATCGGAGTTACCACCGGTTTAGCGTGGACGGAGTTGGGCGGCGAACTCCTGGCCACCGAGGTGACGATCATGCCCGGAAAAGGCCAGCTGATTATTACCGGAAAGCTCGGCGATGTGATGCAAGAGTCCGCGCAGGCGGCAATGAGTTACGTTCGCTCGCGCGCTGCGGAGTTGGGTTTGGAGAAAGACTTTTATCAGAAGCTCGACGTGCATATCCACGTGCCGGAAGGCGCGATTCCGAAGGACGGTCCGTCAGCAGGCATCACGATGGCGACTTCTCTGGTTTCGGCGCTGATGAAGATTCCCGTACACAACGACTTGGCCATGACGGGCGAAATTACTTTACGGGGGACCGTTCTCCCGATTGGTGGACTGAAGGAAAAAGTATTGGCCGCCCACCGTGCCGGAATCAAGAAGGTCCTGATTCCTGCAGAGAACGAAAAAGACATCGAGGAAATCCCGGCGACGGTTCTGAAGACGGTTGAGTTGGAACTCGTGTCTCACATGGATCAGGTCTTGAAGAAGGCTCTTGTGATTAATGATCCAGACAGCCTGTTTAGAAATGCTCGCGCAGAATCACAATCGAAAGACGAATCGCATCCGTTTACGGAAAAGGTCGACGAAGTTCCAGCTTCTGAAATTCTGCCTCAATAGCTTTCCAAACTAACGCACGAATGCCGGATGATTTGACACCCGGCATTCGTGCTGTTATAAAATTCCATTTGCTAGTACGGAATTGCGGACTCGCGGGAAACTACAACTGCGCTCGTTTGAGTTATCAACCCTATAGAGCAGCTCGGATAGTTAGGAAGAGAATTCGATTTTTTTTGGGACGACAGAGTTCCGGAGACCCAAAGAGAACAATCACTAAACGCTCCCGATGGGCCACGAGATTTCGAAACATCGTGCATGCTGAGCCGGGCGTTTCCGTAAGGAATAGCGCTGCCTGTGTATGTGAGCGGCGCCTTTTTCGTAAGCCCCGGCCCACCTTAATCGAGGGTTTCACGCGCAAGGGGCGGTTAGCTCAGCGGGAGAGCATCGGCCTTACAAGCCGGGGGTCACAGGTTCAAATCCTGTACCGCCCACCATACGGTGCGGGGAGTAAGTTAATATCGGGGTCGTAGTTCAGTTGGTTAGAACGCCGGCCTGTCACGCCGGAGGTCGCGAGTTCGAGTCTCGTCGGCCCCGCCATTGTTACGCAAGTGGGCGATAGATTTTTGATTGATGGAGATCGCGGCTATGAATAAGCATGAGGCGCTGGCCCAGCGGCGATGGTACGTTGTCGATGCGCAAGGAAAAATTCTTGGGCGGTTGGCTACTGAGATCGCCAATGTCTTACGGGGAAAAAATAAGCCGATCTTCACACCCAATCAGGACGCCGGAGATTTCGTCATCGTCATCAACGCGCGTGGTATCAAGCTCACTGGCACAAAACTGGAGAAGAAGATTTATTTTCGGCACAGCGAATATCCCGGCGGCATCAGAGAGAGAACTGCGGCGGAAATGTTGGAAGAAAAGCCGGAGGAACTCGTAAAGCTCGCCGTGAAGGGAATGTTGCCGAAGAACCGTTTGAGTCGGAAATTGGTAACCAAGCTCAAGATATACGCGGGCCCCGAGCACCCCCACGTAGCGCAAAAGCCCGAGCCCCTGGCGGTTGTAGCATAGGAGTACAACAATGGCGGAAAAGGTATTTACGGCAACAGGACGTCGGAAAACGTCAGTAGCAAGGGTTTTTCTTAGGCCGGGTAAAGGCAAGATCACGATCAACGACAAATCCTTACAAGATTATTTTGGCCGCGAAACTGCTCGCATGATCGTACTTCAGCCCTTTGATGTAACCCAGACGGCTGGAAGTTTTGATATCGACGTGAATGTTGCCGGAGGCGGAAACTCAGGGCAGGCAGGCGCCATCCGTCATGGGATTACCCGCGCCCTGATGCAGCTAAGCCCAGAACTTCGTTCACCACTAAAGAAGGCCGGTTTCGTTACCCGCGACCCGCGCGCGGTAGAGCGAAAAAAATATGGCCGGCACAAGGCGCGCAAGCGTCCGCAATACTCCAAACGGTAAAAACTCTGACGCATTCGTCTCTGGTTGATTCCAGCCGCCGGGCTATCACTCGGACAATTGAACGCTACCGGGGCCGGTTCTTTCTCTTAAAGCCCTGCTGCAGCTGTGCTGGGCTAATCTCCTTTTGCGGCAGCAGGTTTTTTGTTTGCCCAAAGCCGGATCCTGACCACAGAATTTGAATAGTCGTCACATCCCCCCGTGCCAGCGGGCGCGTTTCTGTGGTCTTCGGTATACTGCCCGCTAAACCACATGCTGGCATTTCTTTTTTGGAAATGTGAGGGCCTCGATTGTTGGATGACGACCTGGATCGGTTTCGCCGGTCCCAGAGAAGCGCCGCCAGATTCTAAAAACCTCTTCTGCCGGTTGAAAATAAAGACAAGCGGCCGGATGTCGGCGTACGCCTCTCGTCCGTTTATTCTTCCGCCGTGAAAAAGAAAAATCCGATCATCGCAAAAATGGCATTGGGTATCCATGCCGAGATCCACGATGGTAAAGCTCCGCCATGGCCAAGAGACACGCAGAACGCGGTGAGGACCCAGTATCCGAAGCCGATGACCATGGCGATTCCGAAACTCAACGACATACTGCCGCTCATTTGTCGTTTGAGGGCGAAGGGGATCGCGAGAAGGACCATCAAAGGAGAAACAAAGGGCAATGCCAATTTTGTCTGCAAGTCCACTTCGTAAGAAGTCGTATCGATACCCTT
>WNGB01042396.1_pt1 | contig 12409 bp, 11 predicted proteins | sample 5400681 | NCBI WGS metagenome assembly WNGB01 (sample SAMN13153367, study PRJNA577476) | soil metagenome | isolation source: 115 cm soil or saprolite under grassland replicate 2 | place: USA:California | collected 2016-06-15 | reverse complement strand
AGAGACCTATGTCGAACGGGCGACTCCGAAAGGCGATGGCGACAGCTCACCTGGGCGTGGAGGAGGTCGCCGAGGCGGCCGAGGTCAACCCCAAGACGGTCCAGCGATGGCTGAGCGGCCGCCTGCCCTACGCCCGCCACCGCTGGGCCGTCGCCCGGCTCCTCGGCGAAGACGAGGCGTTCCTGTGGCCCGACGCCGAGAAGTCGGTCGCGCCAGGCGAGCAGAGCACCTCTGAAGTGGTTGCGGCCTATGCCCACCGCGCCGACCTGCCCGCCGAGCAGTGGCGCGAGCTGACGCTCGGCGCGCGCCGCCAGGTCGACCTGTTGGGCTACGCCCTGCTCTACCTGCCCGAGGCCAACCCCCGCATGACCGAGATCCTCAAGAGCAAGGCCGCCCACGGCTGTACCATCCGCATCGCCCTGGCCGCCCCGGACTCACCCGAGGTCGCCGCCCGCGACACCGAGGAAGGCCTCGACGGCGGCCTCCCTGCGCGGATCCGCACGTCGCTCCACTACTTCAGCGGCCTCAGGAACAGACCTGGCGCCGAGATCCGCCTGCACCAGACACCCATGTACAACACGGTGCTACGGTTCGACGACGAGATGATCGTCACCCCGCACCTGTACGGCCGCCCCGGCTACAACTCCCCGCTGCTGCGCCTGCGAAGGCTCGGCGCCGGCGGCCTGTTCGACAACTTCGCCCGCCACTTCGACGACGTGTGGGCGACCGCGGCCCCGGTGGAGCGCTGGCCATGATCCGCGTCGAGCACTACGACGACCCCAACGCGCCACGCGCCAACAGCCTCGTCCCCGCCGCCTCAGCGATCGTCACCGACGACCAGGGCCGGATCTTGTTGCACCGCCGCAGCGACACCCAGCTCTGGTCCATCCCCGGCGGCGCCATGGAAGTCGGCGAGAGCATCGCCCAAACCGTCGTCCGCGAGGTCCAAGAGGAAACTGGTCTCGTGGTCGAGCCCGAGCGCCTGCTCGGCATCTACACCAACCCCAACCACGTCATCGAATACGGCGACGGCGAGATCCGCCAGCAGTTCTCCATCTGCTTCGCTTGCCGCCCCGTCGGCGGCGAGCTCGCCACCAGCACCGAGGAATCCCTCGAGGTCGGCTTCTTCACCCCCGAGCAGATCGAGCACATGTCCATGCACGCCTCGATCCGCCTCCGCATCGCCCACTACCTCGAGCACCACGACCACCCAGTAATCGGGTAGCGATCAGCCTCCTCGACCTACCGCGCCTCCGCCCGCCGAAGCGCCTCCTCCGCCCACGCAACACAACTCTCCAACCACGGTCGAGCCGCATCGCACAGCGACCGCGTGACCACATGCTCCGGCCCGTAGCGCCCCTCGATCTCAGCGAGCCGCTCCTCCAGCGTGAAGGACTCGCCCCTCGGCCCCGTCGTCATGTCGCAGTACGTCAGCAGCTTCGTCACCGCAGATCCCTCGTCCGAGAACTCCGCCAGCTCCTCAGCAAGCCCCCGGCCCTCGGCCTCGTACCGCGCCCCCGAGTGATAGGCCACCAGCCCCGCCAGCCGCTCATACCCAAGCTCACGCAGATGCCGAGCCCCATCAATCGGATGAAAACCCGTAACCACTAGGCCCGGCGCATACCCGATGTCATGCAGGTACGCCGCCGCAACGAGCAACTCCCGCTCGGCCTCGCCCAGCACGACGCCGACCCGCCCTGCCCGCTCGGCTACTGCCCTTGTGTGGCGCCAGCGATCCCCCAGAGCCCCGAGCAGACCCTCTGCGTACGCGGCAGCCCACCCCGCTATCCCGGACACCGGCCGAGTCTACCGAGCCAACGTCTCGTGCGTCCGCGGCGGTCGTCGCCGGTGGATCCCTCGGTGCACTCGTAAGCACGCCACTTGCGGAGCGGTCCTTCACCGCCGGCTGTGAGGACTTTCTCTACAGGTTCAAGCCAGCCTGCGGGCGGCCGCCGTCGGCGGCCGCCCTCGGCCGGCAAACCTTCGCTGGCCTCAGATACGTGGCAGGCTACTGCTGGTTGCCCTGCCAGCGACGAACCCGGTGCTCACGACGAGAATCGATAAGAGCCCTTTCAGCGTCGTTTTCTCTTTCGCCTGCAATACGTATGAACCGGTCCCAGAATTTCTCGCCCTCAAGAGTTGCGGATCTCATCGGTAGCAGTGATTCGGCCTTTTCGATGGTCGTACTGGCTGCCTTGTATAACCTACAGGCCCGTCCCAGGTGCTCGTCTCTTTCACGCAAGACATTATCACCCTCCTTGTCATAGACCAGCCTGGCTCGGAGAAGTGCAATGCGACCTTGAGTCATCAAGTGCCGGCAAAAAAAGGTTTCGCTGGCAAACTCTAATCCAGCGCTGCGTACTTCGGTAATGGGCTCGACCATAGAGAGCATTCCTTCAGCATTGTCAATCTCTCGCTCTACATCCTCCTTTTCCCATTGATCCGCGTCGAGCAGCCTATCCGCCAGTGCTCGTAGCCTACTGTTTAGGATGTTCATATCGGGAACTATTTGTGCGGCTAATTGTCTTGCGGCGGCTCTTTGTGCAACTACTTGCGGAACAAGTGACGCGCCCACAAGCAGGGCCGTGACAGCGACCAATCCCCAAGTAGCCGCTACTAGGCTCGCTTCCATGCTCCTCCCAGCCTCCACTGCTCTCAAACGGCTATCAGGAGCCAGCATCCTAGCCTGGTGCGGGGACTGGCGTGCCGCCTTCAGCGACTTGCCAGCGACGAAGCTGGTTACCAACGATGGCACTCGCCGCCGCACGGAAGGCAGTACGGTCGCTCCACGCGATCGAGAATCGGGACCTACTCACCGGCCATCGACCGTGCCATCCGCAACGGGCTCATGCGGTCGTTAAAGGGAGCCGCGGCAGGATGACAGTGTGTTGACCTCGGCGACGATCCGTTAGCCTTGGTCTTCGTCCTCCCGGAGAGTGCCTCCCGAGCAGGAGGCCAATCGGCATCTCCGGCCGTCGAGGAACTCAACCTGCACCGTCGATCCTCGCGGAGGTTGCCCAGACCCGTTCGAAGTGGAGTGCGAAGTTGTCGAAGATGCCGTAGGGGCCGAGGCGGCGGAGGTGGAGGGCGGGGGACATGTAGCCGGGCTCGCCGTAGAGGTGGGGAGTGACGAGCATCTCGTCGTCGAAGCGGAAGATGGAGTTGTACATCTTCGTGCTGTGGAGATGGAGGGAGATGCCATCGCCGTTCGCCAGCTCGGCGAAGTAGTGCAGGGCGGTACGGATGCGACCAGGTAGGGCGCCGGCGAGGCCTTCCTCTGCGTCGCGGGCGGCGACCTCGGGGGAGTCGGGGTCGACCAGGGCGATACGGATGGTGCAGTCGGCGGCGGCCTTCTCGCGGAGCTGCTCGGCGAGGTTGGGGTTGCTCTCGGGTAGGAAGAGCATGGCGTAGCCCAGGAGGTCGATCTGGCGGTCGGCCTGGGTGATGAGGTCGTACCAGAGGTGCGGGGGGACCTCGGCGCGGTGGGCGTAGGCGGCGAGGATCTCGTTTGTCACCGCGGCGCGGGCGGTGGTGCTGGGCTTGGTCTGTGGCCAGAGCGCCTCTTCGCGGACGCCGAGGAGGTCGGCGATCGACCACCGGTGGCGGGGATGCGGCACGCGGCCGGCGAGCCAGCGCTGCACGGTCTTGGGATGGACCTCGACGGCACGGGCGAGGTCGCCTTTCGCAGCGACTCATTTTCGGCCATAGCGGCATCTAATCCTCCCTTCGCGGACGTTTCAATCACTTTCAAAACGTTCTGAGCGTCCCCAGATGCGTTTCGCTGTCTGCGGCATCCAAGTAGCAGTACTTCTCGCAGCGTCGGCGCCTCTCCTTTTCGAGGGCAGATCACGCCGGCATGGAAGGGATATCGCGGAGGAGTGCGATGGATACGGCGACGAATTGCCGCAGACATGCGGAGACGGCGGTGCGGCCGCTGCTCGAGGCGGCGGTGGACCTGGTGATGGCCGGCATCCCGGTGCTGCCGTGCCACTATCCGGTGAGCGCCGGGCTGGCGGTTGAGGGGTGGCCGAGGCTGGGCTGTTCATGCCCCCAGGAAGACTGCCCGACCCCGGCCCGCCACCTCATGGCCGGGATGGGACCAGCGGACGCGAGCACTGATCCAGTGCGCGTCGCGCAATGGTGGACCGGCGACCTCCGCCAGGCCAACGTGGCCGCGGTCACCGGCCGGGCGTTCGACGTGGTGGAGCTTCGCCATCCTGGCCGACCGGAGGAGATCCGCGCGTGGCTGACGGTCTGCGAGGTCGCGCCCGGCCCGGTGCTGGACGCCGGGATCGGATGTGTCCAACGACCTGGACCGGCGGACGCGTGCGAACCAGGACGGACAGCTCGAGATGGACCAGAAGTCCGCCGCACTCTCCACTGAGCTACGGGCGCTGGCCTGCGGTCTAAGGTCCTTCGATCATGTGGGAGGCCGAGCTGGTCGCCAAGGAGGCCGTCGAGGGCCGCCACCGCTTGCTGCTGCATCCAACCTCATGCCGATCTGGCGGTGCCGGGCAGCTCGCTGACGACCTGTCGTCGTGGTGCGCTCACGGCACCAGGATGACCTTGCCGATGTTGCGGCGTTCGGCGATGCGCCGGTGCGCGCCCGCCGCGTCGGCGAAGGGGAAGACGGCGTCGACCCGCGGGTTGACCTGACCCGCCCGCCACAAGTCCACGAGCGCCTCCAGTTCCTCACGCAGCAATGCGCGCTGGCCCCACAGGTGCCCGATGTTGACGCCGCTGATCGTGCGGTTGCGCGCCATCAGCCCAAGCGGGGTGACCAGCGGCACACGCAGCGCCTGCGACACGACCCGCAACGGGCGCCGCCGCTCGCCGCTGATCAGGTTCGCGAACCCGAAGGCCACCAGCCGGCCGACAGGGCGCAGCAGCGCCAGGCCCCGCTTCCAGTCGCGCCCGCCGAGCGCATCCAGCACGACGTCGACGCCCTCGCCGCCGGTCAGCCGGCGGACCTCGGCCGCGTAATCGACGCGCCGGTAATCGATCGGATAGGTGCAACCTTCGGCACGTAGCACCTCATGCTTGGCGGCCGACGCGGTCCCGAACGTCACCACGCCGTCGAGGGTGCGGCACAACTGCAGCACCGCGATCCCGACCCCGCCGGCTGCCATGTGGACAAGCACCCGCTCACCCGTGCGGACGCCCGCGACGCGGAACAGCATGTGGTAGGCGGTGAGGTAGTTGACAGGCAGCGCAGCCGCCTCCTCGAAGCTGGCCCACTCGGGCAGCGCCACCGCCTGCTCGGCGGGCACACACACCACGTCGGCGTGCGCGCCGAAGCGCACCAGCACCGCCACCCGCTGGCCGACGACCGGACCGGCCACCCCCGGCCCGAGGGCGTCGACCACGCCGGCCGCCTCGTAGCCGACGACGCATGGCGGCTTGGGCGCGTCGGGGTAGAGGCCTTGGCGAGCCATCACCTCGGCGAAGTTCAGCCCGGCGGCATGGACACGGACACGAACCTGCCCAGCGCCGGGCTCGGGATCGGCCGCCTCCCGCACCTCCAGCACCTCAGGCCCGCCGTGCCTGGTGATCCAGATCGCTCGCATGCAGTCCTCCGTCGCCGCAGCAGACACGGCGTACGTCGCAGTTCACGCCGAGCGTCTCATAGCCCCCGCCCGCCTGCGCGTCCCGCGTCCAGGCGCTCGAGATCCTGCGCGGTCAGCCGGCGGTCGAGCGCCGGCCCGAAGCCTTCCGTTGCCCTGGTGGCGTACCTGGCGACCCAGGCGGCGACCGCCTCCGGCCGAGGGGTGCTTCAGGTCGTCCGGATCCGCGTCGATACATCTAATGTCGAGTTGCTCGCCCCACCCTACGGACCGGACCGGCGCCCTCGAGGTGGCCGGCAGCTTCACTGCGACGGCGGTCGCCGCATCCCGAATGGCTGCGGCGAGCAACTCGGCTCTCAACGCCGGCGACGGCGGCGCGACCCGCTTGAGATCCTCGGACGGCGGCGCGCCGTCGACCCGGATCACCGCGGCCGCGTGGAATGAATGGCACGGCGCTGCTGGTCTCAGCGACCTTCGCGAAACTGAGCCGAACGGTCGTCCCCGCTCGGCGGGTGAGCGCGCGGCGGAGGTAGACGGTGGTCCGCCGCCAAGACCAGATCGAGCGGATGAGAATCACTCTTCGATCCACATGAGGCAGCGGACCTCCGGGAACGCGCTGGTCAGGGCGATGCAATGCCGGATATGTTCTGAAGAGCAACTATCAGGGTATTACGACCCAAGTAAACCTTTACTAAGTGCTTACCGAACGCTTAATATGGATGCTTGCACCAGGCCGGCCGCATGCGCCGTAAAAGTACAGCTTTCCCCATTCATGCCTCTTACTCCCTTGTGCTCTGTCATGGGACTCGACACACAAGGAGACTCTCGTGCATGCAATAACGACCTGGGCGCACCGCACCCGCGTGCTGGCACTCGGCCTAGCTGTCCTACTCGTCACAGGAGTCACGTCGCTGCAGTTCGCGCGGGCGCCCCTCGCCCACTCGCAGACGACGTCCTTGCCCCACACGCGCGTCTACTTCATCGCGGCCGACGAGGTGCGCTGGAACTACGCGCCCGCCGGCAGAAACCTGATCACCGGGCAGCCCTTTGGCGAAGCGGAGAATGTCTTCGTGCAGCAGGGACCGGACCGTATCGGGAGCACGTACGTCAAGGCGTTGTACCGCGAGTACACCGACAGCTCGTTCACCCGCCTCAAGCCACGGCCCGCCGACCAGGCGTACCTCGGCAATCTGGGGCCGGTCATCCGCGCCGAGGTGGGCGACACCATCAGGGTCGTCTTCCGTAACAACACCAGCTTCTCCACCTCGATCCACCCGCACGGCGTCCTGTATGCGAAGAACGCCGAGGGCGCGCCGTACAACGACGGCACCGCCGGCGCCGACAAGGCCGACGACGCGGTACCGCGTGGTGGAACGTTCACCTACATCTGGCAGGTGCCCGAACGGGCCGGCCCTGGGGACATGGACACCAGCTCGGTCATGTGGATGTACCACGGCCACACCGACGAGGTCGCCGACACCTACGCGGGCCTGATTGGCGTGATGGAGATCACCCGCCGTGGCATGGCCCGAGCCGACGGCAGCCCCAACGATATCGACCGCGAGGTGTTCACCAACTTCATGGTCGCCGACGAGAACCAGAGCCCTTACATCGACCAGAACATCGCGCTGTTCACCGGCGATCCCGGCTCGGTGGACAAGGAAGACGAGGGGTTCCAGGCGTGCAGCTGCTGCCAGCCGGGATGGTGGTCGCCAACATGGTCCCCGACGCCCCGGGCACGTGGCTCTACCACTGCCACGTCAACGACCACATCCTCGCGGGTATGCTGACCCGCTACCAGGTCCTGCCCTGAGCCTCGGGCGGCCAGGGGGAGCTGGCCGGCGTCGGCGACGGCCCAGCGGATCGTGGTCCCCACGGCATTGGCGCTGGCAGCGCGGAGCGCGGCCGCGTCGCGGTCCAACCCGAGCAGGCGCGCTCCGGGGCTGTGCACGGCAGCCTCGACCGGGATCGTGCCAGCCCCGCAGCACGGGTCGAGGACGCGGTCGCCGGCCCAGGGGCGGGCCCAACCCCGCGTGGGCCCAACCCCGCGTGGGCCCAACCCCGCGTGGGCCCAACCCCGCGTGGGCCCAACCCCGCGTGGGCCCAACCGCGCGGGGCCCAACCGCGCGGGGGCTGGACGACCACCGGCGGGCAGGCCCTTGGAGGTGGGGGCTGCCCGCCGGTGTCTGGCGCTCCAGCTGTCAGGCGGTGGAGCAGGTCATGTCGCCGCGCACTGGATCGAGCTCGGCGGGCTGTTGGTCCCTGAGTAGGTTGCCTGGAACCCGCCGGTCGTCGACCCGTTGACGGGTATCTGTCCGTTGTAGCTGGCGTTCCGCGCCGTCACCGACTGGCCGTTCTGGGTCGTCACGAGACCCCACGGGGAACCGGTGATCCGCTGGTTGCCCGGGAACGTCCAGGTCAGCGTCCAGCCGTTGGTGGAGCTGCCACCGGTGTTGCGTATGGTCAGGTTGGCGACGAAGCCGTCCTGCCACTGGCTCTGCACGCTCCAGGTGGCCGCGCAGCTCCTGCCGCCGGTGCCGGTGGTGGTCGTGGTGGTGTTCGACGTGGTGGTCTGGGTGGTCGTCGTCGTCCCGCCCCCGCCGGAGGTGGTGACCGAGAAGTTGTTCACGGCGAGGCCGACGCCGCCCTGCCACGGCTCGAAACCGGCCTGAATGCTGGTCAGGTACCACGCCCTCTGGGCGAAGCCGCGGCTCACGGCGTCGTTGAAGAAGGTCGAGACGGGGAAGTTCATCGAGCTGGTCGCGCTGGTGCGCACGTAGGAGACGACGTTCCAGCCGATGTTGCCCTCCCACACGGCCCAGGTGGCGCCGGCGAGGCTCGCCGTGCCGACCTGGGAGCCGACCGGCTGGATCGGGCCCATGTGGTTGAGCCAGACCATGACCTCGGCGCCGGTGTTCTGGCCGTCGGTTCGCGGGGTCGGATCGAACCATATGTCATAGGCGGCGTCCCATATCCCAGAGCCGGGGTAGGACATACTGACGCTGGTGCTGATGCCGTTGAAAGCGCTGTTGCTCGCCTGCAGCGGCAGGATGTTGCCGCTCAGGCTGCAGTTGGCGTAGTGGCAGCCGTAGTAGACCGACGGGTACGAGGCGGGCGCTCCGTTGGTCGCCTTGTTCCCGTCCTGCTGGGTGATGGAGAACCCGGTGGCAGTGGTGTTGATGCACTGCGGGGCGTCGGATCCCCAGCGGTTGTTCTGGATGACGTAGCGCCCGCTCTGGATGGTTGTGCTGCCGAACTGGTCGCAGATCACGGCGGCGGCCGCCGGCGGGGCGGTGATGACGGCGGTCACCGCGGTACCTGCGACGAGCAGGACGGCAAGCGTGATGATGCGGAGGCGTTTGAACATCTTCGCGCCACCTCCTCCGGATGAAACGGCGGTTGAGAGCGCTCTCACAAGAAGCGTAGACCATGCGCATCCATCACGATAGTGGCAAATCTGGCGTCTGACCGATCGGGTTCCTCGGACACCGCCATCAGGCAGACGCAGCACGCAGCGAGTACCCAGCTCAGCCGGGCTGGCCGGCCGGCGCGAGCCGGGCCGGCCCGGGCCAGAACCGGCGGGCTTGGGTGCGCCGTCAGGCGGTCAGCTGTTGGAAGCGCTCTCACTTTCGCCGAGAATTGACTCGTCCTGCGGTTGCCGCCGCGATCCTGGGCATACTGGGCCCATGAGCGAAGGGCCCACGGCGGGGCGTGCGGTTCGCCTGCGGACGATCTACGCGTCCCACGCGCTGAGCCACGGGCTGGTCCTGGTGCTGCCGGCGGTGCTGGTGGCCCTGCGGGCGGAGTTCGGATCATCGTTCACCACGCTGGGGACGGTCGCCACCGTCAGCGCGATGCTGTACGGAATCGGGGCGCTGCCGGCGGGCCTGCTGGTCGACCGGCTCGGGGCGCCGCTGCTGCTGCGCGTCTTCGCCGGGCTCTCCGTGGTGTTCTGCCTGTCGGCGGCCGTGGCGCCGGGGATCTGGTGGCTCGCGCTGATGCTCGGGCTGCTCGGCGCCGCCGGGGCGCTCTATCACCCGTCGGGGCTGGCGGAGATCACGCTCAACGTGCCTGGAGGCGGGCGCGTGCTCGGCCTGCACGGGAGCTTCGGCAACCTCGGCACGGCGATCGCCCCCCTGCTGGCGGGCGTGATCGCGTCGGCGTGGACCTGGCGGGCGAGCTATGTCATCGCCGGGCTGGCCGCCGCGCTCCTGCTGCTCGCGGTGTGGCGGGAGGTTCCGCTCGACCGCGCGCTGCCGCCGGCCCGGTCGACCGGGCCGGCGCGGTGGAGCCGGGTCGTCGTCGGGACGATCATGCTCCTCTCGGTGGCGGAGGGCTTCGTCTTCCAGGGCTTCGTCGTCTTCCTGCCGGCGTTCATGGCGGAGATCGGCGGCCTCGGCGACGCCGCCGCGGCCAAGGGCGGCGCGCTGTCGGCCGCGGTGCTGCTGCTCGGCGTGCCTGGGCAGCTCGCCGGCGGACGGCTGGCGGAGGGGGAGGGGCGCTCCCTGGCGCTGCGCTACGCCGGCCTGTACGCCGGGGCCGTCGTGGTCGGCGTGGCCGTGGGCTGGGCTGGAGCGGGCCTGCTCGGCCTGCTGCTGGCGGGGCTGTTCGGCGTCATGATCTTCGTGGGCCAGCCGATCAGCAACCAGCTCGTGTCCCGCGCGACCCAGGCGGACCGGCGCGGGGCGGCCTACGGCACCTACTTCTCGCTGTCGTTCGGCGTCGGCGCCCTGGCCGGCACGTCGGGCGGGCTGGTCGCCGACCGGTGGGGGCTGGCCGCGGTGTTCGCCCTCCTCGGAGCGGTCGCGGCCCTGAACGCGTTCGGTGGGCTCACGGTGCGCCGCCTGCTGGCGCGGTCGGTCGTCTCGACAGCGACGCCCTCGCGGTCCTAGGGTTCTGCCGTGCTTGCAACGTCTCAGCGACTGAAAGGAGCCATGATGGCGACTGCCGAACGGCGGGCACACGCGCACTGGGAGGGCTCGCTGACCGAGGGGAGCGGTGAGTTCGAGTTCGCCAGCAGCGGCATTGGCAAGTTCCCGGTCACCTGGGCGTCGCGGGTGGAGCGTCCGGACGGCCGCACGAGCCCTGAGGAGCTGCTCGCGGCCAGCCACGCGGCCTGCTACGCGATGGCGTTCTCGTTCACGCTCAGCGGCGCCGGGAACACACCGGAGCGGCTCGACGTCACGGCGACCGTCTCGCTGGACCCCAAGCAGGGCGGTGGCTTCGAGGTGACCAGCTCGGCGCTCGAGGTCACGGGCGTGGTGCCCGGTCTCGACCAGGCCGGCTTCCAGGCCGCCGCCGAGCAGGCAGAGCAGGGCTGCCCGATCTCCAACGCGCTCCGCAACAACCTGCGGATCACGGTACAGGCGACGCTCGAGTCCTGAGCCGGGCGCTCCGCGATGGCCCAGAGCGATACGCCAGCGATCGAGATCGGCGTCCTCCTCGCCCGGCAACTGGACGAGCTTGGCGAGTGGCTCGCCGACGCGAGCGCCTTCGACGCCGCCGGCGCCGGCGCGCTGTGGGTCGACCCTGCGCCCGAGTCGGAGCTCGATCCCCTCGCGCTGGTGGCGGCGCTCGCTGCCAGCACCTGGCGGTCGCTTCTGGTCGCGACCCTGCCGGACCCCGGCCGCCCTTCCCAGGCGCTGGCCCGCACGCTGGCCACGATCGGGCGACTGAGCCACGGCCGCCTCGCGCTCGTCGCCGATCCCGAGCAGGTCGAGGAGCTCGCCGCGCTCGGGATCGGCTTGGGGATCTTCCGCCGCCTCCCGGGCGCTGCCGGTGACGTCGAGCGCCTGCCCGAGGGCGGCGAGGAGGCGGAGCGGTGGGTCCAGACCCCCTCTCCGCAGGGCCGGGAGGCGTGGCGATTGGCCCTGGCCGCCGCCGCCGAGCGCGGCGCCCGCGGGCTGCTGGTCCCCGCGGGCCCGCGGCTGCTCGACATCCTGCGGAACCCGAACGACCCGGGCGACCGCAACGATCTCCAGCTCGCGCAGGGCTGAGCGGATCGAGCGGATCGCCCAGGCCCGTTGTCCGTGTCCGGAGGATGTTGACCTCGGCCACTGTGAGTTCCACAATCATGCAATCGATTGTTCTGTCCCCATATGCCAGCTATCGGCGACCGAGGCAAGCTGTCGACGGCGGCATTCCAAAGAGGGGTGAGGCCAGCCGTGGAGGTCACACGACGGCAATTCCTGAAGGCGGGCGCGACGGGGGCGGGCGTGCTGGGGGTCTCGGTCCTGGGCTTCGACGTGGCCCAGGCCAGGCAGATCCAGCAGCACCTGCGCATCGAGGGTGCCACCGTCTCCCACACCGTGTGCCCGTACTGCGCGGTGGGATGCGCGATGCTCGCGTACACAAAGAAGGCCGCGAACGGCACGGTCGAGCTGCTGCAGATCGAGGGGAACCCCGACAGCCCGATCAACGAGGGAACCCTCTGCCCCAAGGGCGCCAGCGCCATGCAGCTCGCGACCTCCCGGCGGCGGCTCGCCACCCCGATGTACCGGGCGCCGGGCGCCACCGAGTGGAAGTCCGTCTCCTGGGACTTCACCCTCGACAAGCTGGCGCAGAACATCAAGGCGTCGCGGGACCGCACCTTCGTCACGACGGACGCCGACGGCAACGTCGTGAACCGCTGTGAGGGCATCGCCTTCGCCGGCGGCGCCGCGTTCAGCTCCGAGGAGGGCTACTTCGCCACCAAGGTGATGCGCGGCCTCGGCCTTGTCTACCTGGAGCAACAGGCCCGCGTCTGACACGGCCCCACGGTGACCAGTTTGGCCGCCACGTTTGGCCGAGGGGCCATGACCAACCACTGGCGTGACATCAGGAACGCCGACATGCTCCTGATCAAC
>WNGB01011051.1_pt1 | contig 12410 bp, 10 predicted proteins | sample 5400681 | NCBI WGS metagenome assembly WNGB01 (sample SAMN13153367, study PRJNA577476) | soil metagenome | isolation source: 115 cm soil or saprolite under grassland replicate 2 | place: USA:California | collected 2016-06-15 | reverse complement strand
GGCGGATTCTCTCGGCCGGCGAGAGCGTGGCTGCAGCGGCCGGCGGCGGCGCGCCGCCGCCCTGGCGGTATCCCTCGACGGCGCCGAGGATCTCGCGCTTGAAGTCGAGCGGGTGGCTGATTCCGGGGAAGCGGGTCGCGCCCGTCTCGCTCGCCGTGTCGATCTCCACGTCGCCGTAGCCGAGGAGCCGTCCCCAGAGACTCTGCCGGTGCTCGACGTTGTTGATCTTGCCGAGCGAGGCGTCCATCGACCGCCGGCTGAGGATCCCCTCCTCCAGGATGACCCGGCGGTTGGTCAGCACGTAGTCGTGCGAACGGATGGCGACCAGCTTGGTGAGGGCGTACCCCAGGCAGACGAGAGCCACGAGGCCGGCCGCGATGACGGGCAGCGCGTTGCCCCAGAGATTCCAGGCCAGCCCCGCCGCCACCAGGGCCAGAGCGGCGCCCAGCAACCAGGGGAGCAGCGGCAGTCGGGTCGGATACGCCCGGTAGAGGATCTCTTCCCCGGATTGCAATTGGTCTTCGATCGCCATGGCATCCTCCGATATTGAGAGGATCTTATCCTTCCTGGCCCGCCGGTTGCACAGAAAAAAACCGTGAGCCCGACAGCGCGCCGTCTCCTCGTCGTCTCCAACCGCCTTCCGATCGTACTCGAGAAGAAAGACTCCGGGTGGACTCTCAAGCCCGGCTCCGGCGGCCTGGTCAGCGCGCTCGCGCCGGTCCTCTCGCACCGCGGCGGCCTGTGGATCGGCTGGCCCGGGCTCGCCCTGGAAAAAGGGGGAGCCTGGGAGGGGGTCCTGGCGGAAGGTTACCGCGAGCGCGGTTACGAGCTCCTGCCTGTGCTGCTCTCCGCCGAAGAGGTCCACGGCTTCTATGAAGGGTTCGCCAACGGCATCCTCTGGCCCCTCTTCCACGATCTCCTCGGCCGCTGCGATTTCCAGCCCTCCTTCTGGTACACCTACCTCCAGGTGAGCCGGAAGTTCGCCGAGGCCACGATCGAGCACAGCCGGGAGGACGACTTCATCTGGGTGCAGGACTACCAGCTCATCCACGTCGCCCACTTCATCCGCGAGCTCACCGGCGAGCCGCGGCGCATCGGCTACTTCCTGCACATCCCCTTCCCGCCGCTCGACATCTTCCTGAAGCTCCCCTGGCGCGCCCAGATCCTGCACGCCCTGCTCGCCTATGACCTGATCGGCTTCCAGACCGCCCGCGACAGCCGCAACTTCCTGACCTGCCTCGAATACCTGATGCCGGAGGTCGAGATCCGCAATGGCGGGCCCCTGGCCGAGGTCCGGGTTGGTCCCCGCAGCGTCAAGATCGGGGCCTTCCCCATCGGCATCGATTACAAAGCCTACGAGGAGAGCGCGCTCTCCGACGAGGTGACGCGGCGGACGGAGGACCTGCGCCGGAAGATGGGCCCCTATCCCCTGATCATCGGAGTCGACCGGCTCGACTACACCAAGGGCCTGGCTGAGCGCATGGAGGCCTTCCGCAGCCTGTTGCGGCGCTACCCCACGATGCGCGAGAAGGCGATCTTCCTGCAGGTCGTGGTGCCCAGCCGCGAAGGCGTTCCCGAGTACCAGGCGCTCAAGGCGCACATCGAGCGGCTGGTGGGCGAGATCAACGGCGAGTTCTCAGTGGCCGGCTGGGTCCCCCTCCACTATCACTACAAGAGCCTCTCCCGGCGCGACCTGGTGGCGCTCTACCGGCTGGCGCGCGTCGGCTTCGTGACCTCGATCAAGGACGGCATGAACCTGGTCGCCAAGGAGCTCTGCGCCTGCCAGGTGGACCGGTGCGGCGTCCTCGTGCTCTCCGAGTTCGCCGGGGCCGCGGCCCAGCTCCAGCGCGGCGCCCTCTTGGTCAACCCCCACGACATCGAGGGGATGGCCGACGCTCTCAAGCAGGGCCTCGAGATGGACCTGGAAGAGCGCCGGCTGCGCATGGAGATCATGCAGGAGATCTTGCGCGAGCAGGATATCTTCTGGTGGATGGACAACTATCTGCGCGCCGCCCTGGGCGAGGTGCCGGAGGACTTCCGCCAGCCCAAGGAATACTTCCCGCCGATGGCCGTGCACGAGAGCCTGCTGGAGGAGGCGTAAGGGATTGCACAGGCTCCGTCCCTCGGCCCTGGAGCGCTGGGACGAGATCGAACGGCGCTTCGCCGGCCGGTGCCCCGCCGTCTTCCTCGACTACGACGGCACGCTCGCGCCGATCGCCCCACGGCCGGAGCTGGCGACTCTGCCGGAGCCGACCCGCGAGGTGCTGCGCCGCTTGGCGCGGCGCGGCCCGGTGGCGATCCTCTCCGGCCGCGGCCGCGAGGACGTCGCCGCCCTGGTCGGCCTCGACGAGCTGACCTATGCGGGAAGCCACGGCTTCGACATCGCCGGCCCGGCGGTCCGCCGCGAGGTGGGCGAAGGGATCCCGGAGCGGATCGAGCAGGCCTCCGAACGGCTGCGCCGGAGGCTCTCCGGTGTCGAAGGCGTGCTTGTCGAGCCCAAGCGCTTCGCCGTGGCGGTCCACTTCCGCCTCGCCGATCCGGCCGATCTGCCGCGCATCGAGGCCGCCGTCGACGCCGTCCAGGCCGAGCTCCCGGATCTGCGCAAGGTCCACGGCAAGAAGATCTTCGAGCTCCGCCCGGACCTCGACTGGGACAAGGGCCGAGCCCTTCTCTGGCTGCTCGACACGCTGCACCTCGAGACCGCGGACGGCGACGTCATTCCTCTCTATCTAGGCGACGACGTGACGGACGAGGACGCCTTCCGCGCCGTCGCGGACCGCGGGATCGGCATCCTGGTGGCCGAGGAGCCCCGCGAGACCGCGGCTGCCTACTCGCTACGGAACGCGGACGAGGTGCGAGCGTTTCTGGAACGGCTGGCCCTCCGGGGCCGTAACGTCTCGAAGCAAGTCTGAAGCGTCCCGGTTTGTTGTCGGGTCTGCTGCGTGTTAGATTGATCTCGATGGCTCACCTGACAATCACAGTGGATGAAGACACTCTGGTGCGAGCTCGCTCCAAGGCTCTGGAGGACGGTACGTCGGTGGACGCCCTGCTGCGGAGTTACCTCGAAGCATACTCGAGCAGCCAGGAGACCCGCGAACAGACGAGCCGGGATCCGTTTGCAGCGCTCCGGGCTCTTTCCGGTACGGCTCATTCGAGCTTCACGGACATTTCGACGGACAAATACGCCCACGTCGCCGCAGCTGTTCTCGACGCTGACGATTGAGGGTCGATGAAGCGCGTGTTCGTGGACTCCGGCGGGTTCGTGGCCCTGCTGGTTCCAGAAGACCAGATGCATCCCCGGGCCTCCGCCTTGTTCGAGTCCGCCTCGCGGGAGCGCTGGACACTCATGACGACGAACGCCGTCGTTGTCGAGACCTACTCGGTTCTCCTGGCGCGGGCGAAAGACGGACGCGGCGCAGCCATTTCGTTCCTCGATGCTGTGGCGGAGGACCAGTCGCAGGGCGACCTCGCCGTCGAGCGTGTCCGGCCCGAAGATGAGCTCAACGCGTTCGCCCTGTTGCGAGCACATTCAGACAAGACCTACTCGTTATGCGATGCACTGAGCTTTGTCGTGATGGAAAGACTTGGAATCTCAGAGGCGATCGCGTTCGACCGTCACTTCCGCGAGTACGGGCACTTCACCATCCTGCGCTAGGGCCGGGGGTGAGGGTCCTCCGCAGGCCGGCACTCAGATGCCTCAGCCCCGCCTCCACGTCCTCGCCGCGCACCGCGAAGCCCAGCCGGAAGAAGCGGGGGTGGCCAAAGAACCGCCCCGGCACGATCGAGGTCTCCCGGCCGCGCAGCCAGTCGTGGAGGGGCTGGGCGTCCTCTTCCCTGCGGAGGCGCGGAAAGGCCATCAGGCTCCGCTCTGGCAGGACGCAGTCGAGCCACTCGGCGTGCCCGGCCAGGAACGCGCGGACCTGCTGCAGGTTGGGCTCGACGAGCGAGCGGGCGCGCGCCTCCAGGCGGTCGATCTGCCGGAAGGCCGCGTGCGCCAGGCTGTCGCTCGGCATCGAGCCCACCGCCTCCATGAAGTCCCGGGCGAGGCGCAGGCGGTCGGCCAGCTCCCGCGTGCCGCAGAGCACCCAGCCGCAGCGCAGGCCGGAGAGGCCGTAGCTCTTGGTGAGGCTGTTGGTCGCCAGGACGTGCGGTCCGAGGTGGACGTGGCTCGGCGGCGCGTCTTCGAACCAGATGTCGCGGTAGACCTCGTCGACCAGGAGGAGCGCCCCGGCTTCCTCCGTGAGGCGGGCGATCTCCCGGACCTCGGCGTCCTCCAGGAGCACTCCGGTCGGGTTGTGCGGATTGGTCAGCACGACCATGCGCACCCGCCCGCCGGCGAGCCCTGCCCGGAGACCGTCCAGGTCGACCCGCCAGCCGTCCTCGAAACGGCGCTCGAAGCGCCGGATGCGGGCTCCGAGAGCCTGGAGGGCCGCGAGGATCGGCTCGTAGGCCGGCTGCTCGACGAGCACTTCGTCGCCCGCATCGAGGAGCGCCGCGAAGGCGAGGAAGTTGGCCCCTGACGTCCCCGCCGCCGGGACCACCCGCTCCGCCTCGACGCCGTAACGCGAGCCGATGGCCGCGAGGACCGGCGGATAGCCATCCCGGTTCGGGCCGTTGACCACCACGTCCCTGGGCGTGAAGTCCAACTCCCCCGGACCGCACCCCAGCAGGCCGCTGTTCGCCAGGTTGTACCGGGCCGCGCCATGCTCCTTGGCCCAGCGCATGTAGACGCTGGTCTTCATAAAGGCCTCTGCGCCCTCCACAGGAAGTACACCGGCACGCCCGCGGCGAAGATCGCGGTGCCGATCAGGGCGTTGCGGGTGTCCGCGAAGTAGGTGTTCACCACGATCCCGCAGGCCGCCAGGGTGAAGAGGATCGGCACCCAGGGGTAACCGGGCGTGGGATAGGGGCGCGGCGCACCGGGCAGCTTGCGCCGGAAGACGAGGAGCGACACTCCCGAGAGCGCGAAGAAGACCCAGTCGGCGAAGACCGCGTAGCCGAGCAGCCGGTCGTAGGAGCTGGAGAGGGCGAGGAGCGCGGCGATCGCCCCCTGGAGCAGGATCGCGGCCGTGGGCACATGGAAGCGGGGCGAGAGCCGGGCGAGGGAGGAGAAGAAGAGCCCGTCCGCGGCCATCGCGTAATAGACCCGCGGCGCCGTCAGGAGCGACAGGTTGAGGAAGCCGAACGTGGAGACCACGATCAGCAGGCTCACCAAGCGCGCGCCCACCTCCCCCGCCAGCCGCGCCGCCATTTCGGCCGCCGGGGTCTGCGTCGCCGCGAGGCCCGGCGCCGACAGCACGTGCACATAGGCCACGTTGACGCTCACGTACACAGCGATCACGCAGAAGACCGCGATCAGGATCGCCCGCGGCAGGTTGCGCACGGGGTCACGCACCTCCTCGGAGATGTAGTTGAGGTTCTGCCACCCGCCGTACGCGAACATCGCCGGCACCAGCCCGTGGAAGAAGACGGAGACCAGAGGGAGGCCAGCGAGGCCCTCCGGCAGAGCCGGCGACAGCGTGATGCCGGTCTTCCGAGTCAGCGCGAAGGCGCCGGCGATCAGGAGCACCAGGGCGAGCGTCTTGGCGAAGGTGATCACGTCGATCAGCACTGCGCCGGGTTTGATCCCGAGGGCGTGGAAGCCGGCGACGCCCAGGAGCGCGGCCACCGCGAGAGGCGCGACCGTCTCGTCGCCGAGCCCGGCGAGGCGGGCCACGTACTGGGCGAAGGCCACCGCCACCGCAGCAGTTGCCCCGGACTGCACGACCAGGAGGAGCGCCCAGCCGTGGAGAAAGGCCACCAGGGGATGGAAGGCCTCGCGGAAGAAGGCGTACTGGCCGCCCACCCGCGGCATCACCGTGCTGAGCTCGGCGAAGACGAAGGCGCCCAGGAGCGCGATGAAGCCCCCGGCGATCCAGACGCCCAGGATGAGGACCGGCGTGTGGACCGTGCGCGCCACGACCGCCGGATTGATGAAGATCCCTGATCCGATGATCCCGCTGATCGCGATCATCGTCGCGTCGAAGAGGCCCAAGGTGCGGGCGAAGCCGGATGCGGGCGAGGGATTGGCCATGAGTCGTCGGGGGGAGTCTACCGGTTCCGCTCCTCTCCGGCTCCTCTTCTCGATACAATGCCCGCTGTTCAAGTGGGAGGCTGTGCATGAAACTGGCTCTGGTCAATGTCAAGGGAGGCGTGGGAAAGACCACGACGGCCGTCAACCTCGCCGCCGCGTTCGCGCGGAGCGGCCTCAAGGTGCTGGCGGTCGATCTCGACCCGCAGGGGTCGGCGACCACCTCGTTCGGGGTGACGCGCGAGGAGGCTTCGCCGTCGGTCGCCGAGGTGCTGCTCGGCGAGGCCGAGACGGCCGAAGCGATCCGGGAGACCGGGGTGGAGGGGATCGCCCTCCTCCCCGCCTCCCTGCGGCTGGCCGGGGCCGACCTCGCGCTCGCCCGCAAGCAGGAACCGGACAAGCTGCTCAAGAGGGCGCTGTCCGCCGTCCGCCGCCGCTACGACGTGATCGTCGTCGACTGCCCGCCCGGTCTGTCGATCCTGACCACCAACGCCCTGGCCGCCGTGGACGCCACCATCGTCCCGGTCTTGCCGCACCATCTGGACATGGAGGCCCTGGCGGGCTTCTTCGAGGCGCTGTCGAGCCTCAAGGAGCGGATCGGCAAGCTCCCCGAGCTCCTCGGCATCCTGCTGACCCAGGTCGACCACCGCACGCAGGTGACCGGCGAGGTGGTGGCGGCGATCCGCGGCACCTGGGGCAAGCGGGTCTTCCGCACGGAGATCCCGATCAACGTCCGCCTGGCCGAAGCCCCGGCCCACGGCCGCCCCATCTTCGAGTTCGAGAGCTGGTCGACCGGCGCCCTCGCCTACGGCAAGCTCGGCGGCGAGGTGCTGCGGCGGGCGCGCAAGTCGGAGCTGCTCTAGGTGGACGAGATCCAGGCGGTCCTGGCGACGCTGGAGAGCGCTCCGGCCCTCCTCCGCTCCCTGGTGGCGTCGGTCCCCGAGGACCTGCGGCGGCGGCGGCCGGCTCCCGGCAAGTGGTCGGCCCACGAGCACGCGGCGCATCTCGCGTCGGGCGACCCCCTCTACCGGGACCGCCTCGAGCGGATGCTCGGCGAGGACCACCCGCGGCTCCAGGGGGCCGTGCCGTCGTTCGAGGAGGAACAGGGAGCCTTCCTGCAGGTGGACCTGGGCGAGGCCCTCGACCGGTTCGCGCGCGAGCGCGGCGAGATCCTCGCCCGCCTGCGCGACCTCCCGCCGGAGGCCTGGGAGCGGACCGCCGACCATCCGGAGTACGAGCGCTACAACGTCCTCGACATGTTCCGCCAGATGGCGGCGCACGACGGCCTCCACCTCTACCGGATCGAGGAGCTGCGCTCCCGGAGCGCCTGGCCCCTCGAAGCCGCGGCGCCCTCCGAGCCGGTGCCGGTGTCCGCCGGCATCCCCGGCGTCCTCCGCCGCCTGCGCGCCGGCGAGGTCAACGTGCTGGGCCCCTTCGCCGTGCCCGGCTTCAAGCCGCGGCACGTTCGCATCTACCTGCCGCGCGACTACACGCCGGAGCGCACCTGGCTGGCCCTCTACCTCTTCGACGGGCAGAACCTGTTCGGGGACGAGGGGACCTTCGCCGGCGGCTGGCACGTGCACGAGGTGGTGGAGGGGCTGGCCCGCTCGCGACGGCCGCTCCCGGTGGTCGTCGGGATCGACCACGGCAGCGAGGAGCGCATCGCCGAGCTCAACCCGTTCACCTACGAGGGGAACCCCGGCAGGCTCGCGGAATTCACCGCCTGGATCACCGGCGAGCTCATGCCGGCCCTCCAGGCGGAGCTCAAGCTGGTCGGTCCGCCGTTCGGCGCGGTGATCGGCGGCTCCTCGATGGGGGGGCTCGCCGCCCTCTGGGCGCACTTCCATCATCCGCAGTCCTTCGGCGGCTCCCTGGTGATGTCTCCGTCGTTCTGGGTCGCAGACCAGAAGATCTTCGCCGACGTCGCGGAGCAACCCTCGCCCGGGATCTCGCGGATCTATCTGGACGCGGGGGCCAAGGAAGACCGCGGGCGCCTCCTGCCGATCGTGGCCGCCATGGCCGCGCACCTGGCCGGCCGCGGCTGGGACGACGACCAGCTCCTCTGGCGCCCCGACGCCCGGGGCACCCACAACGAGGCGAGCTGGCGGCGGAGGCTGCCGAAAGCGCTACGGTTTTTGTACCGTCCGTAGCCTCCAACCCTCCGTGGCGCCACAATCGGCCCGTAGAGACGCCCCAGTCCCGGACCACCGCCCTGCCGGGTCCACCGCCGTCGGGGCGTCTCCCGCCCCCGCCACCACAAACCTCCCGGAAAACCGCCGGAAACACCTGCGGCCCATCAACCCTCGCACGCACCACCGTCCGTGGTCCGGCAGAGGAGAGACGCCCCGACGACGATGGACACGGTCGGTCTGTGGTCCGGGACTGGGGCGTCTCTACGGTCCTCCCGTGGCACCGCGGACGGATCGAGGCTACGGGCCGCCTGATATCATCCCGCCCGCCATGGGCGACCTCGTCCGCGATCTCCGCCTCGCCTGGCGCCAGGCTCTCAAGCATCCCGGGTTCACGCTGGCGGCGGTGCTCACCCTGGGGCTCGGCATCGGCGCGGCGACCGCGGTCTTCGGCATGGTCGACGCCATCCTGCTCCGCCCTCTGCCCTTCCACGACCAGGACCGCCTCGTCTCGGTCTGGGGCGAGATCCCGCAGCGCAGCCAGCGGTTCGTCGAGATCTCGATCGCGGACTACGACGGCTGGCGCGACCACAACCAGGTCTTTTCCGATCTCGCGCTCGTCACCACCAACGACGCCGACGTCGCCCTGACCGGCCAGGGCGAGCCGCTCCACGTGCGGGCGCGCCTGACCTCGGACAACCTCTTCCAGGTCCTCGGCGCCCAGGCCTTCCTCGGCCGGACCTTCCTTCCCGGCCAGGAGGACCGGCCCGGCACCCGCGTCGCCCTCTTGAGCTACGGCTTCTGGCAGCGCCACTTCGCCTCCGATCCGGGCGTCGTCGGCCGCAAGGTCCTCCTCGACGGCGATCCCCACATCGTCGTGGGGGTCATGCCGCGCGACTTCCACTATCCCGACGATGCCGAGCTGTGGACCACCCTGTCCGGCATCTACGCCTCGCCCGGGCTGCGCGACCTGCGCATCTTCCACGCGGTCGGCCGCCTCCGGCCCGGAGCCACCCTGGAGCAGGCCCGGCAGGACCTGATCCGCATCTCGTCCGCCATGGAGCGCGAGCGGCCGCTCACCAACCGGGGCTTCACCTCCTCGGTCCTCCCCCTCGCCCACGAGATCCTGGGCGATACGCGGCCGGCCCTGCTCCTCCTGCTCGGCGCGGTCGGGCTCCTCCTCCTCATCGCCTGCGCCAACGTGGCGGGCCTCCTCCTCGCGCGGGCCGCGAGCCGGCAGAAGGAGACCGCCATCCGCACCGTCCTCGGCGCACCGCGGGCGCGGATCATCTGCCAGCTGTTGACCGAGAGCCTGCTGCTCGCCGTTTTAGCCACCGCCCTCGGCCTCCTCCTCGCCTGGGCGGGCCTGCGCGTCCTCGAAACGATCGGTCCGGCGGACATCCCGCGCCTCGATCAGGTGGGCCTCGACGCGCGGGTCGCCGCCTTCTCGCTGCTCGCCGCGGTCGTCACCGCCGGGCTCTTCGGCCTGGCGCCCGCCTTCCAGACGGCCAGCCCCGACCTCGCCGCGGCCCTCAAGGAGGGGGGCAAGTCGTCGGCGAGCCGCCGCACCGGCCGCCTGCGCAACCTCCTGGTGGCCGGCGAGGTGGCTCTCGCGCTGGTCGTGCTGGTGATGGCCGGCTTGGTGATCCGCAGCTTCGCCGAGCTCGAGCGGACCGATCTGGGATTCCGGCCGCAGAACCTGCTCACCTTCCGCCTGACGCTCTACGGCAATGCCTACCCCGAGAAGCACGATTGGGCCAACCTGTTCCAGTCCGTGCTCGCGCGGGTCCGCGCCCTGCCGGGGGTGGAGAGCGCGAGCCTCGTCCTGCTCCGCCCGCTCTCCGGCCCGATCGGCTGGGACTACGACTTCACGGTCGAGGGACAGACGGCGGATGAGGAGGCGACCAATCCGACCTCGAACCACGAGCGGGTCAGCCCCGGCTACTTCGCGACCCTGGGCATCCCGCTCCTCCGGGGCCGGGATTTCGCATCGACCGACACCCCCGACACCCAGCCGGTGGTGATCGTCAACAAGTCGACCGCGGAGCGCTTCTGGCCGGGGCAGGACCCGCTCGGCAAGCGGCTGCGCTGGGGACGTTTCGACGAGAAGGGCGGGCCCTGGCTCACCGTCGTCGGGGTGGTCGGCGACGCCCGCTACCGCGCGATCGAGTCGGTCCGGCCGGATCTCTATATCCCTTTCCTGCAGAGACCGCACTGGGCCATGGACGTCGTCGTGCGCACCGCGGGCGACCCGCTGCGGCTCGCCCGGCCGGTCGCCGCGGCCGTACGCTCGGTCGACCCCGGCCTGCCGGTGGCGAACCTGACGACCCTGGAGCGGGAGATCGAGGGCTCGGTGGCCCGGCCGCGCCTGCGCACCCTGATCCTCGGCCTGTTCGCCGGTCTCTCCCTGCTCCTCGCGGCCGTGGGGCTCTACGGCATCATCGCGTATTCGGTGGCGCAGCGCGGCCAGGAGATCGGCATCCGGATGGCCCTCGGCGCGGACTGCGGCAACGTGCTGCGCCTGGTGCTCTCGCAGGGGCTCGGGCTGACCCTGGCCGGCCTCGCGGCAGGGCTCGCCGGCGCCTCCGCGGTCGCCGCCACCGGCTGGCTGGGCTCCCTGCTCTACAACGTGACGCCGACCGACCTCCTCACCTTCGCCGCCGTGCCGCTCCTGCTCATCGCCGTGGCCTTCCTGGCGAGCCTCCTCCCCGCCCGCCGGGCCATCCGGGTCGATCCGCTCGTCGTCTTGCGGGCGGAGTGAGCGCAGGCCAGCGGCCATTTGAGCTATAAATGCCAGGCGAGGTCCCAAGGTGACTCCCGATACCCAGAAACCTTCATCCTCCGGAACCATGACGCCCCTTCCGGGCGAGCTCGATCTCTCCGCCCTGCGCGACGACTTGAAGCGCGCCGTTGCCCAGACCTGCCCCCGGTGGATGTCGGACCGCTCCGAAGACATCATCCAGGTCGCCCTCATGCGCGTGGTGGAGATCTACCGCAAGCGTGAGGGGAACGCGGAATTCTCCTCGTTCTATCTGAGGAAGGCCGCCTACAGCGCCGTCATTGATGAAATCCGGCGCCTGCGCAGGCGACAGGAGGTTCCCCTGGAGGACGAGAGCTCCGAGACCAGATACGACCCGGCGTCTGACACTCCTGACCCGGAACGCGCTACGGCGTCCCGGGAAGTGGGGAGGGCCATTCAGGATTGTCTCGGGAGACTGGTCAAGCCGCGGCGCCTCGCGGTGACGCTCAACCTGCAAGGTCACAGCGTCCCCGAGGTCGGCCGGCTGATGGCCTGGAGCACGAAGAAGGCAGAGAACCTCGTCTACCGCGGTATGGCGGACCTGCGCGGGTGCCTTGATGGGAAAGGAGTCGTTCGATGAAGAGGGAAGAGGGAGAGCTGGCCAAGCTGCGCCGGGCCTTCGGGTCCCTGTCGCAGCCCGCGCCGGCACCCGCGGCCTGTCCGCCACCCGAGAAGGTCTGGGAAGCAGTCCGCGGCGAGCTGCCGCCGGGAGAGATCCGCCAGATCGTCGAGCACACGGCGGTCTGCCCCGCCTGCGCCGAGGACTGGCGCCTGGCTGTTGCTCTTCAACGGCCGGAAGGCGCCGTCAACGTGATCCCTGCCGCCCACCGTTTCACCGCCGCCCAGCGCCTGCGCAACTGGGGCCTCGCCGCCGCGGCCGTCCTGGCGCTCGCCGTGGTCGGCGTGGAGTGGGCCCAGCACTCCGACGTGGGCACCTACCGCGGCCAGGAGGCCACCGTCCATTCGCTCGTGGAAGAGGGACAGTCCCTGCCCCGCAACCAGTTCCTCCTCCGCTGGTCGGCCCCGGAGACCCCGGGCGCCACCTATGACGTCAAGGTCAGCACCGAGGACGACCTGCGGGTCATCGCCAGCGGCGACGATCTCCGGGAGCCGCAGCTCCTGGTGCCGGAGTCCGCTCTCGCCGGCTTGCCCTCCGGCGCCCGTGTCCTCTGGAATGTAGATGCCGAGCTCCCCCAGGGCGAGCACGTGAGGTCCGCCACCTTCGTGACGGCCGTGCAGTAGGGGCGGCGCATCCCCGCCAGGGTCCCGTCAAAAGTCGGGCGGAGGCGGAGTTTTCCCCCGCCCAAAGACCCTCACCCCCTGGCCCCCTCTCCCACCCGCACTCCCACCCTCCGGGAGAGGGGGAACCCCCAACGCTCGCTTTTTCAATGTCTTGGGCGGTGGCGCCCCC
>WNGB01012312.1_pt1 | contig 12412 bp, 6 predicted proteins | sample 5400681 | NCBI WGS metagenome assembly WNGB01 (sample SAMN13153367, study PRJNA577476) | soil metagenome | isolation source: 115 cm soil or saprolite under grassland replicate 2 | place: USA:California | collected 2016-06-15 | reverse complement strand
GCTGCTTCGTAGATGGGAGGACGTACACAACACCTTCAGGCCACACCAAGCCCTGGGCCAGATCACACCGCTGGCCTTCCATCAAAGATGCGCGTAGAAAGGAGAGCGAGTGTACGGCATCCCCTGAACGAGCACAGGCCATTGATACGCTTTTCGCGCGGTGCTATAATCGGCGCACCTTTCATCCCGCAGGCTGGGGCGAGCCCATAATGGCAGAATTCGGACCTGACCTTCAGAATGCCCTGATCTTCCAGGGACTGTCCGAAGAGGAGTTTGCCTACCTCAACCGCCAAATCATCAGCCGCCCCTTTAAGTCCGGCGATAATCTCCTCGAATCCGGACGCGACGCTCCCGGCATCTTCGTCATCGGCTCCGGTCTCGTGAGCGCCGTCGTCCGGGACGAGTCCGGCAACGAGCGCGAGGTCGCCACGTTGGGCAAGGGTGAGTGCGTCGGCGAGATCGCCCTGATGACCGGTGAGCCATGCTCGGCCACCGTCAAGGCCGTTACGGACGGCGAAGCGCAGCTGCTGGAGCGTGACGATTTCCTGGAACTCGTCGAGCGCTACCCCGGCCTCTGGCGGAACCTTGGCCGCATCCTCAGCCAGCGCCTGGTCCGAACCAGCCGGCACCTCTCTCATCCATCGCTTACGAAAACCGTCGCGCTCATCACCGACTGCCGCGAGGATACATCTGCCGCCCTGGCGCTGGCCGTCGCGCACAGTGTGGCTGTGCAGACCGGCCAACGAGTGCTTCTCGTTGACAGCCGTGCGGGCTCCAGTTGCCCGATCGCTCGTGTTGCCGCCGCGGAGCAGACTTCGCCCACCCTTGCCGACATCCTGCACGACCGCAATCTGATGACGGAGCTTCAAGCGCTGAATGGTGGGAATGGGCTCCCGGCCGTCCACATCACGTCCCTCGCAGGGGAACATCAACCCGCGCCGACTGAGGAGGAATGCATAACCGCGCTGGAGTTGCTAGCGCCGCTTCACGATTCTATCCTCGTGCTCCAGCGGCCGGAGGGCCGCGACCAGCGGCCTCTTCTGCTCGATCGAGTGCGTTCATTGCTCGCGGTGATTACCGAAATCGGCGCCGGAGGCGTGCCCGCCTGGCTGGAATCGCTGATCGATTCACCGAATGCACGCCAAAAGCTGGAAGTCGGCCTGACCACAAGTGACGGCCACGCCGCGCAAATACTCGAGAGCCTCGAGTCTCGCCTCAACCGGGCGGTAATTCGCCTCCCGTTCACCTCCGTCGCGCTTGAAGAGCTGACATCGCAACCCGCGCATGAGAGGAGCGCAGCGCCCGCGACGTTGAGGAAGGGGGTTGACCGGCTCGCCCGAAACGTGGGCCAGGTGGAAGTGGGGCTGGCGTTGGGCGCCGGTGCCGCCAAAGGATTCGCGCACATAGGCGTCCTCAAGATACTCCAGGAGCACAAGATACCAATCGACTACATCGCCGGTTGCAGCATCGGCGCCATCGTCGGTGCGATGTATGCCGGGGGGCTCCCTTTCGAGGAGATAGAGGAGCGCATGCAGGGCGCAGACCGCAAGGTCCGGCGCTGGCACTTGCCCTTGCGCTCCGTCTGGAGCGACGCCGGGCTTAAAGAGATGCTCCGTGATCCCGACCCTACCGCCCGCTTCCGCGACCTTCAGACGCCATTCGCCGTCGTCGCCACAGACGTCACCACCGGCCGCGAGATCGTTATTCGCAAAGGGCTCGTCTGGCGCGCCGTGCTGGCCAGCGCTTCTGTGCCGGGTATCTTCCCTCCAGCGCGCCTGCAAAAACGGAATCTTGTAGACGGCGGCCTGGTGAATCCGGTCCCCAGCCAGACTGCGCGCGATCTGGGCGCGGACATCGTTGTCGCCGTCGACCTCATGAGCCCTTCGGCGCGGACTCACCACACCTCCGCGCCGATGAACAACTCGCGGGGAGGCGCCCGTGTCCCGAATCTTGTGGAGATGCTTTGGCGCGCCAACGAAATCATGCAGGAAGAGGTCACGCTGCGCAGCGCCGCTACGGCAGACATCACGATAGAACCCCGCCTTGGACGGGTCCGCTGGAGCGACTTCAGCCACCGCGGCGCCGAGTTCATCGCCCTCGGCGAGCAGGCGGCTCGCGAGAAGCTACCCGAGCTGGAGCGCCTGCTTCCAGGCGTAGTTCCCGCTGTCTGAAGCGGGCACCATGGCGACGACCGGCGCTGCCTCCCTCGATTTCATCCGTCTCGTTCCGATCTTCGCCGGTTGCAGCGAAGAAGCCCTCGCCAACATCGAACGGTTGCTGCAGCCTGTGGCCGTGGCTTCCGGCGACCCCGTCTTTCGCGAAGGCGACAAGAGCGATGAGATGTACATCGTGGCCAGCGGCCACCTGCGCGTCGTGTCCGACGCCGAGACCGAAAAGGTCGTCTTCGCCCATCTTGGACCAAGCGAGTTCTTCGGTGAAATGGCCCTCATCACAGGCGCCCCGCGCTCGGCCGCGGTAATCGCAACCACAGATGCGCACCTGTGGCGTCTCCGCAGGGCGGACTTCGAGGCGATTCAGAAACAGCATCCCGAGATCAGCCTGGAGATCACCCGCATCCTCGGTGAGCGCGTACGCCGCGGCAACACGCAGCAATTCCAGAACGAAGCGTTCACGCTTCTCACGCTCACGCCCGAACGTCGCGAGCTAACAATCGGCCGTCTCCCGGAGAACGACCTGATCATCGACGACCCACAGGTCGCCGCAGTTCATGCGCGCGTTAAGAACATCGATAGCCGCTGGGTGATCTACGACCAGGACACCGAGAGCGGAACGTTCGTAAACCGCCATCGGGTGAGAGTAGCCGAGCTTCGGGACGGCGACGAGATCCTCATCGGCACGAACAAAGTCTTCCTGGACGGCGCCACCGTCAAGGGCTTCGTTGGCCGCGAAGGCGTTCGCATAGACGCTGTCGGACTCACTCGCGAGCTCAGGGACGGGCGCCGCATCCTCAACGACATCTCGCTCTGCATCCACCCGGGCGAGTTCGTCGCCATCGTCGGCGGCAGCGGCGCCGGCAAGACATCTCTGCTGCACGCCCTTAACGGCTTCGCGCCCGCCACCAGCGGCGCCGTCCGCTACAACGGCCTCAATCTCTATGAGAACCTTGACCTCTTCCGCCCTGTGCTTGGCTATGTGCCGCAAGACGACATCGTCCACGGTGAACTGACCGTCGAGCGGACCCTCTACTACGGCGCCAAACTGCGCCTCCCCAAAGACACTCTCCCGCAGGAACTGAACGAGCGTATCGAGGAGGTGTTATCGGCGGTCGGACTGACCGAACGCCGGCAGACGGACGTTCGGCGTCTCAGCGGTGGCCAGCGCAAGCGCGTGAGCGTGGCGCTAGAGCTCCTCGCTCGCCCTCGTGCCGTATACCTGGACGAACCGACATCCGGGCTTGACCCCGCGCTTGAAGGACGCATGATGTCGCTCTTCCGCGATCTAGCGGAGACCGGCGCGACGGTGATCGTGTCCACGCACGTCACGCAGAACCTGCGTATTTGTGACAAGATCGTGTGGTTGGCGCCGGGTGGTCACTTGGTCTTCTTCGGGTCTCCGGCCGAGGCGCTGCGCCATTTCCGGGTGCATGAGTTCGGCGAGATCTACGGGCTCCTGGAGTCTGAGGAAGAGCGCGCCCGCTGGTCGGCGATCTTCCCGGATTCGCCGGCCTACCAGGTGAACGTCCGGGAACGCCTCGAGGCCGGGCCGCCGGAGACAGAGGCAAGCGAAACCGCCGAAGCCGCTGTTGCACCAGCCCCGCCGCCGATCCACCGGGCGGGCGCCCTTCGCCAGCTCTTTTGGCTGACCATACGCTACGCCGAGGTGCTCGCACGCGACGTGCCAAACCTAGCGCTATTGCTGATTCAGGCGCCGGCGATCGGCCTCTCGATTTACCTCCTTTTCAGCAGCGGCATCTTCGCGGCAACAAGCGGCGAAGGCGGCGACGCGCTCCGCGCCACCATGTCACTGCACATCCTCACTGCCGCGGCCATATTCCTGGGTGCCTCGAACTCCGCCCGCGAGATTACGAAGGAGTCCGCCATCTACGCCCGCGAGCGCCTCGTTAACCTCAACGTCGTTCCTTACATCGGCTCAAAGGTTGCCGTGTTATCGCTGCTGTGTCTTTTCCAGGCCGCGGTCCTTGTCGGAATCTTCGCGGCCCGCCTGAGCCTGCCTGGGTCCGACTGGGAGATGTACCCGAAGCTGCTCGCCGCCATCTTCCTCACTGAGCTCGCCGGTCTCGCTATGGGCCTTCTGATCTCCGCCGTCTCCGCCAACTCCGACCGGGCCATGGCGATTGTGCCGGTATCCTTGATCCCGCAGCTCGTATTCGCTGGGGCACTGGTTCCGTACGGCCACATGCTGGCGCCCGCCAAAGTTGTGTCCCAGGTCATGATCAGCAAGTGGGCGCTCCAGCTCACGGGTAGCATGACGGACCTCAGCGAGCGTTTTGCCGCCCAGTTCCCGCCTTCCTTCGCCCAACCTTACTCCGACCAATTCGACTCCAATTCGTGGCTGCCCTGGGCAGTCCTGGCAGCCTTCTTCATCGGAATGCTGGTAGCGACCGTTATCGTGCAGAAGCGAAAGGACGTGCTTTAGGCATGCTTCACTCGCCCCGCTCCACGCGCTCCGCCAGGTAGCGGTCCCAGCTCCAACCACTGAGGAAATCTCGCGCCGCCTCGTAGCCGCTCCTGTGCAGCCACTCGCGGTCTGCCGGCGTCAGATCGAAATCCGTTGCTGAGTACTTGCCGGTTGGTATCTTTACGATCCGGCGAAGATCCACCTCTTCCAGCGCCTTACGGTCATGCGCTGTATTCATCGTCCGCACCATCGCGCGGGTCATCGAGATGAGGCTGCGGATGCGATCGTGCCGCGGCTGACCCGCCGTCGGCTCCCACAGCAGCAGGCCGAATGTGGGCCACGCCGGCGCCTCGCCGGGCGGCGAATCGAAGTAGCGGATGGGGAAGTTGCTGAGGAGACCGCCGTCCACCACCCAATGACGCTCGCGGGGATTAGCCGCCTCCGAGATGCGTACCGGCATGAAGAAGTACGGAATGCTGATACTCATCCGCACGGCGAGCGCCACTTCAAGATCATCGGGATCGAGTCCCAATTTGGCAGCGTCCTCAGGCAGGATCATCAGTTCGTTGCGCGTAATATTGGAGGCAACAACGTGCAGCCGGTACTTGAACCTGCCCAGGTACGCCTCCTCGGAATCCGCGGGCTCCTTCGGCATCGTGAAATCGGCGAACGTGACGCGCTCTTTGCCCATCTTCTCCGCCAGGAGCGTACGCATCAGGCCCAGAAAATAGTCGCCGCGATAGAACCCGTCGTGCACAAGCAGGTTAAGCCACTGACCGACGAAGGGCACACTGCCCAGCGCCCCCGCGTCCATCATCCGCCGGAACTCCACCCGAGTCTCCATGATTTCGCGCATCTCGGAGGCAGTGTAGCCAGCGGCGACCAGAGCGCTGGCCACGGCCCCGGCGGAAGTGCCTGCCACGTTCTGCCAGCGGAACCCTGCCTCCTCAAACGCCTGTAGCGCTCCGACGAAGGCGATTCCCTTCACGCCGCCGCCCTCGAACACTCCGTCCGCTCTCATTGGCGACGCTGCCATGTCCGTCCGCCTCGGATTCTTGCGTTAGTCCGTCAGCGGCCGCATGAGCTCGAGCTGCGCTTCCTTCGAGAGCGTGGCCGGCTCGCCCGGCGATACCTCGACTTCAGCGCTCGCGAACACGTAAGTCACCGCGCTTACGCGGCGTCCCGTCGCAGCCTCGAGGCCGTACACGTAAAGGCCGGCCTGAGTCTTATACCCGCGAAGCCGATCGTCCACCTCCGCGGCTCCGATCTGGTCTGTCTTCCAATCCACGATCTCGACGGCGCCTTCGGTCTCGATGACGAGGTCGATGAACCCTTCCAGGACCGCGCCGTTAACAGCGACCGCAAACGGCACCTCGCGAAGAGCGCGCCGGGCGGAGCGGGCACGCACCGCCGCCTGGGACGAACGCAATACCCAGCGCACAAGTCTCTCGACGTCACCTGCCCGGTGCGGGATGGCCTCGGCCACCGCCTGCGCCCGGGCGAACGCAGCGATCGTGGCGTCATCGGCATCAAACGGAAGGCTCTGGATCGCAGCATGGACGGCCCGCCCGAGCCGGGTGCCTCCCCGCCCCCTCGCCCAAGGCTCGCTCTCGTCCTTCCCCTCGTCCTTCTTGAACTGACCGATCGCCGTTGCGCTTGTGTACCGCCTTTGCCGCGCTGCCGCGACCAGTCGCTCCCGCCCCTCCTTGAACTCGTCCGCCGTCAGCCACTCCGCGGGCCCCGGATCGAGGTCCTCGAAACGCCGGGGGGTTGGCCTCTCCGGAGCCGACACGTCCGGACGCCTTTCGGCATATTGTTGCGCTCCAGCGCTCATCAGCCTCCTGGCGCCGCATGTGGACGCTCGTTTGCTGTGGTAGAGCGACACGACGAGGTGGTCCCGCGCGCGTGTCGTCGCCACGTACAGAAGCCGCGCGTATTCGGCATCCGTATGGTTCTGTTCAGCGGTCACCAGCCCCTGCACAGGCCCCAGCTCGAACCTGCGATTCCCGGTCTTCGTCCCGGCGCACACCGCGATCTCGCCGCTGGAGCGATCGACCAGATACGTCCCCGGCCTGTTGCTGGGGCCGGAACCCATCCCGGCGACGAACACCATCGGGAACTCCAGGCCCTTCGCGCCGTGGATCGTCAGCACCCGCACCGCATCCTCGTCGTCGTCCAGTCCCGCCCCCTCGTTGTCCAGGATCGCCTTCCCAGCGCGCCTCTCCATCCAGTTGACGAACGAGCGCAGGCTCTCCAGGCCCTCGGCCTCGAACGCACGCGCTTGCTCCGCGACGAACCGCGCCCGCCGGAAGCTGTCCCGGTTCCCAAGGTCAAGGATGCCGACTTCTACCTGACCTCGGTCCCCAACAAAGCGTTCCACCAGCGCCGCCAGGCTCCCATCGTGGCGCTCCTTGTGGTATGCCGCCAGACTTCTCAAGCCGTCGGCGACCCTGCCCTGAGCTCCATCGAGCCGCGACGAAAGGTAGTTCCAGGTCCCGCCGGAAGCCTTGTGCCGCGCCAGGTCGACATCTGAGCAGGCGAAGGCCGGGCTGCGCAGCGCCGCCACCACCGCTACCTCGTCTCCCGGATCGTCTATCGCCGTAAGGCAATTCAGGAGATCGCGCACCTCCTGCGTCCGGTAGATCAGACTCCCGCTCTCCACGCGGTACGGCACGCCCGCTTCCGAAAGCGCCCGCTCCAGGGCCGGCAGGATCGTGCGCGCCGGGATCAGGACCGCGATGTCCTTGAGTGTGCCGGGCCGCACGCTGCGGTCGCGGTCCACGACCTGCCATCCTTCCTCCACCGCCGCGACGCACTGCGCCGCGATCGCCGCCGCCTCCATCTCCCGCACGTCTCGCGCATTCGCGTCCGCTACTTCTCCGCCTATCCAGGCCACACCCGGCCCGGGCACTTCCTCGCTACGCGGCGAGTGAATCGGCCGGTATGGAGGCTGCACCGACTGGTCCCAACCAGGCCCGATGAGTTGGGTGAAGATCGCATTCACCCAGTCCAGGATAACCTGACGCGAGCGCCGGTTGAGAGCAAGCGCCGGCAACCCCGCGCCTTCCGCCTCAACGAGCTCACGGGTTCGCGAGTACACTGCCATGTCCGCCCGCCGGAAGCGATAGATCGACTGCTTCGGGTCTCCCACCAGGAACAGCCGTCCGGCTTCCAGCCGCCCGCTCTCCGGCTCCGTAGCGAACGACCGCGCGATATCGACCTGGAGCGGGTCCGTATCCTGGAACTCGTCGATCAGCATCACCTTGAAGCGGCCGCGCAACGCACGCACGGCCTCCTGGTTCCCTCGCAGCAAGTCGCGCACCCGCAGGATGAGGTCATCGAACGTCAGCGTTCCCTCCCGGCCACGCTCCACCGCGTCCCCGAGAACAAAGCGCACCACGAACGGCATGACGTCACGCAACGCTTCCGCCCGGCAGCGTCGAAGCGTCTCGTTCAGGCTGTCTCGAATGCCGGCGGCGACAACCCTCACGTCGTCGATCGCCCGTTTTCCCCACGTCTGCTGATTGCTGACGTTGTAACTCTTGGTGAGGACCTCAGCGCCGGCCGCCAGCACCGCTTCCCTATCCGCGCCCGGCCTCACCAGCTCGTTCACCAGCGAGGCGAGCCTCTCCACGGCCTGCCTCAGCTTGTCATCCGCGGGCACGAAGTCCGGGACGAGCCCCTCCAGGCTCGCCTGCGCCGCCCGCAGGTCCGGCCACTCAGGCGCCTCCGTGGCGATCGATGCCGTCTCGAGAACCGCCGCTAGCTCCGAGCGGCTCATCAGCTCAGACGCCAGCGATTCCAGGTCGCGCGTCGTCAGCCCCAGCCGCAGCGCCCTGTCGACTACGCTCTGTGCCTCGTCATCCCCCGCCAGGCCTTCCAGGTATATCCGCCAGCGTTCCTGGAAGCGGCGCTCGGCGGCCACCTCGTCCTGCACTCTGAACGACGGGTCGATGCCCGCTTCCGCCGCATGCGAGTACAGCAGCCCCTGACAGAACGAGTGGATCGTCGACACCTGCGCCCGGTCCAGCGACGCAAGCGCCGCTTCGATGACACCGGCGTGTTCCGGTTGCTCTTTCGCCGCCCGTTCCAGCTCCGACCTCACCCGGTCTCGGAGCTCCGCGGCCGCCTTCTCGGTGAACGTTACCGCCGCCAGCTCTTCGATCGAACGTCCCCCCAGCACCAGCGCCACCACCCGGTCCACCAGCGCGCTCGTCTTCCCCGTCCCCGCCCCGGCCTCGACAAACAGCGTCTCGTTCAGCGACCCGCGGATGCGCTCTCGCGTTCTGCGGTCTTCTGCCTCATGATCGACGGTCTGCTCTATCAAGCCGGTTCCCCTCCCATCGCTGCCGCCTCGACGGCGCGCCAGGGTCTCACGCCCGCATCATCTCGCTTAGCCCCCAACTCCAGGTCACGCCTGCGCGAGCATATTCGGTCGTAGTCGCAATAGCGGCAGTTATTGAACGTGCCGTAGAACTCCTCGTCGTCGCCGGGGACGGCCGGGAAGGATCCCGCTCGTATCCCCGCCACGATCGCCGTCAGAGTCCGCTCGAACGCGCCGGCCTGCGCCGGGGAAGGCTCGTACCCGATCTTGTCGAATCCGCCCCGCTGCGTGATGAACCAGTAGAACGCCCGCGCCTCCGCCCCCTCCGGCGCCGCCGCCAGGTAAGCCGGCAGCTGGAGCCTCTTCCCTCCCGCCAGCGGGTTGTCCGCCTTTATCTGCTCGTAATCCTTAATCCGCCCGGACTTGTAGTCGATTACCCACGCCCGCTTCCCGTCCGGCGTCGCGTCCACCCGATCGACTTGACCTCGCAGCCTCACGCCCGCCACCTCGGTCTCCGGTATCGCCGCCTCGAGCTTCACCGGCACCCCGCCTGTCCACCTCCGAAAGAGCGAATCCTCCTCCAGGAACCGGCGCAGGTCCGCCTTGATCGTCCGCGCTTCATGGCCGGCAAAGACGTCCAGGCCCGTCAGCCCACGCCGCTCGGCGTCCGCCAGCGCCTCTTCCGTATATTCCATCAGCAGCGCCGCGTCGTCCTGGGTCCACGGCTCATTTGGCTCTGGCCGGCCCCGCTCTAACTGCGTGGTGAAGAACCGCTGCAGTACGGCGTGGATCAGCGTCCCGCGTTCGGCCGCGTCCATCATTTCCCGCTCCTCCGGCTCTTCCACCGCCCGCAGACGCAACAGGGATTGCGCGAAATATTGGAACCCGCAGACCGCGTACTTCTCGAGCGACGTCGGCGACACCTTACGCTGTAGCTCCAGCCAGGAATCGTCTCCCAGCGCCGCCAGGTTGCCGTCCCACTCCGTGAAGCGGCGGCTACGGCGCGCGCGAATCATCGAGACAGCCGGCCAGTGTCCGTCCTGGGGATCGAGCCACTCACCGCGCCGGCGTCTGCCTATCGCCCAGCGCAGCGCTGCCTCCGCCGGCAGCACCACCGGCCCCCTCACCGCCGCCGCCAGCGGCGATTCGCCTCGCCGCAGCCAGCCGTCCGCCGCCGCATGCCCCCGCAGTTCGGACGCGGTCCGGATGCTCGGGTCCCTCGCGGCAGCAGCCCTCCGCATCAGCGGCGAAGGATAGTACTCCCGTGTCCCGCCCGGCTCGTGCCGCGGCGCGCTCCAGACCACCTCCCCCTCTCCCGCGGCGGCCACTGCCCGGTCGACGGCGTCCTCAGCCCGCTGCACCCGCAGCGCCGCGTCTTCGATGAACGGGTGCCCCTCGCGCAGCGCCGACCACACGCTGTCCTCGATCAGCGCATCGCTCCCCGGCCCGGCCGGCAGCGCCCCTTCGCAGGCACCGCACAGCACCACGCGCTCAAAGCGCATCCCTGCCGCCGTCCTGTAGTCCGCGACGACGATCCCGTTGCCAAGGCTCGCCGGACGCACGAACGCCGCCTCCAGGTTCGCCCGCAGCGCTTCGGCAAATGTCGCCAGCCTGAACTCGCCGCCTACGGCGCCCACCGTCCCCAGCTGGCTGATCTCGTCTCGCACGTCTTCCAGTGCATTCGCGGCCGGATCGAAGTACTCGTCGACGATCTTCGTGAATTTCTCGATGAACGCATCAGCCGGTTGCGTCTCGCGGAGAGGCTCCAGACGCCCGATGAGCGCCGCCATCACCTCTCGCATATCCCGCGCCCGGTCCCGCTCGTAGGTCGCGGCCCGCGCCCGCGCCTCGTCTTCGTCGACCTCGTGGTGCGCGATCGACGCCTCCCGGTCGCGGATCAGCGCCGTCAGCGTGCTCTCCCAGCGCATCGCTCCCCGCGTGATCCCCGCCTCACGAGAGATCCGGTCCCACGCCGCCGGCATCGCTCCGATCGTCCCCTCGGCCGTCGGCAGCCGGCCACGCAACGGCGCTAGGCTCAGGAACTCCATCGCCCCGTTCCGCGAAAACTCCCGCTCCGGCAGTTGCGCCAGGCTCAACACACCGCGGCCGGCCCGCGTCTCGGTCAGAGGCACCCCCGGCAGCGGTACCACCGGCACCCCCGCCGCCGCGAACTGCTCCCGCAGCAGCCGCCGGTACGACTGGTCCGCCCCATGAAGCACGGCTAACTCGTGCAGCGCTACCCCCGACTCCAGCCATGACACGACCTCTCGGGCCACCTCTCGCGCCTCGCTCGCCGGGTCCGGCGCCAGTACGAACCGGGCTTCAGGCGCGCATACCGGCTCGTCGAGCACGATGTGCTGTTGCCCCCGCTCCCGCAGCGCCTCCAGAAGTTCCGCCGCTCCCGCCGACTGCGCCCCCGGCGGCACGACGTATACAGATCCCAGCTCCTGCGCCGGCCCAGCCTTGGACGCTCGCACAGACGCCGCCGCGGCTTCCAGCAAGTCCTCGTCGTCGTAGAATCGCGCGGCCGCCATGCGCCCACCCCGCCTCCTGCGACTGCCTGATCCCGCCCCGGCGCAGCCGCCGGAAGATCCGCCGCAGCGCCCGCGCGTACCCGGGCAGCTCCCCCACTCGCGCAAGCGGCCCCTGCGACTCGCGCGCCACCTCCTCCGCCACGTAGTCGCCTATCGGCCGTGCGAGCGGAGCGCGTCCCGACGCCGCCAGATGACCAGCCGCCAGAAGCTCGGCAACGCGCGGCAGCATCTCGAAGCGTACACCCGCGAAAGGCCCCAGCTCTGCCAGCCGGCGTCTCAACTGGAGTCCTGCCGCGTGCGAGGGCACGATCACGGTCACGGGCGCGAGCGGGTCGCTACGGCGCGCAGCCGCTATCGATTCGAGAGCGGAGAAGACGTCGCCCATTCAGAGCCCACGATCGGCCACCGGAGCAGCGCTGTCAAGGAGAAAACGGCACCTATCAACATTCGATCGCGGGAAGTGTCTGAACTGAGCTGGAACACACGCTGGACAATGTATGGTGAGAGATTGGCGAGATCGGGCTGCGACACTGACCCACAGAAGCAGCCGGCACCGCACCAGAAGGAGTGGCTCATGTCCGAACAGGTAATGGTTATCGTGTCTGACCTCGATGACGCGAAGCACGGCGAAATCAATGTTGTCGAGAGCCTTCCGAAAGCGGCGAGGCTTGTCGAAACGATGCTTGAGGCAGGCTTCGATCAAGCGCGCATACGCGTCTACATGGGTGCTGAGATGGATATGAGAGTCCGGCAGCGGCCCGTTGTCGCACTCGTTGCCGGTGATGAAATCGACGAATCCTCACCGCACGACGACGGCGGGGCAGGCAAGCGCACAGCGACGTCGAGCACTAAGGCCGAGTCGCGCAAGGAGGAAGTCGCAGCGGAGCCGTACGAGAAAAACGGCGTGCGCTTTTCAACTGCGTTCAAGCCGGCATAGGCCTCACAGCCTGCCACG
>WNGB01026540.1_pt1 | contig 12413 bp, 15 predicted proteins | sample 5400681 | NCBI WGS metagenome assembly WNGB01 (sample SAMN13153367, study PRJNA577476) | soil metagenome | isolation source: 115 cm soil or saprolite under grassland replicate 2 | place: USA:California | collected 2016-06-15 | reverse complement strand
CGTCGAGGCACCATTTCGACGTGGCTAGGGCAACGCGACTGGCCCCAGCTGTCCGACCCGGTGAGTTGACTCCCGGATCAACGAGCGCCTGAGCCCTTGGTTGCATCGGCGCCCTCCCCGGAATTTCCGTTCGGACTCGGTTTGAAGGCGTTGTTGAGACGCCAGGTCCCAACCCTTCCCTCCAACCCGCGTGGCATCAATATAGGGGCCTCACAAAAGCGCGCAAGTGCCGATGTTTCTTCGGGTTAGCTCACTTCGATGTGCATCGTTTGTGGATGCTAACTGACGGTCCCAGCCCGAATTCCAGAGATCGTCCACACGATGTGGAGTTGTGAATCCACAGCGCGAACGTTCCCACATCGGGGTATTTAGCCCTCTATTGCAACTTCGCAGTAGGCAAACGCCTGGTCGGAGTCGGCGGGAACGAAGAGAAACCCGGCGCCACTGGTCGCGAACCAACCCGCGAGCAACTGCGTCGATCGGCCGACTGCGGGCTCGGCGAAGAGCGCTTGCGTCCAGCGCCGAATGTGGCGCAGCTCCGGCGCGCGCCGCGACAACAGGCTTAACGCCGCGCCAAGTCCGTGGGTCGCGCGGAGAAAATGTGCGATCGCGTGCCCGCGCTGGGCGAAGATGTACGAGCGGACTCCCGGCTCATCATAGAGCAGGGTACCTTCGTATGGGTCGGCGGGTGGCGCATCCATGCGTGGGCCGAAGTAGACGAACACGCGGTTGTCGCCGTCCCGGCGCTCGACGACGATGGCCGCGGAATCGGGACTGAGGCGCGCCGCGTGCACGAGATCTTCGGCGGCGAGAATGCCGACCTGGGCCGTCCACTCGAGCGCCGCGAGTGCCTGGTCGAGCGGCAGACCGACCGCATCGTCATAGGCGATGAGGCGCGGGGCTTCGCCGGCGCGTTGGAAGAAGTGCGCAAGCGCGTCGGCGCGGTCCTCGAAGGTCCGCATGATGCGGGTGGTTGCGGGAACGGCCATCCGAGGATAATAACGGAGCCGGAATTCAACTGTTAGAGGAGCAATCAGCGATGTTGTTGGAATTGGTGATGGTTATCACGGTTGTCGTGTACCAGCAGGATACCACAACCCACAAGGATTCGGTGCCGCCGCCACCTGCGCCGGTGCCGACGCCGGTTCCAGCGCCGCCGCCGACGCCCACGATCGAGCAGATCCGCTACATGGAAGGGCTCCGCACCGCGACGCGCGGTGTGGCGCAGATCCGCGATGCAGTAAACCGCGTCGTGCGCACACAGCAGGCTGATTCATTGACGCGCCGCCGTGCGGCTCGGCGCCTCGGTGGGCTGTGCGGCACTGCGCGGTCATTCATCGTCAGCGGTCGACCGAAGATGCAGGCGACTGCCTACGCGGACTCGATGCGGATCCTAGCCAAACAGCTGACGGTACGGCTGGATTCGTTGAATGCGGCGCTGCCGACGTGTGAGAAGACAGCGGGACGGGATCCGAACACGGTGGCGACGACCCTGACGGGGCGGCTGAAGAATTACGATGATGCGCTGCTTGCCTTCCGAACGGCGCTAAAACCGGACAGTACGAAGACAAGCAGTCAGCCGTAACAAAGGCATGGGCTAAGTGACTAAGACACAGTCACTTAGCCCATTAGCTTTCTGAGCCCCTTAACCCCTTTACGGCACCGCTTGCTGCTTCGGCTCCAGCCTGAGTATCCAGAGCCCCGTATTGATATCCGGCACAAAGATATTGCCGTCCCGGACGACCGCCCCCCAGGCAAACGGCGCCCGCCGGTGCCCCAGCGAATCGACTGTCAGGATCCAGCTCATTTCCCGCCCCTCACGCAGCAAGTCGCCCTTCAGCTCACCGGAGATATCGACCGCGCGCGCTCCCCCCTGATAGTTGCCGAGGTAGAGCGTGTCACCGACGACCCAGACGTTGTGGACGCCGCCGTCGGTCGGCTCGTACCAGGCGACTTCTCGCGGCTTCGTGATGTCCGAGACGTCGATGACGTGTAGGCGTCCGAAGGTCAGGTTGTTACCGTCCTGCAGCCCCTTGTACGGATGCGCGGCGTACACCTCGTCTCCCACAAACACGTAGCGGCCTTGCCGCCACGCCGTGTGGGTGCCCCGCACGAACCCCTGTCCCCAGAGCTGGGACACCCGCGAGTAGACCGCATTCAGATCGTACTTGAACTGCGAGACCAGTTGGGGATTGGTAGGACTGCCACCTTTCATCCCATTGCCGACGTCGAGAATCACGAGGCCGTCATTCCAGTACGCGAGATACGCGAGCCCGTCCACGACCATCACGTCATGCAGATACCGTCCCGCCTCGGTCTGCCCCGTCTGCCAGCGGGCGACTTCCTTGGGATGCTGCGGATCCTGAATATCGATCACCCGCATCGAGCCGGTCGCGTCGTCGGTGATGTAGGCGTAGCCCTTGTAGACGTAGGAGCTGTGCACTCCACCCGATACGGTTTCCGTGTACGCGGAGACCGGTTTGGGATGACACGGGTTGCTCGCATCGAAGACGACAATGCCGTTCTTGCGGTCCGACGCGCCCTCGCGGGAGAAGACGCCGTACTTCCCGTCCTCGGTCGTCATCACGTCGTTCACGATGCGCGCGTTTGTCATCATCGAATCGACGATCTTGGGATGCGTGACGTCGGTGATGTCGATCGCGTACACGCGGTCGGCGATAGTCGACAAATACGCGCACGTTCCCGACGGATGGAGCCAGACTTCCGCCGCGCTCATCGTGATCGGCACGCGGCCGCGGACTTCGATGCCGCGCCCCACCTCGCGCGGCGCGACGTGCACCACGGCGTCGGCCTCCTTCCCGCCGATCGATGCCGTCACGGTGTAGTCGCCGGCGAGCTCGGCGACGAACGTTCCGCTCGGGTCGATCTCCGAAACACCGGGACCTGCCGCGACCGCCCAGTCGGTCGCGACGTCGCCGACCATACGGCCGGCTGCCGTGCGCCCCACAGCGGCAAATTTCACGACGTCCCCCGTACGCACGTTCGCGGTTCCAGGCTCGAGGGTGACGCGGGCAATGTTGTTGGGCAGCACCTGCAGAGGGAGCGTTTCCGTCGCTGGACCGGCGGTCGCGGTGATCGCCGCACGGCCGGCGGCCAGCGCGCGCAGTCGACCATCGTTCGTTACCGTGGCGATGCGTGGATTGCTCGAGGTGAACGTCACCGGATCAGCTCGACGATCACCGTGCCGCGAGAACGGGGTCGCCGAGAGCGTGAGTCGCGAACCGGCGACAAGACGAGACGGTCGGGGATCGAGTGTGATGTGGGAAGGGGGCTCGGGCAGCACATGTACCAACACAGTCCCGAATACCTGATTTCCGGCCACCCCGGGGACGTACGCGACGGCCGTCACACGCGAGTATCCCTGATAACCGCCGGTAAATACGCCGGTGGAATCGATGTTACCCTGCATGGCACTGTCAAACCATCCGACCACAGCGCCAGGCACGGGCTGTCCCGCCGCGTCGAGTGCTCGCGCCGTGAACTTGAGTTTGCCGCCGACCGGCACCTCGCCGCCGTTGGGTTGGACTTCGACTTTGGCGATTGGCGATTGTGGTGCGGTGGTGCTGGTGGGCTGTTGGAGTGCGACTAACGACAGTAACGCTGGCAGCAACATGGGAAGGCCTCCGTCCGACGGCGCTAATCCGACGGCGCTAAAGGGAAGACGGAGGTTACCGGCGCAGTGGAGAGAACGGAAGAGCGTGTGATCGGGCTCGTGGTGTCACGAAAGTGTCAGCATACTGAAATCAGGACGAAAAGGCAGTCGCAATTGACAGGGTATAGGGGGGTCAATACCTTTGCCCGCGGTTCAAGCATACGTGGCACCGTCACCGGCTGTCTGCGCTTCCGCGAGGACCAAACGTCTCGCGGATTTTTGTTTGAGCCCGTCCCACGCCGCGGTGGCTTGGGTCGTTCCAGTCCGGGGCCCGTGCCCCATTGTGCTGAGGTCTTAACGGTATGGCAAAGGGTAAGGTGAAGTGGTTTAACGACGCGAAGGGCTTTGGCTTTATCGCGCAGGAGTCGGGTCCAGACGTGTTCGTCCACTTCACAGCGATCCAGGCGGAGGGCTTCCGCAGCCTCGCCGAGGGTGACAACGTCGAATTCGACGTCGCCCAGGGTCCAAAGGGGCTGCAAGCGCAGAACGTTCGCAAGGTTTGAGCTGCGTAGGGGCGCAGCATGCTGCGCCCCTACGGAAACGGGCCCGGGGTCACACCGGGCCCGTTTGCTTTTTCATATATTGGCGCTATGGCTCCCGTGCTCGTCGCGCTGCTCTTCCTGCAAGCGGTCCCGCCTCCGCCGCGCCTGCCCTCGCCGCGTCCGTTTGCATATCGGGGGTTCGCGCCCGGGATGCCGTATCGCGATTTCGCCGCGCAAGCGCGCGCCATCGCCCAGAGCAACAACGACATCCTTGCGTGTCAAACGATGCATCAGACGGCGCAGGTCATGGACTGCGGAGTACGCGTGCGTGACCCGGTCGATAGCGCGCGTTTCTATTTGAGCGCGAACGTCATCGAGGGACGGACTTCGGTGATTTCGTTTGTCGATTCGGGGAATGTCGCGCTGGTGCGGCGCACGCAGAATGAGTTGCGCAAGCGCCTGGGTGTCCCGCAACGTCGTGAATTCAGCATGTGGGAATGGACCAAGGGCCGACGCTTCATCCGGCTCAACTGGCGAGGCGGTCGTGGTTGGCGCTTGATCTCGATTACGCTCAACGACCGTGATGTGATGGACCGGATCGCGCGCTATCGCCCGAAGCCGAAGCCTAAATAACGTCAGCGACGAGACGCTCGGCGAGCTGCGCGATTCCTTCCACGCCGGTGATTTGATCCACCCAGCGCGGCGGCAACGCCACCTCTCCGTATCGTGCTCCCAACAGCGCGCCCGCCACCGCCGCATTGGTGTCGGTGTCGCCGCCTGCTTGCGCGATATCGATGAGCGCTTCTTCGAGCGAGCGGTCGTGGGTGCCGAACCAGAACGCGATCTCGATGCAATGCACCACATATCCGGCCTCGCCCGCGCGGGCGATCGGCAGGTCGCCCTCCGACTCGCGCGGCACCCGATGGATCGCGTCGCGGAGCACCCGCGGCGCGCGATCACTAATCCGGTGCATCACTTCGTCGATGAAGTAGATATTGCCGTGCAGCAGCTCGCGCGCGGCGAGGTTCACCGCGGCGGCGCCCCAGGTACACCGCTCGTCGGCGTGCGTGATCGCCGCCTGCTGAGTCGACACGCGAATCAGGCGATCGGGATCGTCATGATAGCGCAGCGCGACGGGAATGCAGCGCATGACACTGCCGTTACCGGCCGAGCGGCCCGGATTCTCCTGGTTCGTGAGCCGGCCCGCTTCGAACGGCTCCTTGCCGCGGTCGATCAGCGTGAGCGCACGCTTGGTCGTGAAGCCGATGCCACGGCCGTCCACCTTCATCCATTTCACCCACCGCCGCGCCACATCGTTCGCGTCGAACCCCTTGGACGCCAGCAGCGATTCGCCGAGCAACAACGCCATCGCGGCGTCGTCGTCGTAGGGGGAGTTCTTGGGCGGCGGAGCGAGATCGACTACTCCGTTGGGGAAGGCCTTCCGGATTGCTTCCGGCGTTCCGAGGTGCTCGGTAGGGACGCCCAGCTGATTGCCTGCAACAAGGCCCAACAACGCGCCCCGGGCGCGAGAGACGAGCTGTGGGTCCCCCCGGTCCATTGGGCCACAAATTAACACCGGCCATGGCCATCGTTTTAGGACTCGCGGGGGTTTACGTCGTCCTCTCGGTAGTGCTGTGGGCGCTCCAGGAGAAGATCACGTTCCCCGCGCCCCGGGCGGCGCTTCCGGATCCGGTCGAGGCGCTGGGGTACGGGGAGCGCGTCGGGTTGACGATGCACGATGGCACACAGCTCGTTGGATGGTACCTTCCGCCGGCGCCCACGCCTCAACACGCCGTTTCACGCAGTTCCACGCCGCCCTTTCCCGCCGTCCTCTGGTTCTATGGCAACGGTGAGACGATCGGCGCCATCTGGCCGATCATCCGAGACTTTCGGCCACCAAACGCAGCCCTCCTAGTTGTGGATTATCCAGGTTACGGGGCCAGCGGTGGCCGAGCGACGGAAGCCGGCATGTACGAAGCGTCGGATCTGGCCTTCAATGCGCTTCGGAGTCGCCCCGAGGTCGATCCGAAACGCATCTACGTCTACGGCCGCTCCCTCGGGTCCGCGGCGGCGACGCACACCGCTGCCACGCATGACATCGCAGGCCTCATCCTCGAATCGCCGTTCACGAGCGCGCACGGCATGGCCGCTCGCCATTACCGCATCTTCCCGACGTTCCTTGTCCGGCTGCGGTTGGATAACATCGGCACGATGCCGCGTATCCACTGTCCGGTCCTCATCTTCCACGGCACCGCCGACATGCTCGTCCCGATCCAGATGGGTCGCGACGTCGCCGCGGCGGCGGGCGGTCCAGTGGAGTTCGTGATGATCGAGGGGGCCGGCCACAACGACACGTATAACATGGGTGGGAAGGCGTACAAAGAAAAACTCGCGGCCTTCGTCAAATAACCACGACCGGTTCGAGCCGGTCTTTCTCCTCCTCAAAAATGCGCTGGGCTTCATCGAGCGCCCGAATCACATTCGGCTCTTCCGGATCGGGGAACTTGCTGCTTGCCGCCACCCGCCCGGTGAGCTTGCGAACCGCAACCAAGGCCCGCGTTACCTCGCAGCGGCCCGCATCGGCGTCGGTATGGCCGGCCACGAGCAATTCCTCAAACAGCGGCAGGGCCGCCCGGTCGCCGAGCACGTAGAGAGATTCGAGAATTCTCGGCGCGAGGAAGCGACGCAGCATCTCGTCACCCCGTCGGCGGCCTGGCCCGGATAGTAGCGCGCCGCTTCGACCGACGCGGCCACGAACGCGTGGTGCGCACCCGGCGTCTGCAGGTATTTCGCAAACAGCGGCCATGCCTCTTTCGGATGACGCTCGGCCAGTGCGAGAAACGCGAAGTAGCGGCGGCCGAGTGGCGCCTGCGTGTCGGCGATGACGGTGCGTAGACCAGCAACGCCCCAGCGCGCGCCGACCAGCGCAGCGGCGGCAGCATGCTGCCAGCGCTCCAGCTCCGGTACGCGAAACGTGACGATGTGGGGATCGAGGAACGCGCGGCAGCGCTCCAGCGCGGCGAGCAACCGGCGATCGACTTCCGCGAGCGCCGGCTCGAATGCTTCGGTGTTGGCGCGGCGCGCGAGCGCGAGCGCCTCCCATCCCAGCTGTCCCAGGTTCAATTCGTCCCACGTCGCTTCCAGTTCGGCGGCGTCGTGCGCGGCGAGGAGGCGCTCGAGTCCCGCCGCAAATCCACACAGCCGCCGAATCGCTTCCATACAGTAATGTGGAAAGCGCGTGGATATTGCGCTATCCCATTCGCAGGCTTAACCTTGCCCGCTCATGCGCCGGTTGGTGGTCCTCGCCGCGATTTTCTCGCTCAACGCCTGCTCCAGCGGAAGCAGCCGCGGACCCATTGTCCTCGGCCTTGCCGGACCCTTCTCACAGCCGCGGGGCGTGTCGATGCAGCACGCCGCCGAGTTGGCGGTCAAGGAAATCAACGCCCGGGGAGGGATGCAGCTGGCGCTGCGTGTTATGGACGACAGCGGGCGTCCCGAGGTCGCCATCCGGATTGCGCAGCAGCTGTCGGATGATCGTTCGGTCGTCGCAGTCGTAGGACATCTCACGTCGAGCGCGTCGCTCGCAGCGGGGCGCGTGTATGGAGAGGCCCGACGTCCGCTCGTGATGATCTCGCCGTCAGCTTCGAGCCCCGATCTCTCAGGCGTGAACCCCTACATGTTCCGCGTTTGCCCCAGCGATCTGAGTCATGGCGCGCAGCTGGCCCGCTACGCCCGCCAGATGCTCAATGCGCGGCGGGTCGGTGTGATTTACCTCGACGATGACTATGGGCGCGGCCTGCGTTTGAGCTTCACCGCGGAGTTCAAGCGGCTGGGCGGCGAGATCGTGGAGGCCGATCCGATGCTCTCCACCACGCCGAGTGTCGAGCCCTACCTCTCCCGGCTGCGCCAGGAGGGCGGCGTGGACGCACTCATGCTCGCAACCGACCGTGGGGGGGCGGAGCTCGCGCTGCGAGAGATGGGGCGCATGGGCGTCCACTGGACGACGCTCGGGGGCGACGCGCTCAGCGGCATCGAGCAGAACGGTGCGCTAGCCGAGGGGGTGAGGATGTCCGTCGCCTACCTCGTGGACCAGACCGGTGAACGGAACGCACAATTCGTGGCCGCCTACGCACGCGCCTACCCAGGAGAGCGGCCCGATCACCGCGGCGCTGCGGCATACGACATCATCCAGTTGTTGGCGCGTGTAGTCACGGAATCGGGCGGCGATCGTCGCGACATCCGGGACCGGCTGGCGCGCATCGGCGGTGATCTGCCGGCTTTCGAGGGCGTCACGGGCACGATCGCATTCGATGCCCACGGTGACGTCCCGGCAAAGCCCGTGGTTATCGGCACCGTGCGAGAAGGCCGACTTACAGTCGAGCCCGGGCAATGACGTCGTTCGACACGATCCGTTGGCGGATCATTCTCGGCCTCTCAGGGCTGCTTGGCGGACTCGTCGTCGCCGCGGTCGTCGGCGTCACGTCGCTCGCGAGGCTGCGGCACTCGTTGGGGGATGAGATCGGGCGTCTCCGGGAGTCGAGCGAAGTCGGCAACGGCCTGGTCATCGCCGTGTTCGATGAAATCCGTGTCGCGGAGCAGTATCTCGGCGAGCGTAGACAACTGACCAACGATCAATTCCAGACCGCCGTCGACTCGGCGTTCAGCTACCAGAAGCGGCTCGACGGCTTGCCGGGGCTGACTGATGCAGACCGGATCACCGTCAACCGCATCAAGCAGCTCCAATCGGTGATCCATGTCGATTACTCGCTTGCGCACGCAAATCTCGATGTCGGGCGGTCGCAGCAGGCGCAGACCTTGGCGGTCGGCGCGCGGCCGGAAGTCACAGAGCTGACACGGCTCGTGCGCGACCTGTCGGCGCGCCAGTCCGAAAAGGCCGCGGTCGTCGGCCAGCGACTGACGTCGCTGGCGCGCGAGCGTGAGATCGTGCTCTGGCTCGTGCTGATCGCGTCGGCCCTCGTCGGGGCCGTCGTCGGCGCGTTCACGCTACGCTGGGTCGAAGGCCCGCTGGTACGGCTCGTGACCGCGGCCGAGCGGTTCGGGAGCGGCGACTTGCGGCCCGTCACCACCGGACGGATGCCGCGCGAGTTCCAAGTCCTGGCCGACGCGATGCGACTCATGGGGGAGCGACTTCGGGGCATCGTCTCCGAGGTCGTCGGCTCCGCCGACAAGATCGCCGCATCGGCCAGCGATCTGTCGGCGGTCAGCGAGGAGCTGGCCGCCTCGTCGAGCCAGGTTTCGAGCGCCATGCTCGAGATCTCGAGCGGCGCGGAGAATCAGCGCAACGAGCTGAACGCGACCCAGTCCGCGCTCGAGCAGCAGCGCAAAGCGACCGCCGAGATGGCGGACGCCGCGTCGCGCGTCGCGCGGCTGGGTGAGGAGATTCGCACGGTCGCCGACCGGCATCGGCACGACATCGCCACCGCCGGTACGACGCTGCTCGACGTCCGGGAGGTCGTGCGTACGACCGGCATGGAGGTCACGCAACTCGCGGAGCAGAGCTCCGCCATCGATGATTTTGTCGACCTCATCAAGCGGATCTCCTCGCAGACCAACCTGCTGGCGTTGAACGCCGCCATCGAAGCGGCGCGCGCCGGCGAACACGGCCGGGGGTTCGCCGTCGTCGCCGAAGAAGTGCGCCAGCTGGCGGACGAGTCGTCTCGCGCTGCCGAAGACGTCGCGCGCACCACCCGCGTGATCCGCGAGCAGGTTGAAGAGGTCACGGCGACGATGGCGGTGGGCCAGGCGAAGGTGCGCGGTATCGAGTCGGTCGCGGAAGGCGCAGCCCGCGGCCTGACCGAAATCGTCGCGGCGGTGGAGCAAGTCGAGCAAGCGGCCTCACGCGTGACGCGCGCGGCGCAGGAGAATCGGGGAGTGACCGAACAGCTGGGCGCGCAGGCGCAGCAGGTGGTGAGCCGCGCGGTGTCACACGCCTCGAGTGCCGAACAGGTGACCGCGGCAACGGAACAGCAGGGAGCATCGACCCAGGAAATGGCAGCGGCCGCCGGAGATCTGCTCCAAGCGGCCGAGAAACTGCGCGGGCTGGTTCGCGGCTTTCGAATCTAGCGCCGGGCGGGGCCCTTCTTCTTTTTTGCAGAAGCCTTTTTGGCGGCGACGGGCTTACGTTTGCGTAGTCCTTCCTGAACTTCCGCCAACACCCGGTCCCCTTCGTCGGGGCCGATCAATCCTCGCCGCACCGCGTAGCGCACCAGCTCTTCCGCATCCTCGGGCGTAAAATCCGCCAACCCGGCCGCGCCACGCATCGCCTTGATGAGCGCGTCCGCCACTGGACTGCGCAGCACACTGGCGATGCCGGGAAGGGCTTCGAGTAATGACGAGATTTGCGACCCACCGAGTTCGGCTGGCATGAAAGGGGTGGTAAAGGTGGCGGCAAGCTACATGACCCCCACCGGGGCGTCAAGAATTGCGGCTGCCCCGCCGTGAAATCGTGAGGTCGGACTGCGAGAGCAGCTCCCCCAGGACGGTGCGGGTACGGGAATCCAGCGGTAGCTCGAAGTGCATCTCGAGGCGGTATTCCGCCCGGTCGGCGCCCCGGCCTGTCAGCGTGAAGCCGCGGTCCGAAGGCGTTACCGCGTCGATTTCGACGGTCGCGATGGGCTCAAACGCTGGACGTGTGGTGGTCTGGCTACGGGTGCGCGGGATGTCCATGAGAGGCTCCTGTTGCCGGAGAGATAGCCCCCGGGGGAAGCGCGTCAAGATCAGGGGTAGTATAGATTTCGGACCTTGAGGGGAGTCGCCGTGGGGAGACGGGGCATTAAGGAGTATCGGGCGCCGGAAGCACTGGCGCTCATAGCGGCAGATCGGGCGCATGAGCCACTCGTGTGTCCCTCGTGCGGGACTCGCACGATCCAGCGCTCGCCACGACGCCGCTTTCTCCGGGGCGGCGAACTCTTCACCGCGGAGCGGATCAGCCTGACGTGCGCCGCATGTAGCCGCCATGCTTCCTACATCACGCGCGGGATGGAGCCGCCGCGTGACGCAACCATGGATCCAAGGAGCTTATGAGCGAGGACAAGCGTGGCCGGTGACGCGATACAAATGATGGGGACCGTCACCGAAGTACTACCCAACACGACGTTCCGCGTAAAACTCGAAAATGGACATGAAGTACTGGCCTACGTCAGCGGCAAGATGCGGAAGAACTACATCCGCATTCTGCAAGGTGACCGCGTCGCGGTCGACCTCTCACCGTATGACCTGACGCGTGGCCGGATCACGTATCGATACAAGTAACAGAGGCTAAGCGGCTCTTATGACGGGTGTCGAAACAGCCTGTTCCACCGAATGCGGAACGGGTGCGACGCCACGCTCATATATATGAACAGCGGGCGCCCCCGGATGTGCTCGCGCGGCAGGAAACCCCAGAAGCGGCCGTCATAGGACTCATCGCGGTTGTCGCCCATCACCCAGTAGTGCTGCGGCGGCACGACGATCGGTCCCCAGTCATGCGTCGTCGGATGATAGTGGTCTGGATCTCGACCAACGTACTGCTGTAGTTGCAAGGCTCTGATCTGGCCGCGGTACTGGTCATCGGGAGCGGGCGTCAGCGCCGTATGCAATGCGTACGGCTCGTCCAGGCGCTGCCCGTTGCGAATCACGGTGTCGTGGACCATCTGCAGCGTGTCTCCCGGCACACCGATCAAGCGCTTCACGATGTTCAGGTCGGGCGTCGAGTCCTCCACCGAGCGGAATACGACGACTTCATCCCGCTGCGGCGTGCCGAATGCCGGCAGCCGGCAACAGTGAATGCCGGTCAGCGGGATCTCGAGCTCGCCGCCAAAGACCGCTTTGTTCACGAACAGGAAATCACCGACGAGGAGCGTGTTCTCCATGCTCGACGAAGGGATGCGGAAAGCTTCGACGAGAAACGACCGCAGCACGATCCAGATCAGCAGGGCCGCTCCGATCGCTTTCAGCCAGGCGATCGCCTCTTCGCGCGCAGTCTTGCGCGGAGGCTGCGGTTGTGGAGGGGGTGCAGGATTCACGGCGTTTCGATCCAGTCGGCAATGAAAATGTTCGTCTCCCCCTGGACCTTGCCGTGGCGATTCGAGGCCCAGACGAGGTGCTGACCGTCCGGCGAGAACATCGGGAAGGCGTCGAACTCGGTATTCGTCGTGATCTGCACAGGATTCGAGCCGTCGGCATTCACGAGATAGAGATCGAAGTTGCGGGAGCGCGGGTTCTTGTAGTTGGTTGCGAAGATGATGCGTTTGCCGTCG
>WNGB01024406.1_pt1 | contig 12413 bp, 11 predicted proteins | sample 5400681 | NCBI WGS metagenome assembly WNGB01 (sample SAMN13153367, study PRJNA577476) | soil metagenome | isolation source: 115 cm soil or saprolite under grassland replicate 2 | place: USA:California | collected 2016-06-15 | reverse complement strand
CGCCCTGATTTGCGGCACCTGGCGCGACATCGAGTGCCATCACCCCATAGATGGTGCCGCTGTCGGGTTGGGCCTGTGCGGCGCATTGAGCGTTGATCGCAAGCAGAACAGCTAAACCCAAGAGGTATTGAACGAATCGTGGCCCCGCCGGCCGATGATTGCGTGTGAAAGTCACGTTCACCTCCCCCCTAACAGGCCCTTTTTGGGCTGCCGCGCGTACAACGACCATGAAAAGATACGCAACTTCAGTGCATTACGTGAATAGCGGGATTATCTCATTTTTTCAGCGATCTGGCCATAAGTGCGCGATGGCCCTCGGATGTCACCGAATTATGCAATTGCAAATTATTTGCATGAAGCATATTATCCAGTGATCAGTGTAGTCCTCCCCGGGTCCATGGACACCTTATCCCAGCACCACTCAACGACGGAAAACGGCTCAACGACGGCAAACGGCGGTTGGAGGCGAGCCCGCACCAATCCGTCATTGTCGGAGGTGTTCGGCACCATCGCCACCCGCCCGCAAGGCTCGATGGGCAGGAAGCTCCTTGCCTTCCTGGGGCCTGGCTATCTGGTCGCCGTCGGCTACATGGATCCCGGCAACTGGGCAACCTCGCTCGCGGGCGGATCGAAGTTCGGCTATGCGCTGCTGACGATCGCGCTCCTCTCCAACTTGATGGCGATCCTCCTGCAGGCGTTGTGTGCGCGGCTCGGCATCGGCGCCGGCCGCGACCTGGCGCAGGCCTGCCGCGATGCGTTTCCGCGCGCAGTGTCGTGGCCGCTATGGGTGCTCACCGAGATTGCGATTTGCGCCACCGACCTTGCCGAGGTGATCGGCACGGCGATCGGGCTCAATCTCCTATTCGGCGTCCCGCTCGAGATCGGAGTGATCATTACCGCCCTCGACGTGTTCCTGATCCTATGGATGCAAAATCTGGGCTTCCGGTGGGTGGAGGCTTTCATTGTCACGTTGATGGGCGTTATCGCGCTGTCTTTCGCCATCCAGATCGCGATGGCCGATCCAGATTGGGGCGCGGTGATCCGCGGCTTTGCGCCGACCACCGAGATCGTGCGCAATCCCGACATGCTCTATCTCGCGATCGGTATCATCGGCGCCACGGTGATGCCGCACAATCTTTACTTGCACTCGGGCGTGGTGCAGACCCGCCGCTTCGGTGACAGCGTCCCGGAGAAGCGCGAGGCGATCACGCTCGCCACCATCGATTCCACCATCGCTTTGATGTTCGCGCTCATCATCAATGCCGCGATCCTGGTTCTGGCGGCCGCGACTTTCAACAAGACCGGACAGACTGATGTCTCCGACCTGGGCGAAGTCCACAAGTTGATCGCCCCGCTGCTCGGCTCCGGCATGGCGCCGACCCTGTTCGCGATCGCGCTGTTGTGTTGCGGAATGAATTCGACGGTGACGGCGACGCTGGCGGGTCAGATCGTGATGGAGGGCTTTATCGACATCCGGTTGCCGCCGTGGGCACGGCGACTGATGACGCGGGCGATCGCCATTGTGCCGGCTGCCATCGTGACGATCTGGTACGGCGAGGCTGGAACGGCGAAGCTCCTGATTCTCAGCCAGGTGGTGTTGGGCCTTGCGCTGCCGTTCTCCATCGTGCCGCTGGTCATGTTCACCGCCGACCGTCGCAAGATGGGCGAGCTTGTCGCGGCCCGCTGGGTGACCGCGCTCGCGACGCTGACCGGCGCGGTCCTCATCGTGCTCAACATCAAGCTTTTGATCGACATTATTACCGGCTGAATTCGACCCGCCGCCAGCCCTCGGCGGTGAGCCGCTCCTGCGGCAGGAAGCGGCCCTTGTAGTCCATCTTGCGCGAGCCCGCGACCCAGTAGCCGAGATAGACGTAAGGAAGTCCCATGCGTCGCGCGCGCCCGATGTGATCAAGAATCATGAACGTGCCGGGCGAGCGGTTAGCCTGATCGGATTCAAAGAACGAGTAGACCATCGACAGGCCATCCGCGAGCACGTCGGTGAGTGCGACCGCCCGCAGCTCGCCGGTGCCGCGGCCGTTGATGGCGCTGTCGGGGCCGCGCCGGCGATATTCGATCATGCGGGTCTCGACATGGCTGTCCTCGACCATCATGGCGTAGTCGAGCACGGTCATGTCGGCCATGCCGCCATCACGATGGCGGCTGTCGAGATAGGAGCGGAACACCGAATACTGCTCGGAGGTCGGCACCGCCGCCCGCATGTCGCCGACGAGGTCACGATTGCGCTCGGCGATCCGGCGCATGCTGCGCGTCGGCTGGAAATCCTCGACGATCACCCGCACCGAGACGCAGGCCCGGCAGTGCTCGCAGGCGGGTCGGTAGGCGATCGACTGGCTACGCCGGAAACCACCCTGGGTGAGGAGATCGTTGAGCTCGGCTGCCCGCTCGCCGACCAGATGGGTGAACACCTTGCGCTCCTCGTGGCCGGCCAGATAGGGGCACGGCGACGGGGCGGTGAGGTAGAACTGCGGCGTGTTGCGGGAATGTTGGGTCACGGGGCGGTTCTTGCCGATGCTGTCACAATAACATCGCCTGCCGGGCGCTGGCAGTCAAATCCCCGGCGGCCTACCAGCAACATATTGATCTAGTGTGGCTTTGGTTCAGGAATCCGCATCCCGGATGCGCCGCAAAAGCGAGGCGGACTTAAAGCGGCCACGCCTTGAACCGCCGTGCTAGGGGCCCGTGGGGTACGGGCCCTGGCTGCGCAGGGCCTGGGCCCGGGTCAGGTTGTTGATAACCACCGTTCCGATCAGGATGTCGTGCAGCAACCGGTGCCGCTCGTTGAAGAAACCGACCAGAAGAATCAGGGGGGTGAGGAACGAGACCGAGATCCAAAAGACGAGCGCGTGCACGGCACCGAGCACGAAATAGGCGGGCGAGCCGTACCAGGTCCGCATCTCGAGGTCCATGACCCGCATCCCGATGGTCGCCGACGCCGGGGCTCCGAGCGTCACGCCATAGTAAAGCAGGGCCCAGATCACCGCAGCCGGCGACAACAGCGCGTACAGCGCCCAGCCCAATCCGAGGGTGAGGAGCCCGAAGATGAAGATGAAAATGCCCGTAAGCAGCACCGGAATGCTGATGATGATGAGGTCGATCAGGAACGCGACCACGCGCCGCGACAGCACGCCGTCGAACAGCTCGGGGTTGGTAAAGGGATCGTAGGCGTGCGGCTTGAGCTCTATCGACACGCCGATGCGTCGTGGCCCGCTGTCGCTCATCGCTTCCCTCTGCTCGAATCCATCGGCAAATGGAGAGTAGACTGGCTTCACGCAAGAGGCACGGGCCATCTGCTGGCTGTGACTTCAGCCGCGGGGCTGGTGCAGAAGGAGGGTTGAGGCATGGCGATTACGCTTGCGGACATCGAGGCGGCCCGCCGCACGATTTCGGGCCGGGTGCTGCGCACGCCCATGCTGCCTGCGCCGAAGCTCTCCGCGCTGACGGGGGCGTCCGTGCAGGTCAAGTACGAGAACCTGCAGGTCACCAACTCGTTCAAGGAGCGCGGGGCGCTCAATAAGCTCGCATCACTGACCGCAGTCGAGCGCGAGCGTGGCGTGATCGCGATGTCGGCCGGCAATCACGCCCAGGCGGTGGCCTATCATGCGCAGCAGCTCGGCATTCCCGCGACCATCGTGATGCCGGTGACGACTCCATTCGTGAAGGTCCACGCCACCAAGGCCTGTGGTGCCGAAGTGGTGCTGCACGGCGAGACCATCGCGGATGCGCAGCTGCGGGCCGAAACGCTGGCGCGCGAGCGGGGGCTCACCTTCGTCCACCCCTATGACGATCCCAAGGTGATCGCCGGGCAGGGCACGATTGCGCTCGAGATGCTGGAGGATGCCCCCGATCTTGATCTTATCGTGATCCCAATCGGCGGTGGCGGGCTCATTGCAGGGAATGCATTGGCGGCGCGCGCCTTGAAGCCTTCGATCGAGATCGTCGGAGCTGAGGCGGCGCTCTATCCGTCATTCTGGAATGCGCTGCGCGGCGAAGCGCGTCCACTCGGCGGCGCCACGCTCGCCGAAGGCATCGCGGTGAAGAATGTCGGCGCGCTGACGCTGCCGATCGTGCGCGATCTCGTTTCGGAAATCGTGCTGGTCGACGAGCAGTCGCTCGAGCGCGCGGTCAACGCCTATCTGACGCTGCAGAAGACCATGGCGGAAGGCGCGGGCGCCGCCGGGCTTGCCGCCATGCTGGCGAAGCCCGAGCGCTTCCGCGGCCGCAATGTCGGTCTCGTTCTCTGTGGCGGCAATATCGATCCGCGTGTCCTCGCCTCGATCATGGTGCGTGAGCTCGAGCGGGACGAGCGGATGGTCTCGTTCCGCCTGACGATACCCGATCGTCCGGGCGTCCTGGGCCAGATCGCGACCAGGCTCGGTGAGCTCAGCGCCAACATCCTGGAGGTCGATCACCACCGGCTGTTCCTCGATGTGCCGGCCAAGGGCGCCAAGGTCGATGTCACGGTCGAGACCCGAGACCGCGCCCATGTACAGGAAATCCTGGCCGCTCTCGAGGCGGAAGGCTTCCAGCCGCAGCGAATCGAGGCGGCGGTCGCCATGGAATGACGTGTTTTTTGTGTTTCGGTCGCGCGCGTCTCCCGCCATGATCCCATAGGCCGAAGCGAATCACCGGGCCGGGAGGGTGAAGCTTTGCGCGAGAAGGAACTACGTATTGCGCTGGTCTGCTTTGGCGGCGTCTCGCTCGCCGTCTACATGCATGGGATCAGCTACGAGATGATTGTCGACCGCTCCCAGCGCACGCAGGCAAGCTTCTTCGATCAGGCCGACCGCGATAATCCAGAGTTCGACTCTGAAGAAACCTACTTCGAGCTTCTGCGCGAGATCGGCCGCACCATGGAGCTGCGCGTGGTCGTCGACATCATCGCGGGCGCGTCGGCGGGCGGCATCAACGGCACGATGCTGGCGCGCGCGCTCAGCCACGACCTGTCGATGCTGCCGATCCGTGACCTCTGGCTCAACAATGCCGACGTCACCGTGTTGTTGTCGCCCGAGACCCGTGCGGGCGCCTGGAGCAAGTGGTTTCTCAAGCCGATGCTGTGGGGCGCGGCGGCGACCGGCATGCTCGGAGCGATTCGCGATCTTGAGGTCCGTCAGAAACTCTCGCTGTTCGTGCGCTCGCGCTGGTTCCAGCCGCCACTCGGCGGACGGGTGATGTCGGGCCTGATGTACGACGCCATCACCGCGATGGGGCGGCCAAGGAGCGCGACCGCTTCGCTTCTGCCCTCCGACCATACTCTCGATCTGTTCGTGACGCTCACCGACTATCATGGCTACCATCAGCTGGTGCAGATCCACGATCCGCCGCTTATTCACGAGCTCGACCATCATCACGTCCTGCAATTCACTTATCGGCGGCGGCCCAATGGGGAGGTCGAGAGCGATTTCGATCTCGACAACGCCCCTGGCCTTGCGTTTGCGGCGCGTGCCACCTCGTCATTCCCTGGCGCGTTTCCGCCGGCCCAGATCGCGGAGATGGACGAGGTGGTCGCGCAGCGCGGCGAGACCTGGCCGCGGCGCGAGGCGTTCATGGCCAAGTCTTTCCAGCATCACCAGGACGCGGGCGTCGATCCGGCGGCGGTCTCGTTCATCGACGGCGCCGTGCTCAACAACCGGCCATTCCAGCTCGCGATCTCAGCGATCCACGGCCGGCCGGCCTATCGCCAGGTGGACCGGCGGCTGGTCTATATCGAGCCGCATCCGGCTCCGCCCGCGATGCTGACGCGGCAGCGGCCGCCGGGATTCTTTGCGACCGTCCGTGGCGCGATGTCGGATATTCCAGCCTCGCAGCCGGTGACCGATGAGCTTGGCTGGGTGGTCGATTTCAACGACCGCGTCCGGCGGCTACGGGCGATCATCGACAGTGCGCGCCCACAAATTAGTCAACTCGTCGGCAAGCTGGTGCCCGAGCGCATCGACGGTGCCATCAGCGAGGACGAGCTGCGCGGCTGGCGCGAACAGGTGAACGACCAGGTCGCGATCGATGCGGGCTTTGCCTATCAGGCCTATGTGCGGCTCAAGCTTGCATCTGTGCGCACATTTGGAGCGCAGCTGATCGTCAAGCTGCGCGGCATACCGGCACCTTCTCCGCTCTCGCGCGTGGTTGCCGACATCATTGATGCCTGGGCGCTGCGCAAGGGCATCGTGTACGAGCGCGCCGACAGCGAGGCGCTCGAGTTCACGGCCAAGGGTCCCGATCATCTTCCGGCGTGGGTCGGCTATCTCCTTGCCTTCGACGTCAGGTATCGCGAACGGCGGCTGCATTTTCTGATCGAGGGACAGAATCGACTCTACGACAAGCTCGGCGAGGCGCGGCTTGCCGGACTCGACCCGGCTGTGGTCGATCACCTCAAGCGCGAGTTCTATGGCCGGCTCGATGCGCTACGCCGCCGCGACAATGCAGCGTTCTACAGCGAGGACACGCGGCAGCTGGTCGAGGAGATGTTTCCGACCGAGCCGTCGCCCGGTGAGATGCGCAACCTGCACGCCTATGCTCAGTCGTTCGCCGACCGCCATTTCAAGCGGCTCGATCGCCTGATCGAGCAGCTTGCGGCCGAGATTGATCTCAAGTCCTCGACCCGCGACCTCGATGTGCTGTTGGCGGGACTCGATCCCGGGCAGTGGCAGCCGGAGGCGCGCCGGGAGGTGCTGGTCAACTATCTCGGCTTTCCGTTCTGGGATGTGCTGACGTTTCCGATGATCAGCGCGCACGAGATGGGCGAGCTCAACGAAATCCTGGTCGACCGCATCAGCCCACAGGACGCGCGCGCGCTCAAAGGCTTCGAGGGCATCGGCAGCCTCAAGGGCATTGGCTTTGCCCACTTCGCAGCGTTCCTCTCGCGCGCCTACCGCGAGAACGATTATCTGCTCGGCCGCCTGCACGCCGTTGATCGGCTCATTGATATCGTGTGCGACTCGGCAGGCGCCGACTGCGTTGCCAAGATCGATGTCGTCGCTCTCAAGCGCAGAGCCTTCACGCAGGTTCTCGACGCGGAGGAAAAACATCTCGGCGAGAGCAAGGATTTGATTGCGGCGTTGCGCCGGTGTGTGGCGGAGCTTGGGGCGTGACGTACGCGCTCACCGCACCTTCGTGGCAATGCGCTCGGAGCGGATGTGTCCCTTCTCATCGACTGACCAGAAGATGAGCTGGGCTCGCCCAACGAGGTTCTCCGCCGGGACGTATCCCACCGCGCTTTCGATGCGACTGTCGGTGGAATTGTCCCGGTGGTCACCCATCATGAAATAGTGGCCGGCGGGGACGCGATACTCCTTGGTGTTGTCGTAGAATCCGTTGTCGATCAGGTCGAGGGTCGGGTGGCTCACCCCGTTGGGCAGGGTCTCGCGCCATTGTTTCACGTGAAGCTGGCGGCCATTCTCCTCGGTCTCGATGAAATCCTCGATCCGCTCGCGCTTGATCGGCGTCCCGTTGATGTGCAGGACGCCGTTGATCATCTGGATGCGATCCCCCGGCAGGCCGATCACCCGTTTGACGTAGTCGGTCGATGGGTCCTTGGGCAGCCGGAATACGACGACATCGCCGCGCTCCGGCTCCGATGGGAGGACGCGACCGGAAATCAGCGCCAGTGGTGGTGAGAACGGGAAGGAGTAGCGGTTGTAGCCATAGCTGTATTTGGAGACGAACATGTAATCGCCGACGAGCAATGTCGGCTTCATCGAACCGGCCGGGATATTGAACGGTTGGAACAGGAATGTGCGGATCAGAAGGGGGCTGAGCAGCACGGCGATCGTCAGCGGAGCAACGACTATGACCAAAAGCAAAGTACCAAAGACGCCGCGTTGGCGCACCGCCGGAGCTTCAGCCGATGTCATGGTCAACCTCTTGTACAGCTTCTGGGGTTAGCAGAGCGATACGAGATGTGGTGAATACGCGGACGAAAGCAATAGCCTGGATCGAAGCATGCCACGCGGTAATGCCGGGGGATCCGAGTGAATATTCTAGTGCCCCGTTTCAGCCTGTGGCTTTCAGCTTCTCCGCCACCCGCGGCGCGAAATAGCTGAGCACGCCGGCGGCGCCGGCACGTTTAAAGGCGTAGAGGCTCTCCATCATGGCGCGCTCGCCGTCGAGCCAGCCGTTCTGCGCGGCCGCCATGATCATCGCGTATTCGCCCGAGACCTGATAGGCAAAAGTTGGCAGTCCGAAGGTCTCGCTGACGCGCTGTAAAATGTCGAGATAAGGCATGCCGGGCTTCACCATCACCATGTCGGCGCCTTCGGCGATGTCGAGCTCGACCTCGCGCAGCGCCTCGTTGGTGTTAGCGGGATCCATCTGGTAGGTGCGCTTGTCGCCGGTCAGGGTCTTGGAGGAGCCGACGGCGTCGCGGAACGGGCCATAGAAGGCGGACGCATATTTTGCCGCATAGGCCATGATCGACACGTCGGTGAAGTTGGCAGCATCGAGGGCCGTGCGGATCGCGCCCACCCGGCCGTCCATCATGTCGGAGGGCGCGATGATGTCGGCGCCGGCTTCCGCCTCGACCAGCGCCTGGCGCGTCAGCACCGCGACGGTCTCGTCGTTGAGGATGACGCCGTCGCGCAGCAGCCCGTCATGGCCATGGCTGGTGTAGGGATCGAGCGCGACGTCGCAGAGGATGCCGACCTCCGGCACGGCCTTCTTGATGGCTCGGATGGCGCGGCAGACGAGATTGTCTGGATTGAGGGCCTCGGTGCCGTCCTCGTCGCGCAAATTCGGATCGGTGTAGGGAAACAGCGCGAGGCAGGGAATGCTTAGCTTGGCCGCGCGCTCGGCCTCGCGCACCGCCTCGTCGACCGAGAGCCGCTCGACCCCCGGCATCGACGGCACCGCCGCGCGCGTCTTCGACCCGTCGACCAGGAACAGCGGCCAGATCAGATCGTCGACAGTGAGTATGGTCTCGGCCACCAGCCGGCGCGTCCAGTCGGCCTTGCGATTGCGCCGCGGTCGCATGGAGAGGTCAAGGCGGGCGGCCTTCGCCTCCACCGGGGCGAGGCGGGCTTCAATCGGGCGTCCGTATTTGATCGCCATGGCGGCACTCCTCTCATACGGGCCTATTTGTACCTGTTCCAAGGAAAGGCTGCCAGCGCCGCGCGACGGGCTGGCGCTGCGCCCTGGCGCCCTCGGATTGGCAGCGGATGCGCGGGCATGCCACTATGGCGTTGCGCGGCGAATTCATCGAGAGGCCAGATATGACAGCAACAGGACCTGACCCGACTCCGCAGCCCATAGTGCCGAGCACGGACATCGCGCTCATCATCTATATTCTGTATTTCCTCGGCTACTTTACTGGAATCACCGCGATCATCGGCGTCATCATGGCGCACATCCAGCTCGACACCGCCGACCCGATGCTGGCCACGCACTACCGTTTTCAGATTCGGACCTTCTGGATCGGGCTCCTTTACCTGGTCGTCGGGACGGTCCTGTCGCTGATAATCATCGGCTGGGCTGTGCTCGCCTGGTGGTTCATCTGGTCGCTGATACGCAGCATCAAGGGTGTGCTCGCGCTCAACGAGCGCCGGCCGATTGCCGATCCGAACTCGTGGATGTTCGGATGACGGAACGCCGCTCCGAGACGGCGCGCTCGCTGATGAGGGCACGTGTGGCTCTCGGCCGGCGCAGGCGTGAGGTCATTTGAGTTCGTCTGCCGACATTCTGTTCGAGCGCCGCGGTACGGCTGGCATCGTCATTCTCAATCGTCCGAACGCGCTCAATGCGGTGACGCACGTCATGGTGCGAGCGCTGGCGGAGCGGCTAGTCGCCTGGGCGGACGATGCTGCTGTCACGCGCGTGATCGTGCTGGCGGCGGGAACACGTGCGTTCTCGGCCGGCGGCGATCTCAAGGTGATCTATGAGCTCGGGCGCAGCGGGCGCTACGACGATGCGCTGGCGTTCTGGTGGGATGAATACCGGCTCAACGCGCTGATCAAGCACTATCGCAAGCCCTATGTGGCGCTCATTGGTGGCGTGGTGATGGGAGGTGGCGCCGGGATATCCATCAACGGCTCGCACCGGGTAGCCGGCGATGCTTTCCGGTTCGCCATGCCAGAGGTTGGGATCGGGTTCTTCCCCGACGTGGGGGCGACATGGTTTTTGCCACGCCTGCCGGGAGAGCTTGGGGGGTATTGCGCCCTCACGGGCGATCGCCTCGACGCCGCTGACGCGGTTGGCTGCGGCATTGCGACTCATCGCGTACGATCGGTGCGGTTCACCGAGCTCATCGAGGCCCTTTGTGGCGCCGTTTCGGTTGATGCCGTGCTGGCGGCTTTCACGGAGCCGGTGGATGCGGGAGCCATCATGCGCCGGCGGCCGGCGATCGACCGCTGGTTCAAGGCGAATCACGTGGAAGCTATTCTGGCCAGCCTCCAGCGGGACGCCGCCGAGCCTGGCGATGACGGCGACCTTGCCCTCAGGCTCGCGGCTACGATCAAGGCCAAATCGCCGCTCAGCCTCAAACTTGCTCTCGCCTTGCAGCGGCGCGGCCGAACGCTTGCTTTCGGCGAGTGCATGCGCACCGAATACCGGGTAGTTTCCCGCGTGGTGCGGGGGCATGACTTCTATGAGGGAATCAGGGCGGTGATCATCGACAAGGACCAGGCGCCGAATTGGTGGCCGTCCGCACTTGCGGCCGTTAGTGAGGCCGAGGTCGAGCGCCACTTTGCCCCTGTCGCGCGTGAGCTCGACCTGCCAGAGCTTGACCCGCCAGAGCTTGACCCGCCAGAGCTTGACCCGCCAGAGCTTGACCCGCCATGAGCGACCCGCGCGCGATCAGGCAGCAGCAGGCGCTCGAGCCGGTTCAGCCGGTGAGTGCCGAGACGGAGGTCGGCGGTCACCTCGACCGCTGGGCACGGCGCCTTGTCATGTTTCTGCGCGCCATGGCGGGCCTGTCGATGATCAAGGGGCTCTATCACTGGGCCGTGGTCTGCGGCATCAATGCCCCGACGCCGGGAGGCTTTGCGGACTACCCGACGCCCTATCAATCGGCGACGGTCTTCTTTGCGGTGATTGATCTTGTTGCCGCCGTCGGACTCTGGCTCGCGGCCCCCTGGGGTGCCGTCGTCTGGCTCACGTCGATAATTTCGATGATTGCAGTCGAGATGCTGTTTCCGCAGATCTATGGTGGGCGTATTTGGCTGGCCATCATCGAATTCGTATTGCTCGGAACCTATCTGTGGCTAGCGCTGAAGGCCGCACGCGAGCAGCCGGTCTGAGGGCTCTTTTTTCTTGATGTTCCGGAGACTGACGTGATCGTTGACTTCCAACAGCACTACACGCCACCTGAGCTCTTCAAGGGCGATCGCAACGCGGTCTCAGCGCGGCTCGACGAGCACGGCAACCCGAACTATCTGCTCAATCCGTTGCTCGCCGATCTCGCCGCGCACGTACGCGTGATGGACCGCGCCGGAATTGACGCCGGTGTGCTCTCTTGCGGCGCCGGCTTCGATCAGCCGGATCTCGCGATCTGTCGGCTCATCAACGACCGCATGCGTCAGGCAGTGAGCGATTATCCGGGGCGCTTCGTCGGGCTCGCCCATGTCCCCGCGCTCAAAGCGTCTGAGGCCGAGACCGAGCTTAAGCGCTGCGCGGTCGAGCTCGGCTTCCCCGGCGTGGTCATCGGCTCGGAGCTGCAGGGCCAGCCGCTCGATGCAGAGGCGCTGCGGCCGTTCTGGCGCGCCGCTGCCGATCTCGGGCTCTATGTGTTCATCCATCCGCTCCCGCAGGTGATCGCCTGGCCGCAGCTCTATGCAGACGATCTCGGCCGCATGCTGGGTTGGGAGTTTTCGCTGATGGTTGCGACCATTCGGATCATCAACAGCGGGCTCCTGGACGAGCTGCCCACGCTGAAGATCCAATTCTCCCATTTTTCCGGCGGCATTGGTCGCTATCTCGGCCGCATCCGCGGCTTCCAGCAGCGCAACAAGTGGGGCACCGCCGCGGTTGCACGGCATGGGCGTCAACCGCAGCGGCCGTTCGACTATTATGTCACAGACCGTGTTCGCCACGGATTACCCGCAGGCCGTGCGCGATGCCGAGGAAGTGGCCGGCTATGTGGCGGCCGTGCGCGCGCTCGGGCCCGATGCGCGCGCGATGGTTGATGGCGCAAGCGCTGAGCGGCTGCTACCCGATCTCAAGCAGCGGATCGGCGCGCGTACACAGCGGGTCGGCGCCTGCACCTAGCGCCGCCGATTTGAAGTTCCTCAGCCGCCGCGGCAGACTCGAGTTGAGAACTTCAAATCGAAAAGCGGCATTACAATCCTGGAGTTGCGGGCCCTTCGCTTGCGAAGTTCGTGTCTGGGGTGCTGCGATGGATTACGAACTTCGGAAGCGGGGCACGAGGGAGAGCGGAACATGACCCAGATCGGCTTCATCGGGCTTGGCCGCAT
>WNGB01020313.1_pt1 | contig 12414 bp, 10 predicted proteins | sample 5400681 | NCBI WGS metagenome assembly WNGB01 (sample SAMN13153367, study PRJNA577476) | soil metagenome | isolation source: 115 cm soil or saprolite under grassland replicate 2 | place: USA:California | collected 2016-06-15 | reverse complement strand
GACCGCGCGGCGCGCCTCGCCAGCGGCGGGCCCGCCGACCGTGCCCGCGTCCACGCAGAGGTCGGCGAGCTGCTCCGGGAGCTGTTCCCGAACCCGTCCGTCGTCTTCCTGTGGCGTCAGGACCTGCTCCGCCAGGCCGTCTCGGACCTGGTCGCGCAGCAGAGCGGGCGCTGGCGGGAGGTCCCGGGCGGCTCGACCGACCCCGCGTGGACGCCGCTCTACGACCGCTGCGCCATCGACCGGAGGCTGTCCCAGTTCGGCCGCGAGCTGCGGGCCTGGCGCGACTGCCTCGACCACCTCGGGCTCCCGCTGGTGGAGGTCGCCTACGAGGAGCTGGCTCGCGACTACCGCGGCACCGTGCGCCGCGTGCTGCGGGCGCTGCTCGGCGAGCGCTGGGACGGCGAGGTGCCGCCGCCGCGGCTGCGCCGCCAGGCGGACGCGGCGAGCGAGCGGCTCCTGCTGCGGTACCTCCGTGAGCGCCGCGGCGAGCGGGCGACGACGGCGACGATGCTGGCCGTGGGCCCGTGACCACCGCTGGGCTGGCGGGCTCCGGGCCGGTGACCAGCCCGAGTCCGGCCGGCCCCCACGGGCGCGCCGTGCTGCGCGCCTACGTGCGCGCGCTGGCCCGCCACGGAGGCGGGCGGCTCGCCCTCGCCCTGGGCCTGCTGGTGGTGGTGACCGTGCTCGAAGGGGCGGGCCTGCTGCTGCTGGTCCCGCTGCTGGAGCTGGCCGGCGTCCTCGGCGCGCCGCCGCCGTCGCGGCTCGCGGCGCCGTTCGCCGCGGCCGGGCTGCGACCGACGGTCCCGCTCGTCCTGGCGCTGTTCGTCGCGGTCGTGACCGGCCGGGCGCTGCTCGCCACCCGGCGCGACCTGCTCCTGGCCGAGCTGCAGCTCGGCTTCACCGACGCGGTCCGCAAGCGCCTGTTCGCCGGCATCGCCGGCGCGCAGTGGCCGTGGCTGAGCAGGCGCCGCCGCTCCGACCTGCTCAACGCCCTGACCAGCGACGCCGCCCGGATCGCGGCCGGCACCCGGCTGTTGCTCGAGGGGTTGGTCGCCGCCGGCATGGCGCTGGCGCACGTGGTCGTCGCCGTGTTGCTGTCGCCCGCGATCGCGCTGGCCGCCACGGCCGCCGCCGCCGTCCTGCTGGCGCTCTCCGCCCCTGCCGTGCGACGGGCCCGCCGCCACGGCGAGCGGCTCACCCGCGGCAGCCGCAGGCTGCTCGCCGCCGCCGCGGAGTTCCTCGACGGCGTCAAGCTGGCCAAGAGCCACAACCGTGAGGACCCGCACGTCGCCGCGTTCGCCACCGCGCTCGACGCCGAGCGGGACGCCTGGCTCGACTACGAGCGCTCCCGCGGGGCGAACGCGGCCGCGCGGCAGGCCGCCGGGGTGGTCATGCTCGCCGGCGTCGTCTGGGCCGCGGTCGGCATGGCGCACCTGCAGCCCGCCCGCCTGATCGCTCTGGTCTTCGTGTTCTCGCGCCTGCTGCCGCTCACCTCCGACCTGGTGGTGAGGGCGCAGCAGGCCGCCCAGATGCTGGCCGCCTACGCGACGGTGACGGCGACCACCAAGGCGGCCGAGGCCGCCGGCGAGGCGGCCGCCAGCGGCGAGCAGCACGTCGACCTGCGGCTGCGCGTCTCCATCCGCCTCGACGACGCCACCGTCCGCTACCGACCCGACGGGCCGCCAGCACTCGACCACGCCACCCTGGTGATCCCCGCCCACTCGACGACCGCCGTGGTCGGCCCCTCCGGCGCTGGCAAGACCACCCTGGTCGACGTGCTGCTCGGCCTGCTGCCCCTGTCGACCGGGACGGTCGCGATCGACGGTACGACGCTCGCGGGTCCGACCAGGTCCTGGCGGCGCCGGGTCGCCTACGTGCCGCAGGAGACCTTCCTGTTCGACGGCACCGTCGCCAGCAACCTGCGCTGGGCGCGGCCGGGAGCCTCGGACGACGACCTCTGGGAGGCGCTGCGGCTCGCGGCCGCGGAGGGCTTCGTGCGCGCCCTGCCCGACGGGCTCGCCAGCGCGGTGGGCGACCGCGGCGTGCGCCTGTCCGGCGGCGAGCGTCAGCGGCTCGCCCTTGCCCGCGCCCTGCTGCGGCGCCCGGACGTGCTGGTGCTCGACGAGGCCACCAGCAGCCTCGACGGCGACAACGAGGAGGCGGTGGTCGCCACCCTCGACCGTCTCCGCGGCACGGTCACGATCGTGGCCGTGACCCACAGCGCCGCGGCCATCCGCCGTGCCGACCAGGTGGTCGCCCTCGACGGTGGGCGCGTGGTCGCGGCCCGCACCAGGGACGGCAGACCCTGAGCCCGACGGGCCGATCCGCCCCCCGGCCGCCGCGGCTGCGGACGACGGTCGCCAGCAGCGGCGACCACGACCTCGACCTGCGCTGGACGGCCAGGCGCCTGGCGCTCGAGGCCACGGCGGCCGGGATGGTCACCGAGCTGGAGGCCCTCGGAGCCGCGACCGTCCTGCTGAAGGGCCCGGTGACGGCACGGCGCCTGTACCCGGGCGAGTTCCGCCCCTTCGTCGACCTCGACCTGCTCGCCGCGCCGCAGGGCCACGCGGTGGTGCTGGACTGGCTGCGCCGCAACGGCTTCCACGCCGTCCCCGCCGGCTCGGCGACGTTCCGCCGGCCGGGCGACGGCGTCACGGTCGACCTCCACCTGACCCTGCCCGAGACCTCGGTCTCGCCCGAGCGGACCTGGGAGGTCCTCGCCAGGCACTGCGTCGCCTTCGAGCTCCACGGCCGCTCGCTGCGGGCGCTCGACGACGCGGCGCACGCCTGCCACCTCGCCATCCACGCCGTCCAGAGCGGCAACCGGAACCCCAGGCCGCGCGCCGACCTCGACCGCGCCGTCGCCCGCGTGCCGCTGGCCACCTGGGTCGGGGCTCTGGCGGTCGCACGGCGGCTCGGCGCCGAAGCGGCGCTGCTCGCCGCGCTGCGCTGCCACGCCGCGGACGGGAACCGGATCGCGGACGCCCTCGGCCTGCCGCCCGCCCCCCTCGCCGCGCGCCTCTGCGCCGCCGACGCCAGCGCGGCGTCCGAGGTCCTGCGGCGGTTCCGCTCCAAGCCCTGGCGTGACCGCCTCCACCACCTGCGGCTGTGGACCGTCCCGACGCCGGCGACGGTGGCCGGCCGCTGCGCGCAGCCGAACACGCCGGGCTGGCTCAGCGAGCGGCTCCCCTGGTGGCTCCGCCACCTGGCGCTGCGCGCCTGGCAGCTCACCGCGCTGGCCCGAGCCCTTGCGGCCGCGCGACCCGGGCGCCGGCCCAGACGTCTCGGTTAGCGAGCCGCGACGCCGGTTACCCGGTCCGCGACGCCGGCCAGCGGGTGAGCCCGGCGCGGAGCGCCGCAGCTACCAACGCCAGGCATCCGGGGGACCCGCGGGCCGGCGCCAACCGCGCCACGATCGTCCACCCGCCGCGTCGAGCCCTGACGCCGGGCGGTCAGTAGCTCAGCTGCTCATCCCAGTCGGTCGGGCGCCCCTCGCGGGTGAGGTCGAACAGGTTCCAGAGCGGCTCGAGCGTGCCGACGTGGCGGGGGTCCTGTCCGGGATCGGTCGCTGCGTAGAAGAGCTCCGAGCCCCAGAAGTGGCGGATCGTCTCGCCGTCGCGGTGGAACACGTTCAGCATCGGCCTTTGTGATCCCTCCGCGGTCTCGCTGTGGTAGTCGCGGTTGTAGGTGTTGCCGGCCGAGGACAGCAGCCGCAGCCGCCGCCAGCCGCGCTCCTTGGCGAAGGTGACGATGCGCGGCAGCGGGGACTTCGCGACCACCGCGAGGTTGATGCGCTGGCTTGCGTGCTCGCCCGCGCCGTCGAGCTGGTCCAGGAACGCGGTGCACGAGGGGCAGGGGGCCTCCGCCAGCGGCAGGAGCGCCGTCTGACCGCTCGGGGGCACCGGCCGCTCATCGCCGGGGTCGCGCGGGAACATGAAGCTGTAGATCACGAGCGCGTCCTTGCCGGGCGCGAACACCTCCGACAGCCTCACGTCGGTCGGGGTGCCGTTCGCGCCTTCCCCCTCGAACACGTAGTCCTGCGGGATCGGACCCCCAGGCGGCAGCGCACGCCTCGCGGCGGCCACGGCCTCAGTGGCGCGGCGCAGCCCGACCTCCTGCTCGAGCAGCCGATCGCGTGCCGCCCGGTACTCCGCTGACTCTCCCGGAAACGAAATGCTCACGATCGCTCCCCCTTGGTGATCGATGACATCGTCGCAGCGTTGCACGCGATGGACCGCAGGCGTCGCCCACCCTACAACGCCCACCCGACCGACTCCTCCAACCCCGCTGTCACCGCTTGACCATAAGATCCGCCACGGAGACCGCACCGAGGCTCCACGGCGAGCGGAGAGGCGTTCATGGACCCCACCACCCAGAAGGCCGACGCGGCCGCCCCTGATGCCCCACGGGCCGGCCGTCGGGAGTGGACCGGGCTCGCCGTGCTTGCCCTTGCCTGCCTGCTGTACGCCATGGACCTGACGGTGCTGCACCTGGCCGTGCCGTCCCTGAGCGAGGACCTGCGGCCAAGCAGCTCGCAGCTGCTGTGGATCACCGACATCTACGGGTTCATGGTCGCCGGGTGCCTGGTCACCATGGGGACGCTGGGCGACCGGCTCGGCCGCCGCCGGCTGCTGCTGTCCGGCGCCGCCGCCTTCGGGGTGGTCTCAGTGGCCGCGGCCCTGTCGACCAGCCCCGAGATGCTGATCGCCAGCCGCGCGCTGCTGGGGATCGCCGGGGCGACCCTGGCGCCGTCCACGCTGTCGCTGATCTTCAGCATGTTCCACGACCCCAGGCAGCGCTCGACCGCCATCGGGATCTGGATCACCAGCTTCTCTGCCGGTGGCGCGATCGGCCCGGTGCTGGGCGGCGTGCTGCTGGAGCACTTCTGGTGGGGCTCGGTGTTCCTGCTGGCCCTGCCGGTGATGGCGCTGCTGCTGGTGCTGGGGCCGCGCGTGCTCCCGGAGTACCGCGACCCGGACGCCGGCCGGCTGGACCTGGTCAGCGCGGCCATGTCCCTGGTCGCGGTGCTGGCGGTGGTGTTCGGGCTGAAGCTGACCGCCCAGGACGGGATCGGCTGGCTCGCCGCCGCTGCCGTCCTGGCGGGGGTGGTGGTCGGCGTGGTGTTCGTGCGCCGGCAGTTGCGCCTGGCCGACCCGATGATCGACCTGCGGCTGTTCCGGGTCGGGGCGTTCAACGCGGCACTGGCGACCAACCTGCTCGGCATCTTCATCGTGGTCGGCTACTTCCTGTTCGTCGCGCAGTACCTGCAGCTGGTGCTCGGGTTGTCGACGCTGCAGGCGGGCCTGTGGTCGCTGCCGTCGGCCGGCGGGTTCATCGTCGGGTCGAACCTGGCGCCCCGGATCCTGCGCCACATCCGCCCGGCCTACGTGATCGGCGCCGGCCTCGCCTTGGCCGCCGTCGGCCTGGGGGTGCTCACCCAGGTCGGTGGATCTCCCGACGCCGACCTCGCGATCCTCGCGACCGCCTCCCTGGTCGTCTCCCTGGGGCTGGCGCCGGTGTTCACCGCCACGACCGACCTGATCGTCAGCTCGGCCCCGCCCGAGCGGGCCGGGGCGGCCTCGGGGATCTCGGAGACCGGCGCCGAGCTCGGCGGCGCGCTGGGCATCGCCATCCTGGGCAGCATCGGCGTCGCGGTCTACCGCGGCGCGCTGGCCGGCGCCCTGCTGCCAGGAGTCCCCAGCGAGGCCACAGCGGTCGCCCGTGACACCCTCGGTGCCGCGGTCGGCGTCGCCGCGCAGCTTCCTGGCGGAGCCGGCGCGGCGCTGCTCGCGGCGGCCCGCGAAGCGTTCACCCAGGGGCTGCAGGTGACCGCCGCGCTCTCCGCCGCGATCGCGGTCGGCATCGCCGTCCTGGCCACGGTCCTGCTCCGGGCAGTGCCCGCAGGCTCCCAGGCTGAGTCCGGCGAGCAGCCAGCCACCGCCACCCAGCCCGCCGCGGTCGCCCAGCCCGAGGAGGCCGTCCAGCTCATCCGGGTGGGTTCCGGTTGCCTTGCATGCCCGGGTGAGCGCAGGTTCCCGGACGCCGAAGGCGCCTAGCCTGCATGCTGCGCGTCGCCCGCCAGCGCGGGTGCCGGCGCCGCGGCACGCCGCGGTCGTTGACGCCACATCCCGGTTGGGCTTGAATGTGGTAGCTCGTCCCCTTTCACCTACTTGCCTTGCTTGAGTCGTCGGGTGCGGACGGGCGACATGAACGGGTTGGGCTGCGAGTCCTGGCGTATCACCCGGAGGGGTTGGACATGGCGGTCCTTGTGCTCCTCAATGGGTTCCTGGCCTGCGTCTTCGCCGAATCCGCCTACCACAAGCTCCGCGACATGGGGGCATTCGGCGCCGCTCTGGCCGACTACCGCCTGCTCCGAGCCCGCCCTGGGGCGCGACGCGTCGCGCGCGCGGCCACGCCGGCGGCCGAGCTCGTCCTGGCCGGTGCACTGCTGACCCCGGCGGTCGCGACGGCCGCGACCTACGCGGCCGCGCCTCTGCTGGTCCTGTTCCTGGTTCTGCTCGTCTCGGACGACCGTCCAGCCTTCGACAACTGCGGCTGCGCGAGCAAGGAGCCGGTGCCGGTGCCGCGCAGCGCCTTCTCCCTCCGGACCGCCCTGCTCCTGGTCGTCGCGCTCACGGCGGCCTGGTGGGCGACGGCTCAGCCCGGCGCAGCGTGGACCCTCCCGGCGGCCGCCCTCGCGGTGGCCGTGGCCTTCCCCCTCGCCCACGTCGCGCTTGAGCTGCCGCTGATCATGCACATCCACGAGGTCGAGCGGCGGCACCTGCCGGAGCGGGTCCGGCAGGCACGCCGGGTGTACGGGCTGGACGGCGACGCCGTGGCCGAGCGTCAGCCAGGGAGGTGACCATGCTCGCCGCCGTGGTCGTGCTGCTGTACCTGGGCACCCTCGTGCTGGCCGTCTTCCTCCTGCTCCTCTACCGCCAGTTCGGCCTGCTGGCCATCGGCTCCGCCGAGGCGGTCCGCCTCCCCGGGCCGCGGCCCGGCAGGGTCGTCCGACGCGCGCCGGTGCCGCTCCTGGACCGTGACGGCATGCGGCGCCCGGTACGGCTCGCCGCACGAGAACGCCTCCTGTTCGTGCTCTTCGTCCTGCCCGGCTCTCCGTTCGACGCCGAGATCGCCGCCGCGGCCCGGGCGTTCGCCGAGCGGCTGGCGGCTCCGGACGAGCTGCTGGTCGTCTCGCGCGCCTCGCTCGACCCCGCCTTCGCCGCCGCCGTCGGGGACGGCGTCACCATGCTGGTCGACCCCGACGGAGCCCTGTTCGACGCCCTCGACCTGAAGATCGCCCCCTACATGTTCGCAGTGGATCGCGAGGGCGTCCTGCTCTTGCGCGACATCGTCAACGACCTCGCGCACCTCGATCGGGTCCGCGAGGAGGCAGCGGAGCGCGACGCGGAGCGCTCCCAGGTCGGGAGGTGACGACATGGCGCTAGCCGAGCGGAGACGGCGGGCGGCAAGGACCGCCGCGCCAGCCGACAGCGAGGCCGCCCTGCCCGGTGCAGAGCGTCTGGCCGTGGTGATCGAGCGCCGGTCGTTCCTCCGGCGGGTCGGGAACGCGCTGTTCTACGGCGGGGTCGCCTCGGCGACCGGCATGATCTCGCTGTCGACGTTCCTCGCCGATCCGGCGGCCGCGGCCGGCCCGTGCTGCCCGACCTGTTGCGGTCCGAGCCCCTGCTGCGAGACCAGCTGCTGCGGCGCGCAGTGCTGCCGCCCCCGCGACCAGTGGGGCAACGGCGGGCCCTGCAAGAACACCACCAGCGGCCAGTGCCGGGGCAAGTACACCGGCGCGTGGGCGGATGCCTGCTGGTGCTGCAACGTGGGTGGGAGCCCGCCCTACCGGAAGTGCTGCGACTGCAAGATCGCCTCCGGCTGCGGCGGCATCAGCCACTGCATCTGCCACAAGAGGGTGGGCAGCAATTGCGACTCGTGATGACCACCGGGCTGCTCGCTCCGGCCGTCGGCGTGCTCTCGGGGTTCTTCGACGCGGCGTCACCCTGAACGATCAACGCAGCCTGGTCGCTGCCGCCACGCGGTCGCGTGGCGAGGATCGTGAAGCGCTATGCGCAGTTCGTCCTGGGCGCCGCCGTCGCCGGCGGCGGCTTCTACGGCGCCCTGGGCCTGCTCGGCGCCGTGCTCCCGGGCACGTCGGAGGCCCTCGGCGAGGCGGTCTTCGCCGTCGGTCTGCTGCTGGGACTCGCCTGGCACGCGGCTCGTGGCGACCACCTGTTCACCTGGCCCAGGCGGCAGATCCGGCGCGACGTCGCGCTCCACCCGCGCTGGGGCATGCCGTGCTCGGCGTCGGCGTGCTGACGCTGGTCTCGACGCCCCTGGTGTGGCTGGGCGCCCTTGGCGCCGTCGCCTCGGGATCACCGCTGGTGGGCGCCGTCTTCGGCCTCGGCTTCGGACTGGCGCGGGCGGCGGTCCTGGGCACCCAGTACCTGCTCAAGCGCGCCCGACCACAGCGCGACAGCCCGGCGCTGCGGCACCAGACCGACGTGGTCCGCCTCGTCGGCGCGGTCGGCGTGCTCGTGCTCGGCGGCGGCTGGGCGCTGTCGCTGTGGCGGTGAGGCCCTAACCCGAGGAGGACACCATGCTCGAAGCTGCCGTCGTCGTCCTGGCGCTGGTGCTCGCGATGCTGGCCGTGCTAACGGTCCGGCTCTACCGGCAGTTCGCCCACGGTCCGGCTCTACCGGCAGTTCGCCCTCATGTACCTGCTCCGTGACCCCGGGCAGGACGACGGCCACGAGCACCTCGAGAACCCCGAGCCCCGAGGCTGAATGAGCTACCTGACGCTGCGTGCAGCCCTGGGTCACGCCGACCGCTCGAGGAACCCGGCACGAGCCGGTGGTGTAGCAGCTACCGACCGCGTGCCCGGGCGTGGCAGACTCCGGCACAACCCGGCGCCCGCGCAGCGACGGGCGTGGCGCCGGTCGGACGGCGGAGGTGTGGATGCGGGCTCGTGCGGCCGAGTGGTGGCTCGGGGCCGTCCTGCTGGCCGTGCCCTTCGGCCTGGCGGGGTGCGGCGGCCAAGCCGAACGCCCCTCGGTCTCGGTGGGCATGTTCGACAACTTCTACGCCCGCGACGTCACCCGCGTGCCCGCCGGCACCCCGGTGGTGTTCGAGAACAAGGGCTACGCCCCCCACAACGCCGTGGCGGTCGACGGCGCCTTCCGCACCCAGGACACCATCGGCCCCGACCAGTCGGGCACCATGGTCGCCAACCTGCAGCCGGGCGCCAAGGACGGCATGGTCGCCACCCTGGTGGTCGGCGACGTCGCCTTCGACCCCGGCAAGGCCGAGCGCGGCACCGGCCTGACCCCGGTCGCCAAGGCCTCAGGCACCGTCCGCCGCGTCCCCGAGCGCTACCGCACCATCCAGTCCGCGGTGAACGCGGCCAAGCCGGGCGACCTGGTCTTGGTGGGTCCTGGCGTCTACCACGAGGAGGTGAAGGTCCGCACGCCGTCGCTGGTGCTGCGTGGCCGCGACCGCAACCAGGTGATCATCGATGCTGAGTTCCGACGGGCCAACGCCGTCAGCGTCACCGCCGACGGCGTCGCGGTGGAGAACCTCACCGTGCGCAACGGCAAGGTCAACGGCCTGTTCTGGACCGGCGTCAAGGGCTACCGGGCCTCCTGGGTCACCGCCTACAACAACGAGGTCTACGGCATCTACGCCTTCGATTCGACCGACGGGCTGTTGGAGCACTCGTGGGCGTCGGGCTCCTACGACGCGGGCTTCTACGTCGGCCAGTGCAAGCCGTGCGACGCGGTCATCGACGGGGTGATCTCGCAGGACAACGGCCTGGGCTACTCCGGCACCAACGCCGGCGGCAACCTGCACATCGTGCGCTCGGTCTGGCGCCACAACGTCGGCGGCATCGTGCCCAACACCCTGGACTCGGAGCTGCTGCCGCCGTTCAAGGGGGTGGACGTGGTCGGCAACCTGGTGGAGGGCAACGGCAGCCGCAGCGCGCCGGTCCGCGCCCTGGAATGGTCCTCCTACGGCAACGGCATCATCCTCGCCGGCGGCGACGACTCCCGGGTGGAGCGCAACCTGGTCGTCAACCACCCCAACCACGGCATCCTGGTCACGCCCAACACCGACCGGCACTTCTGGACCTCATCGGGCAACCTTGTGCGCGACAACCTGGTGCGCGGCTCCGGACGCGCCGACATGGCCCTGTCCGGCCCGGCGGGGCCGGGCAACTGCTTCGCCGGCAACGACGTGCGCACCTCCATCCCGGTCGGCCTGCAGGCCTTCCAGCCCTGCGAGGGCCTGCGCCTGCCGGTGCGGTTCGACGTCTCCACCGCGCTGCACTCGCTCGGCTCGGTGGCCGAGGGCAACACCGGCGCCTACCCGCACGTGGAGTCCCGCGACGTGCCGGCGCCGCCGCCCCAGCCGGGCCTGCCCGGCGGCGCATTGGCACCGGTCCGCCCCGCCGTGAACGTCTACACCAGCCTGCACCTCGACCTCGACGCGATCGCCCGGCCCGCCTGGCCCGCCGGCCTCGAGGTGACCACCCGCAAGGAGCCCACCATGTTCGGCGTGCCCATCCTGGCCAGCTCGCCCTGGCAGCTGGTGTTCGGCATCTACGGCTACCTGCTGCCGTTCGTGCTCTACGCGGCCTGGACCTCCCTGGCGTTGTGGGACCTGGCCAGGCGCGAGGACCTCGGCCGCCCGGCCACCGTCGCCTGGGTCCTGGCCATCCTGGTGGTGCCGTTCCTGGGCGTGGTCGCCTACCACGTCGCCGGCCGCCCCAAGATCCCCGGCTGGCTACGCCTGGCCGTCCTTGGCGGCGGCGTCGCCGCCTACCTGGTCATCCTCGCCGTCGGCGCGTCCCTCGGCGGCATCACCTAGCCCAGGCCAGGCACGTCAGCAAGGGCGATCACCCCAGCGGTGGGGGCAGGGTCGGTGGTGACGCCCGGCCGCCAGCAGGCGCAACCTGGTTCACCGCCGCCGGGCAGGGCAGAATGGTCAGCGGCAAGCCACCTCAACCGGGTGTGCCCATGTACGACTACGACCTGCTCGTGATCGGCTCCGGACCGGGCGGCCAGAAGGCGGCGATCGCCGCCGCCAAGCTCGGCCGGCGCGCCGCCATCGTCGAGCGGACCGACATGGTCGGCGGTGTCTGTATCAACACCGGGACGATCCCGTCCAAGACCCTCCGCGAGGCCATCATCTACCTGACCGGTCTCAGCCAGCGCGAGCTGTACGGGCAGAGCTACCGCGTCAAGCAGGACATCACCGTGCAGGACCTCAGCGCCCGGACCCGGCACGTGGTCGGGCGCGAGGTCGACGTGATCCTGCACCAGCTCGCCCGCAACCACGTCACCCTGCTGGCCGGCACCGCCCGCTTCGTCGACCCGCACACCATCGGCATCCAGGGCGGCCCGGTCGAGCGGGAGGTGACCGCCGCCAACGTCGTGATCGCCGTCGGCACCCGCCCGGCCCGCCCTGACAGCGTCGAGTTCGACGGGCGCACGATCCTGGACTCGGACGGCATCCTGTCGCTGGAGCAGATCCCCTCGTCGATGGTGGTGGTCGGCGCGGGGGTGGTCGGGCTGGAGTACGCGTCGATGTTCGCCGCCCTCGGCACCAAGGTCACCGTGGTCGAGCGGCGCCCGGGCATGCTCGAGTTCTGCGACGAGGAGGTCATCGAGTCGCTCCGCTACCACCTGCGCGACCTCGCGGTGACGTTCCGCTTCGGCGAGAGCGTCGCCGCGGTGGAGTCCCGCCCCGGCGGGACCATCACGGTGCTGGAGAGCGGCAAGCGGATCCCGGCCGACACCGTGCTGTACTCGGCGGGCCGCCAGGGCTTGACCGACGAGCTGACGCTGGCCAACGCCGGCCTGGAGGCCGACAAGCGCGGCCGCGTCCAGGTCGGGCCGGACTACCGCACCAAGGTCGACCACATCTTCGCCGTCGGTGACGTGATCGGCTTCCCGGCCCTGGCCGCGACCTCGATGGAGCAGGGCAGGCTGGCTGCCTACGCCGCCTTCGGGGAGCCCGCCCACTCGCTCGGTGACCTGCTGCCGATCGGCATCTACACGATCCCTGAGATCAGCTACGTCGGTAGCAACGAGGCGCAGCTGACCGAGGCGTCGATCCCCTACGAGGTCGGCATCTCCCGCTACAGGGAGCTGGCCCGCGGCCAGATCCTCGGCGACTCCTACGGGGTGCTGAAGCTACTGGTCTCCGTGGACGACCGGCGGCTGCTCGGCGTGCACGTGTTCGGCACCAACGCGACCGAGATCGTGCACATCGGCCAGGCGGTGATGGGCAACGGCGGCACGGTCGACTACCTGGTCGACGCCGTCTTCAACTACCCGACCCTGGCCGAGGCCTACAAGGTCGCCGCCCTGGACGCGGTGAACAAGCTGCGCGCCGTCGCCCGCCTGG
>WNGB01014679.1_pt1 | contig 12415 bp, 8 predicted proteins | sample 5400681 | NCBI WGS metagenome assembly WNGB01 (sample SAMN13153367, study PRJNA577476) | soil metagenome | isolation source: 115 cm soil or saprolite under grassland replicate 2 | place: USA:California | collected 2016-06-15 | reverse complement strand
GGTGGTTTTTAGACAGGGAATTCTCGTCAAATGACGAGACGGACAAATTTTTCGTTTTTCGCCGGATGAAGATTTAACCACAGTGAAACATCTTATTTCGTCGCGTTAATAAAGCCGCCCACAGAAATGCTGTCGGTTCGTGTCTTTTTGGTGTCGAACCAAAACTATGCTTTCCTTCCGTATGCAACACAGCTCGATCCTGCTGATGCCCGTGTCCGATGATCGCTTCATAAAACGCGATTGTTTTGAGTCTTCGCTTGGTGGGCGGTGTGAACGCACCGGGCAGTCTATCCTCATAGCGCCGGTCATAGAGTTGCTCTGCAACCTGCGTTCTACTTGCTGGGGGGGCTTTTAAGAGATCGTCGAAAGGGTTCTGTCTCGATATTGCACAAGTCTCCAATAACGCTTTGGCAGGACGCGTCCTTTAGTTCACCGATCACAAGCGGCTCCAACGTTCGCCGCGTTTGATCATCGACTCATAGTAGCTCCATTCTATTAAAGAAGCGATCGCCGGGTCTGCTTTTCCTCTAGCCCTCCGGCCCGCGATCGACTTAAATTCTTCGATCGCCGCAGGAGTCAGAGGCTGCGGCTGGCCGAACGCTCGACCCAGCAGCAGCATTCTTGCGGTTCGTTCGAGTTGCACCATGTTGATACAGGCTTCCTCGATGGTTCTCCCGGTCACGATGGTGCCGTGTCCCTGTATGATGAGCGCGCAGTTTTCGCCCATCGCCTTCGCTGCTTGTTCTCCATGTTCCTGCCAGTAGCCGTAGAGAAAGGAAGTCATCGGCACGCCGTTCTCGAAGCGCACGCTGCTCGTGTGGACGGGCTCGATCTTTCCTCCGACGGCCGCCAGTGCCAAGGTCATTTCCGGATGGCAATGGATCACCGCGCCCACTTCTTCTCTGGCGCGGTACGGACAACTGTAGAAGAAAATTTCGTCGATGGCGTCGCGCCGGCCCGATATGAAGTTTCCCTCTAAATCGTATTCCAAAAGATCGTCGGACGGAATCGTTACATCCACCGGCTCCCTTAGCGGCATTAGAGAAAACCCGCCGTCACTCGGCGACCTGACGCTCACATGGCCCCACATATTGGAAAGTTCCCAGCGCAGGATTGCGCAAGCTGTGGACATTTTGTTTTTGATTTCTTCCGGCGCGCTCATCTTTGCACCGACTCGACGATGGCCTTCCACTCCGGGATCCATTTGTCCTGCATGGCATTGAACTCCTCGTTCTCGATGAAAACTTTTTGCTCGGGAGCGATCACGAATTCTTTTAGAACACCGGAGGCCGTCACATCGAGCCGTGCGCTCGGCAGTTCATAGGCTTTGACCGCCAATGTCTGTCCTTCGCGGCTCAAGAACCAATTGACGAAAACCGTCGCCGCGTTAGGATGCGCCGGTTTGGCGGGCACGCCCAGACAGCCAAAAGCGGGCGAAGCCACCGCTCCCTCTTTTAGATGCGTCACCGCAATTGGTGCACCCGCCTTCACGTAGCGCGCTGCCTGCCCGGGGTTCGGCCAAAGTGCGACAGCGTACTTCCCTTGCCCCACCCATTCGACATGCTGCTGATAGTTTCTAGTCACCCCGGCTTCTTGCGCCTTTAACAACGTGCTCAAATAGTCCTTCGCCTTGCTTAGGCCCCAGAGTGTCGCTAGATAGCTTATGCCGTTGGCGCCGGCGCCAAGGATAGACGGGTCATGCATCAGTATCTTCTTTTTCCATTCCGGTCTCTGCAGATCGAGAAACGACTGGATGGAATTTGCTTTCACTGAGTCCGTGTTGTAGACGACCGGCGGCAATGCGTGGTTGATGAAGCGAAAGGCCGTGCCCGCCTTGTCGTAATTCAACTTGCCGCCGAACCACGCTTTGCCGTCCCTGACTTCCGGCAGAATGAGCATCGGCTCGATCGGCGCGAGATAACCATGCGTGCCGATCAGAGCGATTAACGTGCTGCAGCCCTGAAAGCTGACATCCGCCTGGTGGCTCACTTGCGCGGGAGCGTTGAGATAGATGGACAGCTCGCCTTCTTTCTTGGCGGCGGCAACGGTCTTCTCCCATTGCGCCTCCCCTTGGGCGCCGGCATCGCTGAGAAAGACGAGTCCGAACACCAGCACTGCCAACGTAACCGTGATGCTTTTTAAGCCGTTCATTCCCTCGATCTCCTTGGCCGTCGGCAATGGATCTCTAGCAGGCTGCTGAAAAAGACTCATATGCTTCGTTGCGCTCAATCGCCTCGCTCCAACGTACGGGCTAAGTACGCCTCCGCTTGTCTATTTTTCGCGCGCCTCGCCTCTGAGATCTTTTTGAGCAGCCTGCAATCCGGGTTTTTTAGCAACCTGCTAGACTAGTTTCTCTGATTTTGTAGAGGCGTCTGGCGTTATCCCCAAGGATGCGCTGCTTGGTCTCATCGGACAGGTCGGGCCGCTCCTGAAAACGTTTCACGCCCTCGGCGATATGGTCTGCGCGCGTGAAGTGGGGAAAATCGGACGCGAATACGAGCACCTTGTCGCCGAGCAGCTGCACCGTGAAGGGAAGCAATTCGTCTTCGAGCTCCGCTTCGAAATAGAGGCGGCCACTCTTTAGATGCTCCTTAGGTTCCTTTTTTTGGTCGCGCAGCAGCACCGACCAATGCTCAAACTCACGCTGCATACGCTCCAGTGCGCACAGCACCCAAGCCGAGCCGGATTCCAAAAAAGCGATACGCAAATTGGGAAAGCGATCGAAAACGCCGCCGAACATCATGTTGACCATCTGGTGCATCTGGCCGATCGGGTGCTGCAAGCAGCGCACATCGATGAGCCGATCAAAGAAACGCATGTCCAGCTGGGGCACGCCGCCGGTGTGCACCGAGAGCGCGATATCGAGATCTTGCGCGGCTTCATAAATGGGATCGTAAGACGGATGTCCGAGCAATCGCTCGACGCCGGCTGCCGGCATGAGAGCACCGACCATGCCCAGTTCCTTGGCGGCGCGGCGCAATTCTTTGGCGGCCTCCGAAGGATTTTGTATCGGCAACACCGCGATGCCGTTCAGCCGCGGGCTAACCTTTAGAAATTTATCGTAGAGCCAATTATTGTAACCGCGCGCGACTACCACCGCCCATTCAGGGTCGCGCACCGAACCGATGTTAAGACCCAGGGTCGGATGCAACACCGTGCCGTCGAGCCCGACCTGATCCAAGGCATCGAGCCAGTTCTGCGCGGTGATTTCGCCGCCGGTGAGTCCACCTTGGCCTCTGCTGACGCCTAGAGCGATCCGATGCCAGCCATCGCCGGAATTGATCAGCGGCTGGCGTAAGAGCTCCTTCCTGCCGCGAAACGGTGGATCGAGATACTCGATGATCTGGTAATCGAGCTCGTAAACATGACCATCCGCGTCGAACAGACCCTTAGTGATTGCCATTTGTGCTCTCCCGATTTTAATCCACGCTCGCTGCCACGCGAATCGAATTTTTCACTTTCCGCGCTTCCTCGATGCGCTGCGGACTCTAACAAGGATGCATCGGACCCGTCAACTTTGCTTACAGCTAAAGCGCAATCTGATCCGGAACCAGGTTCTTTGATCAGATTTATTTTACGGGGGTTGCTATCGACACGTAACATGGGCTAAGAGGGATTCGAGAATTCTGGTCAATTAATAAACACGCACGAGGCAACGAATTATGGACTATTTTGAACCAAAAACAGTCGGCGAAGCGGTGTCGCTACTGGCCAAATATGGCGCTGAAGCCAAGATAATCGCCGGTGGGACCGATATGCTGGTGGATATGAAATATAAGGAAGAGCCCGGATGTCTAATCAACATCAAGAAAATTCCCGGCCTGAGCTCAATCCAGGAGAACGGAGGTAGCCTGCGCATCGGCGCGCTGACGACGATCCGGGACGTCGAAATCAACGTTCTCGTCCGCGACAAGCTGCCGGTGCTGTGGGAGTCGTCGCATCAGTTCGCGTCGCTGCAGATCCGCAATACGGCGACCATCGGCGGCAACATTTGTCGCGCCTCACCTTCGGGTGAAACACTGGCGCCGCTGCTCGTGTTGGAAGCCGCGGGTAAGTGCGCTTTCTCGGATGGCGAAAAAACCCAACCGTTCACGTCATTTTTTCAGGGACCGGGGAAATCAGTTCTCGGCACGAAAGGTCTCTTGACCGAAATCGACGTTCCTTATCCGGCGGCTGGTACTAAAAGCGTTTACTTGAAACACGCCGTGCGCGGCGCGATGGACATCGCCATGGTCGGCGTCGCCGTTCTGCTTACGCCGGATGCGACGAAGAACAATGTTCAGGACGTGCGCATCGGTCTAGGCGCGGTGGCGCCGACACCGATTCGCGCGACAAAGACGGAAGCGTTACTGCGCGGCAAACCGCTCAGTGCAGCATTGATTAAAGAAGCCGCCGCCATGGCGGCGACGGAGTCGAGCCCGATCAACGATCAGCGTAGCAGCGCGGAAAATCGCCGCTGGATCGTCGAAGCATTAACTCGGCGCGGTCTCGAGCAAACTTGGAAGGCCGCCGCCGGCAAGGAGGTAGCATAATGAGTCTCACCATCCATACTACAATCAACGGCAAGTCGGTCAGCGCCGGCGCCGAGCCGTCCACATCGTTGTTGGATTTTCTGCGCGATACATTGGAATACAAAGGCACCAAACTCTGCTGCAACACCGGCGAGTGCGGCGCTTGCTCGATCATTTACAATGGCAAGCCGATTAACTCGTGCGTGACCCTCGCCGCCGACGCCAACGGCGCGGAGATTACGACCATCGAAGGCGTGGCCGACGGCGATAAATTGCATCCCGTGCAGCAAGCCTTCATCGACACCGGCGCTGTGCAGTGCGGCTACTGCACGCCGGGCTACATAATTTCGGTGAAAGCGCTGCTCGACCGAACGACCAAACCGACGGCCGAAGACATTGAAGAAGCGGTGTCGGGCAACATCTGCCGCTGCACCGGCTACACCAAGATCGTCGACGCGATCCAACTCGCCGCCGACAGAATGGCAGGGAGGGTTTAAGCCATGGCAAAAGCTGAATACACGGTACTGGGCACCAGCCCTGCGCGCATGGGCGGCATTGAGCGCGTCATCGGCGCGGGCATTTACGGCATCGACTTCGCTTTGAAAGACGAATTGCACGGCGGCATTTTGCGCAGCCAATACGCCCACGCCAAGATTATCAGCATCGACACCAGCGAAGCCAAAAAAATTCCCGGTGTTCACGCCGTGGTCACGGCCGCCGATGCGCCCGACGTGCGCTACGGCCGCACCTCCATCGACCGCTACATGCTGGCGAAGAACAAAGTCCGCTACATGGGCGATCCGGTGGCGGCAGTCGCAGCCGACAGCCCAGCGATCGTCAAGCAAGCGCTCAAGAAAATCAAAGTCGTTTACGAACCGCTGCCGGTAGTCATCGATCAGGAAGAGGCGATGAAGCTGGACGCGCCGACGTTGCACGAGGATATGCCCCTGCCGAAGAACTTGCCCGCGGACGTCAAGGTGAAAAACGTTTGTAGCTTTACGGCCGTTCATGTCGGCGACCCCGACAAGGCAATGGCGGAAGCCGACATCGTGGTCGATGAGGTTTACGAGACCAAGATGATCCATCCACAGTATTTGGAACCGCGCATAGCCGCGGCGCGGGTCGAACCGGATGGCCGCATCACCGTATGGGCGAATGCCCAGGCGCCCTTCGCCGTGCGCACTGACGTTGCCAGACTGATCGGCGTGGCTCTCAATAAAGTGAGAATAATTTCGACCGAGTTGGGCGGCGGTTTCGGCGGCAAGGCGAGTGGCATCACCTCCGGTGCGGCGATTGAACCGATTTGCGCTTTGCTCGCGGTCAAAGCCAAGCGGCCGGTGATGATCGTCCTCGACAAGGCCGAGGAGACGATTTCGACGACGATCCGCTCCGGCGCGAAAATGTATATCAAGACCGGCGTGAAAAAAGACGGCACCATCGTCGCGCGCCAGGGCAAAGTCGTCTACGACGCCGGCGCCTATTCCGGCTTCGGCGCCATGGCGGGCGCGCGCTGCACCAACATGCTCGGCGGCTGGTACCTGATGCCCAACTGCCACATCGACGGCTATGTCGTTTATACGAATAAACAAGTCTGCGGGCCGGTGCGCGGCCCCGGCGGGCCGCAGGCCGCTTTTGCCGTCGAGTCACACATGGATTCCATCGCCGCCAAGCTCGGCATGGACCCGGTGGAGTTTCGTCTGAAGAATACGCCCAAGCCCGGCGACAAAATCGTCGGTGTGCCGAAGCTGCGCGATGTTTCGCTCGGCGAGACCATCCGCACGGCGGCAGAAAAAATCGGATATACAAAGGTAGGGGCGCAGCATGCTGCGCCCGTACTTGGCAAGAACCAAGGCATCGGCATCGCCACCGGCTCATGGATTGAAAGTGCCGGCCCCGGCGGCGGCGCCGTGGTCAAAGTCAACGAAGATGGCTCGGTGACGGTTCACATCGGAAAAATTGACATGGGCACCGCGCCGCGATTCGGCATTCCACTCATCGCTGCCGAAGAGCTCGGCGTGCCGGTGAGCGATGTGACGGTCGTGAACGTCGACACGGACGCCAGTCCCTGGGACGCCGGCACCGTCGGCAGCCGGGCAATCATAGTTTCCGGCACGGCAACACGGCTCGCCGCTATCGACGCGCGCAACCAGATCTTTAAGATGGCCGCAAGCCAGCTCGAAGCCAGCCCCGACGATCTCGAGATCAAGGACAAACAGATCCGCGTCAGAGGCACGCCGTCGAAGTCGGTTCCTCTCGCGACCATCGCCACTGCCGCGCACAACATCATCGGCGAAGTGATCGGCCGCGGCTACTGCGATAACGTAGCGATGATGGCCGAAGAAAAAGCCCGCGGCAGCTCGCAGCCGTTCACGGCTCATGCCTGTATCGTCGAAGTCAGTCCGGATACAGGCAATGTCAAGATTCTTAAATACGTCGCCGTCCACGACATCGGCTTCCCCATCCACCTCGCATCTGTCGAAGGCCAGATCGAAGGCGCCACGGCGATGAGCATCGGCCAAGCGCTGTGCGAGCAAGTCGTCTTCGACAACAACGGCAGAACGATGAATCCTTCGTTCGTCGATTACTTGATGCCGACGATCAATATGATGCCGCGCATCGAAACCACCCTAGTTCACGGCTACCCCGGCGCCGGCCCCTACGGCGCCAAAGGCGCCGGCGAGATCGCCTGCGTCCCGCCGATGGCCGCCATCGCCAACGCGATTTGCAACGCTACTGGTGTGCGGATCACGAAGTTGCCGTTGAGTCCGGAGAATGTGTTGCGGGGATTGAAGGAGGCAGGAAAAGCGTAACGCCCGCAGAATTGAAGCGGAACAATTTATTCGCGAGCAGGGAAATTTTCGCCTCGCGTGGAGCGTGTTGGCGTCATCAGACGGGCTGTTTTACTTCACACCATGCCGATATTCGAGTTCCGATGCAAAAAGTGCCATGCGGTTACTGAGGTATTTTGCTCAAGCGGCCAGTCTGCGACCGGCGCCGTAACCTGCGGACAGTGTGGCAGCCGTGCCACCGCCAAGGTCGTCTCCCGAGTCAGCGTCAGAGTCGCCAGACCAGCCAAATACAGCGAAGACTTTCTGCACAGGGCGCGCCCTTTCTTACGCACGCAGAAACAGACAGGGGAAATTTTCGCCGAGGGCAAGGGGTCGGATGATGCAAGGACGTTTCAGCTCGCCGAGCAGATCGGCCAGGGCATCGATCGCGCCCTCGCGACTCGCTTGCCTTCGCGCCGACGCTGATTGACTCTCGGCGCAAGCGAGAACGGCTCGCGCCGGGTTAACGGGCTTGTCTCGGGCGCGCGCCCAAACCATGATCGCCATCGACACGCGAGCGCATCGGTTGAGCGTGGCGGCGCTAATCGCATTCGACATTCTCAGATGGAGGGGAAGCCATGTGGAACGGATTCAAGGTCATCGACTCGGATGCGCACCACCATGAGCCGCAAGACCTGTGGGCGCGCTACCTAGAGCCGGAGTATCAGGATCGCGTCCCGAAAGTCATTGGCATGCGGCGCAATTTTTTTGTCTATGCGCCCGATGAAAAGATCTTTCCCGCGCTGGAATCGCGGGAGAATATTCCCGCGCACCACGACCAATGGATGGCGGACAAGTACGGCGAAGCTTACAACCGATGGTGGTCGCCGGATATTCGCCTCAAGGACATGGATCGATATGGCTGGGACATTCAAGTCATCCTTTCTACCAACGGCAACCGGATCATGGAGGCCGCGCTCAAGGATGCAGAAGTGGGCGCGGCGATGGCGCGGGCATATCATAACTGGTGCCACGAGTATGCCGGCGCGGACCCCGGGCGCCTGAAGTTCACCGCCACTCCGGCAGCCGGCGATAGCGCGGCAATGGTTTTAGAAACCCGCCGCGCGGTGGAGAAGCTCGGTGCCGTCTCCGTGCGCAATCCACTTTTGCCGCACGGCAAATGGTTGCACGAGTCTGAATACGACGCTCTCTGGCAGTTGGCCAGCGAGCTTGATTTTCCGATCTCCGTCCACGGCGAGTCGCGCCACGTGCGCGCTGCGCCTTTCCGAGAACTCCGCGCCGAGGGCACCTTCAGCGCGCTCGACCATATCATCGGCTTTCCGATGGACAACATGGTAACGATGGCTCACTTTATTTTCGGCGGCGTCTTGGAGCGATTCCCGGCGCTACGGCTTGGCATCTTGGAGTCCAACGCCGGCTGGGTTCAGTTCTGGCTGCCGCGCATGGACGATCACTCCCATGGGCGACGCCTCATTTTGGGCGCCGGCTTGCCGATGAAACCGAGCGAGTACGTCCTGCGCCAATGCGTGATCTCGGCGGACCCCGACGAGCCCGGTCTGGACACGATCATCAATTTCATGGGTGACGACAATCTTGTTTGGAACACCGACTATCCCCACCCGGATGCGCCGGACCCCGTCCAAGTGCTGCCCTGGTTCTCCGCTCAGCCGATCTCGGACCACAGTAAACGAAAAATTCTCTGGGACAACGCCGTCCGCCTGTACGGACCGCGGATTCTGGAACGCACACCATAGGCACAGCTCGGTAGCGCGGCCATCGATTTGCGGTCTTGATGCGCAAGCAACGTTGATCGTGAAAAAAATTTTCGTCAGAACCGGCTTGCGCGCCAGCTAATTAGCATTGCGCGCTGGAACACTTCTAATCGCATGGTCGGGTCAAGCCTACTCTCGTAGCTCCGGCAACACTTCTTTTCCCAAAAGATCGATCTGCGCCAGCCAATCGCCGTAGCGGAAACGCAAATCGTATACGATGTGATCGGCGCCCGCTTGTTCATAGGCGCGTGACTCTCGCGCGATATCGGCTGGCGTTCCTGCCAGAATAAAACCGCTTATATCATCCAGCTTCGAAAATTTTCCGCTCGGCGGTTTGACCCATGTCGAGAACTTGTTGGCCTCGGCGATCAGGGATTCGACGCTTATCTTGCTCAGCGCCGTGTCGCGATCTTTGCTGATACTGGTAAACGGCATCACGGCTGCCCTGATCATAGGCTTCCCGGCCTTTTGACAAAGCTCACGGATGTACCCGATCAGCTTTGTGAAAGTCGCCAGCGTCGTACGTGCTGGCATCCATCCATCGCAATATTCGACCGCGCGCCGGCAGGCGGCCGGTGTGCCGTCGCCGTACCAGATTGGAATCGGCTTCACCGGAGTCGGTTTGAGCGCCACGTCGGTGAAATCGAAATAGTCATTCTTGAAAGAAACTCGTTCACCGGTCCAAAGCTCACGACAGATCTGCACATTGCTGCGAACCAGCTCGGCGCGCTCTTCAAGACCGGTCGGGTAACCCGCCGCCGCAAACTCGTGAGGAAACCCACCTAAGCCCATTCCCATGATGACGCGGCCCTGCGAAATGGCGCTTAAGCCGGCGAACAACTGGGCGAGATGGATCGGATGACGATGGCAGATCGCCATCGACGTGCCGAGCGAAATGTTTTTCGTCACCGCAGCGATCGCCGAAAGCACTAAGAAGCCTTCAATGTGAGTGTTGTCGTTGCCCTCGATGCCATGCGGCTCGAACACGAGATGATCCCTCACCCAAACCGAGTCGAAGCCATAGGCTTCGGCGCGTTGCGCGCCTTCCAGGCAATTTGCCGCTGACGCATGCTCGCAAAAGTGCGGCAACAATAAGCCAAATTTTAATCTCGTTCCCATGAACTCATTTCGACCAAAAGTCCTCCCTTTCTTGCACAATCCAGCGTGACTGGCTAGCATTCATACACTCGATCCCGATATCTAACAGAAAGCTGAACCGAAGCGGGTTATCACTCGCAGTTTCCCCCATGACCAATAACATTTCAGAAGCTGCCCAGATCAAGATTGTTCAACTCATCGCCAAGGAGCTCGGGGTCGGGCCCCATCAGGTCGCTCCCGCTGTGGCGCTGCTCGACGAAGGTTCGACCGTGCCCTTCATCGCGCGCTATCGCAAGGAGGCGACCGGCAACCTGGATGACACGCACCTGCGTAATCTGGATGAACGCCTGCACTATCTGCGCGAACTGGAGGAACGGCGCGCGGCGATCCTGGCCGCGCTCGAGCAACAGGGCAAACTCACCGATGAACTGCGCGGGAACATAGAGGCGGCCGCCACCAAGCAAACGCTGGAAGATTTCTACCTGCCCTACAAGCCCAAGCGCCGCACACGTGCGCAGATTGCGCGCGAGGCCGGGCTGGAGCCGCTGGCCGATGCACTATTCGGCGATCCCACGCTCGATCCGCAGCAGGAGGCGGCGAAGTACGTGAACGTGACACCTGCTACCGAGAGTAGCAACGCCATAAACATTCCCGACGCGCAAGCGGCACTCGATGGCGCGCGCGAGATTCTTTGCGAGCGTTTTGCCGAGACCGCCGAGCTCCTCGCCAAACTGCGTGCGCGCATGTGGGGACAGGGCATCGTTACCTCCACGGTGATGAAAGGCAAGGAGACGGCCGAGGAAGAAAAATTCCGCGACTATTATGCTTATTCCGAAGCCATACGCACCATCCCCTCGCATCGCGCGCTTGCGCTGTTCCGCGGCCAGAGCCTGGACGTGCTGAAGATCGAACTGGGTTTGAGCGAGGAAATCGAAGCCGCCGTGCCACATCCATGCGTTGCGATGATCGCCGCGCATTTCGGCATCGAAGACCGCGGCCGTCGCGCCGACAAGTGGCTGGCCGAGGTCTGCCATTCGACCTGGCGCGGCAAAGCGCATTCGCATATCAGCACCGAGCTGCTGACGCAATTGCGCGAAGCGGCGGAAGCGGAGGCGATTAAAATATTCGGCCGCAATCTGCACGAGTTGTTGCTGGCGGCGCCCGCCGGCCCCAAGGCCGTGCTGGGCATCGACCCCGGCATACGCACCGGTTGCAAAGTCGCGGTCGTCGATGCCACGGGTAAGCTGCTGGAGGCCACCACCATTTATCCGCACGAACCGCGTAACGACTGGCAGGGATCGCTGGCGACGCTGGCGCGAATGGCGGTGCAGCATGGCGTCGAGCTGATCTCCATCGGCAACGGCACTGCTAGCCGCGAGACCGACAAGCTCGCCGCCGAGGTGATCAAGCTGATCGCGTCGAAGATGCCGGAACGGAAGTTGAACAAAATCGTCGTCAGCGAAGCCGGCGCCTCGGTCTATTCGGCGTCGGCATTCGCCGCCAGCGAATTTCCCGAGCTGGACGTGAGCCTGCGCGGCGCCGTGTCCATCGCCCGGCGCTTGCAGGACCCACTCGCCGAGTTGGTAAAAATAGATCCAAAGTCGATCGGCGTCGGCCAATATCAGCACGACGTGAATCAGCGGGCGCTCGCTCGCGCGCTCGATGCTACGGTTGAAGACTGCGTCAACGCGGTGGGTGTGGACGTCAATACAGCTTCGACGCCGCTGCTCGCGCGCGTGTCGGGCCTTAACACCATGCTGGCGAAAAACCTCGTCGAGTTCCGAGATGCCAACGGCCCGTTCCCGAATCGCAAAAAACTGCGCAAGGTGCCACGCCTGGGCGACAAGACCTTCGAGCAGGCCGCAGGCTTCCTACGCATCAACAACGGCGACAATCCGCTGGACCGCTCCTCGGTTCATCCGGAGGCCTATCCGGTCGTCGAGCGCATTCTCGCGCGTATCAGCAAAGGGATCGGCGAAGTGATGGGTCAGCCGGCGGCGCTGAAGGGGCTTTCGCCCACCGAATTCACCGACGACAAATTCGGTGTGCCGACGGTGCGCGACATTCTAACTGAATTGGAAAAGCCCGGCCGCGATCCGCGCCCCGAATTCAAAACGGCTACCTTCCAGGACGGCATCGAATCTCTTGCCGACCTCCAGCCCAACATGATCCTCGAAGGCGTCGTGACCAACGTCGCCGCCTTCGGTGCCTTCGTCGACATCGGCGTGCACCAGGACGGCCTCGT
>WNGB01024150.1_pt1 | contig 12416 bp, 13 predicted proteins | sample 5400681 | NCBI WGS metagenome assembly WNGB01 (sample SAMN13153367, study PRJNA577476) | soil metagenome | isolation source: 115 cm soil or saprolite under grassland replicate 2 | place: USA:California | collected 2016-06-15 | reverse complement strand
GCACCCTGGCCCGGACGCTGGCTCGCAGCCGACAGCCCAGCTCGGCGACCTCCGCGGTCGTCAGCTCGGGCGCCTCAGACCCGCCCACGGGCAGGCGATGCGGGGCCGTGTTCAGGCCCAGCGTGCCCCAGCGCCGATGCCCATCGTGCTCAAGAACCGCGGTCATTTGCAGCTCGCGTCCCTCACTGGCGTCGACCGGTTGCCGTCGCCGCCTTTGTGGTCACCTTCGCCACGGAAGGTACGGGTAAGGGCCTGGGGCGCACGTCAGGTCGAGACCTTAGATTCCAGCCGCCAAGGGACCCTATTTATCGAGGTCAGCCGGGCCTAAGTGCGCCCGGCCAGTCGGAAGCCGAGCCCGAGCCGTCAGCCTCGGTCCCAGCCGGGTGATCAAGACCCAGGCGTGGGCGCGGGCGGCAACCCCAGCGTCACCACTGAGCAGCACGACGTGCGGCCGACCTCGGTCCGATATCGCCACTTGACGCTGCGGCGCCAGGCGGATCGGCATCTCCGCTGGTAGCAGTACCTGGCTGGTTGCGAGGATCGTAGGTCGGCTTGAGATGCCTGCCGCTTGCGGGCGCAACGGTTCCAGACCTGGTAGCCGGGCGAGCTTGGTGCGCAACTGGGAGGCGGCCTCAGCGCAGCCGCCGCGTGGCCAGCCCGCCGGCGCGGACCGCGACCAGGTCGCGCAGGCGCAGCCGGCGGGGCGCGGGCACGTGGTTTGCGGCGGACGCCCTCATCGTGCCGCCTCCCGCCACGGGCTGGTGGTGGACGTCGCCCTGGACGACCCGGACACCTCCCGTGCGGAGCTGCGCGCCATGGCCGAACGGGTCCGGGACGCCACCGAGCGCAGCGAGCAGGAGCGCGCGTGTGGGAGCCGGCCAACCTGGCGGACGCCGCCGCCCGGGCGCTCGAACAGGCCCCACCTCGAGGTCACCGGGCAACTCCCGGCCGTGATAGCGTATCGGCTGCTCTCCTGACACGCCCCCACGTGTTGGCCAGAGCAAGTGCAGGCTCGTCCGTTGCCCCCCGACGGCGTGTGACCAGCTCATGCGTCGTGTCCTTGGCGGTCGGCTCGCCGCCTGTGTCGTCCTGCTCCCCGTCTTGCCTGCTGGTGCGGACCAGCTCGACAAGGCTGGTCGCCCGCCTGCGGGCACGGCTGGAGGCGGCCAAGGGACTGGTGGAGAAGCTGTCGGGATTCTCGCCGACCACCATGGTGGGCGGCCGGCTGATCGCCTGCCCGGTGTCGCGGCCATACTCCTACGTCGACACCTGGGGCGCGGCGCGCTCCGGTGGGCGCAGCCACCAGGGCACCGACATCATGAATCCCTACGGCAACAAGATCCACGCCTACGTCGACGGGGTCATCAGCCGCGAGAGCTCCAGCTCGCTCGGCGGCATCACGCTGTACCTGCGGGGCGACGACGGCAACGAGTACTACTACGCCCACCTGTCCAGGTACTTCGCCCGCGCGGGCCAGCGGGTGCAGGCCGGCGAGCTGATCGCCTACAACGGCCAATCGGGCAACGCCGCGGCGACCGCGCCCCACTTGCACTTCGAGGTGCACCCGGGCGGTGGCACGCCGGTCAACCCCTACCCGTGGGTCGTGCGGGCCTGCGGCTGAGCCACCCGGCACCGCGGGCTCGGCACCGAGCTCGCCCACCTCGCCGGGCACGTCGTCGCGCTCGCCGTCGGTGTCGACCGGTCCATCGCCGCCCTCCAGCGCGCGCACCAACTCCACCCGGAGGTGCGGTTCGTCCAGGGCGACGTGCTGCAACTCCCTTCCCCGACTCAAGCTTCGACGCCGCCCTGGACCGGGGCTGCTCCACCCCAGACGGACGTCAAGCCTACGCCTTGCTCATGTCTCACCTTCGTGCTCCATGGCGGCAAGCCTCGTGTAGTAGTCGGGAAGCTCACGAAGGTGCGCCAGCGCGATCCTGCCCGTCGCCACCGGATCGTCATTGGTGACGTTGGTCTGCGGGTCGCGGCGGCCGTGCTCGAGCTCGACATCCATACCCATCCGAAACTGCTCGATGTCGAAGCGCTCCTGCGCAAGATCAAGGCCCAGCGCCTCGGCGACATGCCGGGCCTCCTCGGTTGTGAAGCGGGCCGTGGTCATGAAGGCCTCCTCACGGTCGGACGCGAATCAGCTCGTTCGAGGCGAGCTGTCCCTGCGAGTCTGCGAACCAGGAATCCGATGCACACCGCGCTCACCACGAGCCCGGCGGCGAGGGCAATCTTCTTCATGTCCTGCTCCTGGTCTCCGACCAGCGATAACTTCACCCCGGTTCACTCCGTGTGGCTACGAACTGCGGAAACCGGGGACCGGTCGATCATCGATTTCTCCGGGCGGTATGCGGATCAGAACGAGCGCGACTACGGGGCGCTCACCGAAGCGATACCGGCAGACGGGCAGCGGTCGAAGGCCTCTAGCTCAACCACCCTGTCGGCCATCTTGGCCTGTGCATCGGCGAGCGCGCCCTTGAGCGCCTCGACGTGGCGACCCTCCGCCTCGCCGACGACCTTCTTGATCGCACGCGTCACCGCGGGCTCGATCGTATCGGCATGATCGTGCTTGTACGCGACGATGAGACCGGCCCCGCCGATGGGGATCGTCTTGCCGGCCTCCTCCTCGATCTTGCTGGCGGTCCTCTTGTGCAGCACCTTCCCGGCGCCTGCACCGATCACGGCTCCGATCGCGGTTGCCGCCAGCAGGGGAGGCGCGAACAGCCCGATCACGAACCCAACGCCGGCGAGGCCCTCCGCGCCCTCTTTGACCATGTGGTCGGTCTGCTCGACCGACAGGTTGCCCTCGAGGTCCTTGCTTACCACCACGGCGCCCATGATCTCGGCGCCGCAGTGCAGGACGGCCTCGTAGTCCTCGTGGGCGGCCTCGGTCGACAAGTAGCCGCCGATCAGGACGTCCGTAGGCTCCCTCGTCATCTGATATCCTCCCCGACCCTAGCCCGACAGGCCATGAGCCGCCAGCGAAGGCCTCGATACTGATGCGATCGGACCACTGCTACCGGAGTTCATAGCACCTGATGGCATTGGGAGTGTTCCACGTCCGAGACGGTCATCGGTTCGGGTGCACGGGTTCGAACACCATCGAGACACGGGAACAAATCAGGGACAGATCGAAAGCCCAGCGCCGCCGCCGCTACCTCTCGCCGCCGCCCCATGTGTCTCTGATCTGTCCCTGCAGCACATGACACCCCAGCGGCGATCAGATCCTGGGCACCCAGCCATGGTGGCGGGCCTCGATGTGCGCAGCGACCGCCGACGCGATGACGAACTGGCCCGGGTGCGCCCGCTCGCCGTACTGCTGGAGCGTCACCGCGAAGGTGTCGTCGATGAAGAAGTGCAGCTGCCAGAAGGCCCGGAAGAAGATGTTCTGGCGCGGATCCATCATCGGCGTCCCGGTCGCGGAGCCGATCCCCATGTGGGCGGTGTTGTGCCAGCTCTCGATAGAGGTAGAGAAGGCGACCAGCTCCTCGAGCGTGTCGACGCCCGACAGGTCCGCCTGGAAGGGGCGCACCCCCATGTCCCGGAACTGCTGCTCGGTGAACGGCTCGATGGCGGGGTCGACGGCGGGCCCGACGATCGTCTTGAAGGAGCGGACCACCCGGTTGTGGAACAGCAGGAACCCGTAGCCGCGGCTGGCTTCGGTGTGCCAGTCGTCGTGGATGGGGCTGAGCCCTTCCAGGAAGCCACCCGGATCCTGCGCGGTCGCCCCGGCCAGCGCGACGAGGCGGTCTCGAAATGGCGCGTGAGACACTTTGCCCTCCCCCCTTCAGAAGCAACGGCAAGGCATGCAAGCACTCTGCGGGTGCAGCGTCAATAGCGGAGTTTGGGACCTCCTGATCAGAGTCTGACAGCGCGAGGTGGCTGCCAGGTCACCGACAGGCGGTCGCGCCTGCTGAACCTGTCGAGGTGGCCGGTGACGAGCTGCTGGACCCGCCGCAGGCTTCAGCGTCATTGGCCTCGGCGCGGAGCGTCAGCGTGCCCTCGTCGGCCCAAATGGTGCACTGGCCCCAGCCGAAGTCGACGATCCCGTGGGTCTCGGACCATTCGACGTGGACCCGCGCCCGGGACGCGACGGCGCGTCGCCGGCGAGGTACGGGTGCCGCCGCCGATGGCGCAGGTGCCGGTCCTGGTGGGTGAAGTGCCGGCAGAGCTGGAGGAGGTACCGGCTCGGGCGCTCGGTCTCCACATGCGCATCGGCGGTCAGCATGGTGCTCCTCCCCCGCAGGAGCTCAGCGTCTGGTGAGGGAGGTCAGCCAGACCCTGGCCGGGTTGCGCCGCCCGCCTTGACGCGCGCCCGGCTCGGGCGGGACGTCGCCCGCCCGAGCGCTGGCCTTCGTGAGCTAAATTAGCGGAGATACGCCTCCTGCGTCTGCGGGTTCAGGTGGCCCAGCCGCTGGGCGCCGGCGCGCTGCGGGCCGCTGAACAGGAAGGAGTCGAACCCGTTGGGGATGTCGCTGCCGTAGATAAAGCCGTTGTACCAGTAGGCGGCCCAGAACGAGCCCGGCGTCGGGGACTGGACGTCGTAGTAGGCGATCTCGCTGGCATGCGCCGGATCGGTGAAATCGACCACGTCGACGCCGCCGCCGTACCAGGATGAGGTCAGCAGGTAGCGGCCCTTGACGGGGACGACGTTGAACATGTGCGCGGAGCAGTAGTCGTCGCCCTGGTCGCGGGGGATCAGGAACGACCCGACCGGGGTGGTCACACCGGACCGCAGGTCGCTTGCACGGTAGAACCACACGCGCCCGTCCATCTCGGAGGGGTCGGCGTGGCAGGAGCCGGACTCAGATTCGTCGCCGAAGATGACGTACCTGCCATCCCAGGTCCAGGTCGCCGAGTGCCAGATCTCGAAGCCCGCCACCGGCTCCTGGATGTGCGCGAGCACCTTGGGGGCGAGCGGGTTGGAGATGTCCCATAGCTGCGCCTCGCTCAAGCAGGCGACCGCGGCCAGCCGCAAGGGCATGAACACGCCGACGTCGTGGCAGCCGATCGTGGGCCCGAGCCCGTCCAGCTCGAACGGCTCGGCGTCGATCGCGGGTGTGGCCACCACCGCCGCGTCCTGGGGATGCGCCAGCGGCACGCTCACGATGGAGAACTTGGCGTGCAGCGGGTTGGCCTCGCGGCCGTCTCCGCACGTCGGGCCGGGGAGCAGGAAATAGGACAGGACGTAGATCAGCACCCGCCCGTGGGCCAGGTCCGGGATGAGCGTGTTGGTGTGCGAGCCGCAGTCGGTGTCCACCAGCTTCACCAGCTGCGGGCTACGCGGATTGGACACGTCGAAGACCTGGACGCCCTCGAACTGCCCGGGGATCGTCGGGTCCGGCGACCGCTCACCCGCGCAGGAGCGTTCCGTCATCGGGTAGTCGACCGAGCGGACCAGGACGTTGCCCCAGACGGTGACGTCCCCCTGCCCGGAGCCGCAGTCCACGTCGGCGAGCACGCTCGGATGATTCGGGTCGGCGATGTCGAGCACGCGGAAGCCGTTGTAGTTGCCCTGGTAGGCCAGTTGCCCCCAGAAGGCGAGGTCGGAATTGGTGGTGCCGGTCCTCGGCAGCGAAGCCAGCAGCTTCAGGTTCTGGCTGTGCTGGTCCGCGGGCGCCGGGTCGGCCTGTGCCGATCCAGCGACGACGAGCACCCAGAGCACGACGAACAGGAACACGACCAAGCGCGAGACCTTGACCATCAGGCCCTCTTTCCGCCGGTTGCGACATAGGTTCTAACCATATGCCCAGAAGACGGCGGAGCCCACCCATTGGCGCCGGATCGGGTCAACCTACGAGAGGGCGTATCGTCAGAGCTGGCGGGTTCCCGGCCGGGAAGGAGCCTGGCGATGCTCGTGCTCGCTCGCGGAGGAGGGTCCATCCTCTACTTCCTGCCAACCCTTGCGTTTCTGCTGCTCGGGATGCTGTTCATCCTCCGCGCCAACCGTCAGCCGCCTCCTCGTGAGGGGCAGGAGGATGACCTGGCCGCCAAGGTGCTGGGCGACGAAGAGGCTCAAGAACTGCACCGGCGAGCGCGGCGCAAGCGTGCGTTGCGCCGGCGGAACCTGGAGCGATGGCGCCGAAAGGATCCCTAGCGGCATGGATCGGGACCAGAGACCGCCGGCGGCGGGACCATTCGGTCCTCTGGTCTGGAGGCCGTTGACCCTCCACACGCACCACGCGGGCCAGAAGACTGGCCGGGAGCGCGCTGGAAGGGAGGCTGCTGATGAAGGCCGCCGTCGTGAAGAGCTTCAAGCAACCACTGGTCATCGAGGAGCGGCCGATCCCCGAACTGGCTGAGGGCCAGGTGCTGGTGAGGATCGAGGCCTCGGGCCTGTGTCACACCGACATCCACGCGGCGCGCGGAGAGTGGCCGGCCGGTCAAGCCCAACCCGCCGTTCGTGCCCGGGCACGAGGGCGTGGGGATCGTGCAGCGCGTCGGCCGCATGGTCACCCGGGTCGCCGAGGGCAACCGGGTCGCCATCCCGTGGCTCGGCTGGGCCTGCGGGGAGTGCGAGTACTGCACCACCGGTTGGGAGAACCTCTACGAGCGCCAGAAGAACTCGGGTATTCGGTCGACGGGGCCTGGGCCGAGTACGCGCTGGCCTATGGCGCCTACGTGGGCAAGGTCCCAGACGGGATCGATCCCTTCGAGGCCGGCCCGCTCACCTGCGCCGGGCTCACCACGTACAAGGCGGTGAAGGTGTCCAGGGCGCGCCCGTCCGACCTGGTGGCCATCTTCGGGGTCGGGGGCCTGGGCCACCTGGCGCTGCAGTACGCCCAGACCGCCGGCGCTCAGGTGGTGGCCATCGACCTGGTCGACGAGAAGCTGCAGATGGCCAAAGACCTGGGGGCCGCCTACACGGTGAACGCCCGGGAGCAGGATCCGGTCGCGGTGATCAAGGTGCTCGGCTCGATCAGATGCTGGCCCGCGCGACTCCGTGAGGACTCTGAGCAGTCCACTCGCCGGCTGAGGTGGAGACGATCACCCTGCCTGCGAAGCAGGCAAGACCGCCCGAGTCGCACCGGGCGGTCCCACTTGTGGCGGCGTCCTGGCCGCGGTCACGCGCTGACTACGGCTGCGCCGAGCCCTGGTGACCGCTCATCATGCCGCCGCCGCTCATCATGCCGCCGCTCATCATCTGGCCGGCGGTCTGCTGCATCTGCTCGTGCATGGCCTCGTGCTGCTGGCGGGCCCGGGCTGGCATCCGTGCGCGCATCTGCTGCATGGCGGCGCTGTCGTGGATGCGGTCGCACGCCTGCGCCGCAGCCATGGTTGAGGAGTTCCCCTGGCCGGCCGCCACCGGGCGGGTGGCCGCCCAGGCGGCCCCGCCGGCGAGGGCGAGCACCATGACGGCCAGCACGATCACCATGATCCAGCGTGTCCTCGGTTTGATCGTCATCGTCGTTCGCCTCCTTCGACCCGTACCGTAGCCACGGGCTGTGAAGGAGCCGTGAAGGACCGCTGTGGAATCGGTGGGACCGGCAGCCGCACGACGGTGCCGCCGTGGGCGGCGACCAGCTCGCGCACCACCGCCAGGCCGATCCCCGAGCCACCGGCGCGCACGCCGTTGCCACGGAAGAACCGGTCGAACACCCGCGGCAGCTCCTCCACCGGGATGCCGGGACCGGAGTCGGCCACCCGCAGCACCACTTCACCGTCATCGCCGGCCAGCTCGATCCGGACCCAGCCGCCCGACGGGGTGAACTTGAGGGCGTTGGACAGCAGGTTGCCGCCGACTTGCCGGAGCCGGGTCGGGTCGCCGGTCACGACGACGTCGGCGAGCCGCGTCTCGACCGTGACCTGCTGGGCCGCGAACAGGCCGCTGAGCTCGGCCACGGCCTGCTCCAGCAGCGGACGCAGCGCCACCGGTTGGCGTTGCAGCGTAAAGCCGGCCGCCTCAGCGGACGCCAGCGTCTCCAGGTCGTCCACCAGCCGCCCGGTCCGCAGGACCTCCTCGTGCAGCGACGCCAGCGTGTCGGGGCCCGCCTCGACGACCAGCGCGGCGACCAGCCCGCCGAGCAGCAGCAGCCAGTTGACCGCGGTGCGCAGGGCCTGGTCCGCCGGTTGGGTGCCCACCGCCGGAAGCCGCACGACCGCCGTGCCGATGGTCGTGTCGCCGGCACGCACCGCCAGGCGCTGGGTGGGCCCCAGCGCCGCGGACATCATCTGCCGGTGCATCTCGCCCATGCCGTTGTGCGAGGCGCCGCTGGTCTGCCACACCACCCGCCCGGCGGGGTCGAGCAGGGTGAGCTCGCCCCCGCCCAGCAGGTCGACCAGGTCGAGCCGCTCCAGGTCGGCCGCGTCCCAGCCGCCAGCCCGGCGCCACGAGTCGGCCAGCGCGGCGACCAGTCGCTCCTGGCTGGTGCGCTGCTGCTGTTCCAGGTAGCTGGTGAAGCGGGCACCAAAGGCGAGGTTCACCAGCAGCGCGGTCAGCGCCGCCCCGGCCACGGCGACGCCGGCAAACCCCAGCGCCAGCCGCACGGTGAACGAGCGCCTAGGCATCCGGCTTGACCCCGAGCTTGTAGCCCCACCCCCGGCACGGTGACCACGTAGCGGGGCTGGCGCGGGTCGTCGCCGAGCTTGCGGCGCAGGTTCTTGACGTGCGCGTCGATGGTGCGCTCGTAGCCGTCGTAGTCGTAGCCCTGCACCCGGGTGACCAGCTCGTAACGCGACCAGGCCCGCCCCGGCCGGCCCGCCAGCGCGACCAGCAGGTCGAACTCGCTGCGCGTCAGCGCCACCACCGCCCCGTCCAGGCGGACCTCGCGGGCCTCCCGGTCCACCACCAGCCGCCAACCTCGAACGAGGCTACGCTCTCGCGTCCGTGCCCGCGCGTGCGGCGCAGCACCGCCTCGACGCGGGCGACCAGCTCCCTGGGGCTGAATGGCTTGACCAGGTAGTCGTCGGCGCCAAGCCGCAGCCCGGCGACCCGGTTGTCTTCGCTGGCCTTGGCGGTCGCGGATCTTGCGCTCGTCATCGACGACCAGGACGGTTGCCGAGCCCATCACCGCACCCCGATCAGGCCTTGACGAGCCGCTCGATGGCACGAGTGGCCTCGGTCAGCTTCGCCTGCCCGTCCTCACCGCCGCCGGCGGCGACCGCGCCCATCACGCAGTGGCGCAGATGCTCGTCCAGCAACCCCAGCGCCACGCTCTGCAGTGCCCGCGTGGCCGCGGAGATCTGGGTGAGCACGTCGATGCAGTAGGCGTCCTGGTCGACCATGCGCTCGAGCCCGCGGACCTGCCCCTCGATCTTGCGCAGCCGGGCCAGGTACGCGTCCTTGTCCATGCTGTAGCCGCGCATGATGCGTCCCCTTCCATTCCCTTGCCGAGATCTGCACCCAGCATCGGCTGCCGGCTTGCGGGTGGCAGGGCGGACCGGCCCAGACTGCGAGGGGACGATGAACCTATGCCCCCTACCCCTATGCCGCAGTGCGATGGAGTCGACGAAGACCACCCCGGCGGGTCGCGGCCGCGCCTCCAGCAGCGCCAGCAGAGCCGCGATGCCGATCAGCAGCGCGACCGTGGCAGGCGCCGGGAGGATCCCTGTGTGGCCGAACGCCCCGATGCGTGCATCGCCTTCCCGCCCTTCCCCGGGCTCGTTCTCCCTACCCCGGTACCCTATTTGGCGGCCGGTCTGGCGAGGAGGGGCCGAACGGCCCTCTTCGGCCGGGACGAGCCGCCAGGGGCATCGTGGATCTCGGTTGGAGGCCGGGCGAGCGGACCGGGGTCTAGCGGACCGGCTCTGGCGTCTTGCGCCCGGCCGGCTGTGGCTGAGGGGCGCCCGGCGGCGCGTCGGGCAGCCGCAGTCCCTTGAGTGCCAGGGCGTTGACGGCGACGATGAAGCTGGACCCCGACATCGACAGCGCCGCGATCTCCGGGCGCAGCACCAGCCCGAAGGCGGGCTCGAACACCCCCGCCGCGATCGGCAGCGCGATCGCGTTGTAGCCGACCGCCCAGCCCAGGTTCTGGCGCATCTTGCGCAGCGTGCCCCGCCCGATGCGCAGCGCGACCGGCACGTCCAGCGGGTCGGAGCGCATCAGCACCACGTCGGCGGTCTCGATGGCCACGTCGGTGCCGGCCCCGATGGCGATCCCCAGGTCGGCCTGGGCCAGTGCGGGAGCGTCGTTGACACCGTCGCCGACCATGGCGACTCTCTGGCCGGCGCGCTGCAGCTCGGCCACCCTGGCGGCCTTGTCGCCCGGCAGGACCTCGGCGATCACGGTGTCGATGCCAAGCTCGGCGGCGACCCGCTCCGCGGTCGCGCGGTTGTCGCCGGTCAGCATCACCACCTCCACACCCAGCTCGTGCAATGCCTCCACCGCCGCCCTGGCGGTCGGCCGGGGCGCGTCCGCGATGGCCACCAGGCCCGCCGCCTTCCCGTCGACCGCCACCACGACCACCGTCCGGCCCCCGGCGGCCAGCTCCTGGCGCCGCTCGCCGAGGCCGCCCAGCTCGACACTCTCGCGCTGCATCAGCCGCGGGTTGCCGACCGCGACCCGCCGCCCCTCCACGGTGGCGACCGCGCCATGCCCGGGCACGTTCTCGAACCCCTCCGCATCCGCCTCGGCAACGCCATCGGCCTCCGCGCGGCGGACGACCGCCTCGGCCAAGGGGTGCTCGGAGTTGCGCTCCACCGCGGCCGCCAGCCGCAGCAGCTCGGCCTGGTCCACCCCGTCGGCGGTGACCAGATCGGTGACCTCCGGCTCGCCCTTGGTCAGCGTCCCGGTCTTGTCCATCACCACCGCCTGGATGCGCGCCGAGGTCTCCAGCGCCATCGCGTTCTTGAACAGGATTCCCCGCTGCGCGCCGAGCCCACTGCCGACCATGATCGCGGTCGGGGTGGCCAACCCCAGCGCGTCCGGGCAGGTGATCACCACCACGGTGATCGCGAACAGCACCGCGTCAGCGAGCGGTCGGCCGGCCAGCAACCAGACCGCCAGGGTCAGCCCACCCCCGAGCAGGGCGACCAGCACCAGCCAGAACGCCGCCCGGTCGGCCAGGCGCTGCCCTGGAGCCTTGGAGTTCTGCGCCTCCTGGACCAGCTTGACGATCTGCGCCAGCGCGGTGTCGGCGCCCACCTTGGTCGCCCGCACCCGCAGGGTGCCGTTCTTGTTGATGGTGGCGCCGACCACCTGCGAGCCGGGCTGCTTGTGCACCGGCAGGCTCTCGCCGGTGACCGTCGACTCGTCGACCTCGCTGTCGCCCTCTTCGACCGTCCCGTCGACGGCGATCTTGGCGCCCGGGCGGACCAGCAGCAGATCGCCGACCTGCACCTCGGCGGTGGCGACCTCCACCGGCTCGCCGTTGCGGAGCACCAGTGCCCTGGGTGGGGCCAGGTCCAACAGAGTGCGGATGGCGTCGTTGGCGCCGCCGCGGGCGCGCATCTCGAACCAGTGCCCCAGCAGCACGAACGCGGCCAGGACGGTGGCGGCCTCGTAGAACACGTCCCCACCGCCGGTCAGGGTGACGTACAGCGAGTACAGCCAGCCGGCCCCGACCGCCACCGCGACCAGCACCATCATGTCCAGGGTGCGGGCCCGCAGCGCGCGGACCGCGCCGTCGAAGAAGATCCAGCAGGAGTAGAAGATCACCGGCAGGCTCAGCAGCAGCATCCAGACGTCGTCGCGCAGCCCGAACGGCGCCGCCACCGAAAAGCCCAGCACGTCCCGGCCGATCGGCGACCACAGCAGGATCGGGACCGAGAACACCGCGGCGACCAGGAAGCGGTTGCGCATGTCGGCCACCATCGCCGCCATCGACATGCCGGCGTGGCCGCCGTGGCCCATCACCTCCTCGGGGGCGCGCACCGCCTCGGCCGACGGTGGGGCCAGCACGGTCGCCGTGGCCGCGCCGTGGCCGGCGTGCCCGTCCGACGGCGGGTCGGGCTCGACCATCGGGTCGCAGATGTGGGCCGGGACCGACTGGCCGGCACAGTGGTAGCCGCACTCGGTCACCCAGCCACGCAGCTCGGCAAGCGAGGTCACCCTGGGGTCGTAGGTCACCGTCGCGGTCTGGGCAACCGGGTTGGCCTCCACCCCCAGTACGCCGGGACGGCGGCCCAGAACCGCCTCGACGATGTTCTTCTCGCTTGCCCAGTTGAGCCCACGCACGTCCAGGACGGCCGTGCTCTGCTCCTTCCTGGTCTCCACGGTTCTCCCTCCTACCCGTGGGCCATCGGGATCCATCTCTGCGGTGGTCTTACTCGGTGTCGTAGCTTGGCAGCCACCGTACACCGCCCACCCGGATCCGTAACCAGGCGGCAGTCAGCCCGGGCTGACCATCACATGCGCGACTCAGCGTCCTTCGCGGCCGCGCCGCCTGAGCCGCCCGAGCACGAACACGATCCGCCCGGCGACCAGCGCCGCGAGGACGAGGCCAGCGCCGGCGATGGCCAGCAGCAGATCATCC
>WNGB01011044.1_pt1 | contig 12417 bp, 12 predicted proteins | sample 5400681 | NCBI WGS metagenome assembly WNGB01 (sample SAMN13153367, study PRJNA577476) | soil metagenome | isolation source: 115 cm soil or saprolite under grassland replicate 2 | place: USA:California | collected 2016-06-15 | reverse complement strand
CTTCGCGGCGAGCTGCGTGAACCAGATGAGCGCCTCGAGCGCGTTCGTCGTGGTGAGGAGCCCGAGGAGATCGCCCTTCTCGTTCACGACGATGATGCCGTTCAGCTTTCGGTCGTGGATGAGCTTCGCCGCCTCGGCGATGGGCGTCTCCGGCGTGACGGTGTGCGGCTTCGGGTTCATCGCGGAGCGGACCGGAGTCTTCGAGAGCAGGTAGTGCAGCTCCCACTGGTCGAGGCTCGACGCCTTCGCCGGCATGTACCCGAAGAGCATCTTCTCCGTCACGAGGCCGACGAGCTTCCCCTTCTTCATCACGGGGAGCCGCCGGATGTTCTTCTCCTTGAGGAGGTGGATCGCCTCGATCACCGAGGCGTCCGCCTCGATCGTGATCGGCTTCTTCGTCATCCAGTCCGCGACGGTCAGACGGTTCGCCATGGTCAGATCCCCAGGAAGGCCTTCCTCACGTGGTCGTTGCCGAGGAGCTCCGCTCCGGTGCCGGAGAGTACCACCCGGCCGGTCTCGAGGACGTACGCTCGATGCGCGATCCGGAGCGACTGGTAGACGTTCTGCTCGACGAGCAGGATGGTCGTGCCCTGTTCGTTGATCGCCCGGATGATCTCGAAGATGTTCTTCACGAGCAGCGGTGAGAGGCCGAGCGACGGCTCGTCGAGGAGCAGGAGCTTCGGGTTCCCCATGAGGCCCCGCCCGATGGCGAGCATCTGCTGCTCGCCGCCGGACATCGTCCCGCCGAGCTGGCCCTTTCGCTCGGCGAGCCGGGGGAAGAGAGAGAAGACCCGGTCCATGTTCCGCTCGCGGTCCTTTCGCGCCGACTTCACGAACGACCCCATGCGCAGGTTCTCGACGACCGTCATCTCCGGGAAGATGCGGCGCCCCTCCGGCACCTGGATGACGCCCTGCTCGACGACCTCGTGCGACTGGAGGTGGCCGAGGTCGACCTCGCCGAGCCGGATGCTCCCGCGCGTCGGCCGGACGAGCCGCGAGACGTTCTTCAGGATGGTGGACTTCCCGGCGCCGTTCGCGCCGACGACAGTCACGATCTCGCCCTGCTTCACCTCGAGGTCCACGTCCCAGAGGACCTGGAGGTCTCCGTAGGAGAACTCGAGCTTGCGGATCTGCAGCATGGCGCTCCCTGGACCGGTCGTCATCGCTCACTCGACCTGCTCGCCGAGGTAGGCGGCGATGACGTCGGGGTGGTTGGCGACCTCCTGCGGGCCGCCCTCGGTCAGCTTCTCTCCGGAGTTGAGGACCACGATCCGGTCGGAGATCCGCATGATCGCCTTCATGTCGTGCTCGATGACCATCTGCGTGAGGCCGCGCCGCTTGAGGTCGAGGATGAGCTGGATGATCTCCTCCGACTCCGCCGGGTTGAGGCCTCCCATGACCTCGTCGAGCAGGAGCAGCTCGGGCTTCGTCGCGAGGACGCGCGCCACCTCGAGCTTCTTGCGCTCGCCGATGGGCAGGCCGCCCGCGAGATGGGAGTCCTTGTGGTCGAGCCGCACCACGGCGAGCTGCTCGTGCGCGACCTCGCGCGCGACCGCGAGCGAGTTCGTCCGCGCGAGGGCGCCGACCATCACGTTGTCGAGCACCGTCATCTTCGCGAGCGGCCGCACCTTCTGCCAGGTGCGGACCATGCCGAGCCGGCAGACCTGGTCGGGCTGCAGGCCGTTCAGGCGCACGCCCTTGAGCACCACCTCGCCCTTCGAAGGCGGGTAGTAGCCCGTGATGCAGTTGAAGAGGGTGGTCTTGCCGGCGCCGTTCGGGCCGATGAGGCCCATGATCATCCCCTGCTCCATCGAGAAGGAGACGTCCGCGTTCGCCGCGAGGCCGCCGAAGTACTTCGAGACATTCTTGATCTCGAGCATCGCCATGTTGGCCTCCTACGCCGGGCTGGCCGCGGCCGGGCTCGCCTCGCGGCGGCGGCGCGAGCGCGCGACGATCCGCCGGATGACCCCGAGCACGCCCTCGGGCGCGAACAGGATCACGACGACGACGAGGATGCCGTACACGAGCAGGTGCGCGTTCGAGAGGTAGGTCTCGATGAAGCGCACGACGCCCGAGTCGGGGGAAACGACGCCGACCTGCACGAGGCCGCGGGGGTTCCGCAGGATCTCCGAGAGCGGGACGAGCACCGCCGCGCCGAGGACGGGCCCGAGGATCGTCCCGATGCCGCCGACGATGCAGATGAGGACGATCTGCACCGAGACGTCGAGGCCGAAGGCGATGTTCGGGTCGATGAACTTCACGAACATCGCGAAGAACCCGCCCGCCGCGGCGGTGAGCGCCGCGGAGATCGCGAGCGCCACGCTCTTGTAGAAGGTGAGGTTGATCCCGAGCGAGTGGGCCGCGTCCTGGTCCTCGCGGATCGCCTGGAAGTAGTAGCCGAGCTTCGAGTGCTCGACCGCGAAGTTCGCGAGGATCGTCACGACCGCGAGCAGGAGCCCCGCGTAATAGAAGGTCCGCTTCGTGAGGAACTCGATCTCCGTGCCGAACAGGTGGAGCGGCGGGATGGAGGAGAGCAGGAAGCCCTCCGCGCCCCGGGTGAACCCCTTGAAGTGCAGCGTGGCGAGCCGGATGATCTCCGCGACCGAGATGGACGCGAGCACGAAGTAGGGTCCGCGCAGCCGGAACGTGATCGACCCGATGAGCACCGACAGCAGCACCGCGGCGGCGATCGCGCCCCAGACTCCCCACCACGGCGGGATGTGGTTCACCTCGAGCAGCATCATCGTCGCGTACGCGCCGACGCCGAAGTAGGCGGCGTGGCCGACCGAGTACTGGCCGGCGTAGCCGCCGATCACGTTCCAAGCCTGTCCCTGGATGACGGCGAGGAACAGCATCACGCCCATGTGCAGCACGTAGGGCTTCTTCACGAAGGACGGGAAGACCGCGAGGGCGACCACCGCGGCCGCGAAGACGATGATGGGGAGGAGCGAGAGGCCGCGGGCGGGGGAGCGAGGGGAGCGGGTCATGGTCGGTTCCTCTCCTGGCTACACGCGCGACTTCCCGAGGAGGCCGGCAGGCCTGAAGAGGAGCAGGGCGAGGAAGAGCACGAAGACGACGAGCTCCTTCAGCCCCGACGCGACGTAGATCGCGGCGAGCGACTCGGTCACACCGATGATGAGCCCGCCGAGCGTCGCGCCGACGATCGAGCCCATCCCGCCGAGGACCACGATGACGAAGGCCTTGAGGGTGAAGGCGCTGCCGACCTGCGGGTAGATGTAGTAGGTCGGGGCGATGAGCGTCCCGGCCGCGCCGGAGAGCGCGCTCCCGATCCCGAACGCGAGCACGCTCGTCCACTTCACGTTGATCCCCATGAGCTGGGCGGCGTCGCGGTCCTGCGCGGTCGCGCGGATCGCCTGGCCCGTGTCGGTCCGAGAGAGGAACCAGAACAGCGCGGCGGTGATCGCCGCCGTGATGAGGAACGAGTAGAGGAGCGCCTGGGAGACGGACAGGCCGCCGAGGTCGAAGCTCGACGACGAGTAGGAGGTCGTGAGGATCCGATAGTCCGACGTGAAGATGAGCATCATCGAGTTCGACATGATGAGGCCGAGCCCGATGGTGAGCAGGATCTGGTTCTGCGGCAGCGCGTTCAGCACGCGGTTGACGAAGACCTGCTGGAGGAACGCGCCCCACAGGAAGAGCAGCGGCGCGGTGGCGAGCAGGGCGACGTAGGGGTCGAGGCCGGTCTTCGTGAAGATGAACCAGGTCGCGTACATCCCGAGCATGAGCAGGTCGCCGTGGGCGAAGTTGATGACCCGCATCACGCCGAAGATGATCGTGAGCCCGATCCCGATGAGCGCGTAGACGCCGCCCACGAGGAGACCGCTCAGCACCGACTGCAGGAAGACCGTCATTCGACTGCTCCTGGGGGTACCCCGGGAATGTAACGCGCGCTGCGGGCTGCAACCTGGACCTCGACCTGGACCTCGACCTGGACCTGGACCAACGCGAATCGGTCCAGGTCCAGGACCAGGTCGAGGTCCAGGACCAGGTCGTCAGCTGATCACGTCGACTACTTCCACCCCGGGAACGGGTAGACCGCCTTCTTCTTCGCAGCCCCCGCCGGGTAGACCGTCACCGCCGCCCCGCCCTGGTACTGCACGACGGGCATGACGAGCTGGTTCTGGTTCGTGAACCCGTTCACGTCCACGAACTTCACCTCGCCCATGATCCCCGACCACCCGCCCGAGTCGAGCGCCTCGCGGATCTTCTCGCGGTTGCCGCCGGTCTTCGCCGCGACGTCGCCGACGATCATCATCGACGCGTAGGCGCAGGCGGCGTGGTAGGTCGGCTTCTTCCCGAACTTCTTCCGGTAGCGCTCGCCGAACTCGGTCGCGCCGGCGGACGACTCCGGCGTCCACTGCGTGACGGAGAAGACGTTCGTCGAGATGTCCTTCTCGCTCTCGAACTGGGCGGTGTCGAAGCCGGCGCCGCCGCCGAGGAACGCCTGCGGCTTGAGGCCCACCTCGCGCGACTGCCGCATGAGCAGGATGGCGTCCGCGACGTAGGAGACCATGAAGACGAGGTCCGGGTTCGCCGCCTTCATCTTGGTGAGCGTGGAGCGGTAGTCGGCGGCGCCCTTCTGGTACGCCTCGTCGCCCACGATCTGCAGGCCCTTCGCCTTCGCGTACTCCTTGCCGGCGGCGGAGACGGAGTTGCCGAAGTCGGTGGACTCGTAGACGAAGGCGATGGACTTCGGCTTGCCGAGGGAGAGCGCCGCGTCGAGGAGCGACTGGGCGTACTGGTGGGCGGGGGCGTTCAGCCGGAAGACGTACTTGTACCCCTGCCGCGTGATCTCCTCCTTCGCGGCGGCCGGGATGACCTGCGGGATCTTGTACTGCTCCGCGAGCTTCGCGACGGCGTTCGCGTTGGCCGAGGTGTAGGGACCGACGATGGCGGCGACCTCGTCGCCGGTGGCGAGCTGCTCCATCGCGCCCATCGCCTTGTCGGGCTTGCCCGTGTCGTCCTGCTTCACGAGCGTGACCTTGACCCCCTTCTTCGCGAGGTCCTCGAGCGCGAGGTCGACGCCGTTCGTGAGGTTCTCCCCGATGGGCGCCTCGGCGCCGGTCATCGTGTTGATGAAGCCGACCTTCACCTGCGCGCGGCCGACGCCCGGCAGGGCGAGCGCGAGCGCGGCGAGGACCTTCGTGAGCCGATTCGTCATCTGGGATCTCCGTTCCGTTGCAGGAATGCCGTCGATCCCCCCGGAGTGAACCCTACCGGACCGCGATCCCGCCCCGCCACTGTGGAGAACCGCAATCCGGGGCCCCCTGGCGGCGGGCCCGCCCGGTGCGCGACAATCCGTCTCGCGCCGATGGCCCCCTCCCGCATCCTCACGAGATCACTCGCGCCGCTCGTCGCCGCCGCGCTCCTCGTCGGCGCGCCGGCGCGCGCGGATGCGCCGATCGTCCTCAGGTTCAGCCACGTCGTCGCGGTGGACACGCCGAAGGGGCAGGCGGCCGAGTACTTCCGGGGCCGGGCGGAGGAGCTCACCGGGGGGCGCGTCCGCGTCGAGGTCTACCCGAACAGCACGCTCTACAAGGACCGCGACGAGATCGAGGCGCTGCAGCTCGGGGCGGTGCAGATGCTCGCGCCGTCGCTATCGAAGTTCGGGCCGCTCGGCGTGCGCGAGTTCGAGGTCTTCGACCTCCCGTTCCTCTTCGCGGACTACGACGCGCTCCGGAAGGTGACGCAGGGGCCCGTGGGGAAGGCGCTCCTCGCGAAGCTCGAGCCGAAGGGCATCGTCGGCCTCGCGTACTGGGACAACGGGTTCAAGTCCTTCTCCGCGGGGCGGCCGCTGCGCACCCCCGCCGACTTCCGCGGCCTGCGCCTGCGGATCCAGCCGTCGGTCGTGCTCGACGCGCAGATGCGCGCGCTCGGCGCACTGCCCCAGGTCCTCGGCTTCTCGGACGTCTACCCGGCGCTCCGGGCGGGCGTCGTGGACGGGGCCGAGAACCCGATGTCGAACATCTACACCCAGCGCATGCACGAGGTGCAGCGCCACCTCACCGTCACCGACCACGGCTACCTCGGCTACGCGGTCATCGTGAACAAGCGATTCTGGGACGGCCTCCCCGACGACGTGCGCGCGCAGCTCGAACGCGCCATGGCCGAGGCCACCGAGGTCGCGAACCGGATCGCGCGCGAGAAGAACGAGGCGGACCTCGCGAAGGTCCGCGCCGGCGGCACGACCGCGGTGCACGTCGCGACCGCGGCCGAGCGCCTCGCGCTGAAGCGCGCCCTCGTCCCCGTCCACGCGCAGATGCAGGAGCGGCTCGGCCCGGAGCTCATCGAGGCCATCTACCGCGCGACGAGCTTCCGACCGGACCGGCTGTGATCCCTGCGCCGAGCACCGCCGCGCGCGCCGCGCCCGCCTCCGCCGCCCACGGCTGGCAGTGGTACGCGCCCCGCGCCGCGATCGGGCTCTTCGTCGCGGCGCTCCTCGGCCTGCTGTGGGTGCTTCACCGGCAGGAGCTCGAGGAGAAGCGCGGCGCGGTGATCCGCGACATCCTCTGGGTCGAGCAGAACCTCCGGTTCAGCCTGTCCCGCGATCTCGAGCAGCTCGCGGAGCTCGGCGGGGACGCGGACGGCATCGGCCCCGCGCAGCTCGAGCTGCGGGTGGGGTACCTCCTCCAGAACAGCCCCGGGCTCCTCCGCATCGTGCTGCTCGATCCGGCAGGCGGCGTCCGGGCGAGCGCGCCGCCCGTGGCGCCCGGACGGCCGAGCTTCGACCCGGCGAGCCGGGCCGCCCACGACCTCGCGGTCGCCACCGGCAATCCGGCCTACGGCGCGCCGGTCTCCTCCGCGCAGGGTCAGGTCTTCGAGGTGTTCGTCCCGTGCTACCGCGCCGGTCGGCCGGCGGGCACGGTCGTCGGCGTGTACGGCCTGCAGTCGATGCTCGCCGCCATCGTCCCGTGGTGGCTCGCGGAGAAGCACCTCGTCACGATCCGCGACGGGGGCGGCGCGGTGCTCGCGGCGAAGTCGAACGTCGAGGCGCGGCAGCCCGAGCTGAGCCACCAGGTGCCGCTCGATCCTCCCGGCCACGGGCTCATCCTCCACGTCGAGTCGTACGGGGGGGAGACGCAGCTCCTCCGGAACGTCCTCACCGCCGCGATCGTGGCGCTCGCGGCTGCGGTGCTCTGGAACGTCTGGGCGCTGCGCCGCCACGTGCGGCGCAGGCTCGCGACCGAGGAGGCGCTCCGGGCGGAGCACGCGTTCCGCAAGGCGATGGAGGACTCGCTCCACACCGGCATGCGCGCGGTCGGCCTCGACGGCCGGGTCGTGTACGTGAACCCCGCCTTCTGCAAGATGGTCGGGTACAGCGCGGAGGAGCTCATCGGCCGCCCCGGCCAGCCGTACTGGCCGCCGGAGGAGCGCGCGCAGATCCTCGAGAGCCTGCGGGCGGCGCGCGACGCGTCGGCGCCGCGCGCCGGCATCGAGATGAAGCTCATGCGCCGGGGCGGCGACCGGTTCGACGCGCTCATGTACGAGGCGCCGCTCATCGACGCGGAGGGACGCCACACCGGGTGGATGGGGTCGGTGCTCGACATCACCGAGCGCAAGCAGGCGCGCGAGCTCGCGCGGCAGCAGGAGGAGAAGCTCGCGGCCACCGCGCGCCTCGTCACCGTCGGCGAGATGGCCTCGACCATCGCGCACGAGCTGAACCAGCCGCTCTCCGCCATCGCGAGCTACACGACCGGCTGCCTGAACCTGCTCGAGCACGGCGCCGCGCCGCCCGAGGAGCTCCGGGACGCGCTCCGCAAGACCGCCCAGCAAGCGCAGCGGGCGGGCCGCATCATCCGGCGCGTCCACGACTTCGTGCGCAAGAGCGAGCCGACGCGCACGCCGGTCCGCCTGAACGCCGTCGTCGAGGAGGCGGTGGGTTTCGCCGAAGCGGAGGCGCGCAAGCGCCGCGTCCGGATCCGCGCGGCGCTCGCCGGCGCGGATCCGGAGGTCCATGGCGATCCCGTCCTCCTCCAGCAGGTCGTGCTGAACCTCCTGCGGAACGCGATGGACGCGATGGCGGCGACCCCCGCGGAGCGGCGGGAGATCCGCGTCGTCACCGAGGCGGGGCCTTCGTCGGTCGCGGTCTCGATCGCCGACCACGGCTGCGGCCTCGACCCGGAGATCCGCGACCACCTCTTCGAGCCGTTCTTCACGACGAAGGCGGAGGGGATGGGGATGGGGCTCAACATCTGCCGGTCGATCCTGGAGCTCCACCGCGGGCGGGTCTGGGCCGAGGCGAACCCGGAGGGCGGGACGGTCTTCTCGTTCTCGCTCCCGCTCGACCCGGCGGTCGAGGGGAGCGGGACGTGAGCGGGGGGACCGTCCTCGTCGTCGACGACGACGACGCGATCCGCGACGCGCTCGCTTGGCTCCTCCGCTCGCGGGGCCTGCCCGCGCGGACGTGGCCTTCGGCGGAGGCGTTCCTCGCCGACTACTCCGACGCGATGCAGGGGTGCCTCGTCCTCGACGTCCGCATGGACGGGATGAGCGGCGTGGAGCTCCACGACCGGTTGCTCGCAGCAGGCTGCCGCCTCCCCGTCATCTTCCTCACCGGCCACGGGGACGTCCCGCTCGCGGTGGCGGCGCTCAAGAAGGGCGCGGTCGACTTCGTCGAGAAGCCGTTCAACGACAACGACCTCGTCGACCGGATCGAGGCCGCCGTGAAGCAAGACGAGGTCCGCAGGCGCGAGCGCGAGTCGGAGGCCACCGTGGCGGCGCGCCTCGCCGAGCTGACCGCGCGCGAGCGGCAGGTGATGGAGCGGGTCCTCGCCGGCGACTACAACAAGACGATCGCCGACGACCTCGGGATCGCGGTTCGCACGGTGGAGGTCCACCGCGCGCGCATCTTCGAGAAGATGGGCGTCCGCTCCGCGGTGGAGCTCGCGCAGCTGCTCCCAAAGCGCTGATCCGGCGACGCCCCTCCCGGGTAGGGGACGCGCATCGCGGTGAATGGACCCGGACGGCGCCCCGTCTTGCCCTTGCAGGGTCCGGTGCGGCGTGGCAGCGTCTCCCCATTCGCGCAGTCACGGTCCGTCATCACCGCACCGCGCCACCGGAGGAACCCCCATGCGCATCCGCCTCTTCGCCGCGAGTCTCGCCTGCTCGCTCGCCCTCTCGCCGACCCTGGGCGCCGCCCAGGACCTCGGGCCGACGCTCCAGAAGATCAAGGAGACGGGCACGATCTCGCTCGGTCACCGCGAGTCGTCGATCCCTTTCTCGTACTATGACGAAAAGCAGCAGGTCGTCGGGTACTCGTTCGACCTCCAGATGAAGGCGGTCGACGCCGTGAAGAAGAAGCTCAACCTGCCGAAGCTGCAGGTGAAGCTCACACCGGTCACCTCCCAGAACCGCATCCCGCTCGTCCAGAACGGCACCATCGACCTCGAGTGCGGCTCGACCACCAACAACCTCGAGCGCCAGAAGCAGGTCGCGTTCTCGACCTCGCTCTTCGTCGTCGGGACGCGGCTCCTCACGAAGAAGAACTCCGGCATCAAGGACTTCCCGGATCTGAAGGGCAAGAACGTCGTGACGACCGCCGGGACGACGTCGGAGCGGCTCATCCGCGCGCTCAACGACGACAAGAAGTTGGGGATGAGCATCATCTCCGCGAAGGATCACGGCGAGTCGTTCCTGACGCTCGAGAGCGGCCGCGCGGTGGCCTTCATGATGGACGACGCGCTCCTCGCCGGAGAGATGGCGAAGGCACGCAACCCGAACGACTGGCAGATCGTCGGCACGCCGCAGTCGGAGGAGGCCTACGGCTGCATGCTCCGCAAGGACGATCCCCAGTTCAAGAAGGTCGTCGACGACGCGATCGCCCAGGCGATGAAGTCGGGCGAGGCGGACAAGCTGTTCAAGCGGTGGTTCCAGTCGCCGATCCCGCCGAAGGGGCTGAACCTGAACCTCCCGCTCAGCGACGACATGAAGAAGCTCTTCTCGAACCCGAACGACAAGGCGTTCCAGTAGGGTAGGGTAGGCTCGCCCAGCGGAGCCGACGGGGGCGGGGCGGCTCGGGCCGCCCCGCCGCGTTTCACCGGCAGGAAAGGTCGGACATGGGGTATCACTGGAGATGGAACGTGTTCCTCGAGCCCGCGGGCGGGGGCGACACGTACCTCGACTGGTTCATCGCCGGGCTCAAGATGACGGCGATGCTGTCGCTGTCGTCGTGGTTCATCGCGCTCGCGCTCGGATCGGTGATGGGGGTGCTCCGCACCGTGCCGAGCCGGCTCCTCTACGGGATTTCCACCGTCTACGTCGAGGTGTTCCGGAACATCCCGCTGCTCGTCCAGCTCTTCATTTGGTACTTCGTCATTCCGGAGCTCCTCCCCGTCCGGCTCGGGAGCTGGGTCAAGGAGCTCAACCCGTTCCTGCAGCAGTACCTCGCCGCGATGCTGTGCCTCGCCTTCTTCACGAGCGCCCGCATCGCCGAGCAGGTTCGCGCGGGGGTCGAGTCGCTCGCGAAGGGGCAGAAGGCGGCGGGCCTCGCGCTCGGGCTCACGCTTCGGCAGACCTACAACGTCGTGCTGCTCCCGATGGCGTTCCGGATCATCGTCCCGCCGCTCACCTCCGAGATGGTGAACCTCATCAAGAACTCGGCGGTGGCCTCCACCATCGGGCTCCTCGAGCTCGCCGCGATGGGGCGCCAGCTCGTCGACTACACCGCCCAGCCCTACGAGTCGTTCATCACCGTGACGTTCCTCTACGTCGCGCTGAACCTCGTCATCCTCGGGTTCATGCGCTGGGTGGAGGAGAAGGCGCACGTGCCCGGCTTCATCGGCGGCGGGGGTCGCTAGGCCATGTACGACTTCGATTGGTCCTCGATCCCCGGCGCCCTCCCGTATCTCTGGAGCGGGATGAAGCTCACGCTCCGCATCACCCTCACCGCGATGGTCGTCGGCATCGCGCTCGGCACGGTGCTCGCCGTGCTGCGGATGTCGAAGAGCCGGCTCCTCTCGTGGATCTCGGTCGGATACGTGAACACGTTCCGGTCGATCCCGCTCATCATGGTGCTGCTCTGGTTCTTCCTCATCGTGCCGGCGCTGCTCGAGAAGCTCTTCAGCATCCCGCGGTACTCGGACACCCGGCAGACCTCGGCGATGATCGCGTTCGCGCTCTTCCAGGCCGCCTACTACGCCGAGATCATCCGCGCCGGCATCCAGAGCGTCTCGTCCGGCCAGGTCGGCGCGTCGCTCGCGCTCGGGATGACCGAAGGCCAGGCGATGCGGCTCGTCATCCTGCCGCAGGCGTTCCGGAACATGACGCCGCTCCTGCTCACGCAGACCATCATCCTGTTCCAGGACACCTCGCTCGTGTACGTGTCGCTGCTCGCCGACTTCTTCGGCGCGGCGCAGAAGGTCGGCGAGCGGGACGGGCGCATCGTCGAGCTGCTCCTCTTCGCCGGCGCGGTCTACTTCATCATCAGCTTCGCGGGGTCCTCGCTCGTGAAGCGCTACCAGAACAAGCTCAGGCTCGCGACATGATCTCGATCCAGAACGTCGACAAGATCTACGGGAACGGCTTCCAGGCGCTGAAGGGCTGCTCGACGAGCGTCGAGAAGGGGGAGGTGATCGTCGTGTGCGGGCCGTCCGGCTCGGGCAAGTCCACGCTCATCAAGTGCGTGAACGGGCTCGAGACCTTCCAGAACGGCGAGATCGTCGTGAACGGGATCTCGGTCGGCGATCCGAAGACGAACCTGCCGAAGCTCCGCGCCCACGTCGGGATGGTGTTCCAGCATTTCGAGCTCTTCCCGCACATGACGGTGCTCGAGAACCTCACGATCGCGCAGGTGAAGGTGCTCGGCCGGAGCAAGGAGGAGGCGGTCGAGCGGGGCTACAAGCTCCTCGATCGCGTCGGGCTCCGCGCCCACGCGCCGAAGCACCCCGGGCAGCTCTCCGGCGGCCAGCAGCAACGCGTCGCCATCGCCCGGGCGCTCGCGATGGACCCGATCTGCATGCTGTTCGACGAGCCGACCTCGGCGCTCGACCCCGAGATGATCAACGAGGTGCTCGACGTCATGGTCCAGCTCGCGAAGGAGGGCATGACCATGATGTGCGTGACCCACGAGATGGGGTTCGCGCGCAAGGTCGCCCACCGCGTCGTCTTCATGGACCAGGGGCAGATCGTCGAAGACGCGAAGAAGGAGGAGTTCTTCGGCAGCCCGCGATCGGAGCGGGCGCAGCAGTTCCTCTCCAAGATCCTCCAGCACTAGGGGGCTGTGAAATAGCCTCTCGCAGCCTGGTCCACGGGACCTCCCTCGCCCCCGCGAAGCGGGGGAGAGGGCGGGGTGAGGGGGCTGGAACGAGCCGCTGCCGCCGGCCCGGTGCCGCGTCGCCGCAGGCGCTCCGGCGCCGGCGCTGCGATCGTCGCGCGCGACGAGAGCCGAGAGTCGGCGCC
>WNGB01011041.1_pt1 | contig 12420 bp, 11 predicted proteins | sample 5400681 | NCBI WGS metagenome assembly WNGB01 (sample SAMN13153367, study PRJNA577476) | soil metagenome | isolation source: 115 cm soil or saprolite under grassland replicate 2 | place: USA:California | collected 2016-06-15 | reverse complement strand
ACCGAGCAGAACATGCAACGACCACGGCAGGCCCCCGATCACCAGGGCCGCGGCGAACGACGCGAAGACGAACAGCCGTCGCGGAAACTGAACGAACGAGATCAGCGGCACCGATTCCCAAATTGGGAGGGTGGGTCTCAGCTGCATGACGAGGACGACGCCGAAGACCAGGCCGAACGCGGCCAGCAAGACCAGGTCCGGAGCGCGAAGTGACCCCTCACCCCTTCTCCCCTGGTGGGGGAAGGGGTCGGGGGATGGGGGTCTGGACCTGGCCGCAAGCCCCACCGAGACCATCGCACCGAGCGTCAAGACGAAAGCGATGAGGCCGTAGCGGTGCTCGGCCTCGCCGTAGTAATCAAAGATCAGGCTGCGCTGCAGCAGGTCGCTCGGGCTGAACAGGTAGCGACCGATGCTGAAGGAGCCCTGGCGCTGCTCCTGAATCCGGCTGTAGGGCATCTCGACAAGGGCCGGGACCCAGTAGACGGCTGACAGCGCGAGGGCGAGCAGCACTGCTCCGATGGCTCGCGCCAGCCCGCTGGCGGCGGCACAGCGACCCAGCACTCGGGCCTGGCGCATGGCGAGCAGCACCGCGTAGATGCAAACCAGGCCCGTGAAGAACAGCGCGGTGATGTTGTGGGCCAGGGTGACGCCCGCCAGCCCGCTCGCCGCCATCCCAAATCGGACCCACGTCCACCGCTCCATGAGGAGATGGAAAGCCAACAGCGACCACGGCAGGATCGCGATCGCGAGTGACTCGCCGAAGTCGCCCCCCTTGTGCGCGTCCAGCAACACGTACGGGGCCCACACGTAGGCCAGCGCCGCCAATACCGCGCCCCGTCGACTGCGCACGACGACGCGCGTGTAGGCGTACATGCCGAGCGCGTCCGAGATAAGGCAGAGGGTGAAGAAGGCTCGGACGGCGGCCATGTAACCCAGGCCGATTGCGTGGAGCCAGGCGGCCAGCTCGAAGCCGAGTGGCGGGTACAACTGGTGGAGGAGGTGTCCGTAGCCGAAGCCAAGCTCTGGGGCGAAACGGGGAAACACCACCCCGTGGTGGTGTCCCAGGTCGGTGTGGAGCAGGCGGAAGAGGCTCGGGAGCTGGTCGTCCTGGTACCAGATGGGCCGCCACTCCGGCAGGGCCGCCGCGAGCGCCCCGGCCGACAGGACGCACAACGGGATGACATGCTCCGACCCCACAATGCGCCGACGGAGGCCGCGCTCTGACCGAGCGACCATGGCCGAGAAACGTATCATCCCTGGTGGGGACGGACAAGGCATCCAGTAGAATCTCGGGCGAGCCAGCGCTCGCGGAGGAGCAATTTGTCTGGGCCGCGCCCACCCGCCCAAGGCGACGATGCCGTGGGTAGCATCTCCGCGGTGCTTCCCGCCTACAACGAAGAAGCCGTCATCGCCGACAGCGTCCAGGCTATGGTCGAAACGCTCGAGGCGCTGGCGCCAGACTACGAGGTCATCGTCGTCGACGATGGCAGCCGCGACCGCACCGCGGCGATCGTTGCGCGGCTAAGCCACGACAACCCGCGCATCCGGCTCATCTCTCACCCTCAGAATCGAGGCTATGGCGCGGCCCTCTGGTCCGGCTTCACCCATGCCAGCAAGCAGCTAGTCTTCCTGACCGACGGCGACAAGCAGTTCGATGTGTCGGAGCTGGCCGACTTCCTGCCGCTTCTGGATGGGGCGGATCTGGTGATTGGCTACCGGCAGCCGCGGGCAGATCCCTGGATCCGGCGTCTGTACGGCTGGGGCTGGAACGCCATCGTCGAGCTGCTGTTCGGCTATACCGCGCGCGACGTGGACTGCGCATTCAAGTTGTTCCGTCGCGGCATCCTCGACCGCTTCCAAGTCCACGCAAGAGGGGCGACGTTCAGCGCCGAGTTTCTTGTCAAGGCGCGGCGGCTGGGGTTCGTTGTCCGCGAGCGGCGGGCCAGCCACTATCCGCGCGCGGCCGGCAGCCCGACCGGGGCCCGGCCTTCAGTCATCTTCCGCGCGTTTCGCGAGTTGATCCGCTTGCGGCTGAACCTCGCGTCCGAGTTAGCGGGCACTGCCCGCCCCCAGCAGGTCACCCGGCCCCGCCCTTAACCCAATTCACGGCATGAAGCTTCGTGAGCGGCTGGTCGGACTCGCGTTGGTCGCGCTTGGGGTCGCGGGATTCGGCCTCGCGTACTTGCTGTGGTCGAAGGATCCGATTCAACCACCGCTCCCGCCTGGGATGCGGCCTGACCTGGTACCGATCTTGTCGCCGCTCGGTTGCGTTGTGCCGATGGCGGGCATCGCCTCGGCCCTCCTCGTCCTGGAGGGCCTGAGGCGAGCCATCTTGCCAGAGTAACGCGCTAGCCCTGCTCGCTGGCCGGCCGTGCGCCTAGAGTAGCCGACAGGTCCAGCGGCTGCCCATCGCGCAGCACGCTCAGGCGCACCGTGTCGCCCACCTGACGCCCCTCGAGATAGCCGACCAGGTCGTCGACACTCTTGAGCGGGTGGCCGTCGATTTGGGTGATCACGTCGACGCCGCGCGCGCTCCGTCCGCTTCCATGAATCCCAGCCGACGCCGCTGGGCCGCCCGGCAGCACCTGGGCCACCAGTATCCCCTGCTGAACAGACAGGCCAGCCTGTCTCGCGAGCTCTGGCGTCAGCGCCACCCCGCTCAGCCCGAGCCAGGCGTGTTGGACGGTCTGCCCGCTGGCCAGAGTAGGAAGCAGCCGCTTTGCGGTGTTGATCGGTATCGCGAACCCAACCCCGACTGAGCCACGAACTGGGCTCTCGATAGCGGTGTTGATGCCGATTACCTCGCCGACCGCGTTCAGCAGCGGCCCGCCCGAGTTGCCCGGATTGATCGCCGCGTCCGTCTGGACCAGGTTGCGCATCGTGCGCGAGCCAGTCTGGAACGTGCGGTTGATCGCGCTAACGATGCCCTGGGTGACGGTGCGGTCGAGACCGAATGGAGCGCCGATGGCGATCGCCGGGTCGCCGGGCTGGACCGCGTCGGAGTCGCCGAGCGGCGCGGCCATTACCTTGCCGGCCGGGATGTCGGCCTGGACCACGGCGACGTCGTTGAGCGCGTCTCGGCCGAGTACTCTGGCCGGCAGCTCGGTCCCGTCGGCAAGCGTGACTCGCAGCTCGCGGGCCCCGTCCACGACGTGATTGTTCGTGATGATCCGGCCTTCCGAGTCAGCCACGAAGCCGCTCCCCTCGCCCACCGCTTCCGAGCCCAACGGCCCTGGCCGACCGCCGCGGACCGCGATCGTCACCACTGCCGGTGACACGGCTCGGTAGATGGCGCCTACGTCCGTGGATGCGCCTCGCGCGGCTACCTGGCTGGACGCCCCAGTGCTGGCCGGGGCAGCCGCTGGCGCCGTCGCAACCGGCTGGCCGAGCCTGTAGGCCACCGCCGCCCCGCCGGCCGCTCCGCCCACTCCACCCGCCAGGAGGGCGGTGGCGAGCACCCCGGCCGCGAGTCCCCTTCCCCACCTTTGCGCCGCGCCAGCCGAAGCGGCCGCTGCCTGCACGCCAGCTATGTCTGAGTTCATGCTATTCCTCCCAATAGCGATTCCGGTCGGCCTGTGGCCTCCCAGGAACAAGCTTATGGGAGCAAGCTAAGCCTGAGTTAAGATCAGGCTTAGAAGTGGCTAAGTGCCAGCGGGGCGACGGGCTACTCGACGTCGTACGCGTACAGGTCGAAGCGGTCCATTAGGGCAATCAGTTTGAAAGCGTAGTCCGGGTCAGTGGCGTAGCCCGCCGCGTTGATCGCGCGGGCGAAGGCTCGCGGGTTGTCCCTGACCGCGAGCGCCCCGGCATAGCGCGGCTGCTGGTGAAACCAGCGGCCGTGGTCGACGATCGAGTCGGCCAGCGTCCGGTACGCCTTGAACGACTCCGGCGATACAAGGCTCCGACCGCCCATCACTTCCCAAGCCATGACATCGTAGACACCGGCTGTGCCTGGCCGCGTGGTGGCTTTGATCCCGAACAGGTTATTGGCTTCGCGTGCCAGCCGGCTGCGGCCCCAATCCGACTCGAGGATGGCCTGGGCCAGCGTCACCGAGGTGGGCACCCCAGTCGCGCGCTGCGACTCGCGAGCCGCCGAGGCGAGCGAGAGGATGAAGTCGCGCTCCGACGGCGTCGCGCCGGGCGGCCGGGGCAAGCCCTCCTGTGGATGTGCGATGGCAGCCTGGATGCGAGCGGTGAGCGCGTCGACGGATAGCCTTCTCGCGAGGGGCGTCTCGCCCGCATCGAACGGGTCGAACGATAGCTCAGCCTCAGGCGTGGCCTGATCGGCAGCCTGAAGCCCAAAGAAGCTTGGGACGGCGCCACCTGGCACGACGAGGAGCCGGCCAACAGGCAGCCGGCTCGGGTCGTCGAGCGCGTTGGCTCGGATCAGCTCCTCGGGCCGCGCTCCATAGCGCTCGGCGACGATAGCGGCCGTCTCGCCGGCCTCGACTCGGTGCAGAACACCGTTGAGGGGCAGGATGCTGAGTCGCAGGCCGGCCGGGACCTCGTCTGGCCGCTCGAGCTGGTTGTTCCACAGCAGGGCGCTGATCGAGACGCCGAAGCGCGTCGCGATAGTAGCCAGAGTGTCGCCGGGCCGCGGCTCGTACAGGAACGGCTGGATGGGTGCCCGCCGCGCCGTGGCGCTCGCCGCCGGCGGGTCGATCGGGCGAGGATCGACCACTCGGGCCAGGAGCGGGTCCATCGCGGGCAGATCGGCCCCGTCGGGCGCCTCGACGATCGGTGGACCCAGAGGGGCCAGCCCGTCCAGCGCGGTCCGCGCCAGGGCCAGCAGGTGCTCGTGCCGCGAGGCGCTGGCAGCGCCGAGGAGCAGACAGAACGCGATCAGGGCAACATTAAGAGCTGAGTGGGTCTCAGAAGGCCGCGCCAGCGGTACCGCCATCGGCCCACGGTACTGGCGTAGGCCAACACGCGAAGCGTAGCCAGGCTGGAGCCTGTTAGAAGACGGAAAGGAGCGGGGCACGGGGCGGACCTCCCAGGGCATGCCGAACTGGGGAATGGGGAGCGGGAAGGGGGGCGACTATAATTGATCAACGGCCGAAGCCGCCAAACGGCTCGGCCCTAGAGTGGCTTCGTGCCCACCATAGTGATGCGCATCCCGAAGCGCCTGGAGGTCGCCCTGGCAGGCCGCAAGCAGGTCGGCGAAGTCCTGCGTGAGCTGGGGATCCGCGCCGACACCGTCCTCGTGATCCGCGGCGATCGCCTGCTCACTCGCGACGCCTGGCTCGAAGAAGACGACCATGTGGAGGTCCGCCCAGTCATGTCCGGCGGGAGCGAGTCGTGCGCTGCCTGAAGTGCCGCCAGGAGGCATGGGTGGAGCTGCGCCGCCATAACGCGGCCTACTGCAACACCTGCTTCGTTACCTACTTCCGCGACCAGGTCGGGCGGGCGATCAGGGTCCACCAGATGTTCACTCCCGAGGACCGGGTCCTCGTGGCGGTGAGCGGCGGCAAGGACAGCCTGGCCCTCTGGGACGTGCTGATCGAGGCGGGCTACCAGGCGGACGGGCTGTACATCGACCTCGGGATCGGCGACTACTCGGGCGAGTCGAAGCGCGTCACCGAGCATTTCGCCGCCGCCCGTGGCGCCCGGCTGCACGTGGTTGGGCTCGAGGAGGAGTACGGTTACACCATCGACCTGGTGGCTGCCAAGACCAGCCGCAAGCCGTGCTCCGGTTGCGGACTGACCAAACGCTACCTGTTCAACCGCAAGGCGGCCGAGCTTGGCTACGACGTCGTCGCCACGGGACACAACCTGGACGACGAGGCGGCGACATTGCTCGGCAACGTCCTCCACTGGCAGACCGGCTACCTCGCGCGCCAGGCGCCAGTCCTCGAGGCCGAAGAGGCCGGGCTTGTGCGCAAGGTGAAGCCGCTGTACCGCCTTACGGAGCATGAGACGGCCGCCTACGCCATCATCCGTGGGATCGACTACATTGTCGAGGAGTGTCCCAACGCGGTGGGCGCCCGCTCCCTGCTGTACAAGGACGCCCTGAACGTCCTGGAGGAGCGCTCGCCCGGCGCCAAACAGTCCTTCCTGCTCGGCTTCCTGGAGCGGGCGCAGCCCGCCTTCTCGGCCGAAGACGAGCACGAGCTTCACCCGTGCGTCGAGTGCGGCCAGCCGACGACCACTCCGCGCTGCGCCTTCTGCCGCCTGGCCGACGAGATGACGCGCCCCGGCCCAACTCGCCGCCGCGGCCGCCGCCGTGGGCGCCGTGATCCAGTAGGCAATAGGCAGCCGGCAGCCGGCTAGAACCCCTCCCAACCCCCTCCCCGACGCGGCCCGACGCGGAGAGGGGGAGGGCGCGGCTTCCTCGTTAGGGGGAAGGTCAGGGCTTCGGTTTGTAGGGGTCGAACGCCAGGAACGGCTTGCTCAGATAGCTGGCCGCCTGGATCGTCAGCGTCTGGCCGTTCGTGAACCGGACCCGCCAGTGCTGAAGGTCTGAGGTCGCCGACTCGATTTGGAGCCCGCTCAGCCAGCTCCAGTCCACCGTGCAGCCGCTATCGTCGCTGACATCGTCGACCCTGGTTACCTCGTCATGAGTCGCCATCGCCGACCTCCGGCAAGAGGAATGAGGGATGAGGAATGAGTGAGCTACCATCGTTATACTCATTCCTCATTCCTCATCCCTCATTCCTCATCCCTCATCCCTCATCCCTCATCCCTCATCCCTCCGTAGGGGCTCTGGTGAGAATCGAGCTCGAGAAGCGCGGCCCGATTGGCGAGATCCGACTGAAGCGTCCAAAGGTGCTCAACGCCATGGGGCACCAGTGGCCGGAGGACATGCTCGCCGCCGCGCGAGAGATGCAGGAGGACCGTTCGATTAGGGTGGTCCTCCTGACAGGCGCGGGCCGCGCGTTCTGCTCCGGGCTCGACCTGACCGAACTGGCGCGGGGCGAGATCCCGAATCGGTTTTTCCACACTGCCGAGTACGCCTTCCGAGCCATGGAGACCATGGACAAGCCGGTCATTGCCGGCATTCAAGGCTATTGCCTGGGGGGTGGGCTGCAGCTCGCCATTGCCTGCGACGTGCGGATCGCGGCCGACGATGTCACCCTTGGGCTGCCCGCGGTGCAGGAGGCCCTCATCCCCGGCATGGGAACTTACCGGCTGCCGCGTCTGATCGGCATGGGTTGGGCGCGTCACCTGATCCTGAGTGGCGAGAACATCGGGGCTGATGAGGCCTACCGGATCGGATTGGTCAATCGAGTCGTGCCGCACGCGGATCTGGGACGCGAGCTGGAGGCGTGGGCGACACGCTACCTGGAGGTGCCGCGGCCGAGCCTCATGTGGGCCAAACGCCTCTCAAACCAGGCTTACGACTTGCCCTTCGATCGCTTCGTCGAGGTTTTCGACCACGCGATGGAGGCGGTGCTGGCATCTGAGGAGCACCAGGCCGCGCGGAAGGCGTGGCTGGCGCGGAAACGCGAGGGCCTGGTTGGCCAGCGCTGACCGGTTCTGGGATCGGGCGGCCGAGACGCTGCCCCGGCCAGACCTCGAGCGGCTCCAGGTGGCCCGAGTTCGAGCCTGCCTCGAGCGGCTCCAGGCGTCGGGCATAGACCTCTACCGCGAGCGACTCGCCGACGTTCGGCCAGAGCAGATCCGCGCCGTATCCGACCTGGCTGGGTTGCCCTTCACCGTCAAGGACGACCTCCGCCAGCGCTACCCGTTCGGCCTGTTCGCAGCTCCCCTGCGGGATATCGTCCGAATTCACGCCTCGAGCGGCTCGACCGGTAAGCCGACCGTCGTCGCCTACGCCCGAGCCGACCTCGAGCTGTGGGCCAACGTCCTCGCCCGCGGGCTGGTAGCCGGAAGCCTAGGAGCCGACGACGTCTTCCAGAACGCCTACGGCTACGGCCTCTTCACGGGCGGGCTCGGGTTCCACGACGCGGCCAGCCTGCTTGGCGTTGCGGTGGTCCCGACGGCGGCTGGCAACACGCAGCGCCAGGTCATGCTGATGCGCGACTTCGGCGTGACTGCCTTAGCCTGCACCCCCTCGTATGCGATCTATATCGCCGAGGTCGCCGCGGCGGAGGGGATCGACTTGCGCCGCCTACCGCTTCGGGCCGCGTTCGTGGGCGCCGAGCCGATGTCCCAGGGAATGCAGCGCGAGATCGAGGCTCGTATGGGGATCACCGCCTACGAGCAGTACGGCCTCTCCGAGATCATCGGCCCCGGTGTCGCCTCAGCCTGTGAGCGACAGGATGGCATGCACATCTGGGAGGACCACTTCATCCCGGAGATCGTCGACCCGGACACGGGCCAGCCCCTTGCGGACGGCGAGGTGGGCGAGCTGGTCCTGACCGCCCCGACCAAGGAAGCCTTCCCCCTCTTGCGCTACCGAACTCGCGACCGCACCCGGCTGACCCACGAGCCGTGTGGCTGCGGCCGGACGGCGGCCCGGATCTTCAAGATCATGGGCCGCACCGACGACATGCTGATCGTGCGGGGCGTCAATGTCTTCCCGTCCCAGGTCGAGCATGCCGTGCTCGGAGTCGACGGACTGGAGCCGCACTACCAGATCGTGCTGACCACCCGACCCGACCGCCAGGACGAGCTGTTGGTGAGGGTTGAAGTGTCGGAGCGGGCGGAGCGCACGGCCCTCGAGTCACGCGTCCGCGAGACGTTGAGCAGCGCCCTCGGCCTGTCGATGGTCGTCGAGCTTGTCGCGCCCGGTACGCTCCAACGCAGCGAGGGCAAGGCCGTCCGCGTGATCGACCAGCGCGCGAAGTAAGGCTGGTCAACGGCGCGCTTTAGCTCTGGATCTGGCTGAGCAGATGATCCGCTACCCGCCGTCCGGATACTCGCCCAGGGTTACCGGGAGGGTGCGGTCGGCGCCGTCGCGGTTGATCGACAGGGCGATCGTCTCACCCACCTGCTTCGTGTCGATGTAGGCAACCAGGTCAGCGACTCGGGTTATGCGTTGGCCGTCAACCGAGCGGATGACGTCGCCGCCCGCGGGGCTGTCCGCCGTCCCGCCGCGCAGGCCGGCTAGCGCAGCCGGACCTCCTGGGGCTGCTTCGCGAACGAGGATGCCCTCGTCGATCGGGACCTTGAGCTGCTCCGCCACGAGCGGCGACAGGTTGACGCCCGCGATTCCCAGCCAGGGGTGCTGGACGCGCTCGCCCGCGATCAAGGCCGGCAAGACACGGCGGGCCGTATTGACCGGCACGGCAAAGCCCACGCTCGCCTGCGAACGGTCGACCAGGGTGTTGATCCCGATCACCTCGCCACGCGCGTTGAGCAGTGGGCCGCCCGAGTTGCCCGGGTGGATCGCAGCGTCCGTCTGCACCATGTCCAGCAGCGGCCGCCGCCCAGCATCCTCGATTGGCCGTCCCAGCCCGCTGACGACGCCCACCGTCAGCGTGCGGGTGAAGCCATACGGATTACCGATCGCAATGGCGAGCTGGCCAACCCGCAGCGCGCCTGAGTCGCCCAGCGTAACCGGTCGGAGCAGCTCGGCTGGCGCATCCACCTTCAAGAGCGCCAGATCGTTGAGCGGGTCGCTGCCCCCGACCTCGGCCGCCAGGCGGGTCCCGTCGGCCAGCGTAACCTCGACTCGGCTGCCGTCTTTGACCACGTGATGGTTGGTCAGGATGTGGCCGTCGCCATCGAGCACGAAGCCCGACCCGCTGCCCTGGCGAACGCCGGTGCCCTGTGTGGCGTCGATCGATACGCGGGTTGTGACGTTCACGACCGACGGGCTGACGCGCTCGTAGATGCGCGCCACAAGCTCTTCGTCGTAGGGGACCCGCCCCGCGGGAGCCGATGTCGTCGCCGGCGTGGCAGCCCCGGGAGCAGACGGCTCGGATCCAGGCCCGGGATTGGCCGCGATCAGAGCTGGCGGAGTCGCGGGGTGAGTCCAGCTCCAGCCCAGGGCAAGTCCAAGCCCAACGGCCAGGCCGAACGTGGCCGCCAGTAGAAGTCGCGCTAGCATCCTCTCCTCACGTGCCCGGTCAGTGGCGTTTACTCCGCGAGCCCCAGCAGCCGACCGGGCTCTCGATCCACCGTCACTATAGGGCCGAGCGCGTCCGCCGGTCCAGACCCATGTGGCTTTTCGGCGTCACTTCGAGGGGCCCGCCCTCGTTTTGCCTGAATGAGAGCCGCCCGCGGTTGGCAGCTCACCAGCACGACAGGTAGTTGATGGCGTACCAGCTCTCGATCCGCAGCGCGTCCGCCGTAGTCGCCCCTCCGGTCGCCATCCACTGGCTGGCAGCTATCGTCAACCTGGCTCGCCCGCGACAGCACGTGAGCCTGGCCCGACTGACTCTCGACCAGGTAGCGTTCTGCCTTCTCAGCGCGCTTCCGGCGAGCTTGTTCTTCCTGGTCGCGATGGTCCGCTTTCAAGCGCTGCTCGGATTGCTCGGTCGGGGCGCACCGACCCAAGACCCGGTCGGCCAGCTCTGGTTCTGGCTGCTCGTGGGCCAGGACGCGCTCCCAACCGCCTTTACGGGCCTGGTCGCCGGGCTGTTCGTCATCCGTCGCCGACCGCTGCGAGGCAGGCACAACCGCCGGGGCGACCTGGCGGCGATAGCCGGATCGCTCATTGTCATGGCACTCGTCACGGCTCCACGCACAGCCAATGCGATCCCCGTTCTGGTCCTGTCCGAGTTCATGATGGCGCTGGGAATGGGGGTGACGGTCGTCGCGCTGTTGAGCCTGGGACGCTGCTTCGGCGTGATGCCGCGAGCCCGCGGCCTAGTGCGGAGGGGCCTGTACCGGTACGTGCGCCATCCGATGTACCTGGGCGAGTTCATAGCCTTTGGCGGAATGTTGCTGGCGGCGATCACTCCCTATTGCTTGGCGGTCTTCGTCGCCTTCGTGGGGCTGCAGCTCTATCGGATTCACCGCGAGGAGCTCACCCTGGCCGCCGCTTTTCCTGAGTACTTCGTCTACCGGGCCACAACGCGTCGCCTGCTGCCAGGCCTCTACTGAGCGATGGGCGAGCATTCCTGGCTGCTGTGGGCTCCCTGGCTGGGGGTGTTGGCTGGAACGCTGGTGGCCGGTGTGGCGCGCAGTCTACCCGAACGCGGCCGTCTCCTGAGTCGGCCTGTATGTGTTGGCTGCGGGCGGTCGCTCGGCTGGCTCGCGTCGAGCTCAACGCTGCGGATGCTCGGACTGAACCGGTCGTGCCCGGCTTGCCAGGCCGGGCCTGCCGGCGGCGACGTCTGGCTGGAGCTTGGCACGGCCCTGGCGTTCTCCGCGCTCGCGCTCCGCTGGCAGCCGGGCCTCGGCCTGGCGGTCCATTTAGCTTACGCCGCGCTGCTGCTGACGATCCTGGCCATCGACCTCCGCCATCGCGAGGTCTATCTGGTGCTGGGCTACGGTGGGGTCGTGGCGGCGCTGGCCCTGGCGCCGATTGGGCTGAGCGGTGGGATTGGCAGCGCTGCTCTGGGCACGGCCGTCGGCGCGCTCCTGTTGGGACTCCTCTACCTGCTAGGGCGGCTGCTCTACAGAGGCGGCGAGCCGTTGGGAACCGGAGATGTGACCATCGCCGCGCTGCTGGGGGCAATGGCAGGCTTTCACGGCGTTCTCACTGCGCTGGTGCTGGGCATCTTCGCCGGCGGGATCGGAGCCGTGTTCGTGCTGCTGCGAAGCCGCGACCGCCAGCGTCTGATGCCTTACGGCCCGGCCCTCTGCCTCGGCGGCCTGGTCACCATGCTCGCGGGATAGTCGACCTCGGCGATCCACGTTGGACGGTCCTGGGTGGCTGGAGGACCTCGGACGCTGCCCCGGCACGCGGCTTGCAGCGCCGGACGCGCCGATGCCCGAGCTGAAGCTGGCGCCGCTCCTCGAGGCGACTCACCCGAGTCGGATCCAGGGCTGGCTGCAGCCGTTCGTCGAGTCGGCCGACGCGCGCCCGGTCGTGGCGTCCACCCGCCTCCAGCCGCCGACTTGCTACTGGGCCGTGTACCGGTCTGGCGACCGCTGGGTGACGCTGAAGAGCTTCTCGGCCGACCAGTATGCCCAGTACTGCGCCAGATTGGCCGAGCTGTACCTCGACCGGCTCGGGCATCCCTGTCATCCGCTCGGTGGACTGCTTCTCGCCCCCGAGCTGAACGCGGTTCTGTGGGCGTTCCCATTCGATCCGGCCATGCCGAGCCTAGATCGCTGTCTGGACGGCGAATGGATCGCCGTCGTCCTTCGACGGCGCTCCCCGGCCCCGCTCCGCAGCGAGCTGGTGAGGTACGACCCCGAGGTGGGCGCCGTATTCGCCTATCGTGAGCCTGCGCGGGGGCGCGTCGTGGCCTACGGCAAGGACGCGCCCCAGGACAGCTGTGGACTCGTCTACTTGGTCATGGACCGACTGTGGCGTTCGCCCGCTCGACGGACCGGGCAGCTCCATCTCGCCCGGCCGCTCGCCTTCCGGCCCCAGGCCGGGCTGCTCCTTCAGACGCCGGT
>WNGB01011040.1_pt1 | contig 12420 bp, 9 predicted proteins | sample 5400681 | NCBI WGS metagenome assembly WNGB01 (sample SAMN13153367, study PRJNA577476) | soil metagenome | isolation source: 115 cm soil or saprolite under grassland replicate 2 | place: USA:California | collected 2016-06-15 | reverse complement strand
TGGCGCGTTGTTCGGCAAGCGGAGGGATACGCAGTTGGAAGTTTGGGACATCCGCACACCTCAAACTGTCGAAGACTGCGCCGACGTTGAGAAACTTGCCGATCTGCTCCCACCACTCCGGCCCTCGTACCAGCCAGCGAAGAAACGGCGGATAGACCTTAGTTCCATCGGCGCGGAGCAGCACTAGGTTCTGACCGAGCGCGAACTCCAAGTCGGGCGGCACCGTCGCGGTTTCACCCGGATTGCAGCGTCGAGAGAGGATCACGTCGTTGGCGGTTGGTTTCGCCTTTCGGGTCCACTCTACAAAGTCCTCGCGCTTGATGTGACGCACGTCCGACAGATCAATGCGCCCGCCACGAAGCTGCGGGATTGCTATGTATGGATACCCGTCTTCAGATGCCGGCGGCGTTCGATGATCGCAGTCGATCAGTTCAACGCTGGCCTCCCGAAGCGAGAGGGTTGGCCACTTACTCGCCATACCCAAGTTCCTTCAGATTGGCGGCGATGTCAGCGTCCAGCCTGGCGGCTTCCTCCTGCTGCCCTCGCAGAGCCATGGCGAGCCGCTTCATCTTCACCTCGAACGGCTCGCCGTCGTCCTCCTGAGCCTCGGCGCCGACGTAGCGGCCGGGCGTGAGGACGTGGCCGTGCTTGCGGATCTCGTCGAGCGTGGCGCTCTTACAGAAGCCGGGTTTGTCGGCGTACTCGCCAGGGCCTTTCTCGCCGCGCCAGGCGTGATAGGTGCTAGTGAGGCGGCCGATGTCCTCGTCGGTGAGCTCGCGGTGAGTGCGGTCCACGAGCCTGCCCATTTTCCTTGCATCGAGGAAAAGTACTTCCCCACGTCTATCTCTCAATCGTTGGGCAGGCTCGCCCTCACCCCCGTCCCCTCTCCCAGAGGGAGGGGGGTGGCCGGGAGGCCGGGGTGAGGGTGGTTGCCCTGCCTTGTTACGGGCAAGAAACCACAAGCAAGCGGGTATTTGGGTTGAGTAGAACAACTGCCCAGGCAGGGCAACCATGCAATCCACGAGATCGGCCTCGATGATGTTCTTGCGGATCTCTCCCTCTCCAGACTGGTTGGAGGACATGGAGCCGTTGGCGAGCACGAACCCCGCGTGGCCCGTGGGTGCCAGGTGGTGGACGATGTGCTCCACCCAAGCAAAGTTGGCGTTGCCTGCGGGCGGAACGCCGTACTTCCAGCGCTTGTCCTCGCGCATGAGCTCGCCGCGCCAGTCGCTGACGTTGAAGGGCGGATTGGCGAGGATGGTGTCGGCCTTCAGGTCCGGGAAGCGATCGTTGTGGAAGGTGTCGCCCTGGGCGATCTGGCCCTCGATGCCGCGGATGGCGAGGTTCATCTGGGCGAGTCGCCAGGTCGTGTAGTTCGACTCCTGGCCGTAGATGCTGATGTCGGCGCGGGCCTTGCCGCCGTTGCCATTCCCCTTCGCGTGCGCGCGGATGAACTCGACCGATTGCACGAACATGCCCGAGGAGCCACAGCAGGGGTCGTAAACCCGCCCTTGGTAGGGCTCGAGCATCTCGACTAAGAGCTTGACCACGCAGCGCGGCGTGTAGAACTCGCCGCCCTTCTTCCCCTCGGCGCTCGCGAACTGGGAAAGGAAGTACTCGTACACCCGGCCGAGGACGTCTTTCGAGCGGCTCTCCGTGTCGCCGACCGTGATGTTGCTCACGAGGTCGATGAGCTGCCCGAGCCGCTGCTTGTCGAGCACGGGCCGGGCGTAGTCCTTGGGGAGCACCCCCTTGAGCACCGGGTTGTCGCGCTCGATGCCGGCCATCGCGTCATCTACAATCTGGCCGATCGTGGGCTGCTTGGCCTGCGCCTTCAGGTGCAGCCACCGCGCCTCGGGCGGCACCCAGAAGACCGGATGCTCGGCGCCGCGATACTCATCCGGGTCCTCGGGATCGGCACCATGCGCCCGCTCAGCCTCCAGCTTGGCGTGCTGCTCCTCGAAGGCGTCGGAGATGTACTTGAGGAAGATCAACCCGAGGACGACGTGCTTGTACTCACCCGGATCCATCGAGCCGCGCAGCGCGTCCGCAGCCGCCCAGAGCTTCGCCTCGAAGCCGAGGGTCGCTCCCTTGTTCGATTCGGTTCTTGGTTTCTTTTCCCGAGCCATAAGGGTCACTCACTTGCCCCGCTTCTACCGCGATCCGGGTGGGTCTTCGGCCTGTCCGATCCCTGGAGACGGATGAACTTCTTTTCACCCAATTCTACCTGCCTGATGCTCCTCCTTGCCGATGAAGGGCCAGACGCGGCCGAAATCTGGACCATGCGTATAATCGCGGCATCGTGAGTCAGAGCACGATCATCCGCTTTACCTACCACGACTATCTCCTGCTGCCGGAAGAGTCCCGATACGAGATCATCGATGGAGACTTGCAGATGTCACCTTCGCCGACCGAGCGCCACCAGCAAGCTGCCGGCAATCTCTACGAGGTCTTCGCGCGGTTCGTGCGGGAGCGGCGGCTGGGCAGAGTTCTGATCGCTCCCTTCGACGTCATCCTTTCGGAAACGGACGTCGTCCAACCAGACATCCTCTTCGTATCGAAGGATCGCGCGGAAATCATTCGGGAGAACGGAGTTTTCGGCGCACCCGATCTGGTGATCGAGGTGCTCTCGCCGGCGACGGCCCAGCGCGATCGAACCGTCAAGGCGAAGCTCTATGCGCGGGCCGGCGTCAAGGAGCTATGGCTTGTCGATCCCGACGGCAGAACGATCGAAGTCCTCTCCAACGGCCTCGGCGGCTTCCAACCGGTTTCGCTTGCTCGTATCGGCGAACTCGCGTCTTCCCCGATCCTGCCTGGCCTCGAGGTTGTCGTCAACCAAGTGCTCTGAGATCTAGCAAGTCCCTCCTCCGAATGCCCGTTCAGGGGTCTTCTCGCGCCTTCTCGAGGATCTTGTGTTTCTGGACCTTGCCGAGGGCGTTGCGGGGGAGATCGGCCACTACGCGAACTTCGCGCGGGCGCTTGTAGTCGGCGAGGGACTTCGTGCAGAAGGAGGAGAGTTCCTCGAGGAGAGAGTCCGGGGGCGGGGCGGGGGCGGAAGACGGGTGGAGCACGACGGCGGCGACGATGCGCTGTCCCCAGACGCGGTCGGGGGCGCCGATGACGGCGACGTCCTTGATTCGCGGGTGGCGGCGGAGCACATCCTCGATCTCGCGGGCTGAGATCTTGAAGCCGCCGCTTTTGATGAAGTCCACGGACTTGCGGCCGGCGACCGTCACGTAACCGTCGCGGTCCCGACGGGCGACATCGCCGGTGACGAACCAGCCGTCGCGGAAGGAGGCGGCCGTCTCCTCGGGACGGCGCCAGTAGCGGGTCATCATCCCGTTGCTTCGGGCCAGGATCTCGCCGGGCTCGTCCGCCGGGACGTCATGCCCGGCCTCGTCCACGATCCGGATCTCGCAGCCGGGGATCGGGAGGCCCACCGTGCCGGGGCGCCGGTCCTCGTACGGGTTCGACAGCGTGAAGAGAGTCTCGCTCATACCGTAGCGCTCGAGAATGCGATGGCCGGTTAGCTCCTCGAACCGATGGAAGTCGCCGGCGGAAAGCGCGGCGCTGCCGGAGGTGAAGAGCCGGCCGCGAGCGAGTGCCGAAGCCGATTGCGGCCTCCGGGCAAGAAGCTCCAGGAGCTTGACGTACATCGTTGGGACTCCCTGGAAGAGGGTCGCGTCCTCCCGCTCGAAGGCCTCCGCGATCCGGCTCGCGTCGAAGCGCTCGAAGAGGAGCAAGGTCATTCCGTTCAAAAGCGCGCCGTGAACCCCCAGGCCGAGCCCGTGCACGTGAAAGAGTGGGAGAGCCAGCGCCATCCGGTCTTGCGGAGAGAATCGCCAGAGGCGCGTCACCGCCTCCGTGTTGGCGACCAGAGCCCGAAAAGACAGCTCGACCCCCTTGCTCCTTCCGGTGGTACCCGACGTGTAGAGGAGGATCGCCGAGTCCTCGTCGGCTGGGAGCGGCGCCGGCTCATGGCCAGGCGAGGCCGTCGCGACGAGCCGATCGAAAGCGACGTCCTGCGCGAGAGCCGCGGGATCATCTCCACCGATCCAGACGCGAAAGGCGAGCGCTCGCGGGGGCGCGAGCGCTTCTAGGACTCGGGCGCAGGAAGAGCCCGACCGCAGCACCACTGCTCGCGCGCCCGAGTCCTCGAGGATGTGTGTGACTTCCTCCCCGCGGTAGCGGGTATTGATCGGAACGTGGATCGCTCCCAGCCGATAATGGCCGAGGAGCGCCACGACCACCTCAGGGGAGGTCTCGGCGAAGACGGCCACGCGATCGCCGGGCTCGATCCCTTTCGCCGAGAGCCCGCGCGCATAGGCCGCCGAGAGGCGGTCGAGATCCGCGAAGGTCCACGTTCGTCCCTCGAACACGATCGCAGGCTTCTCCGGCCGAGCTGCGATCGCGGAGAGGAGCCGATCGACGTGCGTCCGGCTCATACCGATCCGGCGCCCAGGAACTGCTCGCGCACTCGCGAGTCCCGGGCGAGCACCACGCAGGCGCCAGCGAGCGTCACCCGTCCCGTCTCCAAGACGTACGCGCGGTCGGCCAGCGCGAGCGCGTGCGGGACGTTCTGCTCGACGAGGAGAACCGTTACGCCCTGCTCGCGGATCCGCCTCAAGGCGGCGAAGACCTCCTTGACAAGCAGCGGAGCGAGGCCCAGAGCCGGCTCGTCTAAGAGCAGGAGACGGGGGCGCGCCATCAGCCCCCGACCGATCGCGCACATCTGCTGCTCCCCGCCGGAGAGCGTCCCGGCCTTCTGCCGCGAGCGCTTCGCGAGCTGCGGGAACATCGCGAAGACCCCCTCGAGGCTGCGCGACCTCACGGCCCGGGCGGAGCGGCAATACGCGCCCATCTCGAGGTTCTCGCGAACCGTCATCCCCGGCCAGAGCTGCCGCGCCTCCGGGATGAGGACGAGGCCTCGAGCAACCAGCTCATACGGCGGCTTTCCGCAGATGTCCTCGCCGTCGAAGAGGATCTGCCCCTGCCGCGGCGCCATCAGCCCGCAGAGGGTCTTCAGGATCGTGGTCTTTCCCGCACCGTTGGCGCCGATCAGCGTGACGACCTCGCGATCCCCGACATCGAAGGAGACGTCCCAGACGGCCTGCACATTGTCGTAGGAGACGTCGATGTTCTTGACCGAGAGGATCACGCTGGCATCCATGAAGTCCGCGCTGTCATCCCGAGCCCTTCGCTTCGCTCAGGACAGGCTCCGCGAGGGATCTGCTCCCGTGCTCGGCCTTGCGGAGCAGATCCTTCGTCGCTGCGCTCCTCAGGATGACAGGAGGCGCCTCGCTCCTCAGGATGACAGGAGGGGCTTCGCTCCTCAAGATGACAAAAGGGGGCCTGCACCTCAGAGCCTGCCCTGAGCGCAGCGAAGGGATGACAGCTGACGGACCCTGGGCTCGAATCACTAGACCGCTTCCTCGCCCAGATACGCCGAGATCACCTCGGGATGGCGGACGACGGCTGACGGTGTTCCCTCGGCGATCTTCTGCCCGAAGTTCAGGACCAGGATGCGGTCGGAGACACCGACGACCGCGTGGACGTGATGCTCGATCATGAGGACCGTCACGCCCGAATCACGGATCGAGACAATGAGCTTCATCGCGTCCATGATCTCCGAGGGGTTCAGGCCTCCCATCACCTCGTCGAGGCACAGGATCTCCGGCTCGGTCGCGAGCGCCCGCGCGATCTCCAGGCGCTTCAGTTCCCCGATCGTGAGCGTCCCTGCGAGCGCTTCGGCTTTCCCGATGAGGCCCGTCTTTTCGAGGATCTGCGCAACGCGCTGTCCGGCGTCTTCCTTGCGGCGTCGGCCGGCGCCGAAGTGAGCACCAATCGAGACATTCTGCCGGACGGTCATGTCCCGGAACGGCCTCACGATCTGGTGCGTCCGCACGAGACCCCGTGTCACGACGGCGTGGTTGGGAAGGCCTTCGATCCGATCGCCGCGGAACCGGATGGTCCCGGAGGTCGGAGCCACCGCACCGACCAGGCACGAAAAGAGCGTCGTCTTGCCGGCTCCGTTGGGGCCGATGATGCCGAAGATCTCGCCTCGGGCCACTTCGAAATCGATTCCAGCGAGCGCGAGGAGCCCCTCGTACCGCTTGGTCAGCCCTTGGACCGAGAGAATCGTCTCAGCCGGCATCGGACACCGGCCTGGAGAAGGAGCGGGCGAGCCCCCGCCGCAGTCGATGGAAGAGACCGAGCAGCCCCTTGGGCTCGAACAGCATCACGGCGATGAGCATCGCGCCGTAGATGAAGAGATACGAGTCGCGCAAACCGGGACTCGACAGCAGTTTGATCTGCAGATAGCCGAAGAGAAGCGCGCCGAGCACGGGTCCCGCGATCGTGCCGAGACCCCCGACGATCGGCATCAGCACAATCGAAAGCGACAGGCGGAAGTCGAAGACGGAGCCGGGCGAGATGTACTGGAAGTTGATCGCGAAGAGACCGCCAGCCACCGCGACGATCGCCGCCGATAGGGCGTGGACCAGGAGCTTGTATTTCGTGGAGTGGACGCCGAGCGCCTCGGCGGCATCGATGTCCTGACGGATCGCCGCGAGGGCCTGGCCAAAGGGGCTCTCCTTGACCCAGGCGGCAAGTGCCACGACGGCGACCGCGAGAATCACCATCGAGGCGTAGTTGCGCGTGAAGTTGAAGGAGCCGGCGGGCATCCGCAGGCCGGAAGACCCGCCCGTGAAGGCGACTCCCGCCGCCACGACCCGCACCGCCTCGGACACCCCGATCGTGGCAATCGTGAAATACGGCCCTCGGAGGCGAAAGGTCGGCAGACCGACAACGAGGGAAAAGGCCGCGGCGAACAGGGCGGCGAGAGGGAGCGTGGCATAGGGGTTGACGCCTTTCAACGCCAGCAGAACCGTCGTGTAGGCGCCGATCCCGATGAAGGCGGAATAGCCGATCGAGACCTGCCCCGCGAAGCCTCCCAGCAGGTTCCAGGCCGAGGCCAGGATGACGGCGAAGGCGACGTTCCAGATGTCGTTCAGCGTCCCGCGCTCGAGAAACCGCGGCGCCGCCAGAAGAAAAACGAGAGCCGCGGCTTCGATCGCGGCCACGCGAACCCAGCGGGAGGCGGGCCTCACGAAATGCTCCGGCGGCTGGAGACCACGCGGCCGAAAGCGCCCAGCAAACCTTGCGGGAAGGCGACGAGCGCGATGACGAGCAGCGTGAAGGAGAGCGCGTCCTGGAACGAGGTGGGAAGCGAGCTGTGGCCGCCGACGACGCTCTCCAGCAGGGCCAGCAGGAAAGCCCCGGCCGCCACGCCGGCGACGCTCTCCATCCCCGCGAGCACGATGATGCAGAAGGACTTCAGCAGGAAGCTGCGCCCGAAATCGGGCGTGAAGGCGTACATCGTCGCGAGCAGGGTCCCCGCGGCTCCCGCGAAAGCGGTTCCGATCCCGAAGGCGACGGCGGAGATCCGGTCCGCGTTGACGCCGGAGATCATCGCCGCATCGCGGTTCTGCGTGACGGCTCGAATGGCCCGGCCCAAATACGTGCGCCGGAGGATGACCTGCAGGGTGAGAAGCGACGCCGCGCTGACCGCGAAGACCGCGACCGATGGGACTCCGACCCGCACCCCGAAGAGCACAACCGACTTCATCGTGTAGCCGGTCAGGATCGATTGCGTGTCGCCGCTCCAGATCGCGTAGGCGAGGTTCTGCAGCACGAGCCACACGCCGAAGAGAAGCAGAAGCGATTCGATCGAGGCCCCCGCCTGCGAGCGCGGAAGGCGTTTCACCATCGTCAGGTAAAGGAGAACGCCGAACCCGAAGAAGACCGGGATGACGACTGCGAGAGAGAGGAACGGATCCAGCCCGAAACGGGAGTAGAGCGTGAAGGTCGCATAGGCGCCCAGCATCAGGACGCCGGCGTGCGCGAGGTTGATGATGCGCATGACGCCGTAGATCACCGCGAGGCCATACGACATCGTCGCGTACAGCCCCGCCGCCAGCAGCGAATTAACGATGATTGCGACGAGGTCTTTCACGCGAGGCTCTGACTGAGGACCGAGGACGGAGGACTGAGGACTGAAACTGCGTTAGCCCTTGAACCTGTTTTTTGGGTAATCGGTTGTCGAGTCCTCAGTCCCTAGTCCTCAGTCCTCAGTCGACCGTCCTAACCCTTCGGAACCGGAGCGACGGGCTCTCCGGTCTTGGACGCGGCGGGCCAGACGATGTCCACTTTGTTGTTCGGCTTGTTCTGCGTGACGACGAACGGCAGGATGGCCTGGCCGGAGGAGCTGAACTTCAGCTCTGCGCCGGGAAGGATCGAGTCCTTCAGATCCACGGCGGCGAGGGCGCTGCGAAGCGCTTCGGGCTTCAGAGAGGCCGCCTTGCCCAGTGCGGTGACGAGAACCCGAACGGTCTCGTAGGCGGTTGCGTGGTACCACTGAGGCTCGCTTCCGGTCCCCGCCTTCCATTTGGCGTTGAACGCCTTTACTTGAGCATAGGGAAGGAGGTCCGACCACCAGCCGCTCGCGAAGATGTAGTCGGTGGCGGCTCCGAGCGCCTTGCGCGCTGCCGCGTCGGCGCCTCGCGCGCCGTAGGTGACCATCTGGAAATAGAGACCCATCTGCGTGTACGTCCGGTGCATCGAGATGAAGTCCTCCAGATGCGCGTCGGCCATGAAGAGATCCGCCTTGGCTGCGGCCACGCGAGTCAGAAGAGGCTTGAAGTCCGGCGTGTTCAACTCGAAGCTCTCTTCGACCGCGATCGTGAATTCGCCCGGATGCGCCTTCACGTAGTCGTGGACTCCCTGCGCGTAGTCCTTCCCGTGCTCGGTGTTCTCGAGCAGAAGCGCGATCTTGAGCCCCTTCTTCAGCTTCCCGGCCGCGACGAGAGAGGCGAGGAAGTCCATCTGCGTGGAGGACAGGACGTCTACCGGCGAGAGAGTGCCGAAGACCCACTTGCTGCGGCCGTAGATACCGCGGGCGCCCGCGCCGCCCGAGATGTAGGGCACGCCGTAGCGCTCGGGCACGACGCTCTGGGCCTGGACCAGGTGCGAGCCGTATCCGCCGATGACCACATCCACCTTCTGCTGCGTGATGAGCTGTTCGACGAGTTGCGCGCTCTTGGCGGCGTCGGAGGTGTCGTCCAAGAGCGTCAGCTCGATCTTCATCGGCTTTCCGCCCACGGTCACGCCGCCGGCGTCGTTGACTTCCTTGACCGCGAATTCCGTCGCCTGTTTGTAGGCGCCTCCGATCTTCGACTCCTTGCCCGTGACGGGCAGGACGGCGCCGACCTTGATGGTTCCATCGGCGGCAGTGAGAACGCCGGGAAGCGCGGTGGCGGCCAGCGCCGCCGCAAGCAGGACGCGCAAGGTGACAGACCCACAGTTTGAGATCATGGCTTCGCCTCCTCCAAAGGCGGCAACGCTTCGAGCGGCGCCGCGAAGTCAACGTGAAGGATCACAACTGCCCCAAGGATATTACGGGCAAGGCCACATCCGTCACTAGGACTGAGGACTCGGGACTGAGGACTCTACCGGCCACACCTCACTGCCACTTTTCATCGTGGCGCCGGCGGCGCCAGTCCTCGGTCCTCGGTCGAGTCGACGCGCTTGTCTGCTCATCTACACAGGAATCCGTCCGCGAGGAGGCCGACGGCCAGAGCGGTGAGACAGGTGCCCGCGACGCCCGGCCAGCCCCAGGTCTGCCAGGCGTACCCGGGCAGGACCGATCCGACGCTCGCGCCGACGTAATAGAAGGTCACGTAGAGCGCGCCGGCGGCCCCTTTGGCCCCGATGGCATTGGCATTGACGAAGGCCGGCGCGGTCGATTGCACGGCGAACATCCCGATACAGAGAACCACGAGTGAGACGACGATGGCCGGCAAAGAATGCACGAGCGTGCCCAGGATTCCTGCTCCGGCGATCGAAAGCCCCACCGCCATCACGGCTCGCCGCCCCACGCGCCGGGAGAGATTGCCGGAAACGAGTGAGGTGGCCACGCCCGCGATGTAGACCAGATACACGGAAGAGACGAGCGCCGTGGACAACCGAAACGGCGGAGCCGTCAGGTAGTAAGGCAAGTAAGTGAAGACGCCGATGAAGGAGAAGAAGACTCCCCCGCCGATCACGAACGCCCCGATCAGGCGGCGATTGCGAAAGTGGCCGAACATGCCGCGGTAGGCGCTGCCGAGCCGGATCCCGGCGATTCCCTGGGTCGCCGGAAGGCCGCGGGCGATCGCGGCCGCGCCGACGAGGGTCAGGAAACCAAAGAAGAGGAAAGGCATGCGCCAGTTCGTGCCCGCCGCCAGCAGTCCCGAGAGGACCCGGCCTGTCAATCCTCCCGCGACAGACGCCGCGATCCATCCGCCGACCTTGGGACCCAGATCCGCCTCGCTGTAGTAATCGCCGATGTAGGCGACCGCGACCGCCGTGACTCCCGGAATGAGAAACCCCTGGAGGGCGCGGAAGAAGAGCAGAATATGAAAGGAGGAGGCGAGCGCGCACAGGAGTGTCGGAATCGCGAGAAGGAGGCAGCTCGCCACCATGACGGGCTTCCTTCCGACCACGTCGGAGAGGGAACCGTAGGCGCTCGACACGAGAGCGATCATCAGGACGACGACCGAGATGGTCAGGCCCGCCGTCGCGGGCGCGATGTGGAATTCCTTCGAGAGCAACGGCAGGATCGGCTGGGTGATGTAGAGGTCCGCATACACCGCGACGGTCGCGAAATTGAGCGCCCCGACCGTCGCGATGACGCCGGGCTCTCCTCCCTCTCCCGGCGGGAGAGGGTTGGGGTGAGGGGCTCCCTTCCATTTGCTCACAAGTTCGAATTGGTTGCCGTTGGCGGAGACAGTTTCAAACCCCTCACCCCACCCTCTCCCCTCGGGAGAGAGGGCGTTCGTCCTACAGCCCCAGGTATGCCTGTCGGATCCGCGGATCCTCGAGAAGCTCCGCCGCCGGACTCGACTGCACGATGCGCCCGGTCTCCAGCACATATCCCCTGTGCGCGTGCTCGAGGGCGACCTGAACGTCCTGCTCGACCAGGAGCACAGTCGTGCCCTTCCGGTTGATCTGGGAAATCAGGTCCAGCAGGTTGTCCACGACGAGCGGCGCCAGGCCGAGCGACAGCTCGTCGATCAGGAGGAGTCGAGGCCGGCTCATCAGACCGCGTCCGATCGCGCACATCTGCTGCTCTCCGCCCGAGAGTCTCCCGGCCATCTGGCCGGCTCGCTCCCTGAGTTTCGGCAAGAGCCCGAAGACCCACTCCAGATCCTCTTCGATCTCGGCTCGGTCTCGTCGCAGATAGACGCCCTGCAGCAGGTTTTCCTTCACCGTCAGACCCGGGAAGAGACGCCGCCCCTGGGGCACGTGAACGATGCCCGCCCCGACGACTTCCTCGGGGCGCGCGCGGGCCAGGTCCTTACCCGAAAAAAAGACCGACCCCGACCGCGGCTTGACCAGTTGCGAGAGCGTGTAGAGCAGGGTCGTCTTGCCGGCCCCATTGGCTCCGATGAGGGCGACGACTTCTCCCTGCCGGACCTCCAGCGACACGTCCCACAGGATCTGGACTTCGCCGTAGCCGGAGCAGAGGTCTCGCACGTCGAGCAGCGTCTCCCCGGGCAGCGGCAGGGAGGGCTTCCAGGCTTCCTCCTCCGGCAAGGGGGTCTGCAAGAACATCCCACCTCTCGTCAGGCGCTCGGGTTCTGTCGTCGCCTTCGCCCGCCGCGCGAAGCGCTCGCCCAGATAGGCCTCGATGACTTCCGGGCTTTCGACGATGTCCTGCGGCTTTCCCTCCGCGATCTTTCTGCCGTAATGGAGCACGACCAGCCGGTCGGAAATGCCCATGATCGCCTTCATGACGTGCTCGATGACGAAGAGCGTTACGCCGTCGCGGTTGATCTGCCGCAGCAGATCCATCGCGCTCTCCATCTCCGTGGGGGTCAGGCCGGCCATGACTTCGTCCAACAGAAGAAGTTGCGGGTCCATCGCCAGCGCCTTGGCGAGCTCCAGCCGCTTCAAGTCCGGGATCGTCAGGTCCGAGGCGGTGTGGTCGATCCGATGCCGGAGGCCCACGCGCGTCAGCACCTCCTCGGCCCGCTCGCGCGCTTGCGCGGCCGTGCGCTCCTTGCCGCGCGCGCCGAACATTGCGCCGATGGCGACGTTGTCCCGGACGCTCAACTGCTTCAAGGGCTTGACGACCTGAAACGTGCGAGAGATTCCGAGACGCCCGATGGCGTAACTCGGCATCTTCGTGATGTCCTCTCCGCGAAAGAGGACCGTCCCCGACGTGGGCTTGTCCAGCCCCGTGATGCAGTTGACCAACGTCGTCTTGCCTGCGCCGTTGGGCCCGATGACGCCCAGGATCTCCCCCTTGCGGATCGTCAGGTCCACGCCGGCGACCGCCGCGAGTCCGCCGAAGCGTTTCGTGATTCCCCGCGCATCCAG
>WNGB01011039.1_pt1 | contig 12421 bp, 9 predicted proteins | sample 5400681 | NCBI WGS metagenome assembly WNGB01 (sample SAMN13153367, study PRJNA577476) | soil metagenome | isolation source: 115 cm soil or saprolite under grassland replicate 2 | place: USA:California | collected 2016-06-15 | reverse complement strand
GGTTCGTGTCGGAGGTTCTTCGCAAGAACCTCGTCAACGACCCGGAGTTGGCAGGTGCTCGTTCGTTTGTCGGTGCGCTGCTGGAGGTCTAGCCGTACGCGCCTCCAACCCCGCCTCCACGGCTCTGGTCGGTTCCCGTCAGCTCGCGATGGCTAGCGTCAACATGGGAAACGCGGGAAACCGCTGGCACACCGGAGCGTTACGAGAAATGGCGTGCGTCGTCGGACGGTTGCGCCACGGTGTACCAGCGGGTTCAAATCCCTTTTCCCGCTCCATCTAGCAGTGAAAGCCCCCGGTTCTCCGGGGGTTTTCATTTCTGTAGTCGTCAGGGCGCGTTCCCTCTTCCCGGGCTGCCTCGAGGAGGCGGTTTCCTGGGCCGATTTCCGCTTCGTCGCGACGTCCGCCTCCATGCCGCCTCCACGGATCGGACCAGACGCAGCAGAACAGCAGAACAGCGAACGAGAGCTATGCGCCGTCGTCATCGCCGGTCGGCGCACTGCTCGACTAGGGCTCCGAGCGGCGCAGGCGGAACCGTTGCAGCAGCACCGCGAGCTGCTTCCCGCGCTCGTACTCGCGGTGCGACTCGGTACGTGATCGTCACGGGGTTCCCGGGACCGTGCATGATGGGAAGGGCGCGCGTCCTTTCCGCCAGTTGCGACTGGGGAAGGATCGCGGACCCGAGGTCGAGGGCGGCCCACTCCTGCATCACGTGGTAGCCCAGCGCCTCGCCCGCGTATACCTTGAGCGAAACGCGTGCCGACGCGAACAGCTCTCGAGTCCTGCGCGCGAGGCCACATCGATCGGGGACCATGACGAAGGTGTCCCCGGCGAGGCTCTTCAGGGTCACCTCGTCCCCCTCGGGCTCGATGCCGTGCCGCGGGACGTAGCAGAGCGCCTCCTGGAACACGGTGCCGAGCGGATCGAGCTCCCGTACTCGGCCTCAGGGAGTATGGCGATGTCGACCGTGTGCTCGCCGAGCCGCTGCAACAGGTCGGACAGGTTCTCCTCGATTCGTCGAATCGAAGCCGTGCAGCACCTGGACGTCGTCGTCGCGAACGAGCAGTTCCTTCGACTGCGCTCCGGGAATTCCCGTGAGGAAGGGGGCCTTGTACCGCTGGTAGACCTCGGCGGCCGCCGCGCGGCGGTCCCGGCGGACCTTCAGGGTGATTTCCAGATAAACCATGGCGTTCTCTTTTTGCCGGGGAGTTGCCGGCGGTCGAGACCATGCGCTCGTGGCGGGCCGCGCGGTAGAGCACCGGGGGAAATGATGTCATTCGAGCCTCCGGCCCTCCACGCGGCTCGCGCGGGATGGGGAATCCCGTCAGACCATCTCGAGATACCGATGCACCATGAGGACGCACCCGGATCCCTCGCCGACGGCGGCGGCCACGCGCTTGCTCGAGCCGGCGCGCACGTCTCCGGCAGCGAAGACCCCGGGAACGCTCGTCTCGAACAGGAACGGACTTCGATCGAGTGTCCAGCCGCCGCGCCCGTGGTCCGCGCGGGCCAGGTCGGGGCCCGTCAACACGAAACCCTTGTCGTCGAGATCAACCCATCCCGAGACCATCTCGGTGCGGGGCCGGGCACCGATGAAGATGAACATCGCCGCCTCGTCGAGCGCGCGCTCCGCCACGCTGTCGACGTCGCGGATCACGACCTGCGCGAGGTGCCCGTTGCCACGAACCGCCTTGACGTCGACGTGCAGCAGGACCTCGATGTTGGGCGTCGCCGCGATCCGGTCGATCAGGTACCGCGACATGGACTTCCCGAGCGACTCGCTGCGCACGAGCAAGGTGACGCGGCGCGCGGTCCGCGAGAAGAACAGGGCGCCCTGTCCCGCCGAGTTGCCCGCGCCGACGACGCACACGTCCTGGCCGCGGTAGGTCGCCGCCTCCGTCTTCGCGGCCCCGTAGTACACCCCGACGCCGAGGAGGGACTCGATGCCGGGAACGTCCAGCGTCCGCCAGGCCACGCCGGTGGTCAGCACGACGGCCTTGCAGGAGAGCTCCGAGCCGTCGGCGAGCCGGAGGAACCGGTACGGATCCTCGCGCCGCAGGCTCACCACCTCCTCGATGAGCATCTCGGCGCCGAACCGGCGCGCCTGGGTCGCGGCGCGGCGCGCGAGGTCCTCTCCGGATACGCCCGCCGGGAATCCCAGGTAGTTCTCGATGAGCGAGCTCGTGCCCGCCTGGCCACCCGGAGCGTTCTGCTCGAGGAGGATCGTGCGTAGCCCCTCCGAGGATCCGTAGAGCGCCGCGGCCAGGCCCGCCGGACCCGCGCCGACGATCGCGAGGTCGTAGAAGGGCAGGCGCGCCCGGGTTTGCAACCCGATCTTCTCGGCCAGCTCGCGGTTGGTGGGCGCGGCGAGGTGGCTGCCGTCGGGAAAGAGGACGACGGGCAGCGCGCTCCCGTCGCCGAAGGAGCCGATCAGCTCCCGGATCGACGGATCCCGCTCGACGTCGATCCACTGATAGGGGATCTGGTTGCTCGACAGGAAGTCCTTGAGCGCGTAGCTCCGCGGCGACGACCGGTCCCCGGCGACCCGGATGCCCTCGTAGGGAAGACGAACGTGCGCGGTCCAATCGGACAGCAGGTCGTCCAGCACCGGGTAGAGCCGCTCCCCGGGAGGCGTCCAGGGCTTCAGCAGGTAGTAATCCAGCCCCACGTCGTTGATGCCGGAGATCGCGGCCTGCGTGTCGGAGTAGGCCGTGAGGAGGACTCGCCGCGAATCCGGGTAGAGCTTGATGACCTCGCGCAGGAGCTCCGTACCCGACATCCCGGGCATCCGCTCGTCGACGAGGAAGAGCGCGACCGGAGTCCCGCGCTGCTTCAGCTGCCGGACGGCCTCGAGCGCCTCCCGGCCGGACCTGGCCTTCAGGATGCGATAGTCGTTCCCGTAACGATGGCGCAGATCGCGCTCGATGGCCCCGAGCACCTCGGGGTCGTCATCCACGGAGAAGATCACCGGCTTGGCCATGGTCAGGTTTCTCCGGACTGCGGCGCGGACGGCGTCTCGATCGGCAGCTTCACCGTGAAGCGGGTGGAGCCGGGTCGCGACGCCACGCGGATCTCTCCCTTGTGCCTCTGGGTCACGATTGAGAAGCTGGTGGAGAGGCCCAGGCCGGTCCCCTTTCCCGGCGGCTTGGTCGTGAAGAACGGGTCGAAGATCTTGGGCGCGATCTCCTCGGGGATGCCCGGCCCGTTGTCCTCGATCTCCACGACAGCCCAGCCGTCCTCGCGCCGGGTCCGGATGTTGATCTCGCCCTTGCCGTCCATCGCGTCGGCGGCGTTGTCGAGCAGGTTGGTCCAGACCTGGTTCAGCTCGCTGCCGTAGGCCGGCACCTTCGGAACGTCCGGCCCGTAATCGCGGTGAACGCTGATGCCCTCCTTCAGCTTGCCGCGCATGATCACGAGCGTGTTGTCGAGGCCCTCGCGCAGGTCCACGGTCTGCGCCGGCGCCTGCCCGAGGTACGAATAGCTTCTCAAGGCGCCGACCAGCTCGGAGATCCGCGCCGAGCCCTGGCCGATCTCGTACAACAAGGTGTGAGCGGCGAACAGCCTGGCCACCCACTCGAGCGCGGCGGAGAGCGCCTCGCCCTGCAGAACGGTGGCGAGCCGAGAGAGCGCGGCGGGATCGAGCCCCTGGTCGGCCAGCGAGGGCGCGAGGAGCCAGGGATCCCGCAGGCCTTGCTCTTCGAGCCACCTCTCCACCTCGAGCTCGCGGTCCGCGCGCCCCAGCGCGTCCAGATCGCTCGGCGCCCGGGCGCGCTCCCGGGCCTGCTCCTGAAGCGACCGGAGGGCCTCTTGCGCGGCGGGCGTCAGATGGAGCGTGCGCAGGCGCAGGCTGGCCTCCTCGAGGCGACTCGAGACCTCGCGGAGCTGCTCGGCGGCGCGCTGAGTCGCGGCTGCGGGGTTGTTGAGCTCATGGGCGATTCCAGCGGCGAGCGTGCCCAGGGTCGCCAGCTTCTCGGACTGGCGAAGCATCAGCTCCCGGTTCAGGTAGGCGACCTCGAGCTGCCGGAGCCTGCGCCGGTCCGTCACGAAGGAGCGCAGCACGACGTAAGTCGTCGAGGAGACGGCGACGATGTTGAGCACGAAGAAGGCGAGGACGAGCCCATCCGGCAGAGGGTTGTCGATGGCCAGCCGGGGCTGCAGCAAGGTGGCCGCCGCCACCGCGATCACGAACGCCGCGAACCACCCGACGGACTCCCGGACGCCACCGAACAGAAGCGCCGCCACCACCGGGAGGAACGACCAGATGATGGCGACGCTCGATCCGACGATCCCCCCGAGCGCGAGCTGGAGCGCGACGGGAAGCACGAGTTGCAGCGCCTGCTGGGTCCACCGGAACCGCTCATAGTTGCGCCAGCGGAGGAGGACGAGGAGGTCGAGCAGGGTCGCGATCGTGTACAGGACCGGGATCGCGGCGGCGGCGCGTTGACCGTACGCCCAGTACGTCCCGCCCCAGAGCAGCCCGGCCGGCATCACCAGGATGAAGGCGACCACGAGCTGGACCTTGCGGTGCCGGGTCTCCTCGTCGTCTCCCGGCGCGGTCAGGCGCCGCTCCATCCAACCGGTCATGCCCACGCCTTGTTCGGTACCTTCTCCGGTTCCCCATCCTCGCGGGCCCGTTCCCGCTCGGGGGTGTCCCTAACTGAGCCACATCGCGATGCACGCGATGGGGACGAGACCGAGAATGTGGCCGGAGCGGAAGGAGCCCGCGGTCGAAACGCGCCGTGCCGACACGGAGCGACACACCCGCTGCACGTCGGATCCCTTGACACGAGCCCTGACGTTCCATACTTTCGCAACCGTGGAAACAACCCCAGTCCGCAACCGCATCCGGCGCATTCGCTCGCGGACGAAGGGCGAGTGCGAGGTCGTCTGCGTCGACGAGCGCAGGGTCGCGGCGGTGCGGGCCGCGGCGCCAGGAGACGATGCGATCGTGCGCGTCGCTGATCGGTTCTCGGCCCTGTCCGATCCAACCCGCGTCCGCATCCTCCACGCGCTCTGCCGCGCAGAGCTCTGCGTCTGCGACCTCTCGAAGGTGGCCGGACGATCGATGCCGGCGACGTCGCAGCAGCTGCAGCTCCTTCGGCGGCTCGGCCTCGTGAAGTTCCGGATGGACGGGAAGCTCGCCTACTACAGCCTGGCGGACGCGTGGGTCCGCGACGCACTGGACACCGCGCTCGACGGGGACGCGGGGGGGCGGAAGTGACCCTGCGCTCGCTCCGGCTCATCGTCGTCTTCGTGGTCACCGCGCTCACCTCGGGCATCCCGCACGTCGTCTCAGCCGCGATGGACGACGACTGCTGCACCGAGTTCTGCGACGGCTTTGACGGCAAGCGCTGTCCTCCGAACTGCGACAGTGGATCGTGCGCCAAGGTTCTCGCGTCGCTCGGAGCCGTCCTCGCGCCCTCCCTCAGGCCGCGGCCGGTGACGGCTCGGGCGGTCGCAGTGGCCGAGTCTTCTCCGGAGCTTCCGCTGGTCGTAACCGGCGTCTTCCAGCCGCCGAGAGCCTGACGCGCTCCCGTCCTGGGAGCAGTGTGCCCGCACGCGCGGGTGTTCCGCCCTTCTCACCACCGAATGACGCGGTCGCGCGCGAGCGCCACCGTGCGCCAGCGCCATGCGCGCGGCAGGAGCGAGAGTCGATGCGTTCATTGATCGTTGCGATCGTCGTGGCCATCACCTCAACCCTGGCCTCCCCGAGCCACGCCGGAGACCCGGCGGCGGCAGCAGGTACGGTCGCCAAGGCCGAGAAGTGCGAGCACGGCGTGAAGAGGGCGATCTGCACGCGGTGCAACCCGAAGCTCATCCCGGTCTTCAAGGCGAAGGGCGATTGGTGCGACGAGCACGGGTTGCCGGAGAGCCAGTGCGCGAAGTGCAACCCGAAGCTCGCGAAGGAGGGCGTGAAGTGAGCCGGAGCCCCTTCGCCGTCGCGCTCGCCTCGGCGATTGCGGCGGCGGGTTGCTCGCGCGGCGCTCCCACGAAGCCCGCCGAGCCGGCGGCCGCGCAAGATCAACGTCACGAGCACGAGGCGCATCCCGCGGAGAAGGTGGCGGCGAGCGCCGACGCGCCGAAGCTCTGCGAGCACGGCGTGCCCGCAGAGCTCTGCACGCGCTGCAACCCCGACCTCATCCCTGCGTTCAAGGAGATGGGCGACTGGTGCAAGGAACACGGCGTCCCGGAGTCCCAGTGCACGAAGTGCAACCCGGGGCTCACGTTCGCGGCAGCGAAGCCCGCGGCGCAAGGGGAGCCCTGGTGCAAGGAGCACGCGGTGCCGGAGGTGATGTGCACGAAGTGCCGACCGCAGCTCATCGCGAAGTTCATCCAGGCGGGCGACTACTGCCGCGAGCACGGCTACCCCGAGTCGGTCTGCCCCTATTGCCATCCGGAGAAGGTGAAGGCGGCCGGGCATGCGCTGCCCACGTTCCCCGAGCCGGGGACGAAGATCCGACTCGCCTCCGCGGCGACGGAGCGTGAGGCAGGCATCGAGACGATGCGCGTCGCCGCGCGACCGTTCGCGGCGACCCTCGACGCGGTCGGGCAGCTCGAGTTCGACCAGAACAAGCTCGCGAGACTATCGGCGCGAGGCGAGGCGACCGTCGTCGTGGTGAAGGTCGACGTCGGCGAGGACGTCCGGCGGGGGCAGACGCTCGTCGTGCTCGCGTCCGGCGCGGTGGGTGGCGCGCAGTCGCGGCTCGCCGCGGCACAGGCGCGCGTCCAGGCGGCGCGGGCGTCGCTCGAGCGCGAGGAGTCGCTCGTGAGCGGCGGCATCAGCTCGCGGCGCGACGTCGAGCAGGCGCGAACCGAGCTCGCGACCGCGGAGGGCGAGCGCGACGCCGCGCGAGCCGAGCTCCGGGCCGCCGGGGCGGGCGATGCCGGGGGCGGCGGGCGGTACGCGCTGGTCGCGCCGTTCGACGGCACGGTCGTGGCCCGGACTGCCGTCACGGGCCGGTCCGTGTCGGCGGAGGACAGCCTGGTCGAGGTCGCCGACGTGCGGACCCTGTGGGCGGTGCTGGAGGTCCCCGAGGAGCACGCGGGGGCGGTGCGAGTTGGTCAGAAGGTGACCCTGCGGGTGGACGGATCGGGCGAGGTCCGTGAAGCGCGCGTGACGCGCGTCGGGGCCTCCGTCGATCCGCGCACGCGGACCGTGCGGGTCCGCGTCGATCTGCCGAACAAGGACCGCTCCCTCCGGGCGGGCTCTTTCGTCCGCGGCACGATCGAGGTGTCGCCGCCGCGCCGCGCGCTCCTCGTCCCACGCGACGCCGTCCAGCGCGCCCAGGAGCACGACCTGGTGTTCGTCCGGACCGCGCCCGGTCAGTATGACCCGGTCTCGGTGAAGGTCGGCGCGCGCACGGGTCGCGAGGTGGAGATCGTAGGCGGTCTCGCACCCGGCGCCGAGATCGTGACGACAGGGGCCTTCGTCCTCAAGACCGAGATCCTCAAGGACTCGATCGGCGCCGGCTGCGCCGACGACTAGGAGAGACCGTGCTCACGCGAATCATCGACTGGTCCCTCCGTCATCGGTGGGCGGTCGTCGGGACGTGGCTCGCCGTGGTCGTGGCCGGCGTCCTCTCGTTCCGCGTCCTCCCCATAGACGCGTTCCCCGACACGACTCCGGCGCAGGTGCAGGTGAACACCGTCGCACCCGCGCTCGCGCCCCTCGAGGTCGAGCGACAGATCACCATCCCGGTCGAGCAGGTGCTCGCCGGCCTCCCGAAGGTCGAGGAGCTGCGGTCGATCTCCAAGTTCGGCCTCTCGCAGATCACCCTGCAGTTCCAGGACGGGACCGACCTCTGGTTCGCGCGGCAGCAGGTCTCGGAGCGGCTTTCCCGGCTCGAGCTGCCCGCGGGGATCGAGCGGCCCGCGCTCGGGCCCGTCGCGACCGGTCTCGGCGAGGTCTTCCACTATCTCGTGAAGGGGAAGGGCAAGTCGCTCGAGGAGCTTCGCACCGCCCACGACTGGATCGTCGCCCCGCAGCTCCGAAGCGTCCCCGGCGTGGCGGAGGTGAACGCCTGGGGCGGCGACGAGAAGCAGTGGCACGTCGTGGTCGATCCGCGGCGCCTGCAGAAGTTCGATCTCGCGCTGGGCGACGTCTACGAGGCTCTCGAGAGGAACAACGCCAACGTCGGCGGTGGGGTGCTCGACCGGGGCGGGACGAGCCGCCTCGTGCTCGGCGTCGGCGCGCTCACGGACGCGCGGGCGATCGAGGGCGTGGTGGTCGCTGCGCACGACGGCGTGCCAGTGCGGATCCGGGACCTCGCCCGGGTCGAGGTCGGCCACGAGATCCGGCGCGCCGCGGTCACCGCGGACGGGGAGGGCGAGGCGGTCCTCGGCCTCGGGTTCATGCTGATTCACGAGAACAGCCATGAGGTCACGAAGGCGCTCGCGACGCGGCTCGCGGAGGTCCAGAAGAGTCTCCCCGCCGGCATCACCGCCGAGCCCGTCTACGAGCGCACGGACCTCGTGGACCTCGTGCTCCGGACGGTCCGAAACAACCTGCTCGAAGGCGCGCTCCTCGTCGTGGCGGTGCTCTTCGTCTTCCTCGGCAACCTGCGCGCCGGGCTCATCGTGGCGAGCGCGATCCCCCTGTCGCTCGTCTTCGCGTTCAGCGGGATGCTCCGGTTCGGCATCGCCGGGACGCTCATGTCGCTCGGCGCCATCGACTTCGGCCTGGTCGTCGACAGCTCCGTGATCCTGGTCGAGAACGCGGAGCGCCGGCTCGGGCTGGAGCGCGGGCGGCGCACGGTCCGTGAGGTCGTGCGGGACGCCGCGGTCGAGGTGCGGAAGCCCACCCTGTTCGGCGAGCTCATCATCGCGCTCGTGTACCTGCCCATCCTCACGCTCGAGGGCGTGGAGGGGAAGCTGTTCCGTCCCATGGCGCTCACCGTCGTGTTCGCGCTGCTCGGCTCCGTGCTGCTCTCGATGACGCTCGCGCCAGTGCTCGCGTCCCTCGCGCTGCGAAAGGGCGCTCACCCGAAGCCGCGGTTCGTGCGCTGGCTCGAGCGGCGGTACGAGCCGATCCTCGCGTGGGTCCTCGGGCACTCGCGCTGGGTCCTCGGAGGCGCGGGCGTGCTCGTCGTCGTCGTCGCGGCCGGCGCGCTCCGGCTCGGCAGCGAGTTCGTGCCGCGCCTCTCCGAGGGCACCATCGTTGTGAACGTCGCGCGGCTCGCGGAGGTTTCGCTCGACGAGTCCGTCCGGATGGGCGACCGGATCGAGAAGGTGATCCTGGAGAAGTTCCCGGACGAGGTGGAGCGCGTCTGGACTCGCACGGGGACGCCCGAGGTCGCGACGGATCCGATGGGGGTCGAGCTGTCCGACGTGTTCGTCGCGCTCCGGCCGCGAGAGCGCTGGAAGAAGGCGCGAGCCCAAGGGGAGCTGGTCGAGGCGATGCGGCGGGAGCTCGAGGTCCTCCCCGGCGAGCGGCTCGCCTTCACTCAGCCGATCGAGATGCGGTTGAACGAGATGGTGGCTGGCATCCGCAGCGACGTCGGCGTGAAGCTCTTCGGCGACGACCTCGACCTCCTCCGCGCGAAAGCGCGCGAGATCGAGACGGTGCTCCGCGCCATCCCGGGCGCCGCCGACGTCACCGTCGAGCAGGTCACCGGTCAGCCGGTGCTGCAGATCGGGGTGGACCGCGACGCGATCGCCCGGTACGGGATCCCGGCCCGGAGCGTGCTCGACGCTGTGGAGGCGGTCGGGGTCCGTCACGTGGGCGAGATCCGCGAGGGAGACCGGCGCTTCGTGCTGGGCGTCCGCCTCGCGGAGGAGTTTCGGGATCCCGACGCGCTCGGCGCCGTTCGCGTGGCTGGGCCCGGTGGCGAGCGGATCCCGCTCTCGCGGCTCGCCCGGATCGAGGAGCACTCCGGACCGACCACCATCCAGCGGGAGTGGGGCAAGCGGCGCGTGGTCGTCCAGACCAACGTGCACGGGCGTGACCTCGGCTCGTTCGTGGCGGCGGCGCACAAGGCCATCGATGAGAAGGTGGAGCTGCCGGAGGGCTACTTCGTGCGCTTTGGAGGACAGTTCACGAACCTCGAGCGCGCGCGGACGCGCCTCCTCGTGGTGGTGCCGCTCGCCCTGGCCCTCGTGTTCCTCCTCATCCACGTCTCGAGCGGGAGGCTCGTCGACACGCTCCGCATCTTCAGTGGCATCCCGTTCGCGCTGGTCGGAGGCATCCTGGCGCTTACGCTGCGCGGGCTGCCGTTCTCCATCTCCGCTTCGGTCGGCTTCGTGGCGCTCTTCGGCGTGGCGGTGCTGAACGGGCTCGTGCTCGTCTCGCGGGTCCGGCAGCTCCTGGATCGGGGGGTCGCGCTCGCGGAGGCGGTGCGAGAGGCGGCGATCTCGCGGCTCCGCCCGGTGCTCATGACCGCCTCGGTCGCGTCGCTCGGGTTCGTGCCGATGGCGCTCGCCACCGGGCCGGGCGCAGAGGTGCAGCGGCCTCTTGCGACGGTCGTGATCGGCGGCGTGCTCTCCTCCACAGCGCTGACGCTGCTCGTCATGCCCGTGCTCTTCACGGCGTTGCGGACGAGGCGCGACGCGGAGCGTGGCGACGGCGAGGTGGAGGGCGACGAAGGTTCGGGGAGCGACGGCCAGCTGCCCCGCGCGGCTGCGGTGCGAGAGGAGCGGGCATGAAGGCCAAGGTCATCCTCGCAATCGCGGGGATGTGCGCCGCGAGCGCCGCGAGGGCACAGCCGCTCACGAGCGAGCGGGCCGTCGAGCTCGCGCTCGAGCGGAACCCGGAGCTTGCGGCCGTCGCCGCGGACGCGGGTGCAGCGCGGGCGCGGCTCTCGGGCGCGGAGCTCCTGCTCCAGTCGAACCCGGAGCTCTCGGCAGGTGCGGGGCCGCGGAGGAACGGCGCGGCGCGCAGCACCGACCTCGAGGTGTCGCTCTCGCAACGCGTCGAGGTCTTCGGCCAGCGCGGGGCCCGCATCGACGTGGCACAGGCCGAGCGGGATGCAGCCGAGAAGCGGCTCGCCTCGCAGCGCATCGCGGTCGCGGCCGAGGTTCGGTCCGCCTTCGCACGGGTCCTCGCGGCAGATCGGCTCGTCGCGCTCGCCCGGGAGGAGCTCGCCGTCGCGCGCGACGCCGTGCGCGGGGTCGAGCGGCGTCTCGAGCTCGGGGGGATCTCGCAGCTCGAGGTGAACGCGGCGCGCGCGGAAGGCGGTCGCGCGGCGCGGGCGGTCGCGGTGGTGACCCGGCGGGCCGCTGCCGCGCGGGCCGAGCTGCGCACCCTCCTCGGGAGCGACGCGGGAGCTCCCCTCGAGCTCGCCGGAGACCTGCCCCGACCAGCCGGCGCAGCTCCGCTCGACGTGGACGCGCTCGGCAGGCGCGCGCTGGAGTCCCGAGCCGACCTCGCCGCCGCCCACCGCGACCTCGCGGCGGCCGAGGCCGAGCAGCGCGTCGCGGCGCGCGAGGCGCTCCCGGTACCCGCGATCGGCGCGAGGTACTCTCGCGAGGAGGGGGCCGACATCGTCCTCGGCACGTTGACGTTCGAGCTCCCGCTCTTCAACCGCAACCACGCGGGGCGGGGCGTCGCCTCGGCCCGTCGGGCTCGCGCGCAGGCGGAGCTCGCGGCGGCCGAGCGGCGCGTCCGCGAGGACGTCGACCTGGCGGTCGCGCGGGTCGCCACGGCAAGGGAGGCCGCGCAGGCGTTCGAGGGGGAGGTGCTCGCAGGAGCCGAGGCGAACGTCACGCTGGCGACCCGGGCGTACGAGGCGGGGAAGATCCGGCTCGCCGAGCTGCTGCTCATCCGGCGCAGCGCGGTCGAGGCGCGGCGGGATCATGTGGAGGCGCTCGAAGAGCTCGCGGAGGCCGAGGCGGAACTCGCGCGCGCCGTCGGGTCCGAGCGGCTCGTCGCCGCCGGAGGTGCGCTATGAACGATGCGCTCGAACGGAGGCGCGCGGCTTCGGTGGGGCAGGCGCTCGGCCTCGAGTACCTGACCATCGGCTGGAACATGGTCGAGGGGGCGGTCGCGGTCAGCGCCGCCGTCCTCGCCGGAAGCGTGGCGCTTCTCGGGTTCGGCATCGACAGCTTCGTCGAGAGCGCCTCCGGAGCCGTGCTCGTTTGGCGCCTGCTCGCCGAGCGGCGCGGGATGGACGCGGAGGAGGTGGAGGGTCTCGACGCGCGGGCCCACAAGCTCGTCGGCACGAGCCTCTTCCTGCTCGCGGCGTACATCGGGATCGAGGCCGGCGTCGCGCTCTGGAATCGCGACGCGCCGCGGCCGAGCGTCGTCGGCATCGTCCTGACGGTGGTCTCGATGGGCGCGATGCAGTGGCTCGCGCGAGCGAAGCGGCGCGCTGCGGAGCGGCTCGGAAGCCGAGCGCTCGAGGCCGACGCGTTCCAGACGACCGCGTGCTTATGGCTTTCCGTCATCACGCTCGTCGGCGTCGGCCTGAACGCCGCGCTCGGCTGGTGG
>WNGB01011038.1_pt1 | contig 12421 bp, 3 predicted proteins | sample 5400681 | NCBI WGS metagenome assembly WNGB01 (sample SAMN13153367, study PRJNA577476) | soil metagenome | isolation source: 115 cm soil or saprolite under grassland replicate 2 | place: USA:California | collected 2016-06-15 | reverse complement strand
AGGTGCAGATCCGCTTCGACCGCAAGCGCACTGGACGGGTGGTCGTGTACTTCAAGGGCGAGCGCCAGGGAGACGCGCGGCCCGTCGACTTCGTCGCCAACGACCGGCGGCCGGCGACCGCTACCCCGGGCACGCCTAGAACGTCTTAGTGCCCGCGAGCGCACCCCGCTGTGATCGCCGGCGCCCGAGCGCGGGCGCCCGTACGACGACAGCTCGGTCGTGTCCACGCTATCGCAGCACGCACCTCTCCGACGGGCGGTTTACGATGTCAGCGTGGTCGCGAGAACCGCCGAGATTTCGCGCAGCTGCACGTCGCGCAACTTTGCGACGTCAATTCGACCCACGCGCAGCGAGCCCCCCCTGTGCCGTCGCCGCCGCTCAAGCGCCGCTACCTTGCGGACACCCCCGCCGATTCAGCCGACAACAATTGCGACCGACGGGAGCAACTTTTCGGATGTCAGCGCGGCCGCCGCCCCGTTTTCGTGCGACATCAATTCCGCGATCGGCTACGACCTCACTTCGGCCGTCAACACTTGGCCTCGGCGAGGTCGAGCATGGATAGATCCTGCCACTGACCGCCGGCAGGACCAAGGGCGGCGAGCAAAGACGGACCCGCTACTGTGGCGTCGAAGGCGCGCCTGGACGGTTACGTTCGTCGACAACTGGCATGGGTTCACCACCACGCGAATCCGGGACGGACCGTTTCCGTTCGACGCGCCTCGGTCCCGAGAGGGGAGGCGTAGGGGCGCCGAGGTTTTTCCAGGACCTCGTCAGTCTCCGCGCCGACATGCTGACGCTTAGAACGCCGATGCGGTCGTCACCGTCAACGGTTGTAGGACCACTGCTCCGGTCGGGTTGAACCCTTGGGCCGGCGCGCCATCGAGTGCGCTCTCGGAATCGTCGGTGGCGGCTACCGGGGTAACATGACGACAACACCAACCACCACAAAAAGAGCCAACGTCCCGGCGATATAGGACAAAGCCACCACTCTTATTTGCCCCCGTCGTTCCGGGGAAGCCTCCTCATACGCACGCAAGATTCTCTTGCGTCTCCGTGAAGGTGCGTAGTACCCGGCCAAAAGGGCAGAGATACAACCTATCGGAATTAGCATTTCGATGATCGTTAGGTTCGAAATTCCGAACCGACCGTTGAGGAGCTCTCGGCCGAAGGCGAGACATAGGATCGTGAGCAAGTTCACGTGAACCAAGAAGGCCATCGTCAGAACGGCATTGAGAAGTGGCGTCTCTAGTGGGTCCTTCCGAGAAGCTGCTGCGCTGTATAGGAATGCAAAGACGCAAGTCAGGACGTTGCTGCGAGAAAATCTGACGGCCCCATTCTTTTGCTTCATGGCCCCAACGTTCCGAGCCAATATCCGGCTGCGAAAACAGCACCTGGCGGACCTCCCCAGACCCCATACCCTGACACGATAATGTTGATCATGGCGGCACTGGCAGCACGCGGATTGTTGTTCGCCAGGGCACTAACGAACTGGTAGGTGCTGACGGCTGCACCGCCGACAAAGAAGATCTTGCCAGCGACATTTGCGGCTCGTGCGGTGGAAAGTACAAGGTTTCGCGAACCCGCGAACTGATTGCCGGCCCAGGAGGTGGAATACCATTTTCCGTTTAGCCCCCGCCAACGCGACCCATCTCCGGAAAGAAGACTATACTCCCTAGCGCTCGCGAGGATGCCCGCCGCATTGACGCTGTGATCCGCCAGCTGGATCGGTGAGGCGTCGTTCACCGGAGTACTGCGTTGGGGCCCAATGGTGGCCTCGCCAGGTAGAGAGCACGGGGTCGAGTTACATCCGATGTCCTGCAGCGAAGGAAGGGGATCAGACGACAGGTCGGCTAAGGCCGCGCGCGTAAATTATCTATCTACGTGCCGGCAGTTCTAGACCAGCAAAACAAGCGCGAGCAAACGTACGAGTTGAAAAACTAATTTGGATCAAACGCCTAAGATCCCACCTGCCGGTCCCGGATTCGTTGGATCGCTCAACTGAAAGCCCCCACCTTGCAGAAATCGGCGGTTTCGCTGGGTCTCCTGCGAGAGTTCTGGCGCGCCCCCCTGGGCGCGCTCTGCTGCCTCTTGGGAAAGAGGCGAGTGTTGGAGATTCCAGGTCAGTGCACCCATCATTGCTCCTTGAGCAGCTCCGGCAAGAACGTTTGCGCCTAGGTCGCCTGAGGTAGAGGTCAGCGCTGACATAAACCCGCCGGAAATCGCCCCGCCGACGACCGCGCCCCAGATGTCCTTGCCTATCGACTGGCCAATCGTACCTCCTATCTGGCCGACGGCGGCGCCGGCAATTTCCAATGCGACGGCCTGGCCAAAAGGAAGACCCTGGGACACCATGACCCCAACGTTGAGCATGGCGGCCAACGATTGCAACGGTCGCCGTGCAGCCAGCGCCCAATGAGGCCGGACAACCAGCGAGCGAAGTCAAAGCCAGTCCCCAGCCGACAATAGAGCCGAAGTCGCCGACAGTGGAATAGCCGGTCGGGTCTGTGTATCGCAGGGGGTTGTTGAGGACGTAGCTATATCGATTGTAGCTCTGCAGATCGGTTTCCGACTGGATGTTCGGATCTGGCGACAGGAATCGTCCGACAACCGGATCGTAGACTCGCCCATTCATGTTCACGAGGCCGACGCTCGGGATTGCTTCGTGCCCGGTAAACTCGCGATGCCCAGGCTGGAGGGCAAACGACGCTGGATCGGCCGTACGACCATCCGGGTCGCGTCGAGCCCCCCACGGGTCGTAGCCAAGCAATCCCGCGTTGGGACCTGCCGCCGCGACGCCCTCCACGTGGCCACGTTCGTCGCTGATGGCGGTCGTGGAGCCGAGATGGTCGAAGCTATAGTACTTCGTCGCGGTCGCCGTGCCATTGTCGGCCAGTACCCTCAGTGCAAAGGCGTTACCGCCATGGGCTCCGCCGGCATAGATGAAGTGGCTGTGTTGCGATGCACCTCCTGTAGTCGCTCGCTCGTAGAGGCTCTTGCCCGTGCCACCCAAGCCGACGTACAGGGTTCGGGTCGTCGTGACTCCAGTCGTTGCCTCTTGGATGACTCGGTTGCCATCCGCTCCGTACATGAACTTGACGGTTCCACCACCCATCGCCGAGTCCGCACTAATCAACGTCGGCTTGTTCTCGCTGTTGTAGTCGACCGTCCGTCCCTGACCGATGTGCAAGTGTCCGTTGGCGTCGTAGACGAACGGCGTACCAAGATTGACGGTGCAGATCGCGTGTGGGCCGGCCGCACGCGAACCTGCGAAACAGCCAGTCCCGTATGCGTATGACTTGTTGCCCTTGGTCGTCAAGTTGCCGAGGCCGGTCTCGTCGTAGGCGTATGACTCGCCCGTCACACTGCCTACCGGCGCAGCGACATTGACCTCTGACGTCTTCACGCGGTTGAGCAAGTCGTATGTGAATGTCTCGTGCGACGACGCGTCGTTAACTGCATCCGCACGATCTCGAGTGAGCAAGTTTCCGATTTCATCGAAGGTGTAGCTCCAGTTCTGGATAACGATGTCACCATCGGCATGAGCCGTACTCGTCGTATTGCGCAGCCAGCCGATCGACGGGTTGCGAGTTTCCACTGTTTCGACGCCGTTCCGCATCTGGGACGTCGTGACTTGGCCGAGCGCATTGACGCCCTTGGCTTGCCAGAGAACTGAGTAGTCCGATGAATCGTCAGTCAGATAGTGAAGGAAGCCGAGGCTCGTGTAGTGGTACTCCACCGCGAGCTGGCTCTGGTTGACGACAGGGTATCGAATGAGTCGCTGGCGGCCGAGTTCGTCGTACTCATAGGAGCTTACGAAGTTGTCGCCACCCGCGCACTCCGTGACTTCTTGGAGGTCTCCGAACGGTGTGTACTTGAACGACTTGCCTGCGCGATTGCCGTCGGTTTGCGTAACGAGCGGGAGTGCAACGCACGCACCATTCAGCCGACTATCCGGCGCGCCGATCATCGCTGCGAGCTTGCCGATCCCGGCGCCGGGTGCCCGGTCATAGACCCACTGGCTCGTCAGAGCCCCGGGCATGGCCGTCTTCAAGATCATGCGTCCCAGCGCATCGTGGAGAATGCTCGAGACTTGGTTCTTCGCATCGGTTTGACTGACGAGATCCCCGAAGCCGTCGAAAACGTACTGCCACGTTCCCATGTCGGGGTCGGTGGTCGAGTCCTTCCGGCCTCGGAGGTCGTAGTGGGTGTCAATGATGTTCTGGGCAGGGTCCTTGGTCTTCCTGACGTTCCCGTCCGCGTCATACGTATATTCAATCTTCTTTCCATACGAATCCGAAACCCACCGGACCTTGCCCATCGCATTCTTGGCTTCCACACGGGTCTGCAATTGCCCGTTCACCGAGCGTTCAGTCGTGACGCTCGAGCCGTTGTAGGTTGTGGTGACGGCGCTGATCTTCGCGCCGCTTTCGTCGATCAAACCGAGGGCGTCCTTGACTTGGTAGGTACGGTTGAACTCGTCATAGGTGGTCTCGACGTAGAATGCCGGGTCACCGGTCCTGAACGGCTTGGACGTTCGCTTCACGTTGCCCGTTGCGTAGTACTCCGTAAGCGTTTCGACGAAGCCTCCGTCGAAGCCGCGGGACATCGTCTTCACGGTCTTCCCATAGTTGTCTGTATACGCCCAGCTGGTCGCACCGTTCGGCGGGCGACTCACCGTCACGACCTTCGATCGTGGAGCGGCTGAGCTTGCGAAGTACTGCGTCGTCGCGATCTGGGGAGCACTGGAACCGCATCGTGCGATTTCTCGCGTCGGCCTGCCCAGGTGGTCATGCGCATAGCAGGTGTGGATGCCGTTGGGACCTGTTTTCTGAAGGACGACACCTTTGATCGGGTCGTAGGCCGTGTACTCGACCTGGTCTAGCCCACTCGCATCCAGAACGACCGTCGTCCTGACTGGAAAGCGACCGATGGTGTAGTTGAGCGGCGTGGCGACAAGGCCGGGTCCGACCGGTCCATTGAACTCGGCCGGATTGTAGTCGACCTTGGTGGTCCTGAAGGGCGGGTGATGCAGTGGATCGGACGCAGATGCCGGCGCTACAGCGCCAGGCGTGCAGTCATCGAAGTCATTCGCGCAGCTCGTCGTCGTGTCGAGGTTTCCGAAGCGGTCGTACTTGAAAACGCTGTCGAGCCGAGTCGGCCAAGAGGATAGGGGTTCGATGCTCCTCTTGGTCAGCACCCGCGCCGTGTCGGAGGTGCCCCCAAAGGTGCTTGCAGGTGCGTACACGAACGTCGTCGTGTGCGTTCGCGTTCCCTCGCTATTTATGGCGATCACCTTCGTCTGCGTTACCTTCCCCTGCTGCTCCTCGGGGCTTCCCGGGGTTAAGTATGTATTCTGTGTTTCGCTGGAGACCGTCTCCGTCACCATCTGACCGGGAGGCAGCGGCGGCTCGCTCGGCAGCGGCCTTTCCTTCTTGACTGTTTCGGTCTTGCTGTTCGTTGGGTTGCCGGCCGTGTCGTACTTGAACGTCGTGGTGGTAGTGATCGTTTGTTCCGCGTCGTTCACCTCCGGATGCAGATACGTCGTGTCGATCGTGTACCAAGGATAGACAAACAACGATGTAGCGGCGTCGTACACTGACCCGGTCGGCGAGCAAGGGAATGGGCCTACCGGATCCGGCGGGCTTCGGTCGCAGTAGGTTGTGATTGTCCTCGTGAGGTGAAACGAGTGGAAAGGAACGGTTTGATAGCGGTCAACCTGCGAAACAAGGCCGGTGTACGGGTATCCTTGAAAGTACGTCGTTTCGGTGACGACGCCCGAAGCCTGATCGCCAACGACCAACTTCCGGAATCCCAGAGGACCTCGGCCATCACGACCGGCGCGCAAGGAATGGTAAGTGTAGGTTGTCTTGTTCATCGCGGCGCTGTTCCCGCTGCCATCCTGCGCCTGGATGTTCGCGACAACCTGAAGGGGTGTCGCCAAGTACGCCGTGACGCCTACGTCCAGGGCCGCGTCATCAACATACGTACCTCCTTGTTTTGCAGCGTCGGTCGTTATTGCCGCGTAAGAAACGGTCGAAACACCGGCGAGGCCGTTCGGGAAGTCCTTGATCACTGGCTTCTCAAACCGATTCAGCCAGGTGCGAGTAACAAATGACCCAGAATCGGTTGTTGCTTTCACCAGATCGGATATCCCATCGCCATCCAGGTCGACGAACGCCATTCCGTCGAGTCCTGTCGGGCTCGGGAACGCCGGCGTTCCGTTTGCGCCCGCGGATGTCTGGCGCTCCGTTGCGCCGTCGAGGTCCACCCAACTACTGCCAGAGTTAACCAGGACCTGGCCTCCGTCAGGGTGGTTGATGATCAACTCTGCAAGGCCATCGCCGTTGAGGTCGGCCATGTTCATCAAGCGATATGGATGCGCTAGTTGTGTCACGCATGTTTCCGCTTGGTCGGGGCCAAACTGCGCGATTGCGTCGAGATAAGCGCTCGCCTGGGCAGCTTTGTATCCGATGCCCGTCGCGAATGCGGTCGTCGGTGTGGACGTCACCACCTCGAAGAACGAACTAGCGGCACCGTTGGTGCAGTCCCCGCTGAAGGGCCCGGGAGGAGGCGCCGGAATAGTCCTGGCAAAGGTCACGGGATCGCGAAGGCCGTCTCCATCGATGTCCCCGGTGATCCGGATCCCGGGTGGCAAATTGTTACCGCCGGGGTAGGCTCCGAGCTCTTCCTGCTGCCACACCGGCACCGTAATTCCATTTGAGTCTATCGATGTTTGGCCGGTATTGATCAGGACGTACTGAACCCCGTTACGGCTCTCATTGGGAACAAGATCGGGAAGGCCATCGCGGTTAATGTCTTCTAGGTGAAAGGAGCTAACCGAGTCTGCGGTACCGTCGCCGTTGACATCGAGGAACAATCCGCTTCGCAGATCCGCCGAGTTCGGGGCTGTGATCGGCTGGTAGGGATGTAGGAGGTGGCCTAAGGTATCGACTTCGGTGGCCCCGTAGGTGATTGAGTAGTCGTCCGAGGCGACAGCCCAGCCGCTACCTGTGTTCAGTAGAACCGTGACGTCGTAGAAACCGATCGCCCCCAGCCGAACGATGTCCGCGAGCCCGTCGCCATTCATGTCAATCAATTGATCCATCGTCCCGGCAAGACCCAGGGTCCCAGCCCAGCCTGGGGGCAGCGATTCGAACGTCAATCCACGCTGCCATCCATTTCCTTCCTTGATCTTGTTGAGCCACACTCGAAATCCGGAGAGGCCCTCTGGACAAACTCTCACGCTGACTTGCGGCATTCCGGGCCGCCAAGCGGCGCCCGAGCCAGCGGCGCGACAATCGCTAACTAGATCCAGAAGACCGTCCCCGTCGAGATCGGCGAACACGATCCCGGCGCGCGTGAGTCCGAGCGCGGTTAGGTTTGCGGGCAGCTTCCACGCGTTTCTCTGCTCCCACCCGTGGCCGTTGTTCTCCCATGCGGCCTCTTGTCCTACGGGGAAGCCCTCCACTGTCGTCTCGGTGTCGGCAACGACGAAATCGAGCCTTCCATCGCCGTTGAGGTCAACAAACTGTGTGCCCGGCGTAATAATCCGACCGTCATCATCGAACGCTGGGTTTAGACGAGCGGGCAATGCGTAACTGTTCTGTTGTCCGCCAGGGCCCGCCGCGCTCTGCATCTCGTCCCAGTGATACCCGCCGCCCTTCCACGTGAAGACCATGTCGGGCAAGGGTGTGCCGCCCGCGCGGTATCCGATCTTCCAGAGCCGGCTGGGCAGCATCCGGTCGGTGTCGGGCATGTACGTGAGCGTGTACACACCGAGCGGTGTGCTGATTGTCTTGAGCCGACTCGCGCGCTGTATCCTGCCGGCACCGAAGCGAACGTGTCGAACGTCCGGACGGTTCTCGTACGCGAAGACGACCGAGTGAAATGGATCGGCGTGAGGCGACGCGAGCGAACCCGTGTACTTGATCTTGCTAGCCCTGAGGGCGCCGCTGTTTGCTTCGTATTCGAGGTCGTAGAAGTTGCCCCAGCCATCTTCGACGCGGTCGAGCGCCCAGACAGCGGTCTCAATGTTAAGCGAGCCGGGAAAGCCCGGCAGCAGGACCTGCCCGCGTGACGCCGCCGATGATCCGTAGTGCCGCGTCTCCTGCGTCTTGGTGACGACCGTGAAGGTCGAGTAGTCGGAATTCGCGGTGATGCTGCTGAAATCCTTCGACTCGGGCTCGAAGACGCCCGGCGAGCGTTCAAATAGGCGCTTCCCGTCCAAGCAGATGCCGTCCTTCTCGCTGTCCGTCATCGGGTTCGTGCGGACGGGCCGCGCCGCTCCATCCTGGACCCTCGTCTTCGGGCAACGATGGATGAACGAGAGCCCGGCGAGATCCCACCCCTGGCCGGCGATTCCGTCGCCACCCTGGCTGTTGTAGACGAGGCTTAGGTTCGGGACCATCCCAGCGATGCCCGGCGGCAACGCGATGGGGACGGTGTAGATGGCCGCGCCCGAGGGACTGACGGAAAGCGAACCACTCAGCGTTCCGACGTAGGTATTCGTTTCGACCGATTCCGCTTGAGGCGTGGGGTCGCGCGGGGGTACCGAATCGAGGTTGACCTTTCGACCGTCGGGCAGGGTCGCGACGCGCGTACCATCGGACTGCGTCGTCGTCGGTAGGAGCGGCGACTGGGCCGTCGCTCTGGCGTTGTGAGTCTTGAGTGACCAGGTGAGTTGCGTCCCCGCCAGTGTCGCTACGAATGGAGCGTGCTGGGTAGCGAAGAACTCTCGCGGCGGCCACTCGGGCGGATTGGCGAGAACCCCAGTCTGATCCGACAGCCTATTCTCGGGCCCATACGGAATCGTAGTACTTGGAACCGACGTTACGTAATCGAAGATCACCTTTGTTCGGACCTGACTGTCGGTGGCGATCCCGAGGACGAAAGGAACAATGTCACCGGCGGGTACGGCGCACCCCGGACTCCCGGGCCCTGCCGCACAGGCGATCTGCGTTAAGGACGGCAACGCCGGCAACCCCAGCTTGAACCCGCGGAACTCGGCCGTCTGCCCGGGCAACTCTCGCCGCGCCCAGCCCACCACCTCGTCGTGTTCGTTGAGGTCCAACGCCTCCCCGATGACCCACCCAGGCGCAGGATCGATGAGGTCGTTCAGGTCGACGAGACCAATACCGTCGGTGTAGATGAAGCCATGGTCGGCGCCGAGGTTCCAGTAGCCGATGAAACCAGCGACGTCACCCCGCGAGTTGACGGCGCGTGCGGGCGAATAGGTGATCGCGATCGTTGAGGGATCCGTGTAGGGATAGTCGGTGAAGTAGCCCAGGTCCTTGATGTCGCCTTCGACGAGATCGAGGCGGAACGGGGCACGGCGGCCGTAGTAGAGGCCCTCGCCGACGACATAGCGGCTCGATTGGTCGATGCCATACGCGACCTGGAGGTCCCAGTTGTTGGCGGCGCCGAGGTGATCGGCCAGCCACTCGTTCAAGTTCGTCCAGCCGGTGGTGGGCGAAAACATCATCGCAGTGTTGCCACCCGACGTGAGAGCCTGGTAACCGACGATGACGCCTGCGTCATTTACTTGAAGAGCGACGCCGCTCCCGAGGTATCCGGGATCGCCTGGGGCCGTGATGACGTTGAAGAACCCGTCCTCGATGCGCGCCCACTGACTGGAGTAGACCGGCGACGTTTTGTAGTTCGTGCGGTTGAGAGCATGGAGCGCGATCTCGTCGGCGCCCATGCCGTTCCGGAATATCGACACCTCGTCAATCGCTCCCTGGAAACCGTAGCCCGTCAGGTCGGGACGGCCGCTAATTGAAACCCAGTTGGACGTCTGCCGGCTGTCCCCGTCCAGCGTGTTCTCGCCCAGCCAGGTGCCCGCGACGAAGGTGCGTGCGTGGGCCTTGTCCCAGGTGACCGCGACATGTGTCCACTGGCCGGGGACGATGTTCCCAGCGGGGGTGGTCCAGTGACCTCCCGTCGACGTGAGCGCGTAGGCGGACAGCTTGCGTTCACCCGGGACGGCATCGCAGTCGAGCCAGAGGCTGAACTCCCAGCCTCGCATCGCGATCGCGTGCTTGCCGGTGCACGTCGTTGGATCGGGGTTGATCCAGGCCAACATCGTCATTCCTGCGAAGTACGTGGCGGGTGGGTTGTCGCCTAGGTCGACCATCGTCGTAGTCGACATGCAGGTGTTGCTGTCGAAGTGGGCCGCGTGGTCGCTGGCCGCCGGCGTGTGGCCCTGAACCCAGGATGCTCCTGCGGGCAACGTGAGGTCGCTGGGTCCGAGCACGTCCTCGCCAGTGTCGTCGAGGTGCCAGACCGCCACCGTTCCGGACAGTGGATCTTGCCAGGCGAAGCTGGCGGAGCTTCCCACGATCGTTGGCAGACCGCTCCAACTGGAGGTGACGTTGTTGGCCGAACGGACCTGCATTCCGGGTTTGGGCGGGACCCAGGGCGTCACGTAGCTGCCGTCGGGGCGATAGACGATCGGCCGCAGGAAATCGAAGCCTTCAGAATAGGTGGCCAGGCCGCCATTCCCACCACGAAGCGAGAATCGTTGACGTCGACCGCGTAGGTGGGAGCGGTCGGGCCCGTCCACGGGGACGCCAGCTGGCGTTGGCCGGGATCCGCGACGAACGGATAGCCCATCTCGCCAGCGGGATAGTCGTTGATGGCTCCGTGGGTAACGCCGGCGACCATGCCGTCGTTGTTGATCGCGAGCGCGACCGTGCCTAGGTTCCCGGCCGGGAGGGGCTCGTAGGTGGTCAACGTGGGAGTAAGCAGGCCCGCTTGCTTGGCCGCATCGATCTGAGCCAGCGTGAGTCCGGGCGGCAGGTTGCACGCCGGGCTTGGCGTCCCGGTGCACTGGCCCGAGTGGCACGTGTCATCGACCGTGCAGACGTTGTTGTCGCTGCAGAGTATTCCGTCCGCCACAGAGGGATTCGAGCACTGGCCCGTCGCCGACGAGCACGTTCCGGCGCCGTGGCACGAGTCGCTCGCGGTACAAACCTTCGGCGTGCCGCTGGCGCAGGTGCCAGTCTGGCAGCTGTCGCCGACCGTGCAGCCGTCGAAATCGTCGCAGATCGCTCCGTTTGCCACCGGTGTGTGGCTCACGCCCGAGGTGGGATTGCACGTGTCCGCGGTACAGGCGTTGCCGTCATCGACGACGAGGGGGCCGCCCTGGCAACTCCCTGGACTTGCGCACGAAGCCATGCGAACCCCGTCGAGCATCGCGAAGTGCGTCTCCGCGTCCTCGGAGTTTCGGAACGTGACCAGCGTCGACGTTCCGGAGGCGGTGAACTGGTAGGCGAACGGCTGCCAGGTGACGCTGGTGGTGCTTTCGCCGGTCAGGGCCGCCGACGCCAGCGGCACGCCGTTGATGAGAACATCGATGACGCCAGTTCCCGAGCGACCAGCCAACGACGATGTGCCGCCAAAGAACGACAGCTCGTAGAGCTGGCCGGCGTTCGTCGCCACGGTCTGCTCGATTCCCCCGCCTGTAAACGTGTATGGCGCGAGATCGACGTAAGCTCCGCCGCTTGGCGAGGGGTTCACGGAGGACAGGCCTGGCGTGGCCCACTCGACGCCTGTGCCAACGGTCGTCCACCCGGAGATCGCCGTCGGTACCGGTGCCGTGGCTACCTGTCCGGGCAGCCCGGCGGGTCCCGGCACGAGCTGGTAATTCGCGGTGTTGTTCGGTCCGTACAGGATGGTCGGACCGCTCGGGGCGGCGATGGTTTCGAAGCTGCCGTTCACAATCCCAGCGGCGGGCTTGCAACTGCCCGCGGTGTCGCAAAGCTCGGTTCCGTTGCACACGTTGCCATCGGGACAGACTGTATTCGCAGGCTTGGCGGCATCCGCGGGGCAACTGGCCGAGCTCCCGCTGCAGTTCTCGGCGATGTCGCACGGCCCGACCGCCGCGCGGCAGACAGTGGCGGAATTGGCGAACGTGTCGGTGGGGCAGGCGGCGGCGTTGCCAGTGCAGTTTTCGGCGATATCGCATCCTCCGGAAGCGGCGGTGCGGCAAACGGTGGTGGCGGGAGCGAAGACATCGTTCGGACACGTGGCGGAGGTACCGGTGCAGTTCTCCGCGACATCGCAACCACCTGGGGCGGCGGCCCGACAGACGGTGCCGGCGTTACCGGCGGGGTGCTGACAGGCATCGGCGGTTCCGTTGCAGGTGTCGGCGGTGCAGGCGAGGCCGTCGTCGGTGCAGGAGGTGCCGGCGCCCTTCTTGGCGTCGGAGGGGCAGGTGGTAGCGGAGCCGTTGCAGACTTCGGTGAGGTCGCATTCGCCGAGGGCGGCTCTGCACGTGGTGTTGGCCGCGAGGACGGGGTGCTGGCAGGCATCGGCGGTTCCGTTGCAGGTGTCGGCGGTGCAGGCGAGGCCGTCGTCGGTGCAGGAGGTGCCGGCGCCCTTCTTGGCGTCGGAGGGGCAGGTGGTAGCGGAGCCGTTGCAG
>WNGB01016098.1_pt1 | contig 12422 bp, 10 predicted proteins | sample 5400681 | NCBI WGS metagenome assembly WNGB01 (sample SAMN13153367, study PRJNA577476) | soil metagenome | isolation source: 115 cm soil or saprolite under grassland replicate 2 | place: USA:California | collected 2016-06-15 | reverse complement strand
GCGCTGTTGTCCACCAGAACCAAGTTCTTTCACAGTGCGAGCCATAAACAGTCTGCGAGCGCTGCCTTTGAGCGCCTTAGCAGTGCTGATGAGCAGGCTCTTGATTGAGTCAGTCAGTTCCATTGATCTTCCTCTAGCAACAACGTGCTTGGAGTATAGCATAGCCCGTGGCTCGTTTATTTTTTGAAAGTCCCTTAGTAGACAAAACGCGAACGGCAGGGTACGCTAGGTTCAGACCCGACTACCAGGAAGGGAAGAACCATGCGTGACCTGCCAGAAGCTATTATAACCGTGCTGCGGCACTTTGAACTGGTGTTCAGCGAACGTGTCTGGGAATGGGCGAAGCTCTTGCTTGTCGGCGCGATCTTGGCACCGGGCACCCGTACCGTAGCAAGTGTGCTGCGTGTGCTGGGCCTGAGTCAGGAGCGCCAATTTCAAACCTTTCATCGCGTCCTCAACCGCGATCAGTGGTCGAGCCGTGCACTGAGCCGTATCCTGCTGCGCGTACTTCTTCGAGCCTTCGTGCCTGCGGAGCAGCCAATTGTGCTGGGGCTGGACGACCATATCGAACGGCGACGCGGTGCCAAGATCGCCGCCAAAGGCATCTACCGTGATCCGGTGCGGTCGAGCAAATCGTTCTTTGTCAAAACCAGTGGATTGCGCTGGGTGTGCCTGATGCTGCTGGCCCCGATCCCGTGGGCGCAGCGGATCTGGGCCTTGCCGTTTCTGACGGCCTTGGCACCTAGTGAACGCTATCATCAGGAGCGCGAAATGGCGCACAAGAAACTGACCGACTGGGCACGCCAGATGATCACCCAAGTTCAGCGCTGGTTGCCTAATCGCGAGATCGTCGTGGTTGCCGATAGCAGCTATGCCGTGCTGGAATTGCTGGCTGCGACGACCGCCTTGCCCACACCGGTCAGCATGATTACGCGCTTGCGGTTGGATGCCGCGCTCTATGATCCCGCGCCGCCACGCGAGCCGGGGAAGAAAGGTGCGCCGCGCAAGAAAGGCGACCGACAGCCGACCCTGGCGCACCGGCTGAGCGATCCCGCGACGGTTTGGGAAACGGTCAGCGTGCGCTGGTATGGTGGCACCACGCGCAGCGTGGAACTGGCGAGTGGCACGGCGGTGTGGTATCACAGCGCCAAGCCGGTTGTACCGCTGCGGTGGGTGCTGATTCGTGATCCCGAAGGAAAATTCGAGCCACAAGCACTGCTGTGCACAAATCAAACGACCACAGCAGCGCAGATCGTCGCCTGGTTTGTGCAGCGCTGGCAAGTGGAAGTGACGTTTGAAGACGCCCGCGCCCATCTGGGTGTGGAGACGCAACGCCAATGGTCGGATCTGGCAATCCTGCGCACGACACCAGCATTGTTGGGGCTGTTTTCGTTGGTGAGCGTGTTTGCGCATCAGTTGCTCCAGGGCAAGGCATTAGAGGTGCGCCAAGCGGCGTGGTATCAGAAACAGCGGCCGACCTTCTCGGACACCTTGGCTTTCGTGCGGCAACAGCTGTGGCCGGTCAGCATTTCTTGGATGTCACCCGCAAAGGACGACGTGGTAATAATTCCCAAAGCGCTCTTTGACCGCCTGACAGACACGCTCGCGTATGCAGCGTGATATGGATAAAGTCGAACTAAGAAATAAGAGCTGCAGGCATCCTCCGATCCCCTGTTCCGGTTGGACGGCCAAGCTGACCTCATCCTGCCTTTACCTTCATATGGTATTCGTCTTGATTTTATGTTATGTTTAGTTAACCCTCATCAAGGATTCATCCTCAAGTCGTACCATGAATTCTAGATACAGATGCGTGGACGGATCGCCTCCACTTGGGCACAGTAATGCTGTGAACGGTGGCACCAGGGTTTGTGTGGCAATCCGGATCAAATCGACGCTAAGGAAGTGCAGGCGCGAAGCAACAGTGTTACAGAAACTGGTCGTCAGGGCAGTGGGGCCTCCCGACAGAACCGACCCTGTTTTGGGAGTCGGTACCAGAAGCATGGATCATGGATGAAGAAGGAGGTTGACAATGTATCCGCGACTACGCCTGGTAGGCGTCATCGGAGTCGGTGCGCTTGTGACGCTGTTCGCACTGCTCCCAGTTGTGGGCGCTGGGGCGGCGGCGCGCACCGCGCTGACCAAGGTGGTCAGTATCACCAGTACAACGTTCAACCCCAAAACCGTCACCGTGAATGTGGGCGACACGGTCACATGGAAGAATACCCTACAACAGGCGCAAACGGTAACTGCAGACAACGGAAGCTTCGACTCTGGCAACATAGCTCCAGGCCAGACCTTCTCCCACACCTTCACCAAGGTCGGCACCTTTGCCTACCGCGACAAGAATCACTCCGGCATGCGCGGCACGGTCGTGGTGCGGGGGCCGTCGCGACTACCAAAGACAGGGGAAGGTGAACCGGACAGAAGCGGCTACGTGCTGATCGTTGCAGTCCTTTCCCTGGCCGGAGGTCTCGTGCTGCGCTACGGACTCAGGTGGGCAGGGCACTAAATCGTCGTGCGGCGGGCTACGATGAGGCGGCTCCCGCACCCCGCCGCGATTGTGATGCACGTCGCTGCGGCGCAAGCAACTTGAAGTCTCGCTTGAAATCCCAGCGACGCCGTTGCGGGAAGGAGTATGTTGCGGTTGACCAGACCCAGATGCACCAATATCGCCAGTGATCCGAGAGCGGGGGCACCCACCAGATGGCGCAAGCTTATCTGGACGCTCAGTCACATCCTGATCTTGGTTAGCCTCGTGCTGTGGCTCTATGCCGGTGGTCTGGTCGCGCAGGCTGAGTACGCGCGCTATGCCGCGCGCGGTGATACGCCAGTCCTCGCGCCTAGCCTCACGACCCCAGCCGACGCCGACGTTGATCAAATTGCCGGCACGGTGCCCAGCATCGCGCAAGCCGCCCATCAATCCACCGTCTCGCGGGTGATCATCCCACGCATCAGCGTCGACTCGAAGGTGGTGGAGTCCGGCTGGGAGAACAAAAAGCAGCACGGTCAGCAGGTCGCGGTCTGGCGGGTGCCCACATACACTGTGGGACAGCTTCAAGGCTCAGCCAATCCTGGCGAGGGAGGTAACAGCGTGCTGGTCGGCCATGTAGCTGGCAGCGGCCACGTCTTCCGCGACCTCTTCTCTGTCCAGCGTGGCGATCAGATCACGGTCTACAGCGCAGGACAGCCATACAAGTATGTCGTCCAGGAACGCTCTGTGCTGAACGAGGAGGGCGTGTCACCGGAGCAGCAGGCGGCGAATGCCCACTATATCGATCCGATGGACCATGAGGTGCTCACCCTCGTGACCTGCTGGCCACCTACCGGCCCGGCCCGCTTCACGCAGCGGGTGATAGTGAGAGCTGTGCCAGTCGGTGCGTAAATCCGATCCTCCGAGGTGGGCGATGAGCGACATTGGACTTCCTGAACTCCTGATCATACTCGCCATCATCATTGTGCTCTTTGGTGCGAACCGCTTGAGAGAACTTGGCCGCGCCTTGGGCAGCAGCATTCGCGAGTTCAAACAGGCCGTGCGCGAGGAGGAGCCGCCAGCGGTACTCCCGCTGCAAACAAGACGCCGGACCAGTCACCGTAGCCATGGGGCGGCCTGACATCCCAAACAATCCGGCACGACCGGGAACGATCGCAGCCGGAGCGCACGAACACTGCGCTCCGGTTGCGATGACCACCGGCGTTGAGCGCGCTGCGGCCAGCGTCACAGTCGCTCTTGACGAGGCACTCTGATGACGAACACCCAATTCTTCCTCGCCGTCGGCCTGCTGATGTTCCTGATCGCCACACCGCTGCTCTTCGCGGCGCTCACGCGCATCTTTGTGCGCGACGAACCAGTCGCTGCAGTCGAGCCAGAGCCGGAGCTGTCGGCCCAGTTTGCAACGCTCGGCGACTTCTGGGACGGCCTGGTGCCGCATCTCCGCGAGTTGCGCGATCGCCTCGTCAAGAGCCTGGTCGCGGTTGGCATCGGCACAGCGATCGGTTTCTGGATCGTCAGCACGCCGACATTGCTCGGCAAGACGCTGCCCGATATTTTGATCGATCACTTTGTGCCGCGTGGGGTTGATCTCCAATTCGTCGGTGCAGCAGAAGGATTCGTCAACTATATGCGCGTGGCACTAGTGATCGGCGTCGCCGTTGCCGTGCCCCTGATTGTCTATCAAGTCATCGCGTTCTTCGTGCCCGGCCTGCTGCCGCGCGAGAAACGGGTTCTCTACACGGCCCTGCCCTTCGTGACCGAGCTGTTCCTGGCCGGTTTGATGTTCGGCTGGTTTTTCACCATCCCGGCCGCGATGCAGTTCCTGCTGACGTTCGGGAGTAGTGAACGGGTCACAGCGCGGCCAAGCTTCGAGAGCTTCATCGCGATTGTCTCGACGCTGCTGCTCTGGAATGGCCTGATTTTCGAGCTACCGGCGATCATCTACTTGTTGGCACGGCTCGGTATTGTCAACGTGCAGCTCCTGGCGCGCACTCGGCGGTATGCGATCGTGATCATCACGATCGCCGCGGCGATTATTACCCCGACCGGCGACCCGTACAACCTACTGCTGCTGGCCATCCCGATGTACCTATTGTACGAACTCGGCATCTTCCTGGCGCGGTTCGTGCCGGCGCGCACCACGTCGGACGACAGCGGGACACCGCCGATGGACCCGGCGTAAGCGCACGGATGGACCGGATAAAGAATTCACAATCTTTCAATCGTTTCACCGGATCTGTTGGCAACAGAACGGCATGTCGCACGAGGATGCGCTGCAAGAAGGATGACTGCTCCCACGGCTAAAGGTGAGGGTGGAATATCAGCATCGCGTTGCGTGACGCGGCACACTCTTTTAGGTCCTGTGCGCCTCACCGCGTAGCGGCGTGGCCACAATGTTAGCAGGAGGCACCCCAGCAGCGCACCCCCGCTGAGGAGCGCACCACGCACGACCATGCGCGGTTGGTAGCGGAACACCACCTGATGCCGTCCCGCAGGCACTATCACGCCACGGAAGATCCCATTCGCACGGAGCAGCGGCGTCGACTGACCATCAACCGTGACGTGCCAATCCGGGTCGAAGCTATCCGCCAGCACCACCACCGCAGGCACCGGCAGATCGGGCGCTAGCTCGACCTGGTTGGCGCGATACGCCCTGATCGGGACCGGCGTCATTGCGGCACCGCCGCCGCGCCCCAGACTGGGCGGGGGTGGCTCCTCTAGGACCACGGCGCGATGCGGATCGAAGTGCGAGTCATAGGCGGTGTCTACCGCCGTTTGTGCGGTCGCCTGTACCACGGTGGTCGCAGCATAGGCCCGTGGGAGCGCGGTCGCGTTGCGATAGATCCGCACATTGCCGTCTTGGAACACCAGCGGGAGCGGCCGGCCATCCATGCCACTCACGACCTCCTGACGTGCCACGATGTAGCGCGCGTTCATCAGATCAAGCAGCCGTTGCCCACGGGTACGCACCACTACCCGACCGGTGATCCAGGGCAAGTCCTGTGTGCCACGATTGATAAATGAGCGCTGATCCTGTGGGACCAGATCGTCAAGCCCTGTCACGGTTTGGAGATCCTGTGTCATCACGGCATTGCCCGCGAAGGCACCGTCCGGGGTGCTGATACGGAATGGCGCCGGATCGCGCTGCAGCCAGCGGATCGCGTGGGTCGCCGGATAGATTATGGCAGGAGGGGTGAACCCGTTGTAGCCGAAGCCACCTGCAACCAGTTCAAGGAGTGTGCTGGCGACGATGAGCGCGCCTGCGGTGCGGCAGGCGAGCCAGCCCCACAGGGTGGCGCCGAGCGCCAGCACTCCCAGCGCTCCCGCCGTCGCGGGCAGGAAGAGGCGCCAGTTGGTCGGGGTGTAGACCGTGGCCATGGCAGCCCGCTCAGCGTCGTTCGGCTGGAAGCCCAGCACCCACTGCACATGCTGTCCCCGCCACAGATCGCAGACGATCGCCAGATTGAGCAGCACCAGGCCCACGAGCGCCAGCAGCACCAGCATCCGGCCGTGCGGCCCAGCCGTGAGCATCCATTCCAGCCCCAGCCCGGACAGCACCGCCGCCGCCAACGTCACGCCCAGCCCAAAGCGGAAGCCATAGGCGACGTTCAACAGCGGCAGATAGCCGATGCGCGCGAGACCAGGCAGGGGGTAGAGCAGCAGCAGTGCGAGCACCAGCAGCGCCCCGAAGTACCTCCCGGCGCGACGGTTGTGGCCGCGTACTGCGCCCGCCAGTGCCAGCGGCAGTGGCGCGAGGCCGACGTAGCTCGCTAACTCGTTGTAGTTGCCCCAATAGGTGGCGATGAGCGCTGGCGGCGTCCAGGCGCGATAGGTCGGGCCACGTGGAGAACCCAAGAGATCCGGCGCTAGCAACAGCAGCCAGTCGCGCAGGTTGTTCCAGTTGGCATGATGCACGCCACCGAGCGGGGCGAACGCCATGTACGGTCCACTCAACGGCGTGCGGGCCTCGCGTGCCTGCAGCGTCGCGCTGCGCTGGATGAGATCGAGGGTCGGCACCCACTGTATCGCCGACACCCCCAGACCAAGCACGAGCGCCAACACGACGCACGCACCGGACAGTGGCCACCTGCCGCAGCCCACCAGCCAGGCCACGGCAAAGCTCCCGCACACCATTATAAAGAAGAGTGAGGTCTCGGGATGGCCCCCCAGGAACTGGGCGGCGACCACCCCAGCGAGCGCCAGGAGATCGCGCCGCTGGTGCTGGGCGATGAGCCGAAGCATGAGCCAGAGCGCCAGCGGCAGCACTGCCGCCACATTGTGGATGGCGAAGTGCAGCCAGACCACGTTAAAGGCCGCGAACATATAGACGCCCCCGCTGAGGAGCGCGCCGAGCAGACCACCACCGAGACGCCGCACCAGCAGATAGGTCCCGCCACCTGCGACCACGAGGCGCAGCAGCGCCGCGACCACCCAGAACTGGTGTGGCCCCAGCCCATAGCAGAGCAGATTAATCGGGTAGAGCACCGCAGCCTGGTTCGCGGCAAAGTAGGGCATCCCGCCGAACAGGTACGGGTTCCAGAGCGGGAACTGCCCCGCCCGCAACGAGGCGATCGTGAAGGCCAGGTACGGGTAGTAGAAGCCGGAGAGGTCGCTGAGCAGTGTATTGGTGCCAGTGGCGAGTCCTGGTGGCGCAAAGGCCGACCAGACCGGATCGGTGACGTAGGGGTTGAGCAGGGGGAGTGGGACTGCGCCGAACCACAGCGCCGGCCAGAAGAAGACGACGTTTAACGTGAGATAGCAGGCGATCGCCCATGGCAGGGTGTGCCAGGCCAGTACGGCCCGCACCGCCCGGGGCAGACGTTCCCGTGGGACAACCATGCGCATACAGCCGATCTCCTGCGGCGGATCGCCGCGGCGCGCCCAGACCAGGCGGATCGCAACACCTCTGCTGGAAGTCTCCGCTCCAAGACATGCGCGGCGGCTTCTCGGACCAGAGAACATGTGCCAGGTACCGCGCAGGTTGGTCGCCTTGCTGCGAACCGTTGAGTGCAGGGTTTGAAAAGAGCATATACCTCAAACCTGAAGCGCACATGAAAGGAACCTAAGGATTTAGCCTTACCCCGGCACCGGACAGTTTCGGTGGCGCCGCGTACCGTCGCCCTGGACGGTCGCGGCGAGCCCGACGCAGCCATCGACCAATGCGGCGACGCGTCGGGCGCCGTTGGTCAGCGCGGCTTCGGCCTGCGCAAGCTGCGCGTTCGCGCCCTGGTTCGCGTTGCTGTAGATGATCGTGCAGTTCGGGCAGAGCTGTTTGAACTGCTGCTCGAAGTCGGGTCGATCGGCGGTCTCATAGCGCGTGGTCTTCGTCTCGGGCAGCAGGAGCGCGATCGTGCCGCCAACCCCGATCGGTGCGGCAGTGGGCGCGGCGGCTGCGCTCGTGGGGGCGACAGCCGCGGTTGGGGCGCTGGTGGCGACCGCGGTTGGGGCGCTAACGATCGACAGCGAGCCCAGCAAGGGCAGCCACTTTACCATCCACCTCCCGTGCCAGGCATAGCGTCGATCGACCGGCCTGGCGTCCCAGCAATAAGCTGGCCTTAAGGTGTGCTTGATCATCCTTTAAGGACACTGGCACCGCTGCCGCGCTATGCTGGAGTCGATATGACGGTGTTTTGGTCTGGATACGATATGCCCATCCCTTCTCCGCATCTTATTCCAGCGCTGCTCAGTGTTCTGGTCGGGCTGCTCGCCGAGAACGACGCTCGATAGCTGGAAATGCTCGATCACACTGCCCACCGGCGACAACATCCGGCTGCGTTCTCGGCGCGCGAGCGCAGCGCCAGCGCTGTAATGACCAACAGCCCGATCATAGCAAACAGGGGTATTTGTCGAACAGGTATCAAGCCGCCTGTCTTTCTACTAGCCATGGCACCTCCTTTTCGCATCCTGATCCTGACGGTTGATTATGGCAGCGGGCACCGGAGCGCCGCGAACGCGCTGGCTGCGGAGTTCGCGCAGTCCTATGGCGCGCAGACCATTGTGCGGATTGTGAATCCATTTCACATGCCGCTCGCCCCTTCCGCCTTTCGCAAGCTGGAGGATCGCTATCTCGCGTTGCTCCGGCACGGGCCGGCCCGCTACGATCTGCTCTACCGCATGACCGACGCGGCGCTAATAGCCGGAGCACTACGACAGTGCGTCGCTCGCTTGCTGCGTCCGGCGGTGCGCGAGCTGCTAGGCGCACAGCCACCCCACGCAGTCATCGGCGTATTTCCCTGCCTGACGGCGGGCGTCGCCGCGTGCGTCGAGGGAGCTATCGCCCCCCCAGTCTTGATGACTGTCGTCACCGACCTTGGCCCCCCGCACTGCCTGTGGTGGACGCCCACCGACGATTTATCGGCTGTCGCGACGCCGGCCGCGCAGGCCCGGCTGCTGGGCAGAGGCGCGCCCGCAGCGCAAGTTATTGTGACCGGCGTGCCGGTGCATCCCGCCTTTGCCGCGCCGCGCGCGCCAGTTGCCCGGCTTCGGGGCGATCTCGGCTGGTGCTTGGACTTGCCGACGGTGTTGCTGCTTGGCGGCGGCGCCGGTGTGGGCGACCTCGCCAGTCTCGCGATGGCGATCGACGCGTCCAGTCTCGCCGTGCAATTGGCGATCGTCACCGGGACGAATCGAGCTCTGGAGGCACAGCTCCACGCGTTGCGCTGGCGGCATCCCGCCTACATCTACGGGCAATTGCCGCTGCTCGCCGATCCGATGCACGCCGCAGACATCGTCGTCACGCGGGCTGGTGGGCTGGCAGTCAGCGAGGCGCTGGCGGCCGGCAAGCCGCTGGTCATCCACGGCAGCAGTCCCGGGCAGGAGCGTGGCAATCGCGCATATGTGTGCGCCGGTGGCGCCGGTGTAGCGGCGCGCTCGCCTCAAGCATTGATCTGCGCGATCTCGCGGATGCTTCGCCCGGGTGCGTACCAGGCCGCTGCAGCGGCAGCCCGCCGCCTCGCCCGACCGCAAGCGGCCCTTGGTGTGGCGCGCTGTGTGTGGTCGCGCCTCTGGGCAGAGGGCGGGCATGGGCGCATGCAGTAGGTATCAGACCTGATGCGATCACTACTCCTCCATACAAGCTGTCGGAAATCCGGTCCTGTTCTCATGATGCGATGCGGCGGTGTCCCGCAACACGCGCCTTCGCATCCTCACCTCCTCGCCTCCAGAAACTCGCCTCAGATATGCGATAGCCGGTCCTTAGCCTTCTGGCAGCGTGCCGGCGAAGTACTCCAGCGCGTCCACCAGGTGTAAGCTTCCAGAAGTGCCAGCTGTGCGCTCCGGGGAAGTATTGTACTTCGTGGGGCACATTGGCCTTGATCAGCGCCTGCTCCATCTGCTGCGTCTCAGCCAGCGTGTTGTCGAGTTTATCCTGCTTGCCGACCGCCAAGTAGATATGGATCTGCCGGGCGTTTTTCATCTGCGCGATATAGTCGATCGGGCTGTTGTAGGCGATACTGGCGCTGTCCTTGAACAGTGGCTGGCGCATGATCGTCCGCGTCGCCAGGTAGTTGCCGCTCAGGCCGAAGGCTGTTCCGAAGACATCCACATGGTGCAGGCTGGTGTTCACCCCGCCATATCCGCCGCTCGAGAGGCCGCCGATGGCACGGTGGGCTTGGTCGGCAATGGTGCGGTAGTGCGCATCGATGTACGGCACCACTTCCTGAACCAAATAAGACTCGGCCTGCGGCGCTGGAGGAGCACCGTTGGCCCACTCGCTGTCGACGGTCAGGTTAGCCTTGCCCTCGGGCATCACCAGGATCATCGGCGGGATGCGCCTGATGCCGATCAGGGCATCGGCCGTGGCGCCGGCGTTGCCTCCGCCGGCCCAGTCCTTATAGTTGCCCGGCGCCCCGTGCAGGAGGTAGACCACCGGGTAGCGGCGGTTCGTGGTCGCCGGATCGTTGTAGCCGGGCGGCAAGTAGATCAGATACGGCAGATCGTCGTTCATGAAGTGGCTATGAATGCTTCCCTGTTCAATCGTGCCACGCTGTACGCCCATCTGGCCGGTCGCGCTGGGCGCGGGCGCAGCAGTCGACAGCTCCGTTCCGTTCGACTGGGTCGGGTGTCGCGCGTGCAGCGTCATCTGGTCGTGCTGCTGCACCCGCTGCATAGCTTGGTCCCCCGAGCCGTACACAGGCGCGGTGGGAGCCTCCTGGAGCACAAGAGCAGCGGCGCTTTCATCGGTTTGCCAGGGCCACTCGGCCGTGACGTAATAGTAGCCGCCAACATAGAGCGCCAGGCCTATGGCGATAAGCGCGCCCAGCACGTATAACGTACATCGTAAGCTGCGCGTCTTCATCATACCCCTCCATTGCCCTCGAACATCCGCCGGTGGGGGCGATGTCGTAGATCAGCATAGTGACAGCAACTAAAACGCAGATGAGTCATCGCTGAATGCTAGCTAAAAGCAGTCTTGCGAGCGGCAAGCATCAGCTGAGACGCGCGCCGAGAACCATTTTTAACTGATCTTTAGCATAGATTCAGGTCTCTTTTAGCCCCGTGAGCTATACCGTAACATGTCATAATCGGAGTGATATCGATAGCTTGGAGGAGCAAGCTATGGCTCGCCCGACACCGATACAGCGCATGATGGCTGGATTGGTCGCCTTGATGGGCATCACCAACATTAGCTCGGCGTTGCTGGTCCACCAGATCATCCGCAACCGCATCCTCCACGCCCTGCTGCCGATCGAGGTGATCAGCGCCGGCCGCTCGCTCACGCTGATCGCCGGCTTCAGCCTACTGATCGTCGCCTGGGGTCTGATGCGCGGCAAGCGTGTGGCGTGGATGCTCACACTTGGTCTGCTCGGCGCCTCGGCCCTCTTCCACATGATCAAAGGGTTGGACTGGGAGGAGTCGCTGGGCGCGATCGCCCTGGGCGGCGTGCTGCTCGCGCAGCGGCAGCATTTCGTCCGCCGTTCCGACCCACCGACGCTGCGCCGTGCGCCGCTCTTTTTCGTGGGCGGGCTGCTCGCCATTGTCGTCTACGGCCTGGTCGGCTTCTGGCTGCTGCGCGCCTTCCAGCCCTTTACGCTTTCACTGGCGCTGCAGGAGCTCGCCACCGAGGTGCTCTGGAGCGACGGGCCATATGCGCCGTTCGTTCATGGCCGCGCTGCCTGGTTCCTCGACAGCCTGAGCCTCTTGAGTCTCTCGCTGGTCAGCGGCACGCTGCTGCTGCTGCTGCGCCCGGTGTTGCCGCGCTCGACGAGCGCCCACGATCGTGCGCGCGCCGATGCGCTGTTGCGCCGCTACGCCACGTCGTCGCTGGCGCCCTTCGCGCGCGAGAGCGATAAGTCGCTATACTTCGGCGAGACAGTCGAAGGGGTTGTGGCGTACCGCGTCGCCGGGCGGGTTGCTGTCGTCTGCGGTGACCCGATCGCTGCGCCCGAGCATGTCGGGCAGCTGGCCCAGACGTTTGTAGGCTTCTGTGCGCGCCAGGATTGGCGGGCCTGTTTCTACGAGGTTCAGCCGCGCCACCTGCCCGATTACGCTCCGCTAGGGTTCGAGGCGGTTAAGATCGGCGAGGATGCGTGGATCGAGCTGTCGAAGTTCACCCTCAAAGGCCCGGCGATCGCCAACGTTCGCCACGCGGTCAGTAAGATCATGCGCGATGGCCTGACGTTCCATCTCTTCGACTCGCGCCAGGATAGTCGGGTATGGGCGCAGCTGCAGGCGATCGAGTCCTCGTGGCGCGCGGCGCAGCGCGGCATCGAGCTGCGCTTCAGCATTGGGCGCCTGCCGGATCAGCCCGATTCGAACGCGCGCTATACCCTGGCGCTTGCAGCCGACGGCACGACAGTGCTGGCGTATTGCTCGTTCCTGCCGATCGAAGGCATCGAAGGGCTAGCCCTCGATGTGATGCGGCGGGCGCCGGGCGCGCCGAACGGCACCACCGAGTTTCTGTTGGCCCGCTCGCTGGAGTATTTCCGCGATA
>WNGB01022560.1_pt1 | contig 12423 bp, 13 predicted proteins | sample 5400681 | NCBI WGS metagenome assembly WNGB01 (sample SAMN13153367, study PRJNA577476) | soil metagenome | isolation source: 115 cm soil or saprolite under grassland replicate 2 | place: USA:California | collected 2016-06-15 | reverse complement strand
CATCCGGCGAAGTTCAGCTCCGGCCAAGTCCTTTTAACTTTTAACTTGTAACTTTTAACTTTCGTCTCCGCCGGCCCGCAGCCTTACACAGACCTGCGGCGTGAGGTCGGCGGTCACTTGCAGGTCTGGAGGCCCGTCTGCGGGCCCGTTGGCGAAAGGAAGCATCATGCTCTGGAAAGGTTTTCAGCGACCCAAGCGGCTCGAGTTCGAACGCGAGACCCTGACGGACCGGTTCGGCCGGTTCTACGCGCAGCCGTTCGAGCGCGGCTTCGGCACCACCATCGGCAACGCGATGCGGCGCGTGCTGCTGTCGTCGATTGAAGGCGCGGCCATCACCGCGGTGAAGATCGAGGGCGTGCTCCACGAGTTCTCGCCGATTCCCGGCGTGGTCGAGGACGCGACCGACATCATCCTCAACCTGAAGCAGATTCCGCTGAAGCTGCACGTCGATCAGACCAAGACGCTGACGCTCAAGGTCGACAAGGCTGGCGAAGTGCGGGCGCGCGACATCCAGGCCGACGGCGACGTCGAGATCCTCGAGCCGGATGCCCACATCGCGACCGTCGCCGAACACGGCAAGCTCCACATGGAGATGCGCATGAAGCGCGGCCGCGGCTACGTGTCGGCCGACAAGAATTTCGACGAAGACCTCGGCATCGGCTGGATTCCGATCGACTCGGTGCACTCGCCGATCAAGAAGGTGAACTATCTCGTCGAGGCCGCGCGTCTCGGCCAGACCACGGACTACGACAAGCTCACCGTGGACGTGTGGACGAACGGCTCGATCCACGCGCGCGACGGCGTGTCGCTGGCGGCCAAGCTGATTCGCGACCACCTGAACATCTTCATCAACCTCGAGGAGGGATTGGAAGCGCAGCTGGAAGCGTCCTCCGATCAGCCGCGCATCGGCGCAACCAACGAGAACCTCGACAAGAGCGTCGAAGAGCTCGAGCTGTCCGTGCGGTCGTACAACTGCCTCAAGAACGCGAACATCCGCACGATCCGCGAGCTGGTGCACAAGACCGAGGCTGAAATGCTCAAGACCAAGAACTTCGGGCGCAAGAGCCTCAACGAGATCAAGGAAATCCTGCACACGATGGGACTGAGCCTCGGCATGCGCGTGGACCAGCCAACGGCGGCATCACAGGAATAGTGCAGGGATTTGGGATTTGGGATTAGGGATTTGGGATTAGGGGTTAGGGATTAGGGGTTAGGGATTAGGGGTTAGGGATTAGGCAATCGCGTCGAGTCGGCCTAATCCCCCAAGCCCTATTCCCTTCAGGTTTTCAAAATGAGACATAGAGTTGCGCACAGAAAGCTAGGGCGCGTCACCGAGCATCGCATCGCGCTGCTGCGGAATCAGGCGACGGCGCTGCTCCGCTACGAGCATCTGACGACCACCGTGCCGAAGGCGAAGGAGCTCCGGCCGTTCGTCGAGCGGTTGATCACGATCGCGAAGCGCGGGCTCGCGGGCGGGGAGCCCGTCAACGGCCGCGTCCTGACGGCACGACGGCTGGTCATGCAGGATCTGCAGGACCGTGAAGTGGTCTCGAAGCTGTTCGACACGATCGCGCCGCGGTTCGCGTCGCGGCCTGGCGGCTATACCCGTCTCCTTCGGATTGGCTTCCGCCGCGGCGACAGCGCGGAAATCGCCCAGGTGGAGCTCGTGGGCAGCGAGTTCGACCCGCGCGCCAAGGCCGAAACCGAAACCAAGACCGAGGGCGAGAAACCCAAGGCGAAGGGCGTCGGCGGACGGCTTCGTGCGGCGGCCGAGCGGCTGCGCGGTACGAAGAAGGGCGAGGAGGAGAGCAAGAAGGTCTCGTCCAAGCCCTCCAGGGGCGTCACACGCAAGACGACGACGCCGCGAAAAGCCGGCGGAAGCTAGCGCTGGTGACTGACGACTGATGACGAGCGACTGAAGACTGTTCCCGCCCCGCCGGCTTCGAGCCGCGCGGGGCTTTTTCATTTCCGAGGGCCTGATGATTGCACGTCCGATGGCCCATGAAACCCAAACTGAAACGGCTTTCGGACCAGGTTATCGTCATTACCGGCGCATCGAGCGGCATCGGATTGACGACGGCGGAGATGGCTGCGCGGCGCGGCGCGTCGGTCGTGCTGGCGGCACGCGGTGAGCGCGAGCTGACCGGCGCGGCAGAACGGATTCGCGATCGCGGTGGCCAGGCAATGGCGGTCGTCGCCGACGTCACCGACCCGGCACAGGTCGAGCACATCGCGCATCGCGCGCTGGCCGAGTTCGGCCGCATCGACACCTGGGTGAACAACGCCGGCATTTCCGTCTACGGAAAGCTCGACGATGTGCCGCTCGAGGACAAGCGGCGCATCTTCGACGTCACCTTCTGGGGCGTCGTCCACGGGAGCGAGGCGGCGGTACCGCGCTTGAGGCAGCGCGGCGGCGCACTCATCAACGTCGGCAGCATCCTGTCCGATCTGTCGGCGCCCCTGCAGGGGATCTACAGCGCCGCGAAGCATGCGGTGAAGGGCTACACGGATGCGCTGCGCATGGAGCTCGAGCAGGCGGGCGAGCCGATTCAGGTGACGCTGATCAAACCCGGCGCGATCGACACGCCGTACACGCAGCACGCGGGCAATTATCTGGCGCGCGAGCCAAAGCATCCCTCGCCGACGTATCCGCCCGAAGAAGTCGCGCACGCGATTCTGCGGTGCGCCGAGCGGCCGATGCAAGAAGTGGTCGTCGGCGGCGTTCCGCGCCTGCAGATTGCGATGCACACGCTGGCGCCGCGCCTGACGGAGCGGTACATGGAGCGCGCCATGCCGAAGGCTCAGCAGAGCGACGAGCCCGCGTACTCCGGCGACAGCCTCTATGCGCCTTCCGGCGAGGACTATGGACGGCGTCGCAGCCGACGGTCGGGGCGCGTGATGCGATCCAGCCTCTATACGCGGGCGGTCGTCTCCGACGCGATGCGCGCGGCCCCGATCGTGCTGGGGGCAGCCGCGATTGCGGCGATCGTCGTGGCGCGGCGGTGAATCGCGCGGCTCTCTACTCTGTGCGCAGCGCCTCCAGCGGGCTCAGGCGCGCGGGGCGGCGCGCGGGCAGCCAGCACGCCAGGAGCGCAACCGCCAGCAGGATGAGCGTGGTGACGACGAACACACCTGGGTCGCGGGCGCTGATCCCGTAGAGGAGCGACTGAATCAGTCGGCTGCCGGCAAACGCGGCGGCAAGTCCGGCTACGATGCCGGCAACCGTGACGAGTCCGCCTTGCCGCGCGATCATCGCCGTCACACGTCCCGGTTCGGCGCCGAGCGCAAGGCGCACGCCGATCTCGCCCGTGCGCTGACTCACCATGTACGACATGACGCCGTAAATAGTTGTCGCTACTGCATCAGGCCAACGACGATTGTCCGGTGATACACTCCGCCGGCATGGGCCTCATCATGCGGGTGTTTTCGGTGCTGCTCGCTGCCGCGTTGCAGATCGCGCCGCCTGCCGTCGAGCCCGGATTCACCAGCCTCTTCAACGGCAAGGATTTCACCGGCTGGAAGATCGGCGGCCCGGCGGAATCCTTCACGATCCAGGACGGCGCCATCGTCGCCAAAGGCGCGACGAGCCACTGTTACTACGACGGCAGCTTCCGCAACCACAGCTTCCGCGACTTCGAGCTGAAGGTGGACATCATGACCCGCGCCGGTTCGAACGGCGGCGTGTACGTCCTGACCGAATTCCAGGAGAGCGGCGGCAACGCCCGCGCGACCGGCCGGTTCCCTTCGAAGGGCTTTGAGATTCAGGTGAACAACTCGCACACCGACCGCATCCGAACCGGCAGCCTCTACCATGTGGCGGACGTCCTCGACGAGTCGCCGGCGAAAGACGATGAATGGTTCACCGAACACATCATCGTGAAAGGCGACACGATCACGGTCAACGTGAACGGCAAGCAGGTCGTCCGATGGACGCAGGGCCCGGACTGGAACGGCGGAGTGGAAGGTCCTGGCCGCAAGATCACCGGCCCGGGGACGATCGCGCTCCAGGGCCACGACCCGAACAGCACGGTGTATTACAAGAACATCCGCATCAAGCCGCTGGATTGAGGCCCGGCTTGGGTGTATAAGGATCTCGTTTCGAACTCGTACAGGTGCACACGGAGGCCATGATGCGAAGAAGCAGATTCTGGGCGTGGCCGGTTCTCGTCGGTGCTGCGCTGCTGTTGCCGGCCGCGGTCGCGTCGGCCGAGGACATCAGCGGCCCCATTTCCACCACGCGGACGATCACGTCAAACAGCCGGCTCGTTGGCGATGTGACCTGCACGGTCACCGGCGCTCCCTGCATTCAGTTCGGAAGCTCCCATATCGAGCTGCGGCTCAATGGCTTCACGATGACCGGACAGGCCGACGCGACAACCGGGTGCAACGGTGCGTCAACGGCCGGCGAGATGGGAATCAGCACGAATGGCCAGAGCGATGTCGAGGTGCGGGGACCGGGCATCGTGCAGCGGTTTCGCGCGGACGGGATCTTCTTCACAGGCACGCTGCTCGGCAAAGTCGAAGGCGTGACCACCATCACAAACTGCATGTCCGGCATTCGGGTGAATCCCACTTCCTCGCGAATCACCCTCGGAGCAAATGTTTCCGCCAGGAACGGCACCACTGCCGCCGCGTGCGGAGGCATATGAATCCAGGGAAGCAACAACTCGCTCCGGTGGAACGAGACGACTGGCAACGGCTTCGCGAATCCCAACGACGATTTCGGCATCGGGATCATGGCTAGCGGCGACAATAATCTCGTCGAGGAGAACACCGCGTACGGCAATACCAACGGAATCGTGCTTTTCCCGAATGTGACGAATACAAGGGTTCGCGGCAACATCGCGGTCGGCAATCCGCCCATTCAGCAGTCCACCTCGCCGACCGGCAGCGTCGGTGTGGACATCTGGAATCAGGCACCCCCAGGCGCAAACAACGTGTTCGACGGGAACATCTGCGTCACAGCTGTGAACGCGCCGTGTCCGGGCCTTGCGCCGAGTCAGGTTCCACGAAAACCGGGAAGCTGACGGAGGCTATGAGGCATCTGCATCTGCTCCGTCGGCTGACGGTCGGTCGTGCCGTGTCGGTCCTGATGGCCACCACGGTCGTGGCGAGCGGCGCGCCCGGAGGGCGATGGCAGGCGTCGGGCACCGTCGGCGCACAGACGGCGCCCGCGGTGCTCGTCGACCTTCAGAGTGTCGGGGAACTCCGCACGCAATTCAACAGCGATCGCGGCAACGTCCGGCTGGTCCTGCTGCTGTCACCGACGTGACCGGCCTGTGTCGCAGGCGCCCGGTGGGTGCAGCAGACGCTGCTCGATCCGAACCTCAATGCGCCGCTTCGCGTGTACGCCGTCTGGTTCAACATGTATCCGGGCGACGCGCGCGAGCGCTGGCGCGCCGCACTGCTGACGGACGCGCGCGTTCGGCACTACTGGGACGAGCAGCGGTCGGTGGGCCGTCGCTACCTTCAAACCCTCGCACGGCTCTGGCCGGTGCGTGGGGCTGAAACGGTCGTGCCTCAGGCCGACGCGCTGTGGGATGCGTATCTGTTGTATCTGCCCGACGCTCGCTGGGACGAGGAGCTGCCGGATGTCGTCAGCTGGGGGTCAACGATTCTCCGGACGAAGGAGACCCTGGACCTGGACATTCAACGGACGCTCAAACCCTGGCGAGCCAAGGGTCGCGCACAGTCTCCGGGAATGAGCCGTTAGGGCCCGTCCGGAAATAAGTGCGTCATTCCATGGGCGCCGAGGCGCCCGGATCGCAAGGCGCGAGGAGGAAGCATGCCGGGCGCATGTGACCGACGAGCAACGCAGCGAGGCGGGATGCATCGGCGGCCAGGATGGCGCAGTTATTTCCGGACGGGCCCTTACCCGGCCCGGAGCGCTGTGAGCGGATCCACCTTGGCTGCGCGACGGGCCGGCACGACGCACGCAACGGCGGCGACTGCGAGGACGACAATCGGCACCGCCAGCAGGGTCAGCGTGTCGTGCGGGCTGATGCCGTAGAGAACGTCGACAGCAGACGGACGCCCGCCTGCGCCACAGCCAATCCCGACAACACGCCGACGCTCACGAGCGAGAGCGCCTGACGCAGCACGAGGCGGACGATGTCGAGCGGCTGCGCGCCCAGCGCGGACCGGACGCCGATTTCGCGCGTGCGCTGCGCCACGCTGAACGACAGCACGCCGAACAGGCCGACGCCGGCGATCAGAAGGGCGAACGCTCCGAACCACGCGAGCACCATCGCGTACAATCGCGGCTTCGCCAAGCTCGTCATCACGCGGTCTTCCATCGTCATGACGGAGTCGAGGGCGAGTGCTGGTGCCTGCTCGTGCACCAGGCTGCGCAACGTGGACACGTACGCCGTCGGATCGGCGGCGGTCCGGACGACGAGAATCGGATCGAAGTTGCGCATGGCGCCAGGCACAAGCTGCTTGAACGATGCGAAGACCTCGGGCTGCAGCGGTGCATCGACGCTGTCCTGCCGCATGTCGTCGATCACGCCGACGATTTCCCAGTCGGCGTTCCCGTCGGGGAAGCGAAGTCCTCCCGCGCGTGGCCCGCGCTGGGGAATGTGGAAGCCGAGGGGATGTTCGCCAAGATATTGACGTACGAACGTTTGGTTGACGACGATTGCCGGCGGCGTCGTTGTGATATCTGCATCCGACAACGCGCGCCCGGCCCTCACTCGCAGGCGCATCGCGGCAAAATAATCAGGACTGACGATGCGCTGCGTCGCCTGCACGTCCACTTCGAGATCTGGATTGCGAGGCGACCGCATCCTGAAGGCCGTGAAGCCGCCGTTGGACACGAACGGCAGCGCCGTGCTGTACGCCGCGTGCGTCACACCCGGCACCGCGCGTAGACGTTCGACGAGCGTTTCGAGCAGCTGGCCTCGACGCTCGACCGGATATCCGGGTGGAAGCGGCAACCGCGCAGTGAGCACGTTCACCGGATCGTAGCCGCGGTCCGCACGGATCAGTGACAGCACGCTGCGCGTGAGCAATGCGGCACCGATGAGCAGCACGCAGGCGATCGCTACCTGCCCGGCCATGATCAATCCGCGCGTGCGCGCCATCGGCGAGCGCATGGCGCCGCCGATCGGCGCGACACCGTCCTCCGACAGTGTCTCGACCAGATTCACGCGCCGCGTCTGCCAGGCGGGCAGCACTCCGCAGACAACGCTCGCGACGACCGATATCACCAGCGCAAACGACAGCACGCGCATGTCGAGGCCCACGGCGTCAAGGCGCGGAAACCCGGCCGGCAGTAGCAACGGCAGCAGCCGTTGAAGTCCTGCAGCGAGCGCCAGTCCGGCGACTCCGCCGCACAGTCCGATGACCGCGTTCTCGATCAGCAATTGCCTGGCAATGCGGCGCTGCCCGGCGCCAATAGCTGCGCGCACCGCCAGCTCGCGGCGCCGCGTCGTCGCACGCGCGAGCTGGAGGCTGGCGACGTTGGCGATCGCCGTGATTAGCAGAAGGGCGACCGCCGCGAGGAGGGCGAGGAGAGCCGGGCGAACGTCGGCGGTGATCGCCTGGAGCTCTGGCACGGTGGACACGTCGATCGGTCCCACCGCGCCAAACAATGCCGTGGCCGCGACGCCCATGTCCGGGGCGTTGCGCGCCCGCGAGGTCGCTTCAGCGGCCGCTTGTGCCGGCGTCGCGCCGTCGCGCAGCCGCGCTATCGCGCGGAAGATGACGCCGACCAGCACTCCACCGTCGCCTGTCACCGTCGGCACGGTCCAGGCGGTCCACGCGCGTGTCTCGCGATCGGGAAACGCGAACTCGCGACCGTACGAGAGGATCACGATGCCCGGCTGGCCGCGCGCCCCTTCTCCGTCGCGGAACAGCCGTCCGATCAGCGGACGGACCCTCAGAATCGGCAAGAGGCCTGGCGTCGTGGAGATGATGGGGACGCGTACCGGATCGCCCGCGCCGGTCAGCGTCGCCGTCTGGGTCAGCCAACCGCCGAGGTCCTCGATCGTTGATGGATGATCGCGCCACGCGAGGAAGGTGCCATTTGACACCGTCCCAACGACACGGCCTGTCCGGCCCTGCCGCGTTTCGGTCACGCGCACCAGGCGATCCGCGTCGGAGATCGTGCATGAGGCTCACTCTATCTCTCTTTGCGCCGCCGAGTCGAAGTGGCTCGCAAGGCCACGATGACGCGCTGCATTTGACATTCAAATGGAACTGCGGTATTCCATTGGAATGTCCAAAGAGCGAGCCAAGACCGACGTCCTCCAGGGCACGCTCGACCTCATGGTGCTGCAAACGCTGGCCACGCTCGGGCCTTCGCACGGCTACACGATTGCCTCACGCCTCGAGCAGGTCTCCGGAGGTACTCTCCAGCTCAATATGGGCACGCTGTATCCGGGCCTGATGCGCCTTGAACAACGTGGACTGGTGCGTGGCACATGGGGCGTGACGGGGAACAACCGTAAGGCGCGCTTCTACGCGATTACGCCCGCCGGCCGACGTCAACTGACCGCTGAGAAGACGCAGTGGGATCACATGGTGTCCATCATGCACGCGCTCCTGAGTGAGCGAAGCTGACGGGGATGTCGATGATTCACATCCGCGAGTGGATTCGGCGGCTGTGGGGGACGGTTCGGCGGAAGCCACTTGATGCCGAGATGGAGGAGGAACTCACGCTCCATCTGGAACTGGCCGCGCAGGACATGCAGCGTCGTGGCGCCTCGGCGGATGGCGCCGCGCGAGCCGCTCGCCTCCAGGCTGGCGGTGTTGCTCAAGCGATGGACGCGCTGCGCGACCAACGCCGACTGCCGTGGTTGGCCGACCTAGCCCAGGACGTGCGCCACGGGTGCCGTACGCTGCGGCGCAGCCCTGGGTTCACGACCGTTGCGCTCGTTACGCTGGCGCTCGGGATCGGGGCCAATACCGCAATCTTCAGCCTGATCGACGTTCTGATATTGCGCGATCTTCCGGTGCGAGACCCCGCGCGGCTGGTGCAGTTCATCTGGAGGTATCCGGGCGATCCGCCCTTGAACTTCTTCAGCCCACAGAACTACGAGCAGTATCGGGATCGCAACACCGTCTTCTCGGATGTGATCGGAACGGCGTCCTTACGTGTTGACTCGCAAACCGCCAGAAGCGGGGCAGAGCCGCTGAACACTGAGTGTGTGACGGGGAACTTCTTCGCGGCACTGGGTGTGCGGCCCGCGTTGGGGCGGCTGCTGGGCCCCACTGACGAGGAGCCGGGCGCCGCTCCCGTCGCTGTCGTGAGTTGGGCGTACTGGAAAAACAGGTTCAATCTCGATCCCCGAATTCTGGACACGCACATCTCGGTCGACGATGTGCCTGCGACGGTGGTCGGCGTCGCAGGCCGGGAGTTCTTCGGCCTCATGGTTGGCTACAAGCCCGACGTATGGATACCCGCGGCCGCTCATCGAGGCAATCGCCAGTCCGGATTCATGCTGATGGCACGGTTGAAGGACGGGGTTTCGATCGAGCGCGCGCGTGCCGAGATGCGCGTGCTGGATCGCTCGAGGATCGAAGAGCTCGCGCGCAGGGATCCGCTGTGGCGGACGGTGACGCTCGAAGTCGAGCCGGCGCGCTCGGGGTTGTCGACGCCGCTCCACCAGCAGTTCGGGAAGCCGTTGGTGGTGCTGATGGCCATCGTGGGCGCCTTGCTGCTGCTCGCGTGCGCCAATGTCGGAAGCATGTTGCTGGCGCGCGCCGCGGCGCGGCAACGGGAAATGGCCGTGAGGGTGTCGCTCGGCGCCAGCCGGTTTCGGATCGTGCGGCAGATGTTGACGGAGTCGCTGCTCCTTTCTGTGGCCGGCAGTCTATGCGGCATCGTTGGCGCGCACTTCGGCTCCCGGGTGCTCGTGCGGATCATGACGTCAGGGACACGCCTGATCGGATCCCCACCACGCCTGGATATGGCGCTCGATGCACCCGTACTGATGTTCACGACGGGAGTTGCGGTGCTTGCGGCCGTGCTGTTCGGCCTGGCACCGGCGTGGGCTGCGTTCGTGCCGGCTCCAGCCTCGGCACTGAGAGAGAGCGGAGGGGCCGGGCAGCCCAAATCCCGCCGGCTCTTTGGAAGTGGCCTGGTCGTGGCGCAAGTTGCGCTCTCACTGGTGCTGTTGAGTGTGTCTGGGCTGTATGTCGGCCACCTTTCACATCTCAGAAACCGAAGCCTCGGATTCGACCGGACGTCGGTGCTCCTGGTGACGCTGGACACGGCGCGCAGTGGCCATGGCCGCGATCGATTGGCCGGGCTCTACAAGGAGCTGCTCGGCAGGTTCGAAGCGATTCCTGGCGTGCGCTCGGCGACGGTGAGCGGAATGACTCCGATCTCAGGCGCGGCCGGGAGTCGATTCGCAACCGTCGAAGGTTTTCAAGAGGCGCCGCAGGCGCGCCGCCGCCTGCTGATGAACGGCGTTGCGCCGAAGTATTTCGAAACGTTCGGTACGGCACTGGTTGCCGGGCGCGACTTCCAATTCGCGGACGAGGGGCGACCACGCGTCGCGATCGTCAATCAGGCAATGGGCCGGCACTACTTTGGCGACCGCAATCCGCTCGGGAGGCACGTCCTGTTCGACGGAGATTCCCAGCCATACGAGATCGTCGGAGTGGTGGCGGATGCCAAGTATCAGGACGTTCGAAGCGCCGCGCCGCAGACGATCTATCTCCACTACTTCCAGCAGAACCGCATGCCCTCGGAATTTGCGCTCCGGACGACTGTGGCTCCAGCCGCAGTCGCGGGCGACGTACGGCGCATCGTCGATGCCGTGCTGAGGAACGTATCCGTGACAAAGGTGACGACGCTGGCCGACCAAGTGGACGCGGCGATCGTTCCTGAACGGCTGATCGCGACACTCTCCGGCTTCTTCGGAGGGTTGGGCGTGTTGCTTGCCGCGATCGGGCTGTATGGGCTCCTGGCGTACACCGTCGCGCGGCGCACCAATGAAATCGGCATTCGTATGGCTCTGGGCGCGACGGGAGGCGATGTGACACGCATGGTGTTGAAGAGCGCATTGTGGCTGGTGTGTGCCGGTCTGGTCATCGGCGCGCCGATCGCCGTCTGGAGCAAGCGCGTCGCTGCGAGCATGGTCGAGAACCTGCCCGCAGACAGCCTGTTCCCGATTGTCGCCGGCGCGGTGGCCACGATTGGAGTGGCGCTGGTCGCGGCGTACGTGCCGGCGCGCCGCGCAACCCATGTCGATCCGCTCGTCGCGCTTCGTTCCGAGTAACCCTATACGCTAAAGCGTCTTCCGATTGCATGTAGCATGGCCTGAGAGTGGCGACGGTACGCCGCTCGAGAGACGTCGTTCGGAGCTGCGAGGAACATCGCGCGGAAAACCGCGGCCTCCGGCATGACCTGACGATGCCCGCGGCGATTCAGCTGATTCGCACGCACGTCCCAAAACAGGGAACTAAGAACTAGTCCGAGACGCCGGCGCGACAATCAGGATCGCCGCGGCAGCTGGCCTGCGGCTCGCGGTTTACTGCGGTCGCCGATCGCGCGAGTTCAACGCAGCACCTCCCGACGTCTCTCGACCGGCGCTGATCGACGCGACGTGTCGGACGCCAGCGGCGGGCAGTGCCGGTCTCCGCGCCGACTGTGAGCGCGCCGATGACAGCGCGAAGCCGGAAGTCGATCGGAACGAGTCTGCGCGTCGACTCACTTCCCCGTGATCCGTGGCGCTCGAAACACCTCAGGCGGTGCATGCCGTGACCGGATGGCGGTCGAATCAGCCAGTAGTCGACGCGCGCAGGGAAACGCCTGCGAGTGGAGAGCGATTTCCCGGCGCGCGAACCGGAGGCGCGGAGACCGGCACTGCCTGCCGCTCACGCCCCTGCTACATCGATCCAAAAAACGCTCTAGTCGTATTTCAACGCGCGCATCGGATCGACGCGCGCCGCGCGATCCGCGGGGACGAACCCGGCGACGAATGCCACCACCATGAGCACGGCCGTTGCCGAGGCAAGCACGGCCGTGTCGTGGAATTGCAGTCCGAACAGGAGGGCCTGTGCCGCTCGCCCGATCATGATGGCTGACACGAGGCCGACCGTGGCACCGACCACGGTGATCAGTCCCACCTGACGCAGTACCATCCCACGCACCCGAGCCCGTGTGGCGCCGAGCGCCATGCGCAATCCGATTTCAGCCGTGCGCTGGGCCACGGTATAGGCGAGCATTCCATAGAGCCCGACCGCAGCGATCAGCATGGCCAGCGCCGCGAATGCGCTGGTCATGACGCCCATCAGCCGTTCGCGTATGGTCGCTCCGCGCATCACCTCGTGCATCGTCCGAAGCATCTCGATCGGCAGGTTTTGATCGAGCCGAACCACCACCTGCCGGATCGTAGTCATCAGGTCCTTCGTGTCGAGGGAGGTCCTTACGTAGAAACTCATGAAACCCGGCCGTCTGTTGCTCTGCCGGTG
>WNGB01011033.1_pt1 | contig 12423 bp, 14 predicted proteins | sample 5400681 | NCBI WGS metagenome assembly WNGB01 (sample SAMN13153367, study PRJNA577476) | soil metagenome | isolation source: 115 cm soil or saprolite under grassland replicate 2 | place: USA:California | collected 2016-06-15 | reverse complement strand
GGGCGAAGAGGACGAGGATGAGCGAGACCATCTGCCCGGCGGTCCGCGCGAGCATCATGCTCGCGACGAGCCGCGGGAATCCCGCGATGGCGAACAGCCGTCGATAGCTCGGGGGCTGGTCGATGGAGAAAGTCACGGACTCGCGAGGCCCACGGACGTCAGACTGCGACGCCGGCCTTCTTGCGTTGTCCCGCGAGACGATCGCGGTCTTGCTTGGCGAGCACGCGCTTGCGGATGCGGTACGCCAGCGGCGTGACCTCGAGAAGCTCGTCGTCCGCCAGGAATTCGACCGCGTCGTCGAGGGACAGCTCGCGCATGCCATCGAGCTTCGCGGCGATGTCCGAGTTGCTGCTGCGCATGTTCGTGAGGTGCTTGCGGCGCACGACATTCACCTCGAGATCGCGGTCGCGGATGTGCTCTCCGACGACCATGCCCTCATACACCTCGACGCCGGGGCCGATGAAGAGCTGACCGCGCTCCTGGGCCTGGTTCAGGCCGAACGTCGTGGTCGTGCCCGCTTCGAAGGCGATGAGCGAGCCGAGGTCTCGCGACTCGATCGCGCCCGCGTACGGGCCGTAACCCGCGAAGAGCGTGTTCATCACGCCCTTGCCGCGCGTGCTCGTGAGGAACGCCTGGCGGAAACCGAGCAGACCGCGTGTCGGGATCTTGTACACGCAGTGCGCGCTTCCGTCGTCGCGGTACTTCATGTCGACGAGGGCGCCGCGCCGCTGACCGGCGAGCTCCACGACCTGGCCGAGCACATCCTGCGCGACCTCGACCTCCAGCTGCTCGTACGGCTCGAGACGCTGGCCGGCTTCGTCCTTGTAGATGACCTCGGGCCGCGACACCTGGAATTCGTACCCCTCGCGGCGGAGCGTCTCGATGAGGATGGCGAGGTGCAGCTCGCCGCGGCCGCTCACCACCAGCGTATCGGGGCTCTCGGTGTCGGCGACGCGGAGGGCGACGTCGCGCTCGAGCTCGGCGTACAGGCGCTCGCGCAGCTTGCGGCTCGTAACATGTGTGCCCTCACGCCCCGCGAAGGGGCTGGTGTTCACCGCGAACGTCATGCGCAGCGTCGGCTCTTCGACCCGGATCGGCGGCAGCGGCCGTGGATCGGCGGCGTCTGCGATGGTGTCGCCGATCCCGACGTCAGGCACGCCGGCGACCGCGACGATATCGCCGGCGCGCGCCTCGTCGACCTCTTCGCGGGCCAGGCCCTGGAACGTGAAGAGCTGCGTGACGCGAGCGGGCGTGAGCGTGCCGCCGTGGTCGATGCGCATGACCGCCTGTGCGCGGCGGAGCACGCCGCTCTGCAGCCGCCCGACAGCGATCTTGCCCTTGTAGTCGTCGTACGTGGTGGTCGTCACGAGCAGCTGGGCCGCCGCGTCGGCGTCCACGTCGGGGGCGGGGATCGTCTCGAGGATGGCATCGAAGAGTGGCTCGAGCGTGGTGCCGATGTGGCGATGGTCGGTGCTCGCGGCGCCGATGATGGCGTTCGTGTACACCGTCATGAACTCGGCCTGCTCGTTCGCGGCGCCGAGATCGAGGAACAGATCGAACGTCTCGTTCAGCACGTGAACCGGGCGCGCGTTGGGCCGGTCGATCTTGTTGATCACAACGATGGCCCGGTGGCCGCGCCGCAGTGCCTGCCGCAATACGAACTTCGTCTGCGGCATCGGCCCGTCGACCGCGTCCACGAGCAACAGGACGCCGTCGACCATGTTCATGACGCGCTCGACCTCACCGCCGAAATCCGCGTGGCCGGGCGTGTCGACGATGTTGATCTTGGTCCCGCGGTACACGATCGCGGTGTTCTTGGCCATGATGGTGATGCCGCGCTCGCGCTCGAGCGCGCCCGAATCCATCACCCGCTCGGCGACCTGCTGGTTGTCGCGGAAGATGTGACTCTGGCGGAGCATGGCGTCGACCAGCGTCGTCTTCCCGTGGTCGACGTGCGCGATGATCGCGATGTTGCGGATATCGGCCCGGCGCATGGCTAGGCGAGGCCTCGGAGGGGGGACATACGACAAGTCTAAAGGGTCGATCCGCCTGTAGAAGGCGCGACAACCTCGCGGAGGCGCAGTCTCCACGAGGTCGTTGCGGCGCTTGTTGGTCAGTGGATCGTGATCGATGACGCGCCGGAGGAGATGACGATCGTGAGCCGATCCACTGCGGACGTGTATGCGCTGGACTCCTGCAAACCTGAGACGGTGTTGACCGCACCGGTCACGCGGACGCTGTACTCGATGCCGGCGGGGATGCTCAGATCGAGCGAGGATGCGCCGGTCGAGATCGTGATCGGGACGTTGCCGCTGGGCTTCGGCAGCGCGAGCCGCAGGTCCGAGGCGCCATTGTTGAGCGTCAGGTGGGTCAGCTTCACGTTCGAGAGGTCGATATCGAAGTCGCCCGCGCCCAGATTGAGCGTCATGCCGACCGGGATGTCGGACGGCACGGCGACGTCCCAGGCTCGTGCGGTCCCGTCGAACGGCATATCCGGCACCACCGACCGAACGTCGACGACGGCCGAGGCCGCGCTGCGGCCAACCCTCTGCAGGTCGATGTCCTCGCGCGTCGACTTGACGGTGACGAGGTCGCCGCTTCCACCTTTGAGCGTGAGGTCTCCGGCTCCGTAGGCGAGGGTGAGCGAGAGCGCTCCGGCACCTTCGCGCACGACGCTCTCCTGGGACGTGAAGGCTCCCGTGCTCAGGGCGTTCGTCCCGAACGTGAGTCCCGGAGCGGCCACGAGGTAGAAGAGCACGGCACCGATGATCGCGACCTCGGCGACGACGGCCGCGAGCATCGAGCGCGGTCTGATGAGGAGATCCACGCCGAGGAGCACGAAGAGGACGGGCCAGAGCTGAGCCACCTGCCGCCATGAGAGACCGGTCATGTACCCGGCGTTGGCGAGCAGGAACACGATTCCGAGCGTGATGAGCACGAGCGGGAATGCGATCGACGGGGTGCGTCGAGGGGACGCGAGTGTCATCGCGGGTGTCGTCATGCCCGTACCCTCCGGAGGAGCAGCACCGCGCCGAGACCGATCAGCACGAGCGGCCAGACGAAGCGCCAGTTGACGAACGTGAACGCGCCGAGGTTGGCGAGGAGCCAGAGCGCGCCGACGGCGATCAGCACCGTGGCGACCATCTCCTGCCCTCTTTCACCGACTCGGACGGCCGGCGTGCCCTCACCGATCGGGACCGCGATCCACAGCACGATGTAGAGAAGGACCGACGCGCCACCGGCGAGCGCGAACACGACGAAGGCGAGGCGGACGAGCGCCGGATCGATGCTGAAGTACTGCCCGAGGCCACCGCAGACGCCCGCGATCACCTTGTCGGTCGCGCTGCGGTAGAGCCTTGGCGTGGTCTTGACGTTCTCCATGGGATGGCCTCCTTGCTATTTCGATACGCCCTTGGGGACCGCGGCATTGCGTGCGAGCATCACGGCGTCGAGACCTGCACGAGCGAGCCGCTCTGGTACAGCACGACGAAGACGGCCAGCGCGTCCACGATCAGCGGCATCGGCTGCCACCAGGTCGGCGGCACGATGAACCCCCACAGGCCGGCGATCGCGACGAGGAACGTGAGGGACGCGAGCCCCGCGGCGACGAGCGCGAGCGTCGGGGTGCCTGTCGCCGGGAGCGCGGTCGGTGCGAGCACGCCGGGCAGCATGTCGAGCGCGGGCTTCGACTGCCGGCCGAACGGCCAGATGATCCAGCCCTGCTCGTACGGCGGTCCGCCCGGGACGAAGAACGTGGTCGGGAAGTGCCATCCGATGGCGAGAAGTGCGGTGATTCCGATCTTGAGCAGCATCGTCCTGTCCTTCCATGCACGCCGAATGCGGCCGCCCTGATGTTCCGTCGCCATCGCTGCTGCGAGTAGGACCGGAGGGCGCGACTCGGTGTGCCATCCTTCGTCTGTGAGGCGGGGTGTTCTCACGACGCTCGCGGTCCTGCTGGACCTGACAGGGATCGTCTGGATCCTGCAGGGGATCGGCCTTCTGCCCGGCTCGTTCATGACCGGCGACGTCACGTGGGCGGTCATCGGCGCCGTGCTGCTCTTCGCTTCAGGCCTGCTGCTGTGGTCCGCGTACCGGCCGCGCGCCTGATGCGGGAATCGCTCTCCGGCGCGGCGTGTTGACGTGAATGTGCCCGCCATCGACGCCGACACCCTGGCTCTCCCGCGCATCGCGCGCCCCGATCTCGGCGCGACGGTGCGCCCGGTCCGCGGCGTCGTCGATGCGACGGTGACGCTCGAGGGCGAGGGCTTCCAGGTACGGCGGCCGTTCCCGGGGATCGACCCGGCCCTCACCGATCCGTTCCTGCTGCTCGATCATCTCGGCGCCGTCGAGTACTCACCAGGAGAGGCCAAAGGCGCACCCGACCATCCACACCGCGGCTTCGAGACCGTGACCTATGTCATGGACGGCGCGATCGAGCACCGTGATTCGACCGGCGGCGGCGGCGTCATCAGCGATGGCGCGACGCAGTGGATGACGGCGGGCGCGGGGATCGTCCACTCCGAGATGCCGACGCACGAGCTACTGCTGAGAGGTGGTCTCTTCCACGGCACGCAGCTGTGGGTGAACCTGCCGGCGACGAAGAAGTGGAGCCCGCCGCGGTACCAGGACATCAATGGGCGCGACGTGCGTCTTCTTGCGTCGCACGATGGCGCTTCGCTGGTGCGCCTCATCGCGGGTGACCTCGCGGGCCACGCCGGACCAGGTCTCACGCACACGCCCATCGTCTACGCGCACGCGAGCGTCGCGCCGGGCGCGCGACTCGAGCTGCCCTGGCCGCGCGAGTTCAACGCGCTCGCGTACGTGCTGTCCGGGCGTGGGTCGGCGGGCATCGCCCGCGTCGCGCTCCACGAAGGTCAGCTGGCGATCTTCGGTTCGGGCGATGCCGTGGCGATCGCGGCAGACGCGGAGCAGACCAGCCGCGCGCCGCGCCTCGAGATCATGCTGGTCGGCGGCCGTCCGATCCGCGAGACGATCGCGTTCTACGGACCGTTCGTGATGAACACGCGCGAGGAGATCATCCAGGCGATCGCGGATTACCGCGCCGGCCGCATGGGGGTCATCCCGCCCACACGCCCGGCGTAGTTACTTGAGGTGGCTCACAGACCCGAGCTAGTCGCCCGGGTCGGCGAGCGGATGCGCGCGGCGAGCGCGCGTGCGCCCGTGCAGGACGCCACGGGCGGCCAGGATCGCCACGAAGAACACGACCGTGAGCACGACCTCGGCCGAGTACGGCAGCTTGTCGCGGAGCGCGAGCGCCGGCTCCTCCACCACCATTTCCGCGGCCGTCCAGATGAGCGCGAACGCGCCCAGCCAGATGCCCTGCGGGAAGCGATCGAGGAGCCGCACCACGATGCCGCTGCCGAACATGACGATGGGTATCGACAGCGCGAGACCGAACACCAGAAGGCTGATGCTGCCGTGCGCGGCCGCGCCGACGCCGAGGACGTTCTCGAGGCTCATCGCGGCGTCGGCGATGAGGATGGTCGTGATCGCTTCGGGCAACGTCGTCGCTTGCCGCACCGTCTTGCCAGGACCGGACGTGGGTCGGACCAGGCGGTAGGCGATCACGAGCAGGGCGACCGAGGCGATGAGCTGTAGGAACGGGATCGCGAGGAGCAAGGTGACGACGGACGCGGCGACGATGCGCAGCACGACCGCGGCGAGGCCGCCGAAGACGATCGCCTTGCGCCGCTGGCGCGTGGGCAGGCCGCGCGCGGCCATGCCGATGACGAGCGCGTTGTCACCCGACAGCGCAAGGTCGATGAGGACGATCGCGAGGACCGCCTGGACCGTCTCCACCATCTAGGGCGACGCGCGGAGCTTGCGGAACACGAAGAGCGCGACGCCGATGAGCCACAGCAGGACCACGGCGATGTACGCCACGGCCTCGTTCGGCGTCGCGAGCTGGACGTGATCGAAAACGCCGGACGCCAGAGGGGGGACCATTGTTGTGACAGTATACTGTCGTCAGGTGAGCGCGCCTGTCGCATTGGCGACATGCGGTAAGTTTTCTGACATGCCCGCGCGCGCCGCCATATCGACCGTTCTACCGCTGGGCCGCCTCGTGCGCGCGAATCGCGAGCGTCTCCATCTCACGCAGGGCGAGCTCGCCGAACAGGTGGGCGTCTCGCGCAGCGCGATCTCCGAGCTCGAAGCGGGTCGCATCGAGCAGCCGCGCGCAGCGGTCTTCGCGCGGCTCGGCAAGGCGCTGGGTCTGCCGGCCGCGGCGTTGCTCGCGGCAGCGGGCTATCCCGCCGAGGGGGACATGGTCCTGGGACTCGAGGCGGACGAGATCGCGCTGCTGGCCGCGTCGCTCTCGCAGCTCGCTGGCAACGAACGCGAATGGCTGCGCGCGCGTCTGCTGGAGCTGCGCGACCTGCTGGTCCTGCGCGGCGCGTCGAGCTCGGGCCAGCACGCGCAACGCCACGCGAGAACGAAACGCCGGGGGTGACCCCTGGGGCCACGCCCCGGCATCTCTTCGGGTTCGGGCTACTTCTGAAGGACGGGGAAGTTCTCGAAGAACACGGGGAACGTCCCGAGGAGACCGAGCCCGATCAGGACGAATGTCGCGATGAAGAACGGTCGGGAGTCGTAGCTCTTGCCCCGCATGACGAATCCCGCGATCCCCCAGGACAGCAGGAACGCGAGGACGGCGTAGATCGTCTTTCCGGAGAGCGGTCCGACACCGACACCCAGACCAAGATTCTTATCGATGTCCAGGAGCGCCCTGAAGCCCGCGTGCGATTGAGCCAGGGTCGTGAAGGCGCCGAGCACGAACGAACCGATGCCCGCACCGAGGAGGGCGGCAAGGACGGGTCCATTCGGCTTCTCGCGCTCGATGGGATCGACGGCGTTCTGTGATCCTCTGTCACTCCGTGGAGTCGGTGTCTCTGTCATCGTGGTCATCTCTTCTTCTCCCTCCTCACGTGATCGGTGCGACCTTGTTGATGAAGGCGCCAAAGAGACCCGCGACGCCGGCAGTCGCGAACGCGATGACGAAGAGCACCATGAGGACTCTGCGCATGCCGGGCTCTTTGGCCAGGCGCGGTCCGTAGTAGAAGACGGCGAAGGCGACAGCGGTCGCGATGATTGGTGCGAACCACGCGACGTGCTCCTTCCACTCCATGCCGAAGGTGTGCCATTCCGCTTTCAGCGGATTGGCAAGGATCAGCGAGCGCGGGCTGGTTGGAATGGCTGCGCGGTACCACGGGTAGACGAGCCAAGTCCCGGTGATGACGGTGAGCCAGGCCACCAGGGCCATGACCGCGGTGCCGATGTTGAGACGCGGCAGTCGCTCGCGCATGCCGGCGACAGTCACGAGGTCGGGCCGCAGACTGTACAGGCCCGCGAACCCGCCCGCGAACGCGAGCAGGAACGTCGCGCCCAGCACCATGCCGTGGATGACCGTCCACCATTCGCGGGGGGACAGTTCCATGGGGTCTCCTTCCTTGCGTGTCCGCGGATCGCGGACGTGTTGGCCGGGATGATGGGCGGCGCCGATGTGCGTGGCTACACGCATTCGGCTCTTTTCGCCGTGCCAAGATACCCCTCGTCGAAGCCGCACATCAGAGGCGGGATGCGGTCCTCCAGGCGATCCTCGTCGCTGCGCTGACGCTCGTCGCGTGAGTGCCGAATGGCCCCGACGCGGGGCACGCGTTCTCGCGCCGGCGAGCCCCGCGGCGGTGCGTCCACGCCACATCGGGCACCAGCGCCCCACAGACCGGTCGCATCACAGCCGATGCGGCACTGAACACGGTGTGGATGGGCGATCACTACTTCTCGCCGTCGCAGCTGACCGTGAAGCTTGGCACGACGGTGACGTGGCGCATGCTGGGAAGCTGGGAGCACGACGTGTGGTCGCTCGACGGTTCGTCCCACTCGCCGCCGATGGGCCCCGGAGCGTTGCCCTAGCGCCGCTCCACGTCGATGCGGCGGAGCACCTGTTCCCGCGCTTCGAGGTCGAGCGGCCCGCCGCGCTCCGCGAGCTTCGCCGCGACCGCGCGGCGATGCTCGATGGTGCGATTCCCGCCGAACTTGAACTTCGCGCGGACGTCGGTGACCGAGAGGCGGATGCCGCGGATGGATCCGAGTAGCTTGCCGTAGCGGTTCTCGCCGGGCTCGACCGGCGCGTGCAGCCCTTCGGGCTGGAAGTGCGCGAGCTGGCGCTCCAGGATGGCCGCGATGGCGGCGGGATCGTCGATGATCTCGGCGTCGCACGCGAGCTGCACCGCGGCGTAATACGACGTCGGCACGCCGTACTCATCCTGGTTCCAGTGGCCGGCGACGTACGCGTACGCGCCGAAGACGGACAGCAGCGCGCGCGGGCGCTCCGCGAGCGCCTCCCAGACCGGATTCGGTCTCGCGAGATGCAGCAGCACCGTTCTGTCGCCGTCATAGATGAAGTGCGCAGGCACGACGATCGGCAGGTCGCGATCACGGCCCGGAACGATGAGCTCCCCGAAATCGTGGTCGGCGAGAAAGGCGCGCGACTCGGCGTCGTCGAGTGGCGCGTCGTGAGCGCGGATCAGCACATCCACATGATGGCGGATACCGGCGGAGGGTCAGGCCGCGAGCGGTGCGCCTCGAGGCAACACTTTGAGCGGCTCGGTCCAGCACGTCGTCAAGGCGGCGACCGCGAGTGCTGTGATCCATCCGGTCAGGGACGGCGGCGTGAGCCGAAGCAGCGACGCGAGCGGCCCGGCGTATTCGACGAGGACGAGGGAGCCGAGCGTCGCGCCGAGGATCCACACCAGCGCGCCGTTGCCCGCCAGGCCCACACGCCAGATCGTGTGCTCGCGCGCACGCTCGACGAGGACGAGCAGCACCTGACCGAAGATGAGTGCCGCGATGGCGAGACCTCGCGCCGCTTCGGCCGGTGCGCCGGATGTCAGCGTGTACAGGTAGAGCCCGAGCACACCGATGGTGAGCGCGAGACCGCGCGCGAGAAGCCCCGCGAGCGCGCCGCGGCCGAGCAGACCGGTCTCGCGGCGGCGCGGCGGCCGTCGCATGAGGTCGTCCGCCGCGGGATCGGCCTCGAACACCAGCGACGCGGTCGGATGCACGACGAGCTCGAGCCAGACCAGGTGGATCGGGAGCAGCAACAGCGGCGCGCCGACGAGCGGCACGACAAGAGCTGAGACGAGAAGTGGCGCATGGAACGCGATCAGGTACGAGAACGAGCGACGTAGGTTCTCGAAGATGCGCCTGCCATCTCGCACCGCGGCGACGATGGTCGCGAAGTTGTCGTCGAGCAGCACCATCGTGGCCGCCGATCGTGCGACGTCCGTGCCGCGTCGGCCCATGGCGATGCCGATGTCGGCCTCGCGCAGCGCCGGCGCGTCGTTGGTGCCGTCGCCGGTCATCGCCACGACGTGCCCCTGGGCGCGGAGCGCGCGCACGATGCGGTGCTTCTGCTCGGGCCGTGTCCGCGCGAAGATGTCGACGCTCGAGACGAGCCGTGCGAGCGCCGCGTCGTCGGCGAAGTCGAGGTCGGCGCCGGTCGCGACGCGGACATGGGCGAGACCGAGCGACCGCGCCACCGCCTTCGCGGTCACCGGGTGGTCGCCGGTGATGACGATGACGCGCACGCCGGCGGCGCGGCACTCGGCCAGCGCCTCGGCCACACCGGGCCGGACCGGATCCGCGAAGCCGATGAGTCCGACGAGCGCGAGCTGCGCTTCGTCGTCGGCACGCGCGCCGCGCGGATCCACGCGCGGCGATGAGGCCACGGCGATCACGCGCATGCCCCGGTCCGCGAACCGCTCGTTGGCCTCCGTCGCGGCCGCGCGGACGTTGGCGGCGGTGGCGCCGCGGGCCAGGATCCCCTCGAGCGCGCCCTTGGCGTGCACGCTGAGCGTGCCGTCGTGGCGCCACACGTGCGAGAGATAGCGCTGGGCGCTGTCGAACGGGTGATCCCGGACCAGCTCGCCGGCGTGCAGGTCCTCCACACCCACGCCGTGGGCCACCGCGTAGCGCACGATCGCCTGCTCGAGCGGGTCGTACGGTCGCGGCTCCGAAGCGAGGACCGCGGCGCGCAGCAGTTCGCGTTCGACGACGCCCGGTGCGGTCCAGAGCGCAGCGACCTCGATCGCGCCGAGCGTGAGCGTCCCGGTCTTGTCGGTGCAGATGACGCTCGTCGCGCCGAGGGTCTCGACACCGACCAAACGCCGCACGAGGGCCCGGTCGCGCGCGAGCCGCCACGCGCCCAGCCCGAGGTAGAGGGCGAAGACCATAGGGAACTCCTCAGGGATCGCCGCCATCGCCAGGCTGACGCCGGCGATGAGCGCGAAGGCGAAGTCCTCGCCGCGCCAGAGCTCCAGCGCCACGACCCCCACGCAGAACGCGCCCGCGACGACCGAGAGCTGCACGACGAGCCGACGGATGAGCGACTGCAGCGGGGTCGCGGGCTGCTCGGTCTCCGCCACCAGACGTCCGATCGCGCCGTAACGCGTCGCGGCTCCGGTCGCCGTTACGTCGGCGGTTCCACGGCCGGCGAGGACCGTCGTGCCGGCGAAGAGGTCGCCGTCGCCGTTCGCGCTCATCTTCGTCACCGGGAGCGACTCGCCGGTCAGTGCGCTCTCGTCGACGATGAGCTCGGTGCCGGCGACGAGGCGAGCGTCCGCCGCGATGACGTCACCTTCGCGCACCACGAGCGCATCACCGGGTACGACATCGAGCGCCGCCAGCTGCTGCTCGCGGCCGTCGCGGATCACGAGAGCGGTCGGAGCGGCGAGACGCCGCAGGTTCGCCAGGGCCTGCTCGGCGCGCAGCTCGAGCACGACGGTCACAGCGGCGATCGGGAGCAGCGCGGCGAACGTGACCGCGGCGTCGATGCCGTCTCCGAGGGCGAGGTAGATCGTGCCGGCGATCACCAGAAGCACGGACATCGGATCGGTGAGCACCTGCACGAGAACGTGACGTATCCCGCCGGATGACGCCTCGGGGACGAGCGCGTTCGGACCGAACGTGAGTAGACGGCGACGAGCTTCGATGGCCGACAGGCCCGCGGAGATCATGAGGGCGTCAGACCTCGCGCGTGGAGCTCCTCCGGCTCAGTCCGGCCTCACGCGTCGCGGCGGCGACCGCTTTCGCGATCGCGGGTACGACGTGACGATCGAAGACGGACGGCAGGATGTATTCCGACGAGCGCACCTGCGCCGGCACCGTCTCGGCGAGCGCGTCCGCGGCCGCGAGCTCGACCGCCGGCGACACGCCGCGGGCGTGCGCGTCGAGGAGACCGCGGAACACGCCGGGGAACGCGAGGACGTTGTTCACCTGGTTCGGATAGTCGCTGCGCCCCGTCGCGAGAACGTCGACCTCGGGCGCGGCCTGGAGCGGGTCGATCTCCGGGTCCGGGTTCGCGAGCGCGAACACGATGCGCGGCCGCGCCATCGTGCGCAGCGCATCGATCGAAAGGATGCGTGGACCGGAGAGGCCGATGAAGACGTTCGCACCCTGGACCGCGTCGGCGAGGGAGCCACGACGATCGGTCGGGAACTGCCGGGCGATGTCCTGCTTCTCCGCGTTCAGGTCGTCACGATCGCCGCGCACGATGCCGTGACGGTCGCAGAGGACGATGTCGCGCACACCCGCGAGACGCAGCAGGCGCGCGGTCGCGATGCCCGCGGCGCCCGCGCCAGCGATGACGACGCGCAGGTCGCCCAGAGGGCGCTTCACCACAGCGGCGGCGTTCTGCAGACCGGCGAGCACGACGATCGCCGTCCCATGCTGGTCGTCGTGGAAGACCGGGATATCGAGGCGCTCGCGCAGCTTGCGTTCGACGATGAAGCAGTTCGGCGCGGCGATGTCCTCGAGGTTGATGCCACCGAAGACGGGAGCGACGGCCTCGACGGTGCGCACGATCTCGTCCGGATCCCCCGTCGCGAGGCACAGCGGGAACGCCGTGATGTTCGCGAGGTCGGCGAAGAGCAGCGCCTTCCCCTCCATCACCGGCAGGGCTGCCTCGGGTCCGATGTTGCCCAGGCCGAGCACCGCGGATCCATCCGTCACGACGGCGACGCTGTTCTGGCGGATCGTGAGACGCCAGACCCGGTCTGGGTCATCGGCGATCGCACGGCAGATGCGCGCGACGCCGGGCGTGTACACGAGCGAGAGGTCGTCGCGCGTCCGCACGCTCACGCGACCCTTCGTTTCGATCTTCCCACCGAGGTGCATGAGGAACGCGCGGTCGGAGACCGCGCGCACGCGCACGCCGTCGATCCGCCGGAGATCCTCGTGGAGCTGCTCACCGGTAGCCTCGTCCGGGCAATCGACGGTGACGTCACGCACATGGATCTGGGGGGTCGCCACGACCAGGTCGATCGCGCCCAGGCTGCAGCCCCGCTCGCCGATCACCGTCGCGACGTGCGCGAACATGCCCGGTCGATTCGCGATCTCGAGGCG
>WNGB01011032.1_pt1 | contig 12423 bp, 13 predicted proteins | sample 5400681 | NCBI WGS metagenome assembly WNGB01 (sample SAMN13153367, study PRJNA577476) | soil metagenome | isolation source: 115 cm soil or saprolite under grassland replicate 2 | place: USA:California | collected 2016-06-15 | reverse complement strand
AGCTCAAACGCTACGAGGACTTGCCGCGGTCGGTCTCGGAGCTGCACACCCTCTTCTGCGCGGGGCTCGACCAGGATCTCGATCCGGAAGGGCGCTTCCGGCTCGTCAACGGCGAGCCGACGGTCAATTTCGGAAAGAATCGCGGTCGCTCGCTCAAAGACATGAGCCGCGAAGAGCCCGGTTTCCTTCGCTGGATCCTGAAAGGGGACTTCTCACAGCCCGTCAAGGAGATCGCGCGGAAGTTCCTGCCCCCCGAATGAGTGCGAGGTTCTAGGTTCTAGGTTCTAGGTTCTAAGTTGTTCTTTGCGAGCCAACTTAGAACGTTGCACTTCGCACCTCGCACTACTTGGATACTCGTTTGAAGCGCAGCGTCTCGCCCGACTTGACTTCGCGGACCCGGATGGAGCCGGGCTCGATCTCGACCGACCACTTTCCGACCGCACCGCGCAGCGCCATCGCGCAGGAGGCGCCGGGCGTCTCTCCGGCGAAACCGTCGCCGCGCGGACTCAGGATCAGGCCGCAGGCAGCGTTGGCTTCGCTCTCCGTGAAACGCGTGGCCTCGGGCGAAAGGGAGGAGATGGTGGCGTCGAAGTGAGGAATGTAGCCGAGATAGACGTTTGCCCCCTGCGACTCCAGACGAAGAAGGCCTTGCCGTCGGACGTTTTCTCTCTGGTACTTGCCGGTGCACTCGAAGAACAGGTCGTAGAGATGCTGGGGGTCGGTCGTGACCGAGCGCAGATCCAGGCGCAGATCGTTTCCGGGCGTGGAGCCCTTGAACGTTCCCGAGAGGATCGACGCCACCTCGAAGACCGGGCTGCCGGCGCCGGTCATTGGGAGCGCCGAGACAAGAACGATCGCGAAGTCTAGTCTTCTCAGAATCGAAAGCTTCATGAAGTCCTCCGGTCCGGAAGGGTGCGAAATCCGTTCCATGGCGCCGCTGGCGCTCTGGGGACCTCAACTCACTGATTCATAGCAATTTAATCAAAGTTGGACCGTCTCGAGCTCCCGCTTCAAGTCCTTTCCTGAGGACACCTTCAGCTTCTTCCGGAGACGCTTCGAAGGCCGGCCAGAGTGCGGTTGACGGCCTGTTCGAAGGCCTCCCGCAACGCTTCCCTCTCGTTGTTGGAGCCGCGGTAGTTCGGGCGCGAGACGCGCGCTTCCGCCTGGAATTCCGTCAGCGTGCGGCCAGAAGCGTCGCGAGCCAGCACGGTCCATTCCGCTGTGGCGTCGTAGATGGTCCCGTCGAACTCGGCGGCGAAGCTGTGGATTTCGATCACAATCGTCGGGGTGTCCGGCCGGGCAGTGTCCACCCACTGGCAGCCCGGGAAGGAATGGGAGAGCGATTCGCGCAGGAGACCCATGAGGCGTGGCGAGTCGAGGCGCTCGGCGCGCTGATCCTTGATCTCGAGGTTCCAGACGAGGCGTCCTCCCGGACACGGCACTTCGGAGTCCCGAGAGGTGATCGGTTTCAACCCCGCGGTCGTGCTGCACGAAAGAGCGAGACCGGCAAAGAGGAGAACCGAAAGCCTAAGCATCGCGAAAGTGTCTCACGGCCGGCGCTTCTTCGTTTCCCGTTTCCTGTTTCGCTTTTCCAGGCCGCCGTACAGACGCACGAGTTCCGCGGCCTGCTCCTTCACGTTTTCCACGAGCTCCGGGGGTTCCAGCACCACGGCGTCCTTCCCGTAAGCGAGCACGAACCGGCTGGCCTCCGCGATGGACCGGGCGGGAAGTTCCAGCACGACTTCGCCGCCGGAAGCGGCCTCGATTTTCTGGTCCGGGTGCCAGCGCTGCTCGCGGATCTCGTCGGCGACGTCGCGGGAGAAACGAACGCGGAGACGGAAGGGGCGGCCTCCGCCCACGAACAGCCCGAATGTGTCGCGGAAGAACGCATTGGCGTCGAAATTCTTCGGGATCGCGTAGCGCTGGTCGGTCAGGGTCACGCTCCCGATCCGCGCGAGGTAGAAGCTCTTGACGACGCCCGCGGCCTGGTCCTCGGCGAGCATCATCCAGTCACGGCCGGAAAGAACAAACGCATAGGGCCGGACGGCTCGCGGCTCTTCGGAGGCGCCGCCGGGCCGGTGGTACTCGATCAGGAGAGCGACCCCGCGCTGCATCGCCTGGGAAACGGCCTCCCACGTCTCTTCCCGCACCGGCCGGAACGGAGAGCGCAGAGCGAGCTTCTCCATCACGATCTCGGGGCGCAGCCGCACAGCCGGAGGCATCAGCCGGGCCAGCCGCTCGTAACAGGCCTTCAGATCCCGCGCGAGCGGAGTCCCCCCGAAGAGGGCGAAGACCTGCGCCGCGACGCCGATCGAAAACAGATCCTTTCCGTCCACCGGAAGAAACGGGAGAACGTAGTCGGAGCGGGAGTAGCGATAGCCGTTGTCTTCCCGGTCGAATTCGATCGGGGCTCCGAGCTCATCGCGCAAATAGTCGATGTCCCGCTGGACGGTCTTGGAAGACACCGAGAGGCGAGTCGCGAGCGAGGAGGTATTGGGCCGGCGCCCTTCCTTGATCTCGTGATGGATCGTCTGGAGGCGTCGCCAGAGCGGCCGATCCTTGAACGCGCCTGCGCGGCCCACAGGCAGATTCTATTCGCGCGTGTCATCCTGAGCGAAGCGAAGGATCTGCTCTCGAGTCTTCGATCTCTCGTCGCTTCGGCGCTCAGGATGGAGCAGATCCTTCGCGCCTCACGGCGCTCATTTCACGAGCGGCAGCAGTTCCTTGGCTGTTGCCGCTTCTTTTCCGTTCGGGTCGAGCTCGAGGTACTTCTGCAGGTGCTCCCGGGCGGCGGCCTTCTTGTTCAAGTTGAAAGAGACCATGCCGAGAAGGAAATGCCCCATGGCCAGGTCCGGTTTGGCCTCGACGGCCTTGGACAGCGTGGCCTCCGCCTCCTTCATCTTTCCCTTGTTGTAGGCCTCCACTCCCTTGTTGTAGAGAATCTCGGGGGAATCGGGATTGGCCTCGTCGTATTTCTTTCGCCACTCCGCCGCCGCCTTCTTGTCCCCGCTCTTCTCGGCGGCGTCGGTCATCATCCCGTAGAGATTGGTCGCCGAAGGATCCAGATCGAGAGCCTTCTGGCCGTACTCGAGAGACTTCGCCCAATCTTTGTTCTGATAGGCGATCAACGCCAGGGCCTGCCATGCCTGGGGCAGATCCGGATTCTTCGCAACCGCCTCCTTCAACTTCGCCTCCGCGCCCGCTTTATCGCCCGAGTTCAAGAGGTCGACGGCGGCGTTGTAGGCGAGAGCGGCCTGTTCCGAAGTGGAAGGAGCGCTTGCCGCAGCCGCCCCGGCGGGCCCCGCCTTGCCGGACGGGGCTTCGGAAGGCTTGAGCATGGTCTGCGGGGGGAGATTCGTGACCTCGACGGTCGAGAACTTCTGCTTGGTGAGGCTCACGGCCACGAAACCCTCTTTCTCGATTCTCAGGTCGTAGAGCATGGTCGCGTCGTTCACGATGAAACCGTACATCCCGTCTTTCTTCGTCGTGACCGAGAGCTTGAAGTTCCGGATCGACGGTGTCGTGACCGTGATATTGGCCCCTTCGACGGGATTGCCAGCCGAGTCCACCACTTTCCCGTTGGCCCGCCCCTGGGTACCCGCCTGCGCGGCGAGGGCCGGAAGCAGGATCGTCAGCGCGGCGAGGATCCGGAGAGTGTTCTTCATCAGCGTCCTCCAGCGGCAGGGTGTAGCAACGGGCGCTCCTGCCGAATTCCCGGGAATATTAGACCCTCAACGGTCCGGTGCGCGTTTTCGCGGCGTGGCGCGGCAGGGCGTCAAGGATCTCCGCGACGAGCGCGTACCGACCCATGGGCATCACATGGAGGCCGCGGGCGATCCCGGCAATCGCGCCCGCGAGCTCTCTGGCGATCTCCAGGCCCTCCGCCTTTTCGTGCTCGGCTCCTCGCTCATTGGCCCGGCGCATGCGTTCGATGATGGCCTCCGGCACGGCGATGCCGGGAACTTCGTTGGCGAAGAAGAGCGTCTGTTTGAGCGACCGCAGCGGGATCAGGCCGATCAGCATTGGGATCGCCCGGGCTTCCGCCTGCCCGAAGAACGCCTCGAGAGCGCGAACGTCATAGACCGGCTGTGTCTGCGCGAAGGCAGCTCCCGCTTCGACCTTCGCTCGAATCTTCGAGAACTCCACTTCTAAGTCGGAGGCCGCCGGATTGGCCGCGCACCCGATCGCGAAGGCGGTGGGCGCGCCGATCGCGTTGCCCGCGAGGTCCGCACCGGCGTTCAAGCCTTTGGCGATGCGGAGGAGACCCAGCACATCCACCTCGGAGACCTGTTTGGCCTGCGGGTAGTCGCCGATCTTGAGCGGGTCTCCCCCCAAACAGAGGATCGCTTTGACGCCCAGACCCGCCGCCCCGAGAAGATCCGACTGGAGCCCGAGGACGTTGCGGTCGCGCGTGGTGATCTGGACCACGGCTTCCTGGCCCGTCTCGCGCTGCACGAGAGCGGCGACGGCGATCGACGACATACGCAGTCTCGCCATCGGGTTGTCGGTGACATTGACCGCATCCACGCCGCAGGTCTTGGCCGCGCGCGCTCCCTCGATGGCCGCGGAGACATCGACGCCCCGGGGCGGCTCGACCTCGAGGGTGACGACGAATTCCTCGGAATCCGCAAGCTTGCGCTTGAAGCGGGATGTCTCGATCGCCGTCTCGGCGACCCGGTGCGCCGGGCTTTCGGCAACGACGGAAACCCTGGCTCCGGCCGCCGCACGCTTTGCTCCCGAGATCGCCTTCGCCATAGCGCGGATGTGCTCGGGCGTCGTCCCACAGCATCCTCCGATGATGGCCGCGCCTGCCTCAGCGTAAGCCCGTGCATAGTCCCGCAGGTAGTCGGGGGAGGAGAGGTAGACATTGCGGCCGTGGACCAGAGTGGGATAGCCGGCGTTCGGCATGACCGACAGCGGGGCCGCGATCGAGGCCGGCAGCCGCGTGAAGACGTCGTGAGTCTCCTGCGGGCCCAGAGTGCAGTTCATTCCGACGGCGTCGGCTCCGGCCAGCGTCAGCGTCGCCAGCGCGTGTGACGCGTTCTCGCCAAACGTCGTCCGCCCGTCGGAGAGGAAGGTCATTTCCGCGACGATGGGGATTCCTCCGGAGAGTCCCCTCGCCGCCCGCACCGCCTCGGCGGCTTCGAGCAGGCTCCCGAAAGTTTCGAACAGCAGAAGATCCACGCCCGCCTCCAGCAGCACGCGGATCTGCTCTTCGAAGATCTCCCGGACCTGAACGAGCGTCAGGCTCCCGTAGGGCTTGACCAGGGCACCCAGCGGACCGACCGATCCCGCGACGAACGCAAGCTCGCCGACCACCGATTCCCGGGCGATGCGGACTCCTTCCCGGTTGATCTTCTCCAGCGAATCGCTCCATTCGTGGGCCGTCAGCTTGACGCGGTTGGCATCCCAGGTATTGGTCGTCAGGATGCGGGCTCCCGCGTCCCGGTAGTCGTCGTGCACCTCCCGGACTGACTCGGGGTCCGTCAGGTTCAGCGGCGACTTGGCCTGATCGGGCGAAGCCCCGCGTGAGACGAGGAGAGTCCCAATCGCCCCGTCGGCGAGAAGGATTTCCTCCGCGAGGGCTTTGCGAAAATCCTTCAGCATCAAGGCCAGGATAATACCCCGAGCGTCGATGTTAGACTTGTCGTCGTCCTCGAGGATCCCGCCTTCACGGTTCTCCGCGGTCCTCCGATTCCAAAGGAGGAATTGCCGTGATTTCCACAGTTTTCCTTTTCCTTTCGATTTTCGCCTCATCGGCCGATCTGCCCTGGCAGGACCTCGCGCTCTCCATCGAGAAAGACCACTCGACCTCGAGCGACACGGTGACCGTTTGCCGAGTCCGGGTCGTCAACCACGGCTGGCATGTCTGGCCGGGCCGCACCGTGCGCTTCGAGGCGATGGCTCTGGACGCCGGCGTCGTGATGGCCCGGGAACGGGGCCGATTCGGCCTCTCGATCTCCCCGCACGGAACTCTCGAAACTCTCATCGCCTTTCACGGCCTCTACGACCGCTTCGAGGTCCGCCCCCTCTTCAAGGGCGCGGGCGACCCCGAATCGAAGAGCCGGAACGGCAAACGCGCGAAGAGCTCCAAGAAAAAGCGCAAGACCAGCTAGAATGGCCGGACGTGAAGGTCTTGGTCGTCGGAAGCGGTGGGCGGGAGCATGCCTTGTGTTGGGCGTTGCGGCGGAGTCCCTTCGTGAACGAGCTCTTCTGCGCGCCGGGCAACCCGGGCATCGCCGAAGTGGCCGACTGCGTTCCGGTTTTGCCTGGAGACATTGTCGAGATCGCCGATCTCGCCGAGAAGTTGAAGATGGATCTGACCGTGGTCGGGCCGGAGCTTCCTTTGGCGCTCGGGATCGGCGACGAGTTCGGAAAGCGCGATCTTCCGATCTTCGGCCCCTCGCGTCTGGCGGCCCAGATCGAGGCCTCGAAGGTCTTCGCGAAGGAGTTCCTCCGGCGCCATGGGCTCCCCACGGCGGAGGCGTTCGTCTGCGCTTCGCAAGAGGAGGCCCGGTCGGCTGTCAAGCGCATGGGCTATCCCGCTGTGCTCAAGGCCGACGGTCTGGCGGGCGGGAAAGGAGTCCTGATCGCCGAGTCGCGCGAGGAGTCGGATCGCGCGCTCGAGCTGTTTTTCGACGAGCGTGTGTTCGGTTCGGCCGGAGATCGAGTCTTAGTCGAGGAATTCCTGACGGGCAGCGAAGTGACTTTTCTGGCGGTGTGCGACGGGCAGGCGGCCGTTCCCCTGCCGACCTCGCGCGATTACAAGAAGGTCTATGACGGTGACCGCGGCCCAAACACGGGCGGCATGGGCGCGGTCTCTCCCTCGGGCAATCTCGACGCGGCTGCCTCGTCGGAAGTGTTCAAGCAGATCATCCGCCCCGCCGTCGCCGGCCTGGCCTCCGAAGGCCGGCCGTTCCGCGGCGTGTTGTATGCGGGCCTGATGATCACGGAGTCGGGTCCCAAGGTTCTCGAGTTCAACGCGCGCTTCGGCGATCCGGAAGCCGAGGTCGTCCTGCCGCGCCTCCAGTCGGACCTCGCCGCGTTACTGGTGGCCGCGGGACGGGGTGAACTCGAGCGGCATCCGCCGCTCGATGTGAAGCCGGAAGCTTGTGTGGGTGTCGTGTGTTGCTCGGGCGGCTATCCAGGACACTACGAGATGGGCAAGCCAATCTCGGGCTGGGCCGAAGCAGCGCGCATTCCGTCCGTGGAGCTGTTTCACGCGGGGACCTCTCGCGACGGAGACCGGCTGGTGACCGCGGGTGGGCGCGTTTTCGTCGTCACGGCCACCGCGCCGACCATGGCGGAAGCCGCCGCGCGCGCCTACGAGGGCGCCGAGGCAATCCAGTTCGAAGGCAAACACTTCCGCCGGGATATCGGAAAGAGGTGATAGGTGCTAGGTGCTAGGTGTTAGGGACCGGGGCTAGCCTTCCCTAGCACACAGCACCTAACACCTAACACCTGCGCGAAGCGCTAGTTGCCGCAGCCGTTGGCGTCGGCGCACAGCATTGTGAAGAGCGCCGCGTCCTGCGTGTTCTGCCCATCGATGAGCGTGATGTAGCCCTCCATGGTGGGCGAGGTGGCGGTCGGGTTGCGGGCGTCGACGAAGATGATCACGTTCGTCACCGTCGAAGGAATCTGGGCGGCCGCGAAGAGAGGCTGCTGGCGCACCTCGCCGGGTCTCAGGTCGGCGAAGGTGATGGGGATGCCGACCTTCGCCCCCGTGGCCGTGTCGAAGCAGGTAATGTCCACCGTCATGTTCTGGTTTGTGCCGTTGATGTCGGTGTTCCGGACGCCGATGTTGGTGCGGATCTTTCCGGCGATGGTCGGAGACGCCTCCGTGTTGTGCCCGTAACCGACGAGCGTCGTGTCGGCGGAGTCGAAGAAGAGCGACCCGTTGTAGGCGAACCCCACCGTTCCCTGGTTCGCGTCGGACTCCACGAGGCGGTTGTACGTCCGCGCGACGACGTTGGCTTCCCAGCCGTTGCTCGTGGGAAGGTTGGCGAACGTCACGAGCAGCGTGCCGATCGTGCCCTGATTGGCTCCCGGCTGGAGAAGGCCCTGCGTGTTCAGATAATCGATGAAGTCGGGTTGAACGAAGCTTCCCAGGGCGAGCAGCGTGATCGTCTGTGGCGTCGTCCGGTAAAAACCTCCGGCCGGGCTGCAGGCGGCGGCCACGCAGGTATAGGAGAACTGGAAGCTGGCCGTCACGCTGGTGTTCGTGTTGTTCGTAAAGGAAACGAACGTGCGGAAGAATGCGGTGCCTTGCACGCGCGCGAGGACCGGGAGCTCTTGCGAATAGGTCGTGCCGGCGACTCCCTGACGAATGACCCCGGCACGCCCGGCGACCTCGGCCGAACCGGCGAGAACTGCGGGGGTCGTGGCCAAAAGGACGCTGACTGCCAGAAGGGTTGAGCGGAAACGATTCATGATCGTTTTCTCCTTAAAAGAAGGCCTCTACGGCGACTGAAACGAAGAACACGCGCCTCGCACTCTAGCAAATCCCGCTCCATGTGTCTCTTCCGGACATTTCCCCCGAAGGAGACCTCGGAGCGTCCGATTCCGGAGACGCTGTGTCCTTCGGGGGGATCACCCCGCCTAGCCCGCATTATTCATGAGCGACTCCGGCCGTCCCGCGGATCTTTTCCGCCGGATACTTCGTCAGACCTCCTCTGCGATGCCACCGGCATCGCCGTCGTCGGTCTTCCTCGTCCCGACGAAAAATCTCTCGCGGGACCAAGGTGTACCTCGGCACGACTTCGTTCTAGGCTCAACACGGCTTAAGTTCTCAACGATATGCACGGGTTCCGGCCGGGTGCCCATGAATAATTCGGGCTGGCCGGGTCACGGCCTGAGGAGTTTGACGATCTCCTCTTCATACTCCCGATAGGTGTGCTTGCCCGAAAAAACCTTCGCCTTCCTCCCATCGCGGGCGTAGAGGACGCTGAAGGGGAGCTCACCCCCCCAGGACTTGTCCACGGCGTCGATGAACTGCTGATCGTCGCCGCCGCTCTTCTTGCGGTAGTTGGGAAACCCGGGTTTCTGGTCGGCCAGGAACTTCCCGACGGCCGCGCTCTCGCGGGCAAGGTCTGTCGAGATGCCGAGGACTCGAAGTCCGCGTCCGCCGTAAGCCTTGCTCAGCCGGGAGAGATCCGGAAACTCTTCGCGGCAGGGTACGCACCACGTCGCCCAGAAGTTGACCAGGACCACGCGCCCCTTTTCGCGCGCGATCCGCTCCGCCAGCCCCGCCGCGTCCACTTCTCCAGCCACGGAATCGGGTGAAGGAGAATCGGATGATCGGGTCATCGGGTGATCGGGTGATCTGGCGCCCCCCGGCGCCGCGGTGAAAAGAAGAAGGGCGACCATAGCCGCCCGCTTGCTCAATCCAAAATCCAAAATCTAAAATCCAAAATCTTCAGACTCTCTTGATCGTGCAGCCGAAGGCCTTCGTTTCGGCTTTTGCGATCGCGCGCCCGCCGAGCATCGCGTCCAGAGCATTCCTCAGGTCCGGAGAGGTGACCTTGGACGCGTTCTCGTAGTTCTCGTCGATCCGCCCGTGATAGCGCAGCTTCCCCTCGGGGTCCACGACGAAGATTTCCGGTGTGTGCCGGGCGTCGTAGAGGTCGGCCACCTTGTTGCCAGGGTCCTTCATGATCGGAAAAGCGAAGCCATGCTGTTTGGAGTGGGCGATCACTTCCTCGGTCGGTTCGGTCTTGTTGCTGTTGATGCCGGCGAAAAGAACCCCCTGCTTCCCATAAGCGGCCGCCAGGTCCCGCATGCGATCGTTGTAGGCATTCGAGTAGGGGCATTTTGTCGCGATGAACATGACGACGACGGCCTTGTGGCTCCTGGCCGCCTCCGCCAGCGAAAAAGTCTTTCCATCCACCGTGGTCAGCGTAAATTGCGGCGCCGGCGCTCCGATCTGCGGCCCGGCCGCCAGCACGGCCTGCGCGAGGACAAGAGACGCGGCCGTGACCAGAAGCAGACTCGAAGAACGCATGTGTAATCTCCTTCAACCCCGGAAAAAGCCCCCGGCCTCTTCGGATATTCCCGGAAGGCTCAGATCTCGCGCGACCCTACAGCGATGAGAGCAGATCCTTCGCTTCGCTCAGGATGAGAGGGTGAGGGTTACCTTGACACATCCTCAGCAACACATCCAATAAACCACCGGGATGCCGCCGGTGCTCGCGGCGCGAGGAGTCTCCCAGAGGGGAGGAGCCTCGCGCCGCGGGAGCGGAGGCGGAGCGAGGGATCAGGCGCGCGATCGAGGCCGCATCCGGCCGAGTCGCGCGCCGGTGCGCCTGCAGGCGCAGATCCCTCGCGCAGCCGGAGCGACGGATTAGACCAGGAACGTCGGACGATCGACCACCTGATCGAATTTCCAGACGTATTTCTTCCATCCGTTGAAGAACTCGATGGTGATCTCGTAATGCGCTTCGATTCTGACCGCCTCCTTGGACCTCTTGATTATGAGGTTGTCCTCGGTGACAGGCAGCTCGAGCTCCTTCGCCTTGGCCAGGATCTCCTTCTGGAGCTGTTTGACGTCCCGGATGGAGGCGAAGGAGGCCTCCTCCTGCATGAAATCGTAGAAGGTCGAGGTCGCGACCTTGACCGGAATGATCTTGTAGAGGCCGTAGCCGATGAGGCAGAGAATGGCAAGCCAGACAATGCACCCGAGCCTGCCAGCGCCTCGCGCTCCCTTGTTTGCTTTCATTCTTTCGTTTCCGATCTGAGCTAATTCTAACCCGACCCGGCCTGAAAGACAGCCGAGAGTCAAGAGCCAAGACACGACCCTGGACTCTCGACCCATCAGCGGACCGGAAGCAATGTCCGGGACCAGCGCGTACTCACGAAGAAGTCGGCGATCCACCCGATGGGGCCGGGACGGCGCCCGCCGTCGCCCGCCGGGTGGGACCAGTAGACGAGAAGAGGGCGTCCCTTCAGATTCGACGCGGGCACGGGCCCCCAGAAGCGGCTGTCGTAGGAGTTGTCGCGATTGTCTCCGAGGGCGAAGTAGGACTGCGCCGGCACGCGGAGCGGGGCGATCTGGTCGCGCCGACGCAGCCCCTCCGGGAGCTGCGGCTCTTCAGGCCAGATGCGCGAGTCCGAATGGAGCGCGCGCGCCTCGTTCTCGCGCCGGCCGTTGACAAAGACGGTCTTATCGCGGATTTCCAGCGTGTCCGAGGGAAGCGCCACGGCCCGCTTGACGAAATCCCGCCGCGGGTCTTCCGGAAACTTGAACACAATGACGTCGCCGCGGCGCACCGGGCGGCAGGGGAAAAGCCGTCCGAGAGCCGGCAACGCGAGCGGGGCGAAGATGAACTTGTTCACGATGACGTGGTCTCCGACGAGGACGGTCTTCTCCATCGAGGGACTCGGAACGACGAAGGCCTGCAGCAGGAACGTGCGCACGAAAAGGGCGAGCACGACCGCCACGAGAACGGCCTGGGCGAACTCGAGCGGATGCGACCGGCGCGAAGCGTCCGCGGATGGGCCGTGGCGGGCGATGATCTCTGTCGTCAGCGGACGAGCCGGAACATCCGGTCCCATCGCGTGCGGGAGAAGAAATGAATCGCCACGCCGGCGAGCTGCCGGATCTTGGCGACCGGTCCGTGCCAGATGTGAGAGTTGGGCTCGGCCTCGTAGGACCAGTAGAGCAGGAAAGGTCTCCCGAAAATGTTTCCGCGGGGGATCGATCCCCAGAAACGGCTGTCCAGAGAGTTGTCGCGGTTGTCTCCCATTCCGAAATAGGAGCCGGGCGGGACGCGGTAAGGTCCGAACTGGTCCCTCTCCACCGCCATTTCCGGAACGTGGGGGTCACCCGAGCGGTACGTCTCTCGATCGATGTGCTGAACCCAGGGGCCGTCGGCCGGCTCCTGGTTCACGGAGAGCGCCTTGTCATGGACTTTCACCACGTCGCGAGGTCCGGCGACCGCTCTCTTGACGAGGACGTTCCCCGGGTTGATGTCGTCTCCCGGCTTCTTGAACACGACGATGTCGCCGCGGCGCACGTCGCGGTACGGGAGAAACCGGGCAAGCGCCGGGAGCTTGGGGCCGAAGGCGAACTTGTTGACCAGCAGGTGGTCCCCGACGAGAATCGTCTTCTCCATCGAACCGGTCGGAACCTGGTAGGTCTGGACGACGAAGGTCCGGACGAAGAAGACGAAGATGCCGGCCACGAGCAGCGACTCGTACCATTCCCGCGCCGCGGAATGCCGGCCGGAGTTGCCGACCGGCGGGGTTTGTTGCGAAGCGTGTATTTCTGTCATTCGACCTTCAGAACGGCGAGGAAGGCCTCTTGCGGGATGTCCACCCGCCCGACTCTCTTCATCCGTTTCTTTCCTTCCTTCTGTTTCTCGAGCAACTTTCTCTTGCGTGTGATGTCGCCGCCGTAGCACTTGGCGAGCACGTTTTTTCGGATCG
>WNGB01018145.1_pt1 | contig 12425 bp, 8 predicted proteins | sample 5400681 | NCBI WGS metagenome assembly WNGB01 (sample SAMN13153367, study PRJNA577476) | soil metagenome | isolation source: 115 cm soil or saprolite under grassland replicate 2 | place: USA:California | collected 2016-06-15 | reverse complement strand
TGTCCCGGATCCCCCTGCGGCTGCCGATCAAGGTGTACCGAATCGGTTGGCGGTGCAGATCGCGCCGCCGGTTTCCGCAGCGCAAGCCGTGGCTGTCGCCGCAGTCAATATAGGTGAGGACGTGCGAACCGAAGACGTTGTGCCAGTCGACTTCGTACCCGACGGACCTGAGCGCACGCAGAAGTTTGCTGCCCAGGCACTCCACGACAACGCAACCGCCAGTCTCGTCTGGCTTCCCACGAGACGCGACAGCATGCGCCTGTGTTGGAAGGTGATTCTGAATGGCAAGAGGAGCCGTGAACTTTTCCAGGTTCTGGTGGACGCCTCAAGCGGCGAACCACAGGTACGCCACTCCTGGACATCGCGCTTCACTGACGTCTCCTACCTCGTGTACACGAGCGACAGCCCTTCTCCATACACTCCTGGACTCTCGACACCGAGTTCGTTCCAGCCACCGCTCGTTCCGCAGACAGCCAAACTCGAATCCGCTATCAAGTCGACGACGGCCTCGCCAAACGGCTGGATCAGACCTGCGGACTCTAGGAGTATCGGCAACAACGTGGACGCCCGCTTGGACGTGGACAACTTGCCCAACAATCAGACTCTATAATAATGCGGATATTCTGAACCCCACAGACCCCCGTCCAATTGGCACGTTAGTTGGCGGCGCCAATGGCACTCTCACTTTCTCCTTCACCACGGACTTCAGTCAACCCCCGAACCCGCGGCCGCAGCAGACGACGCTCGCGAGCGTGAACCAGAAGGCGGCGGTGGTGAATGCATTTTATTGGTGCAACTGGATGCATGACCGATTGTACGGCTTGGGCTTCACGGAAGCGGCGGGTAATTTTCAGCAGGACAATTTTGGTCGCGGCGGGACCGGGAACGATGCGGTGCTGGTGGATGTGCAAAATGGTGTGGCATTCAACGCGGGCACTTTCAGTGCGCCACCAGATGGTTCGCCGCCGCGATTGGAAATAGGCCTGTCATTGGATTTGAACCGGGATGGTGCATTGGAGCCGGAGACCCTGCTCCACGAGTACACCCACGGCTTAAGCTTGCGCCGGGTGGGTGGTGGAGTCGGGAGTAGCGCGCAGGTAACCTTGGGCCTTGGCGAGGGATGGTCGGACTTTTACCCGCTGGCTTTGCTGGCCGAGCCGGCGGATGACCTGGACGGAACATACACTGCAGCTGCTTATACATTTTATCAGTGGCGAACCCCGAGCGGAGGCAATCTCACCGAGAATTATTACTACGGGGCTCGCCGTTACCCTTACTCGACCGATGTCAGCAAATCCCCGCTGACCTTTAAAGACATTGACCCGATGCAGTTTAACCTGCATACGGGTGTTCCCCGCAGCCCGGCCTGGCCAATTGATCCCGAGGTGGAACCAATCACGGATCAAGATGCCAACAAGCCACACAATGTTGGCGAATTCTGGTGTGCGACTTTGTGGGATGTGCGCGCCAAGCTCGTCCGGAAGTTCGACTTTGCCAAAGGCAACGAACTGATGCTGCAACTGCTCACCGACAGCATGAATCTCTGTCCACCCAACCCGAATTTCATCCAGGCGCGCGATGCGATCCTGCTGGCAGACCGGGTCAAGACCGGGGCGAGAATCTCAATGAGCTGTGGGCTGGTTTTGCCAAGCGCGGCCTGGGCTACAGCGCGACTGCACCGCCCAGCTCGTCGAGCTCCTGGTGGGTCGTGCACGAGGATTGCGATCTTCCGCCGCAAGGACACACGAATTGGTTCTTCACCGCCGCCAACGCGGTCTACTCGTCGGCCGCCATCGTGGCGGACGGGACGCTGTATATCGGATCGGACGACGGCCGGATCTACGCGCTCAATCCTGTCAACGGACAGAAGATCTGGGAGTTTTATGAGTCGTGGTCGCCTCCGCAGAATTTTCGTTCGGCTCCAACCGTGGGAGCGGACGGCACCATTTATGCGCGTCGCGCCAACGGCTACCTCTATGCCATAAACTGGGACGGGACGCTGAAATGGAAAACATCCATCTCATACGACTCCTGGCCATCGCCCGCGCTCGGTCGGGACGGGACGATTTACGTTCCAGGCCTCACGCAGTTATATGCCATCTCGCCCCAGAATGGGACCATTCTCTGGAACTTTCCCACCGGCAACACCATCTACTCTTCTCCGGCCATCGGGGCGGATGGGACGATCTATTTTGGCGGAATGGACACGAAGTTGTATGCGGTGGATCCGGCGACGCACTTGTCCAAGGCCGGCTGGCCAAAAACGCTCGGAGGGTATGTCGCCTCTTCTCCGGCAATCGGGTCCGATGGCGCCATTTACGTCGGGTGTTACGACGGTAAGCTGTACGCTTACAACGCAAACGGAACGGCCAAGTGGTCGCCCATTCAGCTGGCCGGCGCGGTAGACTCCTCGCCGGCTATCGGGCCAGACGGAACGATCTACGTGGGCTCGCAGCCCTATGAGCTTTACGCGATCAACCCGACCACAGGCCAGGTGAACTGGACATATATGACCTCGACCTTCGTAACGTCGTCGTTTATCCGGTCAACCCCGGCAGTGGCTGCCGATGGAACGATTTACATGGGAGGCGATGAAGGGAGAATCCATGCCATTCTGCCTAACGGCATGATCAAGCCGGGTGGCTGGCCCCGTTATGTTGGCGGTGTCGTCTTCTCGTCACCGACTATTGGGCGGGATGGGACGATCTACTTCGGGACAGGCAACTCGAAAGTATACGGCTTTTCCGGAGTGAGCGGCTTGGCGCGCAGTGCCTGGCCAATGTTTCGCAGAGAACCGAGGCATTTTGCGAACCTGGCATCCATTTCCCTCCACTCAGCCGTGCGCTGGCCTGCCGGAGTTTTCCCGGCTACGACGACGCCCTCGCCATTTCAGTTCTCGATCACAGCCTCCCCCTCTGTCTCGGCAGTTTCGTTGGATGGTTCGAGCGACTGTGTAGGGTGGTCCAGTCTGGGGAGTGTGGCCTTGCCGGGTGGCACCACAAACTACGTCGATCGCGTCCTCATGGATCAACGATTCTATCGAGTGTCGGTAACAACATCAAGTTATCGGTCCCTGAATCCCTTTGGTTACATCACTCGGCTGCTGACGCCGGGGTCGTCGCTGATTGCAAATCCGCTGTACGGCACCAACAATAATGTCCGCACGCTCTTCAGCGGGAGCCCGAATGGAACCATTATCAGGAAGGTCAACGAGACTAGTGGCGTGGACGAGCAGGCCACGTTCAGCAACGACGCATGGTCTGGGCCCGACTTCACCCTACGTCCGGGCGAAGCGGCGATCTTCTCCAACCCGGGCTCGGCCTCGCTGAAGGTCACGTTCATTGGGGAAGTTCTTCAAGGCAACCTCGTCAACCGCATCCCGATTGGCTCCTTTCGGCGCAGCTCCATGGTTCCGCAGGCTGGCCGGTTGCAAACGGACCTGCAGTTTCCGGTAGGAACTGACACTTTCTCGGTCTGGAGCCTGAATTCACTCGGAACTTGGGATTCCTTCAGCTTCGACCCTGATGCCGGCGGGTGGGCGCCTGTCCAGCCAAGTTTCGGTTTTGCTTATGGATTTCAAGTGGACAATCCAACTGTGGTGAAAGAGTGGGTTCGAAATTTCTCGGTTTGGTAGATTAGGTAGGATGCGCCTCCGCGCGTGTCCACTTGGAAGTTGTGGGCAACGCAGGTGACCTTTTGTCGCCACGCGGGCGCGTCAGGAACGATTCGGGTACTTCGGCTTTTTGACATCCAGCGGCGGATTTTTCTTGAGCGCCTTGAGCACCTCCTCGATCGCCCGCTCCAATTGCGGGTCACCCCCTTTGGCCATGAGCGCCGGATCGTCCACGACCTTGATGTCGGGGTCGACGCCATAGCCTTCGATGATCCAGCTGCCCTTGGTGTCGTAGATGCCGAAGGTCGGCACCGTGACATTGCCGCCATCGACCAGCGGCGGCGCGCCGGTGATGCCGATCAGCCCACCCCAGGTGCGCAAGCCGATGAGCGGCCCGAGGCCGGCCTTCTTGAAATAGTAGGGGAAACAATCGCCGCCTGAACCGCTCCAGCCGTTGATCAGCATGGCCATCGCCCCATGGTGGGCGACCGGCGGCCAGGGCCAATCCCGGCCGTCGCGCACCGCCCAGTAATTGATGATGCGCCGGCCGAGCAACTCGACAAAACGATCCGGGATCTGCCCGCCGCTGTTGAAACGCTCGTCGATAATCAAACCAGGCTTGGTGTACTGCGCGTGGTACTGGCGGACGAGTTCGTTCTGCCCGCCGCGACCGGTGTCCGGCACATAGACGTAGCCCACCTGGCCATCCGTGGCTTTTTCGACGCGCTCGCGGTTGGCGTTGATCCAGGCGAGATGCCGCAACCGGGCTTCGCTCGAGAGCGTCTGCACCAGGACCTGGCGCGCCCCGGCCCGGTTGGGCGAGTCGTTCACTGTCAGCATCACCGGTTTGTCGGCCAGACCCTGGAAGGCGGCATACGGTTCGGCCGCGGGATCGAGCGGTTCGCCGTTGACCGCCAGAAGATAATCGCCCTCGTGCACGTTGGTCAGGCCGGGTTGACGGAGCGGAGAACGGGCCTCGGCGTCCCACGGCGCCGCTTGGATGATTTTGCTGATGCGATAAGCGCCGTTCTCCAGGGCAAAATCGCAGCCGAGATATCCCACGCCCCGCGAGGGGGAGGATTCCGTGTCGCCCCCGCCGCGGTAGGTATGCGAGGAGTTGAGTTCGCCGATCAGCTCGCCGATGACGTAGTTGACGTCCCAGCGGGTCACCGCGTGATCGAGCAGTTTGGCGTAACGCTCGCGCATCGCCTTCCAATCCACCCCGTGCAGCCCGGGGTCGTAGAACAAATCGCGTTCCAGCCGCCAGGCGTCGGTGAAGATTTGCCGCCACTCGGCCACGGGATCGATCGTGGATTCGAGCCCGGAGGTCGCCAGTGGCTTTTCGAGCTTCTGCGATTCCTTCGGCTCGAGGATGTAGTAATTCGTCCCCTTGTGCACGAGCAGCTTTTTCCGGTTCGCGGAAAGCACGAAGCCGCCGGCGTCGTCCAGGACGGTCTTCTCCTCGCGCTTCTCCAGGTCGTAAAACACAATGGCACTCTTCTCGTCGGCGGACCCGGTGCGCGCCTGGCGGCGGTAGAGCAGTTTGCCGGAGACCGCGGCCAGGTTGGCGTAATTGCCCGCTTTCGGCGGGAGCATCACCACCCGGCGCTCGAAGTCCGCCAGGTCGATCTCGACCGGCGCGGGTTTGTCTTCTTTGGATTTGTCGGACTTTTTCTCCTCTTTCTTGTCGCCCTGTTCCTTGCCGGTCTTGTCCTCGCTCTCTTCCTTCTTCTTGTCTCCGTCGTCGGGTTTCTTGTCGTCGTCCTTCTTTTCATCCTTGCCGGCCTTGTCCTTTGGCGTCTCCTCGTCGTCGCGCGGCGCCAGCGGCGAAGCCACCTCCCGGCGGAGGGTCACAGCGGCCAGTTGATGGCTGTTCGGGTAGGTCCAGGTGTTGTCCAAATCACCGTAGAGCGGATCGAGGCTTCGCCCCGTGCGGTAGTAGAGATATTTTCCGTCGGGATCGAACACGGGTTCCTCGTCGTCGTAGAAGCCGGAAGTCGCCTGGGTCAGTTTCTTTTCCTTGCAATCGTAGAGGGCGATGGCGGAGTTGCGCTGGTCGAGGTCCTTGGCGTAAGCCAGCCAGCGGCTGTCGGCGGACCAGCTGACGGTAAAGGCGTTCAATGCGCCGTGATACAGCCAGAGCTGATGATCGATCACGGTCGTTTGCTTCGTGTCCAGGTCGTGGACCTGGAGTTTCATCGCCTGATCGATGAAGGCGATTTTCTTCGAATCGGGCGACCACTGCGGCTGGTAACGGAAGCCAGCCCCGAGTTGCGTGAGGGTGGTTTCTTCGCCGGACCCTTCGGCCGGACACAAGGTGAGTTCGTATTCCCCGGAGCGATCGCTGAAGTAGGCGATCTGCTGGCCGTCTGGCGACCAGGCCGGATACCGCTCGGCCGCGCCGGAAGTCCGGGTCAGGTTGCGCACGATCCCGTGCTCGGCGGGCACCGAGAACAGATCGCCACGCGCCTCGAAGAGCGCGCGTTTACCCGTCGGCGAAAGGCTGGCATGTTGGATGAGTCCGGAGACATTTTCCCGGCGCGGCTTGAGGGTGGCGCGGTCGGTTACGACCTGGATGTCCAACGGGCGAAACTTTTCACTGGCAAGGTCCAGCAGGTAAAGGCGTCCGCCGTTTTCGAACACCAGGTCGTCCGGGCCGATGCTCGGGAACCGAACGTCGTAATCCTTGAAGCGGGTGAGCGCGCGCGTTTTGCCTGACCTGGTGTCACACACCCAGAGATTGTCGCGCCGATTCTCGTCGCGGTCGGAGAGGAAGAACAGGGTGGACCCATGCCACATCGGTTGCGAATCGTTGGCGTCGTTCTGGGTGAGGTTCCGGGCAGTGAGCTTCTCCAGGTCGAACAGCCAGATGTCCGGGTTCATGCCGCCCCGGTAACGTTTCCACGTCCGGAAATCGACGCTGATGGTAGTGAACGCCAGCGTCTTGCCATCGGGCGAAATCGCGCCGAATTCGCCGTAGGGCACCGGCAACGGTTCCGCCAGCCCCCCGTTCGCCGAGATTTTGTAAAGCTGGTTGAACCGATCCTTCTGACTGGCGCGCGAAGTGGCGAAGAGGATTTCTTTGCCGTCCGGATACCAGCCCAGCACCCGATCCGGCGCGCCATGGTAAGTCACCCGCCGCGGCAGCCCGCCGCCGGCCGGGATCACGTAGATATCCTGGTTGCCGTCATAATTCCCCGTGAAGGCGATGAGCGAGCCATCCGGCGAAAATCGCGGAAACATCTCTTCCCCGCGAGGTGAACTCAACCGCGTGGCCGTGCCGCCGCTCTTCGGCACCACCCAGATGTCCCCGGCATAGACGAACGCAATTTGCGTCGCCGACACCGCCGGATAGCGAAACATCCGCGCATCGACCGAACCGCTGACCATGGAACTGTCGGCAGCGGACACGAGCCAGACCGGGAGGAGAGAAAAGAAGCAGATCGTGACACTGATTTTCATGGCGAATGGCGACGTTGGTAAACCGGCGCGGGCAGGAAAGCAAGGCGGCAGGCGGTGGGCGTTAAATCGTTAAATGGTTAACTGGTTAAATCGTTGAAGCGTTAAAACGCTGAAGCGTTGAAGCGTGGGAGATGCTTGGATGGGACACTGTTGCCGCGCTTCCGCATTTCAACCATTTAACGATTTAACCATTTAACCATTTAACGCTTCAACACTTGAAAACCCAGACTCCCCGCGCCTCACTGCAGCAACTCTCTCTGCCACGGTAACAATTCCGCCTGGTGCTCCTCCCAATCCGCCGCCAGGGCGACCAACGACGCGCGGCTGGCAATCAACGTGGGATCGATGCCCAGTTCGTCCGCGCGCCGGTTCCGGCGGCGTTCCAACTCGTGCAGACGCCGCTTCTCGCCTTCGGTCAGGCGCCGGCCTTTGCGGCGCAGGGGAGTGGGCGGATGTTTCTCGGCCAACCCGGCGGCGATGGCCCGAGCGATCCCTTTGCGCCGGCGCGGCGTCAGGTAGTGCGGAAAGAGCGCATCCAAATCGCGCCCGGCCACCGCGCCCGCGGCCAGAGTCACGATCGCTTCGGGCGGCAGAATGAAGTAGGGAGGCTTGTTCGCCGTCACCGCCTCCTCTTCCCGCCAGCGCCAGATCTCGCGCACCACCGACAGACTTTGCGGCGTGAGGTGATGACTGCCTTTGACACGCCAGACGATGTCCGGATCAGGCGCGCGGAGCACGGCGCATTCGGCGATCAGTTGGGAACAGCTCTGTTGATGCCAGCTCAGGCGGCCCTTGGCATTTAACTCGGCGCAAAGAAAATCGGCCAGCGGTTTCAGGTAACGAGTGTCATTGCGGGCATAGGCCTCCATCCGTTCGGTCAACGGGCGGCGCGCCCAGTTGGCCTTCTGCGGCCCTTTCTCCAAGGTCACCGCCAGGTACTTCGTCACCAGGTTGACCAGCCCGAATTGCCGGGACCCGAGCAGCCGCGCGGCCAGCATCGTGTCGAAAATGGCGGTCGGGACGAATCCGCAATCCCGCCGGAGCAGACGCAGATCATAATCGGCGCCGTGCAGGATCAATTCGTGTTGGCTGAGGATCTCGAAGACCGGTTCCAGCTTGATGGAGGACAACGGATCGATCAGTTGATCCATTCTCTCCAGACTGACCTGGATGAGGCAAAGCTTCTCCGGATAGGCATGCAAACTGTCCGCCTCCGTATCGAGCGCGATCCAAGTGGCAGCGCTCAGTCGCGGAAGAAACGCCGCCAGCTTCTCGTCCGTATCAATCACGCGGCGAATATAGGGGAAAAGAATAAGGGCAAAAGAGAAAATCCGTCCCGGCCGTTTCCTTGCTAGTGAATGACAACCATTTGTGCAACCGCCTCCCTTGCATGGCTCAGCCGCGGGTCAACCCGTCCCAATTTTACGCTTCTCCCCTGGCCGGCGCTTGTCTAATTTACCTGGGATGAACCTCTCCACTGCCTTTGCTTCCACCGCCGCGAAGCACGCCCGGAAGACCGCCGTGTTTTGTGGCGAACAGGAATACAGTTACGAGGCCATCCTGGCCCAGTCAGACCAACTGGCCAGACATTTGCAACAGGCCCTGGGCGTCAAACCAGCCGACCGGGTGGGATTGTGGCTGAAGAATTGTCCGGAATTCATCTCGTCCCTGTTCGCGGTCTTGCAGACGGGCGCAGTGGTGGTGCCCATCAATAACTTCCTCAAACCGGAGGAAGTTAATCACATCCTGGCCGATGCGGGCATCGACGTTATCATTACCGATGCCAACTCGACCGAACACCAATCGGCCCTCCAGAAGCTTCGCCCGCAGATGCGAATCTGGAGCGTGGACCAGTTTGCCAGTCTCGACCGTCATCGGCCCGCCTCCCGGTCGATTCCAAAATTCATTCCCTCCGCCGCCACCTCCGACGATCTGGCCGTCCTCATCTACACTTCCGGCACGACGGGCCGTTCCAAGGGCGCCATGCTGACGCACGGGAATTTGCTGCGGTGGACCACGACCGCTTCGTGGTGCTGCTCCCCATGTTTCACAGCTTCATGTTGTGCGTCGGAGTCCTGCTCCCATTGCTGATCGGCGGATCGCTCTTGCTCGTCCGCTCCCTGCATCCGCCCAGGAACGTCATCCAGGAAATCCACCAACGCCACGCGACCATCCTGCCGGCGGTGCCGTCGTTTTTCCGGACCCTGGCGGCGGCGCCGATCCCGGCCGGCTTTCCCCTTCGCATCTGCATCAGCGGAGGCGCGCCTTTGCCGGTGGAAATCTTGCGTGAGTTCAACCAACACATGCCCATTCCGCTCATCGAAGGCTACGGCTTGAGCGAAGCCAGCCCCGTCGTCAGCATGAATCCGCTCAACGGTCCGTGGAAGGAAGGCTCAATCGGTAAACCCATCCCGGACGTGGAAGGGACCGTGCAGGACGAAGCCGGCAACATTCTGCCGACCGGCGCCAGCGGCGAGATCTGCGTGCGCGGCGGCAATGTCATGCGCGGCTATTGGAATCAGCCCGAGGCCACCGCCAAAACCCTCCGCCATGGCTGGCTCCTGACCGGCGACATCGGTCATCGCGATACCGACGGCTACTTCTACATCACCGATCGCAAAAAGGACATGCTCATCGTCAATGGCATCAATGTTTACCCGCGCGAAATCGAGGAGGTGCTCTACCAAATTCCCGGCGTCAAGGAAGCCGCCGTCGTCGGGAAACCGGACCCGCGCCGCGGCGAGCATCCCGTCGCCTTCGTCGCGGCCAAGGAGGGCGTCCGCCTCGACGAAAAAGGCATGCTCCATTTGCTGCGGCAAAAATTGGCCGACTACAAGGTGCCCCGGAGCATCACCTTCCTGGCGGCGCTCCCGCGCAACGCCACCGGCAAGGTGCTCAAAACCGCCTTGCGCGAGCAAGCCTAGCCGGCATGAGAATTCTCTCGGGCATTCAACCCAGCGGCGCTGTGCACCTGGGCAACTATTTCGGGATGATGAAGCCCGCCATCGAATTGCAGGACCGGGGCGAGGCTTTTTATTTCATCGCGAATTATCACTCCATGACCTCGCTGACCGACGCCCAGGAGCGCCGGCAGCACACCCTTGACGTCGCCCTCGATTTCCTCGCCTGCGGACTCGACCCCGGCAAGGCCGTCTTCTGGCGGCAATCGGACGTCCCGGAAGTCACCGAGCTGACCTGGCTGCTCTCCACCGTGACTCCCATGGGCTTGCTCGAACGCGCCACCAGCTACAAGGACAAGCTCGCCAAGGGAATCTCCCCCAACCACGGCCTCTTCGCCTACCCGGTGCTCATGGCCGCCGATATCCTCATCTTCGACTCGAACGTCGTGCCCGTCGGCCGTGACCAAAAGCAGCACGTCGAGATTACCCGCGACATCGCCGTCAAGTTCAACGAGCTCTACGGCCCCACCTTCGTCCTGCCCGAACCGCAGATCCGCGAAGAAGTGGCCACCGTGCCAGGAACCGACGGCCAGAAAATGAGCCATGGACAGCCGCACGCCGCAGGAACCGAAGCCTGACGCGGACAAAAACCTAGTCATCCAATTGCTCAAACTGGTGGCACCACCGGAGGTGGCCAGGGACTTTACCGACCGTCTTCGCGCGGGGGGCCTGGGCTACGGGGATCTGAAGAAGGCGTTCTTTGGCTATTATTGGGACTATTTCACTCCGGCCCGGGCCAAGCGCGCGGACCTGGCCGCCAACCTCGATTACGTGAACCGCGTCCTGCAGGACGGGGCCGCGAAAGCACGCTCCCTCGCCCAGACCGTCCTCCAACGCGCCAAAGTCGCCTGCGGGCTTAACTGATTGCTTTTGGATTTGCGATTTTAGATTTGCGATTAGATGGAAGCGCGTTGGAGCGATCCTGGACAGGTTCGCAATCGCAAATCCGAAATCCGAAATCCGAAATCCGAAATCCGAAATCCCTCAGACCGTCGCTCCACTTTGCGCCTTCGCCGCCAGCAAGGCCGATTCCGATCTGACCAGTCGCGCCCAGGCGAGAACGCCGGTGACCAAGGAAAGGGCCGCGCACGCCAGGTAAGGCCAGGTCGGATGCACGTGGAACAAGCCCCCGGCGAACATCGGACCGAAGATGCGCGCCAGGCTCCCCGCGCTTTGAGCGACGCCGATCGTCTCACCCTGTTCGTGCGCCGGGGTCAGAATGCTCAGCATCCCGAACAGAGGCGGTCGAGTCAGTCCCGAGCCAATCGCGAGCAGGGCCAGGGCGGCAAACAGCTCCCACCACGGCAGCCCGTTGGCTTGAAACAGGACACCCCACGATAACTTCGTGTCGCCATGGATAAACGGCAGCGCCGCCAGGCTTAACGCCACCAGGAACAGGCTCAATGCGATCAAGCGCGGCTCGCCCAGGCGCCGCACCAGTCGGCCCAACGGCCCCCCCTGCACGAACGCGCCCACAAACCCACAGTAGGCGAAGAGCACCGTCGCCGCTGTCGCGGCATCGCCGAAACGTTTCCGATCCATCAAATCCAGCGAGCTCAGCCTGGCCTCCGCCGACACCAGCTTGAAGTTCTTCGCCACGAGCAACCCGAGCGTCGTCTCGAAGCAGGTGAAGCAAAACGTCGCCAGAAAAAACACGAAAATCAGCAGCCGAATCGTCGGTCGGCCGAGCACATGGGCCCACTGGCGCAACCGCGGCCGGGTGCCGCTCGGCGCGGAGCCCGGCTGGCGTGTCTCGGGCAAAATCGACAGCGCCAGAAAAAAGTTTCCCGCGCAGAGACCCCGCCGAGCGCCGGCCCAAAGATGAATCCCAGACCGAAGGCCATGCCAATCAGCCCCATCTTTTTCGACCGTTCCTCCGGCGGCGCGATGTCCGCGATGCACGCCTGCGCCACCGTCACGTTGGCCCCGCAGATGCCAGCCAATACGCGCGAGATCAAAATGACCGTCAGCACCGCCTTGGCCTGGGTCAGTCCGGAGCCCAATCCGAACAGGCCATAGGAGACGGCCGCGCCCGCCGTGCTCACCAGCAGCACGGGCCGGCGCCCGATGCGATCGGACAACCGTCCCCACGCCGGGGCGAAGAGGAATTGCATCGCCGAAAAGCTCGCCATGATGACCCCCACGAACAGCCCGCTCGCTCCGAACTGATCGCTGTAGATCGGGAGCAACGGCAGCACAATGCCGAATCCGACCAGGTCGATGAACACCGTCAAAAAAACAACAAGCAAGGAGGGCTTTCTCATCAAGCGGGGCGGAACGCGCCAGGGGACCCGCGGAAAAAGCGACGGACAGCGCGCGCCGGGCGTACAGGCAGGTGAAACGTCGCAAAATTCAACAGCATGGGCGGAGTGTAGCGGTGAGCGAGGGCG